>CAAGKR010505970.1_pt1 | contig 14930 bp, 13 predicted proteins | sample 2556971 | NCBI WGS metagenome assembly CAAGKR01 (sample SAMEA5207829, study PRJEB30636) | soil metagenome | biome: forest; feature: boreal; material: soil | place: USA | collected 2011-09 | depth 1 m | reverse complement strand
GTCGATGGGGCTCTCGCCCGGGCGGCATCCGACCGAGTTCGTACGCTCGGAGCTGGTGCGTCAGGGCGTCGTCACCGCCGCCGACCTGCGGGTGCTTCCCGACCGTTCGGTTGTCGAGGTGGCGGGCGTGGTGACGCACCGCCAGCAACCCGCGACCGCGAAGGGCACCGTCTTCCTGAACCTCGAGGACGAGACCGGTCTCGTGAACGTGATCTGCACCCGGGGGGTGTGGAAGCGGTTCCGGTTGGTCGCGCGCGGCGCGCCCGCGTTGCGGGTGCGGGGTGTGCTCGAACGCCACCAGGGTGTCACCAACCTCGTCGCCGGCCGCATCACCCGACTCCCGATCAGCCTCGGCGACTCGCTCCACTCCCGCGACTTCCGGTAGTGCTCAGAGGACGCGGGCGAGGATGATCGCGGTGTCGGTCCAGCCCGCGAGGCGGACTTCTTTCACCGGCAGGAAGCCGAGCCGCGCGTAGAACGCGCGGGTGCCGCCGTAGCCGTCGCTCACGCCGGGTTCGGGCTCGGACGGCCCGACCGTCTCGAGCATCAGCAGACTGGCGCCGCGTTCGCTCGCGTCGTGCGCGGCCCGCTCGACGAGCATGCGGCCGAGCCCGCCGCGCCGGCGGTCGGCGCGTACCGCGAGCCAGGTGATCTCGGCGGTCTCGGGGAACCGTGCTTCGATCGTGACGAAGCCGGCGATCTCGCCATCGGTTTCCGCGACCCACCCGCGTTGCGATCGCACCGCCTCGGCACAGGCCTGGACGCCCGCGGGCTGGCCGAAGAAGTACGGCAACGACGCGACGACGAGATCGCAAGCCTCGGCGTCGCCCGCGACGAGCGACCGGATCTGCACCACGGCCGGAGTCTTCCATCGGACCGATCGGTCAGGCTCCGCGTGATCCGGCCGACAAGAGGGGTACCCTTGCGGGCCGCTCAAGAGAGATCGTTCGACATGTCTGAACCGCCGAGTCCCCGATGCTGCGCTTCCCCCGCCGCCTTGCGGCGCGCTTCGGCGCGCTCGTGCGCGCGGACCCGTCCGGCGTCCGTGCCGGCTTCGGCGCGCTCCTGATCTCATCCGGCGGCGATCTCGTCGCCGGGCTCACCCTCGGCTCCATCACCCACACCCTCCACCAGCTTCCCGGGCTCCTGGTGCTCGTGCCGGCCGCGATCGGCATGCGGGGGAACGTGTTCGGCGCGCTCGGGAGCCGCCTCGGCACGCTGATCCACACCGGCACCTTCCGCGTCTCCCGGCGGCTGAACACCCCCGTCGGTCAGAACGTCGCCGCGGCGCTGGTGCTCTCGCTCTCGACATCGTTCGCGCTCGCGGTGCTCGCCAAGGCCGTCGCGGTCGCCTTCAACGCGCCGTCGATCTCGGTCGTCGACTTCATGATCGTGGCGGTGGTCGGCGCGCTGCTCTCGTCAGTCGTCGTGCTCGCGATCACCATCGGGGTCGCGTCGCAGTGCGCGGAGCGGCGCTGGGATCTCGACAACGTCGCGGCGCCGATCGTCACCGCCGCCGGCGACGTCGCCACGCTGCCGAGCCTGTTCGTCGCGACCTACCTGCTCGGCATCCACCTCTTCACGCCGATTGTCGCCGGGCTCTGCGCGGTCGCGTGCCTCGTTGCGCTCGTCGCCGGGCTCCGCAGCGGACTGCCGGTCCTGCACCGGATCGTCGTCGAGTCGGCCCCGGTGCTGGTGCTGGCCGGCTTCGTCGACGTGCTCGCCGGGGTGACGATCGAGAAGCGCGCCGAGTCGTTCCTGGTCTTTCCGGCCCTGTTCGTGCTCATGCCTGCGTTCCTCGAGGATTCGGGCGCGCTCGGCGGCATCCTCGCGGCCCGGGTCTCGACCCGCCTCCACCTGGGAACCCTTGCTCGGGGTCGATCTCCGCTCGCGGCCTTCGACGACGTGCTCCTCGTGCTCTTCTACGCCGTGCCGGTGTTCGTGCTGCTGGGCCTGTCGGCCGACCTGGCGTCGATCGTGGCCAATTTCCACAGCCCTGGAGTGCTGAAGATGGTCGAGGTCTCGGTGCTCGGAGGCGTCATGGCGACGGGCTTTGCCGTCGTCATCGGCTACTACGCGGCTGTCTTCACCCACCGCCTCGGGCTCGATCCCGACAACTACGGGATCGCGATCGTCACGTCGACCCTCGACCTGTTCGGCGCGTTCTCGCTTATCCTTGCCATCGTGCTCCTCGGCCTCCGCTAGCAGCGGCAGAAATCACGGCCTCCCTTTCATGGACGACCAACCCCGCAATCTCAAGTCGATGCTCTCGGAGGCGAAAGACACCTCCGAGCTCATGGTGGATCTCGGCTACGCGTCGCTCTTCTTCGACGACGACGACATGGCCGACGAGGTGCTGGAGCTCGAGGAGCGGCTCAACGAGCTCGTGCACGAGATGCGCTCGGTGTGCGTGCTCGCGGCGCGCTCACCCCGCGACGCCGATTCGATGTCGGGTGTGCTGCACCTCATCTCGGCGATCGAGCGCATGGGCAACGCCGCGGTCGACATCGCCAAGATCGTCACCCATCACCTGGGCATCCCCGCGGCGCTCGTCGCCGATCTCGCGGCGGCCCAGGAGATCTCGCACCGGGTTCGGGTCCGCGAGGACTCGGCGCTCGCGCACCGCACGCTCGACGACGCCGAGCTCCCGACCGAGACCGGTCTGCGGGTCGTCGCCATCCGCCGGGCCAAGGATTGGCTCATCGATCCCGAGGACGACGAGATGCTCCGCCCCGGTGACGTGCTGATCGTGCGGGGCGCGGCCGACGGCATTCCCGAGCTGCGCACGCTCGCCGGCGCTCCCGAATGGCGCGAGGCGACGTTGTCGGAAGACACGGCGCTCAGCGACCTCGACCGCGCGGTCGACGTGCTCGTCGAGATGAAGGATGTCTCCGAGGCGGCGGTCGGGCTCGCGTACTCGGCGCTCCTCTTCAACGATCAGGGTCTCGCCGCCGAGGTGAGCAGCCTCGAGAACCGGCTCGACGAGATGCGCGAGCGGCTCGAGCTGTGGGTGCTGCGCGGTGCGACCGAGACCGTCGACCCGTCGGCCCTGCGCGGCCTGCTTCACCTCGGCGGCGCGGCCGAGGAGATCGGTGACGCCGCGCAGCAGATGGTGTGGCTCGTCGAGGAGGGCGAGGAGCTCCACCCCGTGCTCAACGCGGCCCTCGGCGACACCGACGACGTGATCATGCGGGTGCCGGTCGCGGCCGGCTCCGACCTCGACGGTGAGGTGCTCATCTCGGCCGGGCTCGGCGACGACACCGGCTTCCACCTGCTCGCGTTGCACCGCAACGGTCGCTACTTCTATCGCCCGCGTCTCGGTACGCGCATCGAGGCCGGCGACGAGCTCGTCGCGTCGGGTCCGTGGGAAGGCCGCGAAGACCTCGCCCGGCAGGCCGGCTTCCGACTGATCTCCGACCACGAGACCGGCGAGATCGAGCTCGTGCGGGTCGGGGTGCCTAGCCGGCCTTGACGCTCGCGACCGCGAGGGCGCCGGCGAACGACACTGCGGTGACGAGGAACGCGACGAGGTAGCCGGTTGCCGGTCCGTGCCGCGACTTGCTCGGCCGGAGCATCGCCGCGGCACAGATCACGCCGCCGATCAAACCGCCGATGTGAGCGCCGACTGACACGTTGGGGACGATAAATCCGAGCCCGAGGTTGAAGAGGAGCAACGGGCCGAAGCCGGTGTCCCAGAACCGCAACCCGCGCCGGCTCAACGCGTAGGTCGCCGCGGCGCCGACACCGAAGACCGCGCCCGACGCACCGCCGCTCGGCGCAAGGGGGTTGAGGATCATCGCGCCGAGCGAGCCCGCGAGCAGTGAAGCGAAGTAGATCGCGGAGAAGCGCCAGGGCCCGATGGCCGGTTCGAGCACGAGCCCGATCTGGTAGAGCACGAACATGTTGAAGAGGATGTGCAGGACGCCGAAGTGCACGAAGCCGGCGGTGACGAGGCGCCACCATTCGCCATTGTTCGCGATGAATGGTCCGTACTCGACGAACCGGTCCATGAGGCGGTTGCCCTGGGTCGTGTAGCCGGCGGTGAGAAAGAACACGACGACGTTGGCGCCGATGATCGCCTGCGTGACGAGCAGGGGGCGGCCGGCGACCGAGCGCCGCACCCGCTCGCCCGTCGGTGGTCGGGCGGCCTTGATGCACTCCCAGCACTGCGATCCGACCGCCGCCTGATGCAGGCATTCGGCGCACGCCGGACGACCGCAGCGCGTGCAGTGTCGCCCGGTCTGACGATCGCGATGGTGAAAGCACGTCTCGGTGGTAGAGGGCGGTTCAGGCATCATCGAGGAGGCGGCGGTACTCGTCGGGCAGGTTCTCCAGGATGTCGGCGGGAATCTGGCCGAGCCGGTACGCGTCGCGGAAGAGATCCTTCTGGGTCGGTGGCCACCACGGCGGCGAGACGTTGCCGTCGATCGTGCGGGGGTCGACCGGCGCGCGCGTGTTCGACGCCTCGTAGACCGCAAAGCAGAGCTGCAGCACGCGCGTCGCGAGCTCGCCACTGAGGCTCGGCTTGGTGCCGTCGAGAAGCGCGTCGACGAAATTGGCCGACATGTCGGTGAAGCTGCGCATGTAGCTGTCGTCGAGCCCGGCGAACGACTGGCGGGTGCCGTCGGCCTCGTAGAGCATCACCGACGGCAGGTCGTGGAGCTTGCCGCAGAACTGCGTCACCCAGAGGAAGCCGTCGCTGCCCTGGATCTCGAAGAACTCGTCGGCTCCCCAGTACTCGGAGCGGATGTGCATGCGCGGTGCGTACGTCACTTCCATCATGCCGAGCAGATCGTCGCGGTCGTACTCCCAGATCGCCGCGGTCGGCGTCTCGAAAAACAGCGGTCCGCGCCGCACGATCGCCTGCACGCTCCGGACTTGCTCCTCGAAGAGCCACAATGCGACCGCGTACTTGTGCACGATGTCGTCGAACAGGTGGCCGCCGGGGCTGTGCGCGTCGAAGCGCCACGTGTAACCCTCCGGCTCGAGGTTGGCCTGGAACTCGTTGTCCGAGCGACCGACGACCGTCTTGATGCGCACCATGTGCGGCGTGCCGATGGCGCCGTCGGCGATCAGCTCGCGCGCCTTGACGAGGGGTGGGTAGTGAACGGCGTTCTCGGTGACGCGGAACACGACCCCGGCCGCTTCGACCGCGGCGATCATGTCGCGCGCATCGGCAACGGAGTTCGCGATCGGCTTCTGCACCGAGACGTGCTTGCCGGCCCGGGCCGCGGCGATGACGTGGTCCTTGTGCATGAACGTGGGGGTGAGGATCTCGACGGCGTCGATCCCGTCGTCGGCGAGGATGGCGTCGAGCGAGTCGTAGACCTTGGGCACACCCCAGAGCGCGGCCATGCGGGTGGCCTTCTCGAGCCTCGGATCGCAAACCGCGACGACGTCGCAGCGGTCGTGCGCGAGGTAGCCGGCGACGTTGAGGGGCGCGACGTTGCCGGTTCCGATGATTCCGAGTCGTACGCGATCCACAGCTCACCTTCCGTCGGACGGCGACGTTAGCGGGGCGCCGTGTGGCGGCACCGCCGCGACGGCACCGGCGCTACCGTCGGTGCAGTGATGGAGGCGATCGAGCTCGAACGAACCCGGCCGGTGACCCCGCCGGAGGGCCTCGATTCGGTCGCGGTGCGAGAGCGGGTCGACCAGGGCCTCACGAACGCCACCGTCGAGCGCACGAGCCGAACCTTCAAGGAGATCCTGCGCGCGAACATCTTCACGAGGTTCAACGCCATCCTCGGAACGATGCTCGTCATCATTCTCGCGGTGGGCCCGTTCCAGGACGCGTTGTTCGGTGTCGTGCTCGTGGCGAACGCGCTTATCGGGATCGTGCAGGAATGGCGGGCCAAGCGGGCGCTCGACCGCCTCGCGGTGCTCAACGCGCCGCGAGCGTGTGTCGTGCGCGACGGCGAGGCTCGCGAGATCCCGACCGCCGAGGTCGTGCTCGACGATCTCGTCGAGCTCCGGGCCGGAGATCAGGTCGCGGCCGACGGCCTCGTACGGCTCAGTGACGGGCTCGAGATCGACGAGTCACTGCTCACCGGGGAATCGGAGCCGGTGGTGAAGAGCGTGGGAGCCGGGGTGCTCTCGGGAAGCGTCGTCGTGGCCGGCTCCGGAAGGGCCCAGGCCGTACGGGTCGGAGCGAACGCGTACGCGCATCGCCTCGCGACCGAGGCCCGCCGGTTCACCCTGGTGCGTTCCGAGCTCGGCGCCGGCATCGACCGCATCCTGCGCCTCGTCACCTGGGCGTTGCCGGTGACCGCCGTCCTGCTCGCGTTCAGTCAGTTCCACGGTCACCACGGCTTGCGGACGTCGCTGTCGGGCATCGTCGCCGGTGTCGTCGCGGCGGTACCCGAGGGGCTGGTGCTGCTCTCGAGCCTCGCCCTCGCCGTCGCCACGCTCACGCTCGCGCGTCGGCGGGTGCTGGTTCAGGAGCTTCCGGCCGTCGAAGGGCTCGCGCGCGTCGACGTGGTCTGCCTCGACAAGACGGGCACGCTCACCGAAGGCGTCATCCGCTTCCACGCCCTGCATCCGCTCGGATCACACGACGAGGCCGGGATCGGTGACGCACTTGCCGCGCTCGCGGCCGACGAGCACCCGAACGCGACCCTCAAGGCCCTCGACGAGGCGTTTCCCGCCCGCGACCGGTGGGAGCGCGTCGACGCGACACCGTTCTCCTCCGCCCGGAAGTGGAGCTCGGCGGCGTTCGCCGACCACGGTATCTGGGTCATCGGCGCACCAGAGATGGTGTGGCCCGACGCGAGCCATGCGGCGCGGGTCCGGGCCGACGAGCTCGCAGCCTCCGGCAACCGGGTCTTGATGCTCGCGAATCGCGATCCGTCGCTGCCCCCCGTCGCGCTCTCCGCGGAGCTGCCGGACGCGCTGCAACCCGCCGCGCTCGTGACCTTCGAGGAGCGCGTTCGCGCCGACGCCGAGGAGACGTTGCGGTACTTCGCCCGGCAGGGCGTGATCCTCAAGGTGATCTCCGGCGACAATCCCCGAACCGTCGGTGCAGTCGCCGCGCGAGTGCGTCTGCCCGGCGCCGACCGGGTCGTCGACGCGCGCGAGCTCACCGACGACGACGAGGAGCTCGGCGAGATCGTCGAAGCGAACTCGGTCTTCGGGCGCGTGACTCCGCAGCAGAAGCGGCGGATCGTCGGCGCGTTGCAGGCGCGCGGCCACACCGTGGCGATGACGGGCGACGGCGTCAACGACGCGCTCGCCCTCAAGGACGCCGACATCGGCATCGCGATGGGCAACGGAGCCGCGGCCACTCGCGCGGTCGCTCAGCTCGTGTTGCTCGACAGCAGCTTCGCGACGATGCCGGGAATCGTCGCCGAGGGCCGGCGGGTGATCGCGAACGTCGAGCGGGTCGCCAACCTGTTCGTGACGAAGACGGTGTATGCGGTGCTCCTCGCGCTCGCAGTCGGGGTCGCGCGGTGGCCCTACCCGTTCCTGCCCCGGCATCTCACGATCGTCAGCAGTGTCACCATCGGGATCCCGGCCTTCCTCCTGGCGCTCGCGCCGAACGCCGCGCGTTCGCGCCCTGGGTTCGTTCCGCGTGTGCTCCGCTTCGCGCTGCCCGCGGGGTCGATCGTCGCGGTCGCGACGTTCGTCGCCTACTGGATCGCGCGTGACCGCGATCACCTTTCGCTGATCGCCTCCCGAAGCACGGCGACGATCGTGCTCCTGGCGGTCGGGTTGGCCGTCCTCGCGCTGCTCGCGCGTCCGCTCACGTCGGCGGCCATCGCGCTGATCGCGGCGATGACCACGAGCGTCGTCGTGCTCTTCGCCCTGCCGATGACCCGGAGCTTCTACGCGCTCGGGCTCCCGCCCGGCCGGGCCCTCGTCTCGGCCGCGGTCGTCGCCGCGATCGCGTGTGTGGGCCTCGAGGGTTGGTGGGTCATCGACCAGCGGAGACTGCCGCCCGACGAGCGCACACCGCGCTTCGCTTCGGCTCAGGGGATGGTGGTCGTCGATGACGGCACGGTCGGCGGAGTCGACGTACCGGTGTGACCGGGTGGCGCGCTCGTCGTGGTTGTGCCCTTCGCTATCGCACCCACGAGGATCACGTCGGGGAGCATCGTGTAGTGCCAGGCGAGGCGTTCCCTGATCTCGCGATGGCCGGGTTGGTCGATGACGCGGACCAGGTGCACGTCGTATCCGGTGTGCCCTTGGGAGAGGTCGAGCAATTCGGCCGGCTTCAGGTGCGCGCAGTCGTTCTTGGGATCGACCTTTGGATCTTTTGCCGGGCACAGGACGACGGTGGTCGTGAACGGTGTCGTCTTGGTGATGTCGACGCAGCGCCGGGTCGGTGACGTCGACGAGCAGTTGGTGCTCTCTTCCTTGACGACCTTGCCTTCGGTCTCGCCGTACAGGGTGATCGTGATCGAGCTGCTCGTGTACGTGGCGCGAACGAGCACACCGTGACGCGAGTTGTTCCGCCACACGAGGTCGAGGACCGGGTAGTTGACGGTCGCCTCGCGCCCGAGCGGGTAACGGCTGTAGTAGAGCGTGTGCGGCTGGTGGAACACGACCTCGTAGCCACCCCAGAAGACGGCGTTGTAGGTGGTGGTCGCGATCTGGCTGGTGCCGCCGCCGTAGTCCTCGGTGAACTCCTCGTAGTACACCGGTGCCTTGACGAAGCCGCGTTCGGGTGTCCGCGCGCCGACGGTGTTGTTGAGGGAGAAGATCCGGCCCGGTTCGACCACCGTGCCGTTCATGATGTCCGCGGCGCGGTGGATGTTGGTGACCCGGTCCTGGCCGGGCACGTAGTACGTGGTGAAGCTCGACACCTGCTCGGTGATGCCGAGCCGGTTCGCCCACGCGGTGTCGTGCGCGGGGTGGCGACGGGCGAGGGGGACGTCGACCGTGGTGCGGTTGCGAAGAATCGCCCGGGCGACGAGCGCGAGATCGGGCTGCAGGCCATCGTGGGAAGGAACCACCACGACGTGGTTGTCGGCGGTCACGTCGAAGCGCGCGTCGACCGGGGCCGCCCCGATCGGATCGAGTTGGGGCCGCAACGCGGCCTCGAGGTGAGGCCCGTCGATAGCGAGCACGAGCCGCTCGCCGTCGATGCGCGTCGTGAGCGCGCGTGCGATCTGTGCGGGGGTCGCGATGAGCGTGTGGCCGCTCGACGTGATCTGCAATCGGTGGGTGAGAATCGCTCGGGCCTCGCGCGCGACCGCGGCAACCTGGGCCGTCGTCGTGCGGGCCTCGACCGGTCCGTAGCTCAGTCGTAGAGGGGCACGACTCCCGTTCTCGAGCTCGGCGACGAGCGCGGCCTTGGCTTCCGCGCGGTCGATGCCCTTCCCGCCCAACGGCTCGATCTCGGCGACGGTCGTGCCCGTGAAGCGAAGACCGCCTTCGCGCACGCCCCGGTCGACCTGCGCGCTCCACTGGTCGATGACGGCGCCGACCTCGTTCGCGTCGATCGTGACGACGGGATCCACGTGGTCGGGGCGCACCCGTCGGAGCACCGTACCGAGCACCTGGTCGACGGGGTTGCCGCTGCGTCCCGCTTCGCGAGCGCGTCGCAGCGTCGCGCGCGGGTCGACGCGGAGGTGGAGGGTGGCCGGGTCGGCGACGAGCCGGTGCCCCGAGGTGACGGCTTGCAGCGGTTCGGTCTCGAGCCGGCGGGCAAGCCGAGCGATGGCGGGGTAGGCGGTCAACTCCCGTTCGCCGGACACGTCGAGTGACGCGACCTCGATGCCGGGCATCATGCGACCTCGGTACGCGATGCGTTCGGCGACGCCGATGAACAGCAGGACGACGACGGCGGCCGCGGCGATCCACGGCGCATCTCGAAGGCGCACCGCCGGTCGAGGGGGATCGATGGTGGCGGTCATCGGCCGGGTCAGAGTATCCAGAAAGGCGAGAGCCGCATGAATACCGCCCCGGGGCGTGCGACGATGGCGTCGATGACCAGCGGCCTGCGCGCCTTTCTGCTCGATTCGGGCGCGACCGAGTCCGAGATCACGCGTGCGACCGCGGAGGGTTGGCTGCCGTTGCTCGCGCTCGACCGGATGTTGATGCCCGGCGTCGCGCGCTACGAGGTTGCCGGGGTGGCCGAGGCCGCCGGCACGTCGCCCGCCGTGGCTTCGCGGATATGGCGAGCGCTCGGGTTTCCCGATGTCCCCGACGACGCCACCGTGTTCTCGGAGCGGGACGCGCGGGCGCTGCGCTTCGCCGTCGAGCGCCGACTCCAGGGCGAGCTGGGCCTCGCCGATCTCGAGCACCAAGTGCGCGTCGTGAGCGCGTCGTTGGCCCGCCTGGCCGCATTCGAAGCCGATCTGGTCGCGGAGACACTCGATGCGCTGCGCGCGACCGGCGCCGACGAGGAGACCGTCGCGATGGCACTCGTGGAAGAGGCCGACTGGCAGAACATCACCGAGCTCGTCGACTACACCCATCGGCTGCTGTTCCGGGCTGCGGTCTGGCGCCGGCTCGCCCGCCCGACGGGCGGCCCGACGGTCGACCTCGCGGTCGGGTTCGCCGATATCGCGGGCTACACCGAGCTCACCAAGGGGCTCGACGAGCGCGAGCTGTCGGAGCTCCTGGCCGGTTTCGAGACGCTCGCGTACGACACTGCCGCCGAGCACAACGGGCGCATCGTGAAGACGATCGGCGACGAGGTGATGTTCGTCGGCGCGCCCCGCGACGTCGCGGTGATCGCGCTCGTGCTCGCAGAGCGGGCCATCGCCGATCCCGTCGTCCCCGCCGTCAGGATCGGCGTCGCGTACGGATCGCTGCTCGCCCGTGACGGCGACTACTACGGCCCGGTCGTCAATCTCGCCAGCCGGATCACGGGGAGGGCCCGCCGCGGCACGGTCCTTGCTTCGGAAGGGCTGCATCGCATGGTCGCCGACGACCCCGAGCTGTCGTGGCGCCCCCTCGGGACCAAGCGGCTCCGGGGCATCGGCGATGTCGCGCTCTTCGTGCTGCGACGGGCCCAGTAGCGCCGCCGCGGTACCGTGACCGGATGGCCGACGACCTGTGTCTGCTCCAGATCCACGCCCACCCCGACGACGAGGCGTCGAAGGGTTCCGGCACGAGTGCGAAGTACGCGGCGGAGGGCATCCGCAACGTGCTCGTGTGCTGCACGGGAGGTGAGGAGGGCGACATCCTCAACCCGGTGATGGACCGGCCCGAGATTCGCTCCGACATTACCCGGGTGCGGCGCGAGGAGCTCGAAGCGAGCGCCCGCGCGATCGGTTACGAGAGCGTGCAGATGCTCGGCTACCGCGATTCGGGCATGCCCGAGACCGAGGTGAACGCGCGCCCCGACAACTTCGCCAACGCCCCCCTCGAGGAGGCGGTCGAGCGGTTCGTGAAGATCATCAGGGCCGAGCGGCCGCAGGTGATCATCACGTACCACGAGGACCGCAATTGGTATCCGCACCCCGACCACATTCGCGTCTACGAGATCTCCGGTCCGGCGTTCGACGCCGCCGGTGACCCCGACCAGTTCCCCGACGCCGGCGAGCCGTGGCAGCCGAGCAAGCTGTACTACGTCGCCTGGTCGATGGCTCGGGTGAAGGCTCTCCATGCGGTGTACGTCGAGCGCGGCGAGCAGAGCCCGTTCGCGCGCTGGTTCGAGGGCGAGAACAGCATGCCCGACCGCGACGAGCGATTCACGACCCGCATCGACGTCAGCGAGCACCTGGGTGCCCGGAGGGCCGCGCTGCTCGCGCACGCGACCCAGGTCGACCCCGAAGGTCACTGGATGGCCATCCCCGACGAGCTCGTGCGCGAGGTCTACCCGTGGGAGGACTTCATCCTCGCCCGCACGCTCGTGCCCGGAAACCTGCCCGAAGGCGGTCTCGAGGACGATCTGTTCGCCGGCCTGCGCGAACCCGCCCGCCGCTCCCCGTGAGCGTCACCAAGGCGCAGACCGGAGGCACCCATGCCGGAGGTCGGAGCCGCATGAGCACGACCGTCGATCTCGTCGTGGCCGAGCGCAAGCGTGAGCTCGAGCGCCACCGCGTCGTCGTCGACGGTGACGCGGCCACTGCGTGCGACGTCGACGACACGCCCGCCGCGGTGGTCCTCACGCTCACGCCGGGCGACGCGGCCGCGGTCGAGCGGGGCGACCTCGACCTCTCGGTCGCCTTCATGCGGGGCACGATGAAGATGGCGGGCGACTCCGGCGTGCTGCTCCACGTGCTGCCCGTGCTCTCGCGCACCGTGCTCTTCTAGAGATCCGCTCTTCTAGAGATCCGCTCTTCTAGAGATCCGCTCTTCTAGAGATCCGCTCTTCTAGAGATCCGCCGTTCCGGCGATCAGAGGACGGCGTGACCGCTGAAGGTCACGCAGCTCGCGGAAGCCGATGAGCGTTGCGCCGGCCCGCTCGACGAGGGCGGGGAACGACGGATCGCTCGTCAGGAACGCGTAGTCCTCGACGCGCTCCGCCCAGTCGGGGTGGGAGCTGCGGAGCTCGTCGCTGTCGATCGCCGGGTGCAGGAAGATCTCCGTGACGCCCGGCCGCAGCTCGAACAGCGTCTTCTCGATCAGTCGGCGCGCGCCCACCGGGCAGTTCACGAAGTGGTCGGTGAAGACGACGCCCTCCTCGGCGGCCAGCCGGCGGAACGGGAAGCCGATGTGGCGCTGCGCGCTGGCGCCCGGCATGCGCATCGGCAGGTCGAAGTCGATCGCCATCTCGAGGTACACGTCGAAGAAGTCGGCGCGGAGCTGCAACGTGCCCATGTGACTGTCGAGATGACTGACGTCGAAGCCCCAGAGGATTGCCCGCTCGATCTGGGTTCGACACTCCTTGCGCACCTCGTCGAGGTCGCCGTGGTCCCAGGCGTCCTGCACCGTGCGCGGGAAGCCACCGTCGCCGTCGAGCAGGCTCGGTGAGTGGGTGATCGGGCCCCATCGGTAGGTCTCCCACTCGGAGGTGAGCGTGAGGTGCACGCCGACGTCCTCCCCGCGGTACATCGCGGCGGCGTCGCGCGACCATGGGCACGGCACCATGAGGGTCGCGCTCGTCGCGACGCCGCGCCGGATGGCGTCGTAGACGGCGACGTTCGCGGCTCGCGTCGACCCGAGGTCGTCGCAGTTGACGATGAGCAGCTTGGCATCCGGCGCGTAGCCGAGATCCTCCGCCAGGGTGGCCACCGCGCGCAGGTTACCGGGCTCGGTAGTCGGTGTAGGCGGGGATGGCGGCCGCGAGCTCGCGCAGCCTCGAGGTCCGCATCGTCTCGACGCCCACGATCGCGCCCTGCTCGAACAGCAGGGTCAGAACCGACGAGAAGACCCGGCGGTGCACTCCCGCGCTCTGGATCCGCGCCAGCGGCACCGCACCGGCGAAACGTCGGGGCCGGGAGCGGAGGAGCGCCGGACGCCACACGAGGAGCCGCTCGGGCGTGACTCCGAGGATCATCTCCGGCCCGGCGATGGGGAAGCCCACCGCGGCGGAGCGCCGGGCCCAGTGTGCGTAGGCGTGGCGTTGCACGACCGACGGCCGGTACATGGTCGGTGTCGTGGCCGTGTCGAGCTGGGTCTGCATTCCCGCGCTGAACCGCACGGCCAGCAGTGCGAGGAGCTCTTCGCCGTCGAAGAGACCGTCCGGACGGTCCATGTCAGTCCACGCCGTCAGTCCACGCCGTCAGTCCAGGCCGCCGTCACACGCGTTCGATCAGCGTGCCGGAGCCGAGACCCCCACCGCAGCACATCGTGACCAGGGCGATCGTCGCGTCGCTGCGTTCGAGCTCGTGGAGGGCACTCGTGATCAACCGCGCACCCGTCGCGCCGACGGGATGACCGAGCGCGATCGCTCCACCGTTCGGGTTGACCCGCTCGGAATCGGCGCCGAGCTCGCGCTGCCACGCGAGGACGACCGACGCGAACGCCTCGTTGATCTCGACGACGTCGATGTCGGACATCTGCAGTCGGTTGCGATCGAGGAGGTGACGGGTCGCGTCGATGGGGCCGGTGAGCATCAGCACCGGATCGACACCCACGAGGCACTGGTCGACGATGCGGGCACGCGGTCGAATCCCGAGCTCGCGCGCTCGCGCGACCGTCATCAGGAGCACCGCGGCGGCTCCGTCGGTGATCTGCGAAGACGATCCCGCGGTGTGTACCCCGTTGTCGCGCGCGACCGGTTTGAGCGCGGCGAGCTTCTCGAGCGACGTCTCGCGCAGCCCCTCGTCGCGGTCGATGCGGCGCGTATCCCCGGTTGCGGTGCCGTCCTCGGCGAGTGTCGGCGCGTCGATCCCGACGACCTCGCGCTCGTAGCGGCCTTCGGCCCAGGCGTGCTGGGCCCGCTGCTGCGAGAGCAGGCCGAATCGATCGCAGTCGTCGCGGGTCACTCCCCACTTGTCGGCGATCCGCTCTGCGCCCTCGAACTGCGAGGTCAGCTCGTAGTGCTCGATGTACGACTTCGGTGTCGGCCGACCGAACTCGCCGCGCACCGCGGCACCCAACGGCACGCGCGACATCGACTCCACCCCGCACGACAGCGCGACGTCGACCACGCCTGATTTCACGAACGCGGCGGCGAGGTTGGTGGCCTGCTGCGACGAGCCACACTGCGAATCGACGGTGGTCGCCGCGACGCCGAGGGGGAGGCCGGCGGAGAGCCAGGCGGTGCGCGCGATGTTGAACGTCTGCTCGCCGACCTGGCTGACGCAGCCCCCGATGACCTGACCGACCGCGGCCGGGTCGATACCCGACCGTTCGATCGCCGCGAGCTGCACCTTCCCGAGCAGCTCGGCAGGATGCACCGTCGCAAGACCGCCGTTGCGCTTCCCGAGCGGCGATCGGACGGCCTCGACGATCACGACGTCGGTGTCGGCGAGCTGAGCCATGGAACCTCCCGGAGACGGTCCGGCGATCGTAGTGGCCTTGGTTCCCACGCTTGCCGGCGCCACCCGGCGCACCGCCCTGCCGAGTCAGTCGGTCAGTCGGCGCGCAGG
>CAAGKR010049493.1_pt1 | contig 14930 bp, 14 predicted proteins | sample 2556971 | NCBI WGS metagenome assembly CAAGKR01 (sample SAMEA5207829, study PRJEB30636) | soil metagenome | biome: forest; feature: boreal; material: soil | place: USA | collected 2011-09 | depth 1 m | reverse complement strand
GTGATCGACTCGGGTACCTACTTCGGCAAGGTGTTGCACGCCAAGCCGTCGTTCCCGCACACACAGGGCCTCAGCTTCCTCGACGCCCACTACGTGAGCACTCTCGTCGCGTTCGAGCCGATCGTCCTGTTCAGCCGCAAGGGCAAGCGCGTCGAGACGCCGACCAACGCTCAGGCCCACGCGATCAAAGCGTTCGAACCAAACGGCGGCTTCCCCGCTGTCGACATCGGTGGCGCATTTGGATCCGCCGGCTCGGCGTTCTCACCGGGTCAACTGGCCGGCCTCAGCGCGGCGAAGATCGCCGGAGAGCTGGCGAACCCGACGAGCGCTGTGGCGCCGTACATCGATGCCCAGGCGAACGTCCTGACCGCGGCCCTTTGCGTCGCGACCGGCCAGCAGCCGGCGGCCGTTTGCGGCGCTCCCGGAGTGCAGGCCGCGGCTGCGACACTGCCCGCGGCCTGAGCCGGAGCCTCGGTGTCGACCGTAACACCAGCATTGCTGCGAGCTACTCTGCGTCGGGCCAAGCGGCGGTGCCCATGACGCCATCGCCATCCTCGGGCTTGGGACCGCCCACGGCGATGATGTCCAGTCCGTCAGGGCCTGCCTCGAAGGCACGCACGACCTCAGGCGCTACACGCACGACGTCCCACTGGTGAAGATCGCGGACATCGTCGTCGAGAAGCACTCGCCCAGACCCGGCGACGACGACGTAGGCCTCCTCCTGCTCGCGGTGGCTATGGGCCATCGGACTGCGCAGGTTCGCCGCATAGCGGAAGTGGCTGATCCCAAGGTCACGTGAGTCCAGGTGCTTGCGGCCGAACCGACCCTCGATCCCAGGGGCCCGCTCGCCCACAGAGTCCTCGACTTCCAACAGGTTTACGGTGCTGAAGCGGGACATAGGTCTCCTTTTGGCAGAGCGATTGTGATGTTGCATCTCCAACCATAGCTCCGCGCCAGAATGCTCCGCGTTCGCTCTTGAGGTGGCATGCCCGGTGCCCCCCTCCGGGCGCGCTAGTCCACCGTCTCGGTTTTAGCTGGTGATTGCATCGAGGGCGACGCGGCCGCGGCGGACCTTCTCGAGGATCGAGTCGGCGGTCGCAGTCCAGGTGAAAGGCTCGGGGTTGGCGTTGTTGGCTTGAAGGTACTCCTCGATCGCGCCGATCAGCTCGGGCACGTTGTGGAACACCCCACGTCGGATCGCCTTGTCTGTCAGCTTGCCGAAGAACCGCTCGACGAGATTCAGCCACGAGCTGGAGGTCGGCGTGAAGTGCAGGTGAAACCGCGGGTGCTTGGCCAGCCACTTCTCGACGTTCTTGTGCTTGTGGGTGCAGTAGTTGTCGAGGATCAGGTGGATCTGTAGGCCCTTGGGAACCTCGCGGTCGATGATCTGAAGGAACTTCAGGAACTCCTCGTGGCGGTGGCGGGGCAGGCACTGTCCGATCACGCTCCCGCTGAGCACGTCCAGCGCGGCGAACAGCGTTGTGGTCCCGTTGCGCTTGTAGTCGTGGGTCATCGAGCCCCCGCGGCCCTTCTTCATCGGCAGCGAGGGCTGGGTGCGGTCCAGCGCCTGGATCTGGGACTTCTCGTCCATGCACAGCACGATCGCCTTCTCCGGCGGGTTCAGGTACAGCCCGACGATGTCGACGAGCTTCTCCTCGAAATGCCTGTCGTTTGAGAGCTTGAACGTCTCGACGCGGTGCGGCTTCAGGCCTCGCGCGGACCAGATCCGCTGGACCGTCGCCGGGCTCACGCCTTGAGCCTTGGCCATCGAGCGACAACTCCAATGCGTCTCGCCCTCGGGCTTCTCCCGCAGTGTCGAGCGCACAATCGCTGAGACCTTCTCCGGCGTGATCGAGGGTTTACGGCCCCGCCCCGGGCGTACACCGGCAAACGCCTTCAAGCCCTCTTTGGCGAACCGCTCACGCCACGCGCCCACCGTCGCCGGCGAGACACCGACCCGCGTGGCGATCTGAGTATTGGGTCCACCCTCACCCGCCATCAGCAACACTTGCGCTCGCTGCACCTCGCGATGGGCGGCAGTCCGGGATCCCGAGAGCTTCTCGAGCACCTCGCGCTGCTCATCCGTTATTGCCAAAGGTGCAGTGGCAGGACGCATACGCCACCCTACCACAAACACCAGTTATTTACAAGACACTACACTAGGTTGAGGAGCATGGCCACCTGGGACGATGTGCGCCGGATCGCGCTGGCGTTGCCCAAGACCAGCGAGCGGGTGTCGCGCGAACTGCGCCAGTGGCGGGTTGAGGACAAGGAGTTCGTGTGGGAGCGCCCGCTTCGGCGAAGGGAAATCGAGGCCCTCGGAGACGACGTCCCTGATGGACCGATTCTGGGTGCACGGGTGGAGCACGTCGGGGCAAAGGAGGCGCTCCTCGCCGACGACCCACGCGTTTTCTTCACTACCCCGCACTTTGATGGCTTCCCTGCGATTCTCCTGCGCTTGGACCGCGCCGCCATCGAGGACCTCGATGAGGTGATCACCGAGGCCTGGCTCGCTCGTGCGCCGAAGCGGCTGGCCAAGGCATATCTCGGCGAGTCGCTCTAACACGCACTTCGAGTTCACGCGCCCGTTGAGATCGGTGATGAGGTCGTGGTCATCTCGGCTTGAAGGGGTCCGTACGTGGCGACAGATAACCTAGGAGCGCCTTGGGCTGCGCCTACGCACCGAGAACACCATGACCAAAGTCAACCGACAAGGCCCAGTACGCGTCGTGCCCTCCCTGGGGTGGCGCGTTGTCGGCTGAGAACGTCGAGTTGGTCCGGTCGATGCATCCCGGTCCCGACGTTGATGTTGCCTCCATAATCAACGATGACGACGCCGTCGGTAAGTGGCGCGAGGCGCTCGGGCACCTGTTCGACCCCTCTGTTCAGGGAACGATCCGGTTACCTGGGATGGCGCCGGTGACCTATTCGGGGCTGGATGGCTTGCGCACCGCCTGGCGAGACTGGCTCAAGCACTGGGCGAGCTACCGTGTCGAGATCGAGGAGGTGCTCGACGGCGGGGAGCGCGTCGTGGTGCTCCAACGCTGCCACGGTCGGCCGCGGCCGGGCTTCCCCGAGGTCACGCATAGGCTCGCCACGGTCTGGACCGTGCGCGACCGCCATGTTGTGAGCGTCGACTTCAACGTCCCGTATGCCGAGGCGCTTACCAGCGTAGGGCTTACAAAGTCGCCGGAATCCGCGCCGCCTCCTGCGCGCTAAAGGCGCGGACGAGCGCGCGCTCGTGGACCTCGGCCTCGCTCGGCAGGCCGGCTCTCAAGGCTCGTAGTCCGCTGATGGGCTGCGCGCCCTGTCGCCGAGGAAAGCGCTCTGGTCGGTGTCGTGGGGGATACTGGCCGGGTCATGTCGCTTGCGGCGCAGCGGCGGAATGAGTGGGGGTTCTGCGACGCGATGCGCCGAGCGGGGCCCCCTGACTTTAGAAGCGCTGGAGGATCTCGTCGTGATCGAGCAGGCGAGGGGGGTAAACCAAGGGTCGACGCGGGGTCTGAGCGTCGCTAGCAGGACGCTACGCTGATCGTTGTGCCCACCGAAGTAAATGCTGCCAAACGCCCACCCGTCGACTGAGTGTCGCTCAAGCACCCGATCAAGCGAGGCGAGCCGGACCGGCGAGGGCTGTTCGACAGGCTTGCTCAGAGGGCTTCGTACTTCTCGAGCTCGCCACTGTTCTCCGTCATTTGCCTGGCGATGGTGCTCGCCTGGATCGGCGGATACGTGTTTGGAGCGAGCGCCGTATACGAGCAGGCCACGGGCACCGCGCTGACGGCGACCACCCTGCTGCTGGTCGCTCTGCTCAAGAACACCGAGCTACGCGCCGAGGCAGCGATCCAGAGCAAGCTCGACGCGCTCGCCACCGGGATGCTCGAGGCCATTCGTAACGAGGGTCAGCAGGCCGATCCGATGCTCGAACGTGCCATCGGCATAGACGAGCAGGTTTAGAGCTGCGCAGCGACGGAGGTGCGCGTCGTGGATTACGCGCTTGACAGGCGCGCCGCCGCGGCACGGTGGCTGGCGGCCGGCGATAGTGCCTGTGCCCCTGAGCTGCGCCACTGGGGCACGCCCACCGTGATCATCTGCAGCTGACGCCGAGCGGTCGTGATTATCTCGGCCTCCGCGGTGGGGTCCTTCGGCGGCGCGTCGAGGATCGCCTCGGCGGTCGAGACCATCGCGTTCACCATCAGCCCGGCCAGCAGTTGGAGATCCTCGGTCCGCCATCGGTCGAGGTAGGGGAAGCGCGCGAGGTCGGTCGCGAGGTCACTCGCAAAGAGGCGGATCTCGCCGCGGATCGCGTGCCGCAATGCGGCGACGCCGCCGAAGCGCTCGCGCGCGATGAAGCGGAAGTGGGTCGCGTGCTCGTGGACATAGCCGACGAGAATCTCGACCGAGTTGCGGATCACGTGCTCGTAGGTCCGCGGGTCTGCGCGCGCCGCGCGGATCATCGCCCGCAGCGTCCGGAACGACTCGTCGATCAGGACGAGACCGAGCTCCTCCATGTCGTCGAAGTGGCGGTAGAACGCCGTCGGGACGATGCCCGCCGCCCGCGTCACCTGGCGCAGGCTGAGGCTCGAGAAGCTCTGGCCCTCAAGAAGCTCAAGCGCCGCGTCGATTAACGCCTGACGCGTGCGCTGCTTGCGTTCTTGACGGGTTGCGCCGTTCTCTGGAGTACGACCGTGCACGATGAGCGTGTGATGAGGTTCACAAATGTATCGTTTGCTTGAAGCCTGGGTAAGTGTACTCTGTACACAACTGTGCACTGATTGACGTGGAGTTGAGAACGCTGCCCACCGCCACTTCGTCCCTCGGCCGCCGCCTACTGCACTCGAGCCTGCTCGAGGCGCTCGCCTACCCGCACGGCGTCGACCGATATGTGGAGCTCGTCCGCCCGTTGCTCGTGAAGCGCGACGTGCGCGCCGAGGTAACGGCCGTCCGCCATCAGACGCCGAAGAGCGCCACGCTAACGCTCTGTCCCAACGAGAACTGGCGCGGCCTGCGCGCCGGGCAGTTCGTCGGCCTGAGCGTCGAGATCGACGGGGTCCGCGAGACGCGGCCCTACTCCCCTGCCGGCTCCCAGCACGCTGCCTCCGGCGCGCTCGAGCTGACGGTCTCGACCCACCCAGATGGCAAGGTGTCGCGCTACCTGCGCGAGTACGCGCGGCCCGGGATGATCGTGGGCCTGACCGCCGCGGAGGGTGACTTCGTGCTGCCCGACCCGCGGCCCGAGCGCGTGCTGCTGATCAGCGGCGGCAGCGGCGTCACGCCGGTGATGGCCATGCTGCGCACCCTCTGCGACGAGGGCTTCGCGGGCGAGATCGGCTTCCTGAACTACGCGCGCTCGCTCGAGCTCGCCCTCTACGGCGCCGAGCTCGATCAGCTCGTGGACCGCCATCACGGGCTCCGCGTCGGCCGCGGCTTCACGCGCGAACGCGGCCTGTCGCTCAGCGGGCGCTTCCGCCGCGAGCACCTGCGCGCCGTGATCTCAGAGCACTCCAGCGCGGCCACGTTCGTGTGCGGCCCACCGGCGCTGATCGACGCGGTCCGCGCCGTCTGGGCCAAGGACGGCCTGGCTGAGCCGGCGGTCGAGACCTTCACGCCGCCCGCACTGAGCTTCGACACCGACGGTGCCGAGGGAACTGTCAGCTTTCAAGGCAGCGGGTCAGAGGCCGCCAACAGCGGCCTGCCGCTGCTCGAGCAGGCCGAGGACGCCGGGCTGGCCCCCGCGCACGGATGCCGTATGGGCATCTGCAACACGTGCAGCTGCCGCAAGACTGCCGGCACAGTGAGGAACATCATCACCGGCGAGATCTCGGGCTCAAGGGACGAGCAGATTCGCATCTGCGTGTCCGTGCCGCTCGGCGATGTGGTGCTTGATCTGTGAACCCCGACCCATACAAGGAGCCCTTCATGCCCGCCTCCGTACCCGACCTCTCCCCCGAGCAGCTCGAGGCCTTCGGCCAGGAGCTGGATACCCTCCGCGCGCGCGTAATGGCCGATCTCGGCGAGCGCGACGCCGACTACATCAACCGGGTCATCCGCGCCCAGCGCGGACTCGAGCTCGCCGGCCGCAGCCTGTTGTTGCTCGGCTTTCTGCCGCCCGCCTGGATCGGCGGCGTCGCCGCGCTGTCGCTCTCGAAGATCCTCGACAACATGGAGATCGGTCACAACGTAATGCACGGGCAGTACGACTGGATGAACGATCCTCGGCTGGACGGCAAGACCTTCGAGTGGGACAGCGCCTGCCCGGGCGACCAGTGGCGCCACTCGCACAACTACATGCACCACACCCACACCAACGTCGTGGGCAAGGACCGCGACATCGGCTACGGGATGCTGCGCATGTCTGATGAGCAGCGGTGGCGACCGTACTACCTCGGCAACCCGCTGTATGCGGCGCTGCTCGCGATGTTCTTCCAATATGGGGTTGCCCTGCACGACCTTGAAACCGAGCGGATCGCCGCCGGGGAGACCACCCTGGGCGAGAAGCGCGGCATGCTGGGCGACATCTGGAGCAAGGTGCGTGGCCAGACGCTGAAGGACTACGTGCTGTTTCCGCTGCTGTCCGGTCCCTCGCTGCCGTTTGTGCTTGCCGGGAACGCGACCGCCAACCTCACGCGCAACCTGTGGGCGTTCACGATCATCTTCTGCGGGCACTTCCCCGAGGGGACACACGAGTTCACCGAGGAGGAGGCGGAGAACGAGACGCGCGGCGAGTGGTACTACCGCCAGCTGCTCGGTTCAGCCAACCTGACCGGCGGCAAGCTGTTCCACGTCCTCGCGGGCAACCTCAGCTTCCAGATCGAGCACCACCTGTTCCCCGATATCCCCGCCCACCGCTACGCCGAGATCTCGGTCGAGGTGAGCGAGATCCGCAAGCGCTACGGCATCCCGGACAACACGGGACCACTGGCCAAGCAGTTCGGGAGCGTCGTGCGTAAGATCGTCAAGCTCGCGCTGCCGCCGCTACCGGGAGGCGGCGGCTCTGAGCCGGACCGCGACGAGGACGTCGAGGTGCGACCGAAGAAGCTGGCAGCAGCAGCCTGACCATATGAGCGACACCCTCGACAAACTCGAGACCCGCAAGGACACGATCCAGGTCGCGATCGAGTCGGGCGCAACGCACGTCGGCAGCATCGCGGCGATCGTCGTGGGCGCGGTGCGCGATGTCACGCGCGAGGTGGGCGACTGGGCCACAGACGTGTTTGAGATCCGCGACGCCGCGCGGCGCGCGCGGACGGACACCGACGTCCGCGCCGAACCGCGGGACCCGCGCCCCTAGCACCGCGCGCGAGCGTCGAGTCCCATCGTACCGAGCTGGACGCTCATGCAGCCGTCGCAGTAGCGCAGTAGACGATCCCTCCGGCGTTTGGTGAGGCGGTCATCATTGGTGGGACCATGTCGGAAAATCGCACCTGCGGGAAATGCGCTGCCGATAACCCAGCCGACGCACAGTTCTGCATGGCTTGCGGGGCGAGGCTGGAGCGGAGCTGTCCGGAGTGTGGGGTGCCGGCGCTCCCGGAGGCCCGGTTCTGCGTCGCCTGCGGGACTGCGATCGAGACAGCCGTCGGACCCGATGCGGTTGAGGGGATCGCCCACGTTGGCAGACCCGGGACGCGCGAGTCAGACGGCCTCGCGCGCGCCCCGGGGGGCGATGCGACCAGGGAGGAGCGGCGCACCGTCACCGTGGTGTTCGCCGACCTGTCCGGCTACACCGCGATCTCCGAGCGCCTGGATCCCGAGGCGGTCAAGGCGCTCGTGGATCGGTGTCTCGGCCGGCTGGGAGAGGAGGTCGAGCGTATCGGAGGCCGGGTGGACAAGTACATGGGCGACAACGTGATGGCGATTTTCGGCGCGCCGGTTGCTCATGAGGACGACCCGGAGCGCGCGGTCCGCGCGGCCGTGGGCATGCAGGCGGCGATGGGTGAGCTCAATCAGCGGCTGCTCGTTGACTATGGCGTCGAGTTTGCGCTGCGTGTGGGAGTCAACACAGGTGAGGTCTTGGCCGGCAAGGTCGGCGACGCCTACACGGTGATTGGCGACGCCGTCAACGTCGCCTCACGACTGCAGACGAGCGCCAGCCCGGGCACGATCACCGTCGGCGAGCGGACACAGCGGGTCACCAGCAGCGTGATCGAATACCTGCCGCTGGAGCCCCTTACTCTGAAGGGCAAGGCCGAGCCGGTCGCGGCGTGGCGCGTGCTCAGCCTGTTGGACGAGCACACCGGCGGTGCCCGCAAATTGCGCCGAGAGGCGCCGCTGGTCGGCCGGCACGACGAGTTCGCAGCGCTGCACACGCTGTTCGCACGAGTCGCCCGCAACGACGCACCACATCTGATCACCGTTCTTGGTCAGGCCGGCGTCGGCAAGACGCGGCTGCTGCGCGAGCTCGAGCGCTCGCTGGCGGCGCGCGATCCGCCACTGCTCGTGCGCTGGGGCCGGTGTCTGCCGTTTGGCTCGAGCGTCGTCTATTGGCCGCTCAGCGAAATGATGCGGGCTGAGTGCGCGATCGTGGACGGCGACCCCGTGGAGGTCGCGTGGGCGAAGCTCTCGACGCGGCTAGGGCCGCTGCTCGTGGCCGACGGCGGCAGCGAGGAGATGGCGCGCCGGATTGCGCCGCTCGCGCGTCTGCTCGGCATCGAGGCTCCGGACGCGGCTGAGTCGCCCGAGCGAGAAGACGCGCAGAGCGCTCGGGACGGCTTCTTTGGCGCGGTGCGAACCTGCCTGGAGGCGATTGCGCAGGACGAGCCGCTTGTGCTTGTGTGGGAGGACATCCACTGGGCTGACGAGGGCATGCTCGATTTGATCGAGTACCTGTCGCAGTGGCTGCGTGCCCCGGTGCTGCAGGTGTGCCTGGCAAGAGACGAGCTGCTCGAGCGCCGCCCGAGCTGGGGCGCCTCGCGTCGTAACGCGACGAGCCTGTTCCTCGAGCCGTTGGCGCTGGCCGACACGCGCGAGCTGATCGAAGGTCTCCTGCGCGACGCCGGTTCCACGTCAGAGATGCTCGAGGCGCTCGCCGAGCGCGCCGACGGCAACCCGCTGTTCGCCGAGGAGATGGTGCAGCGGCTCGCCGAGGAGGGCGACACCAGGGCGGCGGAGCTGCCCGACACCGTCCAGGGACTGCTCGCCGCGCGGCTGGATTCGCTCGCGTCGCTGGAGCGTCACCTCGTCGCGCACGCGGCCGTTGTCGGTCGGACCTTCTGGGAGGGGGCGCTCGCGCCGGTGGCCGCGGCCGAGGGCGGTGACCTGCAGGCGGCGCTGGTGACCTTGCGCGAAAAGGACATCATCGTGCCGGGCGAAGGCGCGCGGTTGGCTGACGAGCAGGAGCTCGCCTTCAAGCATGTCCTGATTCGCGACGTCGCCTACGAGATGCTGCCGAAGGCGGTGCGCGCTCGCAAGCACTTTGAGGTCGGCATGTTCATTGAACAGCGGGCGGGTGAGCGCCGTCACGAGGTCGTGGCGTTGCTGGCCGAGCATTACGGCCGCGCGGCCACGCTCGGCGAGGAGGTGCGCCTTGATCCGGACGAGCTGGGGCCGCTGCGCAGCAAGGCGCTGCAGTTCCTCGAGGCTGCCGGCGACGCCGCGAGCTCGCTGTACTCCAACCAGGAGGCGCTGGCCCACTACGAGCTAGCCGCCGCGCTCGGTGCGGGCGATCTCGCTCAACAGGCCCGCTTCCGCGAGAAACAGGGCGACCTGGCGATGCGATTGGGGCGCGTTGACGCTGCGATCAAGGTGTGGCAGCAGGGCCTCGAGTACCACCGCAACGAGGAGGATCTCGAACACGTCGCCGAGTTGCACCGCAAGATCGGCGCGGCGCTGGCGCACAAGGGCGAGCGCACGCAAGCGATCGAGCACCACCAGCAGGGGATCAACCTGATCAAGGACGGTCCGCCTTCGCTTGCCCTGGTACGTCTGTATGAGGAGGCTGCCTGGCTCTACATGCAAGTTGGCGACAACATGCTTGCGATCTATGCCTCCGAGAAGGCGCTGCGACTGGCCGAGCGCCTCGGCGAGGTGCGCGCCGCCAGCCGCGCTCATGGAATCTTCGGCCGGGTCTTCGGCCGCATCGGCGACACTGTCAAGGCACGCGAGAACCTCGAGCGAGCGATCGGGCTGGCCCAGGACTCTGATGAGAACGAGACCGTGCTCGCGATGCTGGCGCTCGGCCACCACCTCGAGAACGCCGAGGGCGACTACCCGGCGGCCGGGTCTTCCTACGCCGAGGCGCTGGCGCTAGCAGAACGCATCGGCGACGTTCCCGCGCAGATAGAGCTGCACGCCGCTCTCGCGCAGCTCGCCTTCTACCGCTGCGACTGGGAGCAGGTTGGACGCTCGAACGACGCGAGCGCCGAGCTCGCCGAGCGCGAGGGCCTCGTCGGCAAGCTGTGCCTGCCCTACACACTCCGGGGACTGCTGCAGTGGCGCGACGGCGACTGGGAGGCCTCGGTCCAGCTGTTTCGTCGCGCTCACGAGCTCGCCGAGCAGGTCGGCTGGTCGGAGGTCGCCTTCAATGCGTTGCTCGGGCTCGCGGTCACGCAGCGCGACCAGGGTGATTTCGCGGACGCGGACGCTACGGTCGCGCAGGCGCTCGATGTGTGCGAGCGCGCAGGGTTGATTGGGCAGTCGATTCAGGCAACCTCGATGCGGGCGCTGATGCTGGCGCTGATGGGCAAGGATGCGCTCGCCAACCAGGCCGCAGAGCAGGCAGCGGCGCTTGCCGAACGCGTCCACTACCCACTTGGCGCAGCGGCCGTGCTTGAGGCGCGCGGTATGACCAGCGAGCTACCCGAGGCGCTCGAGCTGCTGGGGCGGGGGCGCACGGCATGGGCGCAGCTGGGCCGTCCCCTCGATGCTGCGCGCTGTGAACTGCTGATCGGCCAGCGCTCGCGCGAACACGACCCGGTCGCGGCCGGCGAGGCGCTGGCTACGGCCGCAGCGGCGTACGACCGCCTCGGCGTCAAGCATCTCGCCGACCGAGCACGCGAGGCCATGACCGCCTGAACGCAAACGCCTGCGCGCCCCTCGAACTCTGCTACGCGAGTGTATGCTGGCGCCGAAGCTCATCCGGGATAGCCACGACCTCTTCGGGAGCGGAGGGAGGTGCCGAATGGAGGAGTCCAAGCTCAAGACCGTAGGACTGTTCGCGGGTCTGCCGCGGGGCGTGCTCCGCCGGCTGTCGAGCATGACCGACGAGATCGTGGTTCCTGCGGGCACCCGGCTCATAGACGAGGGTACGTTTGCCCACGAGTTCTTGCTGATAGAGGCAGGCACCGCGGATGTCCGCCGTGGGGGCGAGCTCTTGGCCCAACTCGGTCCGGGCGACTTCGCCGGAGAGATCGGCGTGCTCCGAGACGCACGTCGCAACGCCACTGTGGCAGCCTCCACCGAGCTGACGGCGATCGTGATGACCGCGCGCGACCTGCGCCAGGTCGCGAAGGAGTTGCCCAGTGTGGCGGCGCAGATCGATGCGGCGGTCGCCGCACGCTCGGCAACTCCCGGCACGGCCCCGCCGGATTAGCCGGATATCTGCCAAGAATCGCTCGGCATGTCGATTTCGCGGCTCCCCGTTCGACGTAGGAGTAGAGGCGTGGTTTACGTTCGCTCGAGACCGACCGGACGCCGGACTGCGAGGACCCGCAACCACAAAGGAGAGTCGACGATGCGCTTCATGATGATCATGATTCCGAGCCCGATGGACGAGGCGGACTGGGCCCCCAACCCCGAGGCCGTTTCCGCGATGAGCAGGTACAACGACGAGCTGACGAAGGCCGGCGTGCTGCTCGCGCTCGACGGGCTCCACCCGGGCTCGAAGGGCGCGCGCGTCGTGTTCTCCGGCGGAAAGGCCACCGTGACAGACGGGCCCTTCACCGAGGCGAAGGAGATGATCGGGGGGTACTGGCTGATCCAGGCGAAAACCAAGGATGAGGCGGTCGAGTGGGCCTCGCGCTGCCCCGCTGCGGACGGCGACGTGATCGAGGTTCGCCAGGTGTACGAGATGGCGGACTTCCCGCCCGAGGTCCAGGCGGCCGCGCGGTAGCCGCCGCGCCTCGGCTCGTTCGGCGGCTGAAGCTGCTGTGATCGGTGCTGTGACGGGCTCCGATACCCACCGCGCAATCGAGGCGATCTGGAGGATCGAGTCGGCCAGGCTCATCGCCGGTCTCGCACGGATGGTGCGCGACGTCGGCCTCGCCGAGGATCTCGCGCAGGACGCGCTCGTGGCCGCCCTCGAGCAGTGGCCGGAGTCGGGTGTCCCGGAGAACCCGGGCGCCTGGCTCATGGCCACCGCGAAGCATCGCGCGATCGATCTGCTGCGCAGACGGACGCGGCTCGAGCGCAAGCACGAGGAGCTCGCTCGCGAGCTCGAGGACCAGGGTGAGACGGGTGTGGCGGAGCTCGATCTCGCGATCGAAAGCGAGGTCGGCGACGACCTCCTGCGCCTCGTCTTCACCACCTGCCATCCGGTGCTGTCCACCGAGGCGCGCGTCGCGCTCACGCTGCGCTTGCTCGGAGGCCTGACGACCGTCGAGATCGCGCGGGCATTCCTCGTCCCTGAGTCGACCGTCGCGCAACGGATCGTCCGGGCCAAGCGGACCCTCGCCGAGGCGCGCGTCCCCTTCGAGCTGCCGGGCGCAGACGAGCTCGCTGCACGCCTGTTCTCGGTGCTGGAGGTCGTCTACCTCGTGTTCAACGAGGGCTACGCGGCGACTGCCGGCGAGGACTGGATGCGACCTGCCCTCTGCGAGGAGGCGCTCCGGCTCGGGCGCATCCTCGCAGAGCTCGCTCCCAAGGAGCCGCAGGTGCACGGTCTCGTGGCGCTGATGGAGATCCAGGCGTCGCGTTTCGGCGCGCGGATCGGCCCCTCGGGAGAGCCCGTGCTGCTGCTCGATCAGGACCGCGTGCGCTGGGATCAGGTCCTGGCACGTCGCGGTTTCGCGGCGCTGGAGCGCGCAGAGCAGCTCGGCGGCGCGCTCGGGCCGTATGCGTTGCAGGCCGCGATCGCGGCATGTCACGCGCGAGCGCAAACGGCTGCGGACACTGACTGGCCGCGCATCGCCGCCCTCTACGATGCGCTCGCCCAGCTCGCGCCGTCGCCCGTCGTGGAGCTCAATCGTGCCGTCGCGGTAGCGATGGCGTTCGGTCCGGCAGCGGGTCTTGAGCTGGTCGACGCGCTCGCCTCAGCGCCGTCACTGAAGGCCTACCACCTCTTGCCGAGCGTGCGCGGCGATTTGCTCGCAAGGCTCGGCCGCCTCGAGGAGGCACATCGGGAGCTACAGCGCGCGGCATCGCTCACGCAAAACGCACGCGAGCGCCAGTTGCTCCTCGAGCGCGCTGCCGCGTGCGCATGGGCCTCGTCAGCGCCCGAGCCACGGTGAGGATCCGAGGCGGTTGCCGTACGTGTTGATGTATTCATCGGTCTGAAACCGGTCGAGAAATCGATGCGCGGCGTCGCGGCCTCCGTCAATCAGGCCCTTCTCCTGAGTGTCTGTGAGGTTGAAGTCGGTCGTCCCGATATCCCCGGCTCCCACTGGGCAGGTGCGGACGACTGTGGAGTGGGTCATGAAGCGGGTGTCCCATGCGTCGGTGGCCGTGTGAACGATGTTGGTCCCCAACTGCACCGGCCAGCCAAGGTCATCGACGATCTTCTGCAGGCCACCGCCGACGCCTCGACCTCCGATGAGCCGGAATCCGAACGTCGGGCGGTCGGGCTGACGGTCGGCCACGTCGAACAGCCACACCGGAAAATTCGAGAGGATCCCCCCGTCGACGATGGTTGAAGGCGCTCCAGTCTCGTGGTGCACCAACTCGACCGGCTGGAAGAAGTAGGGGATCGACATGCTCATGCGCACGGCGTCGGCGATCTTGAACGTGTCCGGTTGGATCGGCCCGTCGCCGCCAGGCTGGCGGTAGTTACGCAGGTCTTCGGGCAGCACGAGCATTTCGTGACGCGTGACGTCGGCGGCGATCAGGCGCAGCCGATACGCCTCGCGCCCGGTCTGCCCTGCCGCGGCGCCTGTCTTGACCGCCGCGAACGTCTTTCCCTGAAGCTGTTCATCCAGCCAGGCGCGAAAGTAATCTCCATGTGCCAGGCCATGGTGGCGAGCCAGATTCAGTAAGCCTCCCAGGATCGGCGCTCCTGTGTCCTCGAACTTGGCGTAAGGAGCGGTGCGCATCAGCTGCTGGAGCTCTTCGATGCTGTGGTCGGTCGCAAGCAGGCTGGCGATGATCGCGCCGGCGCTTGTTCCCGCGACGCTTACCCACCGTTTGATCGAGAACCTTGGGTGATCGGCGAAGCCGCTCAGCGCACCGATCAGCGCCAAGCCCTTCATCCCGCCGCCCTGGAAAACGCCATCCGCCTCAAGGTCCGTCACTGCTCTGACTCCTCCGGTAGCGGCGCTCGGGTCCGCGGCTAGGCGGTGAGCCACCGCTTGGGGTTATCCACGAACACGGTGTGGAAGATCTTGTCGTCCAGCACTCCCTGCTCGCGCAGTGCCGGGACGACCTCGTCGAAGACGAGCGTCATCGACCAGTTGCGGAACGCGCCCTGGCTCTCGAACACCTCGGCGGCCTCGGGTGGGAACCAGTCGATCGTGGCGCAGTAGTCCTGGGAGATCATCAGGCGTTGGGCGTGCCCGCGCCGCAGCAGCTCGCCGGTGGTCGCGTTGCGCTTCTCGATCGGCATGTACACCTCCAGCCCGTACCGGTCAAGGCCCACGTAGACGCCCTTGTCGATGAGCCGCTCGATGTAGTCGACGTCGTCTGTGTCGCCGCAATGTGCGATCTGCACACGGGCCAGATCGACCCCCTCCTGCTCGAAGATCTCGATCTGACGAGGGCCCGTGGCGACTGCCGGCATCGAATGGGCCATGATCGGGGCGCCGGTCTGCAGGCTCGCGCGGGCGACCGCGCGATGGATCTTCTCCACG
>CAAGKR010322200.1_pt1 | contig 14934 bp, 13 predicted proteins | sample 2556971 | NCBI WGS metagenome assembly CAAGKR01 (sample SAMEA5207829, study PRJEB30636) | soil metagenome | biome: forest; feature: boreal; material: soil | place: USA | collected 2011-09 | depth 1 m | reverse complement strand
TGGCTGAAGCGCGACGACATCCTTCGCTTCGAGGAGATAACGCGCCTCGCCCGCCTATTCGTCGAGCGCTACGGCGTCCGCACGATCCGCATCACGGGTGGAGAGCCGCTGGTGCGCATCAAGGTCGAGGAGCTGGTGGCGATGATCAACAGCATCGACCCCACCCTGGACATCACCATGACCACCAACGGCGTACTGCTGCGCGAAAAGGCGCAAGTCCTCAAGGATGCAGGCCTGAAGCGCATCAACATCTCGCTGGACACCCTCAACATGGAACGCTTCCACGAAATGGCGCGTAGCGACGCGTTCAAGCGCACCATGGACGGCATCCAGGCTTCGAGGGAAGCCGGGCTGTGGCCGATCAAGCTGAACATGGTGGTCATGAAGGGCCACAACGACGACGAGGTCGTCGACTTCGCCCGGCTGGCGCGCGCCGAGGGTTACGAGGTCCGCTTCATCGAATTCATGCCGCTCGACGGAGACGGCATCTGGACCAACGAGCAGGTGGTGCCCAGCAGGCGCATCCAGGAGCAGATCGAAGACCTGTTCCCGTTGGTGCCCGTGGCCGATCCCCGGCCGGGCCCGGCCACACGTTTCAAATTCGCCGACGGCGCAGCGGGCGGGATCGGCTTCATCTCGTCCGTGAGCCAGGCGTTCTGCACCGCCTGCAATCGGGTACGGCTCACCGCCGAGGGCGGTCTGCGCACGTGCCTCTTCTCGCTGCAGGAGACGGCGCTGCGGGACCTGATGCGCTCGGGCGCCTCAGACGACCACATCGGGCGTGTTATCGAGTCGGCGGTGTGGCGCAAGGAAGAGGGCCACGAAATCAACAAGCCGGGCTTCATCAAGCCCGCCAAGTCGATGTCCCAGATCGGGGGATGAGCCTCGACAGTCCGGGCGAGTGGCTGGGTGGTCCGGGTGGGTCCAGCCGTAGGAGCGACGAGCACCGAAGCGGAGCGCGTCCACAGGATGCGTGAGCATCGGAGCGCAGGAACGACACCCGGATGGGCCCGCACGGGCCGGCCAGACGCCGCTCGGGATGGCGGGGCTCAGCCCGCGATCTGGAACGGGGGATGATTCGGGAGCTTCCCGCCGGGGAGACCCATCTCGCCCACAAAGCGATGCTCGAGCTCCGGCCTCATCTCGGCACTGAGTCCGCATTCGCCACCTACGTCGACACCGTCCAGCGGCCGGAGGGTTACCGGTTGGCCGCCTCGTTCGCCGAGGGCGACGCACAGGCGGCGTCGGTGGCGGGCTTCCGCGTTGTTCACTACATCGCATGGGGTCACGCCCTGTATTGCGATGATCTGGGCACGCGACCGGAGCACCGAGGCAAAGGCCATGCGGGCAAGCTCCTCGACTGGATGATCGAGGAAGCGCGGCGCCTGGGTTGCGACCAGTTCCACCTCGATTCCGGGGTGGGCCCAGATCGGACGGACGCACACCGCCTCTACTTCAACAAGCGGATGCGTATCTCGTCACACCACTTCTCGCGCCCGGTCTGAGCCGTCATCCCCTCCCGCCCAGCGGGGAGGGGACTATAAGCTAGAACTCGTGCTGCGGCCTGAAGAAGCACAGCGGCCTTACACCGTCACCGAGCTTGCGAACGAGATTCGGCGCGAGCTCCGTCCCCTCACGGCCCTTTTGGTCAAGGGCGAGGTGAGCGGCATGAAGCGCGGCACCACCGGCCACTTCAACTTCTCCATCCAGGACGGCGTGAGCAGGCTCGACGCGGTCCTGTTCGCCGATGAGGCGCGGCGGGTGACCACGTTGCCGGAGGACGGCCAGGTGTTCGTCTTCCGCGGCCGCGTCGACTTCTTCGGCAAGACCGGGCGGCTCAGCTTCATCGTCGACCAGGTCGAGTTCGACGACATCGGGAAGCTCCGCGCCCGGCTCGAAGAGCTGAAACGGCGGCTCGAGGCCGAGGGCGCTTTCGCGCCGGACCGCAAGCGCCGGCTGCCCTTCCTGCCGCGGGCGGTCGCGCTGCTCACCTCGCCGACCGGCGCTGTCATCCACGATCTCCAGGAGACAATCTGGGAGCGCTACCCCAACATGGGTGTCGTCGTGTATCCGGTCCAGGTGCAGGGAGCAGCCGCGCCGGCGAGCGTCGCCCGGGCGCTTCGCCGCTGCAACGAAGAGGCGCCGGCTGACGTGATCGTCGTGGCACGTGGAGGGGGCAGCTTCGAGGAGCTCTACGCGTTCAACACCGAGGTGGTGGCGCGCGCGATCCTCGCGTCAAAGCTGCCGGTCGTCACCGCCCTCGGCCACACCTCGGACCGCACCGTCGCCGACCTCGTGGCCGACGCCGAGTGCCGGACGCCCACCGAGGCCGGCGCGCGGGTGGTGCCCAAGAAGTCCGACCTCGTCGCCCAGCTTCGCGAACGCGCGCGGCGCCTCGACCGCGAAGCCGGCCAGCGGATCGCCCGTCAGCAGGAACGCCTGCTGCTCAAAAAGCAACGGCTCATCCAACTCCTGCCCGCCCTCGTGCGCCTGCGGACCGAGCGCCTCACCCGGGCCGCCGCGGAGCTCGCGCGGCTGAGTCCCATGCAGCAGGTGGCCCGCCGCGAGGACGCGCTTCGGGAACGGACACGCCGTCTCGGCGCCGCGGCGACGGCGCGACTGGCCCGGAGCCGCACCACCCTGGCCGCCCGCCGCGCCTCCGACCGCCTCGATCGAGCGCTTGCGGAACGCTTCGCGATCGTGACGCGCGGCCTCGAGCACCGGCGGCAGCGGCTGGTCGCGCTCAGCCCCGACGGCGTGCTGGCGCGCGGTTACAGCATCACGCAGGACGTCGAGTCTGGCGCGGTCTTACGCTCGTCAGGCGGCACCGCCGTGGACCGCAAGCTGCGCATCCGGCTCGCCTCCGGTCATGTGGGCGCCCGGGTCGAGGAGGTGACACCGTGACCCAGGAGCTGACCTACGAGCAGGCGCTCGAGAGGCTCGACGAGAAGCTCAAGGTCCTGGAGGACGGCGATGTGTCACTTGACGACGCGCTGAAAGCCGTGGACGAAGCTCGCGTCTACCTGAAGATCTGCACCGAGCGCCTGGAGGCCGCCAGGCACAAGATCGAGGTCCGTCCGGAACCAGCAACGGGCGAGTAGCAATCCGTAGGGCGGGCCCATCCAGGAACGCCGCTTGCGCCCTTAGAGCAGCGCTCTTCCCCGCCAATCGCGCACGAGCCACCAGGCGATAACCGCTCCACAGATCAAGATGGTGGCCGCAACTGCGATCACATCCTGGTGAGTGGTCTTGTCGAGCACAATGATCGCGGCCACCACCGCAAAGATCACGACGAGTGTCGCGACGAGTGTGCGGAGACTGGCCCGCTTCGTCGGAGGGATGCCCACGCCCCATAGAGTAGATGCTTGTCGAAGCAACACAGTACCGAGATTCCTCTATCGGGCCTGGCTCGTGCAGAGCTCAGTCTCGTCCGGCGGCGCTCGCAGATTCGGGGGCGGCCTCCCTCCCGCGTGACGAGTCGAGCTGGTCGTTCATGAGGCGAATCCGCTGGCTCAGGTTCCTGACGAACTCCAGGAGCACCTCGGGATGCTCGTGGACGATGGCCTGGACCTTGTCCCTCCGCAGGACCCGCACGGTGGTCTTCTCACTCGCCTCCGCGCTGGCGGACCGAGGCTGCTCGTCGAAGACGGCCATCTCGCCCAACACCGTGCTGGGGCCGTGGCGCGCGAGCGTCACCTCGCGCCCCTCATGGTCGAGATGGATCCGGATCTCCCCCTCGAGGACCACGAACAGCTCGGAGCCGACATCGCCCTTCGAGAAGATAGGTTCGCCCTTGACGTAGGTCCGCGTCACCATGAGGCGGTCGATGCTGGCCAGCTGCTCCAGCGTCAACGTGCTGAACAGCGGCACCAGCTTGAGCGCGATCAGTTCCTTCATGCGTTCGTCGAGCCCCTTGGAAACCGCCCATGCGGCCTCCTTGACCCAACTGTCTGCATGATGCGCGAGCACATCCAGCTCGCCCTGCAACAGCGGTCGCGCCGGTCCCGCGTCAAATGACCCGGGATCGAGCAGCTGGGCCAGCGGCCCGGCTAGCCAGCCCGGGCCGAAGTTTAGCAGCGTTTCCAGGCCCTCCACCCGCGCGTGCGGCTCGCCTGATCGAAGCCCACGGTCGACGGTGGCAAAACCTCGCTTTCCATGCAGCGCCCGCATGGCCGCGAGGCCCGACTCGGCCGCGAAACGGGCGTAATCATCGAGCGCGATGCGCAGGAAGAAATACGCGCCGGCCGCGTCATCGTGGCGGCCACGAGACAAGCCGGCCACCCGAGCCGACATCCGCGCCATGTGCACCGCTTCGGCCAGCTGCGACTCGAGATGAGCGCGCACGCGCCGGAAGAGATCTGGCTGCCCGCTGCGGATGAGGGCCTCGACGGTGGCCGATGCCGTGTCGTCGCGCGCGGAGAGCAACGGCAATGTCAGCGCCAGCGCGACTGGCGATTGCGTCGCCATCGCCTCCGATGCAAGCCGGCGTACTTCTCGGTCGCCGCTGGCAAGCGAAGCGACGAGTGCCTCAGCGAAAGCCTGGTGATCATCTGCGGGCGGTGCCCAGCGCACCGCTTGGCGGAGCGCCTCGCGGCGAACCTCTATGTCCTCGTCTCGCAGGCAGGCGACCATCGGGCCGGCCGCCCGCGGAACGTCTCCCTTCATCTTGGCGAAGCTGCGGATCGCCTCGAGCCGGACCCTCGCATCGCTGTCGTGGAGGCCCGCGACCACCGTGTCCTGGTCGCCGGCGAAGGATGCCGCCCAGACCGCCGCCGCCCTGCTGTTCACGTCGGTCGAGTGCCAAAGGCGCTGCAGGACCTCGCCCGAACGCTCCCAGGGCGGTCTATTGTTGGCGCCCGCGACCGCGACCGCGGCCACCACCCAACCATCGGGGTCCTCGATCGCCGCCTCCAGCTGCTCGGTGGTGATGCTGCCGGGGACCGCCATCTGGAAACCGAGCCTGCGCACCAACGGGTCGTGAGACGCCAGCAGCTCGGGGAGCATGGTCACGAAAGTCTCCGGACTCAGCTTGCCGAGTGCGGCGGCCGCAAAGTGCCGGACCTTGTCGTCACCCTCGCGAATGAAACCCTGCAGCTCCGCCACCTGCTCCTGGCTGGGCCGGCCCAGGGCCCGTTGGAAGTCGCTGAGCGTCAAAGCATGCGTGCGCAGCCGCTCATAGATGGCGTTCACGTACAGGCTGCGCACTCGAAGCGCCGCGACGATGAACAGGAGCGCCGTTGCGATCCCGATCACAGCCAAGACCTCGACGTTGGCCCGGGTCGTCCGCTGGACCAGGAACAGGCCGATGCCACTGAGCACGGCGGCGCCTGGCAGCACCAGGTTGTCGAGCAGGAACTTCAGCTTTGGAACGACCTGCGCCGGCACCGCGCCGCCCAGCACGCTCTTGGCGGGATCATCGAGGCCGGTCTGGAGCCCGTTGCGGACGATAAACAGGAAGAGCGAGGTGACAAGCACCGGGCTCACAGCCACGGCCATGAAACCGATCAGGGTAAAGATCGGCAGCGCCAGGATGGCGTTCTTGACGCCCAGCTTTTCGAGGACCAACGGGGCCACGAACAGGCTGACGGCCAGCTGCACCGCGTAGCTGGCGAGCCATGCGTTGCCGATGAGGATCGTGAGCGCCTGGAGGTTGTTGTGCGTCGCGGACACGAAGACGAGAGCCACCAGATAATCGCCGACGCGGCTCGCCACCTGGAGCACCAGCGCGAGCAGGACCAGCGCCAGCACGAGGGGACTGCTCGTCAGGTATTGGACCGCGCCTCTCAGGATGCCCATCGCGCCGTGGCGATTGCGGGCGATCAACACTTGGGCCATGAAATCGTCGGCGTCGTCGTCGAAAGCGGGCCGGAAAAGGCTGCGCTCCAATGAGCCGCACAGCATCACCGCCACGGCCGCGCCGAACGCCCAGACGAGCATCAGGGGTTCGGGGGTCGTGTAGACCGAGACCAGGGTCGTCGTGACTCCGGCAAGGATGTAACCGATGCTGGAGCCCGCCGCGATGACGGGGAAGATTCGCTTGCCCTCGAGCAGGTTGAAGTGCTGGCTGGCGAAGGTCCAGAACTGGAGCATGAGCAGCTCGAAACCCGCCGAGTAGATGACATACGCGGTGAATGCGACCGTAGCGGTCTCGCTGACCAGGTAGGCAACGAAGATCCCCAGCGCGGCCACCCCGTTGAGGGCGATGGTCACGCGGAACGCAAGGCCAACGCCGAGCTTTCGAGTGAGGGCGCCCTGGAGAGCAACCAACGGCCACACCGCCAGCGCCAGGATGATGAAGAAGAGCGGATACGCTGGCGGACCCGCCTTGGAGAGGAACAGGGCCTGCGTCGCGTTGAACGCCGTGTACGCGCCCCAGCCGACCACGATGGCGAAGCCGGCGACTTGGAGCGTGCGGTCCAGCTCCGTGCGCCGGACGTGCAGGAACTGAGCCAGGAGCGGCACCATCGCGTCCTTCCTCACGTACACGGCCACGGCAGACCGATTATTGGGTAACGGAGCCCAAACCGCCCCGCGTTAGCAGATCAGCCTGGCCTCAGGGGAGGGGGCCACTGCAACCTAGCGTCGCAGGGGCGGCCGGGGTCCCCCGGCCGCGACTTTGTCCCAAATCCCGCCCAGTCATGGCGAGGAGAGCCTCTCCGAAAATCCCATCCCCCGGAAAGAGAGCAGTCGCGTCGGCGGAGCCGACCCGACGATGAGAGGGAACCATCCGGGTTCCCTCTTATTTACGTTTGCTGGACGCTGGCGATCTTCTCGAGGGCGGCGATCCGCTCCTCGATCGGGGGATGTGTGTCGAACAGGTGGTTGAAGAACCTGCCGTGGTGCTCGGTGGGATTGTCGATGCACATGGCCGCGACCGCGTGGTTGAAGTTCTTCGGAGGCTGGTCGTTCTGGGCGATCTTCTTCAAAGCGCTGAGCAGACCGGCCGGGTTTCGCGTCAGCTCCACCCCGCTGGCGTCCGCCAGCGACTCGCGCTGGCGGGAGAGCGCCATCTGCATGAGCGGCCCCACGATCACCGCGATCAGGGTGAAGACGGCACCGATGAGGATGACGATGAGCACGGCGCGTGCGTCGCGGGACCGGATGCGAAAAGCGCCGTTCCAGACCACGCTGGCCAGCAGGCCCGCCATCCCGATCATGGTCGTGACCACGAGCAGCAGACGCACGTCGAAGTTCTTGATGTGGCTCATCTCATGGCTCAACACGCCCTCCAGCTCCTCGCGGTTCATGATCTGGAGGAGGCCGGTTGTGACCGTGACCGTGGCGTGCTTGGGATCGCGGCCGGTGGCGAAGGCATTCGGGCTCGGGTCTTCGATGACGTAGACCTTGGGCGCAGGTAGCCCATCACCGATCGCAAGCGTCTGGACGATGTTGTAAAGCTGCTGGTACCGCTGCGGGTCGGCCTCCTTGGCCCCCGACGCGGCGAGCACGGTCGCGGAGCCGAGGAAATATGAGTAGAGGGCGGCGCACACCCCGAGAATGCCGAGGATGATGGCGCCGCCGATCGCGGCGTAGAAGCCGCCGCCGCCGAATTCGCCGATGACGAATCCCGCCAGCAGCCAGACGGCGATGAACAGCACGACGACGATCAGGCTGTTGCGCTTGTTCCGCGCGATCTGGTGGTACATGCGTCTAGAGGTGCGCCCGGGGGGCCGGCCGAGAGATTTGGAGATCCAGGTGGTCCGAGCCGAAGGCAGGGGTGGACCTATAAGGAGCGCATCTTAAGATGCGTGACGACGACGAGACGGGCCCCCTAACGCGCGGATCGGGCCGCATAGGCTCCAAAGATCCGGCAGGCATCCCCGGGGGCACCTCTCTACTTTACGAGGACTGATGCCGCGGCTTGCTGACCGAGTCTTTCACCGCTTGCACCGCCCAGCGCCCCCAGATCTGCGCCCACACCAGCCCGTTGCCGAAGGCCGAAACGTCCTCGGCGTGGTGCTTGAAGTGATACGCCCACATCGAGCGGTGCTTCTCATACAGCGCCTGTCGCTGCGTCGCACTCGTGGGCTGGGTTTCGTGACGGACGGCGCTGGCGCTCGGTAGATAGAAGATCTTCCAGCCGCCCAGCTTCATGCGGTAGCAGAGATCGATGTCCTCGCCGGACATGAAGTAGCGCGGGTCGAAGAAGCCGATCCTGTCGACCGCGGCCATGCGCAGCATCAGGCATGTTGCCGTCCCCGCATCGATCTCGTGGACTTCCGACTCGTCCACGTGGCCCATGTTGTGGCTGCCGAAGCGCGGGCTGTTGGGGAACAGCCGGCTCAGCCCGACCGTGCGGTAGAAGAGCGACCTTGGCACCGGGAAGGACCGCCGAGCCTCGGGGTCCAAACTGCCGTCGGGCATGAGGATTCGCGGACCCACCGCGCCGGCGTCTGGCCGGGTGAGCAGGAAGTCGGCCAACCGGCCCACGGCCTGAGGGTCCATGGTGACGTCGGGGTTGAGAAGCAGGACGAACCTGCCCCGGCAGCGCTCGAGCCCCTTGTTGGCGGCGCGCCCGTAGCCCAGGTTCTCCGATTCCCGCAGCACGGTCGCCTGGGGGAACTCATCGGTGACGGCCGCGGCCGAACCATCGCTCGAGGCGTTGTCGACCACCACCGCCTCCACCGGCACGTCGGCGGTGGCGAAGAACGCCTGCAGGCACCGGAGAAGCTGCGGCTTGACGTTGTTGCTGACGATAAGTGCGGAGACCACGTACTTGGTCCGATCCGGCTTCGTCTGCTCGGGCGTCGCTTCACCCGGCGCCGTCAGCTCCGGCGGCGTCTGAGCAGGCGTTTCCTGATCCGGCGTCGTCACCTCGGGCGTCGTCTGATCAGGCACCACTTCATCCGACGTCGGCTTATCGGGCATCGTCTGATCGAACATCGCCAACGAATTATCCCCGTCGGAGGGTGCCGGCCGCCTCAAGTAGAATGCCGGGGACTGTGGAGACCGGCGCGCGACTGGGTCTCGGCCAGCGCTTGACCGAGGTCCGGCGGAGCCGGTTGGTCCGGCAGAACATGATCCTGTTCGCCGGCGGGCTGGTCGCCGGCATCGGCGGTTTCGTGTACCACGCCATCGCCGGGCGCGTGCTCGGGCCCGCGATCTACGGCCAGGTCGCCTTCCTCATCGCGGTGTACGCGGTCGGCACCGCCCCCGCCCTGATCCTCGTCGTCGTCTTGGCCCGCTACACCGCGACCCTGGTCGCGCGCGGCGATGCCGGCGTTCGCTCGCTGCTGGCGCGCACGATCCGCCTGGTCGCCATCCCCGGCCTCGTCGTGGTGCTGCTGACGTCGCTGTTCGCGCGACACATCGCGACGTTGGGGCACCTCGGCTCCGCCCTGCCGGTGCTCATCCTCGGTTTCTCCATCGCGCTGATTTGGCAGGTGGCGATACCCCGCGGCATCCTCCAGGGACTGCAGCGATTCAGCGCGCTGTCCCTCAACCTGTCCTTCGAGCTGGTCGTTCGCACGAGCGTCGTATTTGGCCTGCTCGTCGCCGGTTATGCCGTCTCGGGAGCGATGGCCGCCGTCTTCATGGGCGTGGCCTTCGCTTTCGCTCTCGGCCTGTTTTCACTTCGCGACCATTTCCGCCGCAGCGCCACGCGCGTGCATCTGCGAGCGATGGCCGGCTTTTCGCTGACCGCGGCGGCGGGGATCATCGGCATCCAGATCCTCTACAACCAGGACGTGATCCTGGCCGAGCACTTTTTGAGCAGCCACGACGGGGGCATCTATGGGGGGCTCAACAAGATCGGGACGATCCTTTTCTTCCTGACCCTGAGCGTGAGCCAGGTGCTGTTTCCACGGGTCGTGGAGGCCGTTGCCAAGGAAGAGCACCCCGGCCGTATCCTGCTCACGTCGGCCGGCATCCTCACGGCGCTGGGGGCCGGGGCGCTGGTCGTGTTCGCGGTGGTGCCGGGCCTGGTGGTATGGATCCTGTTCGGACCACTCTTTCGCGACGCCACGCCATATGTGCTCCCCGTGGGCGTCATCGGGCTGGCGCTGGCGCTGGACAATCTGCTGGTCCAGTTCTTCATGGCGGTGCATGACCGGGTGTTCGTGCCGCTGCTCGCGGCGAGCTGCGTCGCCGAAGCGGTGCTGATCATCTTGTTCCACGCGAAGGTCGGCCAGGTCGTCGCGGACGTGCTCGTCGCGCTGTTGGGATTGCTGGTGCTTCTGAGCGTCCGCTGCTACGTCCTGCTGCCGACCCTGAAGGCCGAGAGCGTGGCCGAACCTACCCTGGACTAAAAAGCTAAGTCCCGCCGCCCTTGCGGGCTGCGGGACTTATAAGAACGCTCGGCAACGACCTACTCTCCCACCGGGCTACCCCGACAGTACCATCGGCGCTGGAGGGCTTAACTGCCGTGTTCGGAATGGGAACGGGTGTCTCCCCTCCGCCATGGTCACCGAACCCGTCAATTGTACCCAACCCCCTCCCCCGCTTGGCGGGGAGGACGCGCATTAAGTCAAGACACGTCCGCTTTGCGCGGGGGGGGGGACCCAAGCTTGCTGCCACGATCCTAAACCGCCGCGAAGAGCGCGACTACCGGGTGCGGCGGCGACGCGCGCGGAGGCTCTTGATCTTGCGAGCTTCCGACGGCGGGACGTAGTGCGCTCGACGACGCATCTCGCGCACGAGCCCCTGCTCCTGCACCTTGCGGCGGAAGTCCCGGAGCGCCTGCTCGAACTCCCCGGGATCCTTTACGACGATACGCATAACTCACCAAGGATAGCCGGTAGCCGGCGGCCGACGGGCGCGAGCGCGGCAGGATGGGCCCTACTGATCGCTCTTACTCCAGAACATCGGGCCGCTCCCGTTCACTGGCCGGAGAAACGGGGTGGGCGCCGTTCGGCCGTCGCCTGCACGCCCTCTTTGAAGTCGTCGGTCAAAGCAAGGCGCTCCTGCTCCGCTCTCTCACGCGCGGTGGCCGCCCGGATTCGGTCGGGCAGGTCGCCACGCATCGTCTCCCGTATGGAGCGCACGGCGAGCGGCGCCGAAGCCGCGATCTCAGCGGCCAGCGCGTGCGCTGCCTCGCGCAGCGACTCGGCCGGAGCCGGCCGGTCGCAGAGCCCGATACGCAGCGCTTCGTCTCCGGTCACTCGCTGCCCCGTATAGAGCATCTCCAGCGCTCTTTGCCGCCCGATCGCCGCGGGCAGCGTGATCGTCAAGCCGAACCCGTGGTGGAAGCCCAGCCGCGCGAAGTTGGCGGCAAAGCGCGCCTCGGGGCTCGCAACGCGAAAGTCCGCCGCCAGCGCGAGGCCCAGCCCGCCGCCGATCGCAGCGCCCTGCACGGCGGCGACGATCGGGGTCTTGGTCGCGAACAACCGTAGCGCCTCTTCGTAGAGATGGCCTTGCTCGCCCCCGGTGCCGACGTTCTCCGCCAACCCGCGCCGGCCGGTGAAATCGGCTCCGGCGCAGAAGTGCTTACCCTCCGAGCAAAGGACGACGGCTCGGCAGGCACCGTCAGCGTCGAGGGACTCGAGGGCATCGGCGAGAGACCGGATGAGGGCGATGTCGAAGTAGTTGTTGGGAGGGCGATGGAGCTCGACGGTGGCCACAAAGTCATCGGCGACCTGCACAGACACATCGCCGAAAACCCTGTCCATCCGTCAGATTGTCCTCGCTTAGGCGTTCACTCCGCCGAGAGTCACTGTGCTCGTGTGCGTCCCGCCTTGGTCGACATAGGTGATCGATACGCGCGCGCCCGGCTGGTAGGCGTGGAGAGCGGGTCCCAACGAGGCGCTGTCGGTGACGGGGGTGCTGCCGACGGCGGTGATCGCCGAGTCCCGGGTGATGCCGGCCCGCTCGGCCGGCGAGCCGGGCTGAACCGTGACGACAAGAGCGCCCGCCGACACGCTGAGACCCAACTGGGTCGCTTGCGCCTGGTCGAGAGTGCGGACCGCGACCCCGAGGTAGCTGACCTGTGTGCGAATGATCTCGGAGCTGGCCTGCCCGGATCGGATGAGGTTGACGACCCTGAGCGCCTCGTCGGACGGGATGGCGTAGTCGGTCGTGGACACCTGGCTCCGGAAGCCCTGCGCCTCGCCGGCGGTGATCATCCCGATGACCTGGCCGGCCGAGTTGACGAGCGGTCCGCCGGAGTCACCGGGGCTGATCGCGGCGTCGGCCTGGATCATCCCGGTCAGCTGCTCCGACTTGCTGCCGCCCTCGCTCGCGGTAATCGTTTGGTCGAGGGCCGTGATGGCGCCCTGGGTCACGCTCGGCGTACCGCCGGCACCGAGTGCGTTGCCAATCGCGAGGATCTGATCGCCCACCTGGAGGGTCGACGAGGAGGCCAGGGTGACGGTCGGCAGGCCCGACACGCCCTGGACCTGAATGAGAGCTATATCAGCCGTCGGGTCCACACCGAGGACGGTCGCCGTGTAGGTGCCGGAGCGACCCGCGATGGTGACCGAGATGCTCGTGGATTGGTCAACGACGTGGTTGTTGGTGAGCACCTCGCCCGCGGAGGTCAGGATCATGCCGGTCCCAGCTGCCGTTCCCAACCCGGTGACGGTGTTGATGTCAACGACTGCGGGATCCACCTTGGCCGCGATCGCTTGGGCATCCAGACTGCCGGTGCTCGGAGTGACAGGCTGAATCGGCGCCTGGGTCTGGACCGGCGCTTGAGCGACCGGTGATTGAGTGACCGGCGAGGTGGCGACAGTCGGGGTCCTGAGGGCTCGTGCCAATCCCCAGCCGACGCCAATACCGCTGCCGGTGGCAGCAATGGCCGCCACCACAAAGGCCGCGACGATCCAGCGCCAAACGTGAGGTACTCCACCTGTCGGCGACGCGGGTGATGGCGGCGGCGGCGGAACCCACCACCCGCCAGGGGGTTGTGGAGCCGCCACAGGGTCTGGCGCAGCCGAGGCGCCGTCAGTGGGAGTCGCCGGGGCGGCCGCGGGTGCGGGCTCGCCTGTAGGGCCTTCGGCAATCTGACCAACCGGCTCGTTTGGATCTCGACTCATTTCAGACATTGGGATTTACCTCCGCATCGTGCGCTCTTTTGAGTGCTTGACCCCACAATGCGGCGGGATCCTTTGAAGAAGCTGCACGGATTCTTAGGGTTTGCTGAGAAAAGGCCCGAGTCGCTCAGCGCCCGCGCAGCAGCTGCCGGGCGCGCTCAGCCACTGCCCTGTCCAAGAACTCACCATCGGGCAGTTTGGTCGCGGCGCCGCCCGAAACCTCGAAGGCCGACAGGACCCGCTCCGCCCACGCCACCTCCGCCGGCGACGTCATGAACACCTCGTTGATGATCGGCACCTGGCGGGGGTGAATCGCCGACTTGCCGAAGAACCCCAGGCGCCGTGCGGCCTCGGCCTCAATCCGAAGACCGTCATCGTCATCGATCAGCGCGTGCACGCCATCACTGGGCGGCGGCTTCCCCGCGGCTCGCGAGGCAACCACCAAGAAGGACCGAGCGAAGAGCGTTTCCTGCTCGCCGCCGGGAATGCCGAGGTCCGCCGCGAAATCCAGGCCTCCATATGCAAGCGAGAAGCAGGCCGGACGGCTGGCGATGTCGAACGCCGCGAGCAAGCCGCGTGCTGATTCGATGGTGCAGTCGAGGGGCACACCGGGTGCCCGTTGCACCACCCAGTCCACGTCGGACGCGGCCTCGACCTTCGGCAGCCGCAGCCCCTTCGCCACGCCGGCGAGAGCCGCCAGGTCACGCTGGCATTCGTCGGTGAGGGGCCTGTTCACGCGGACCCAGCAGGGCCGTTCGGCCGCGACCTGCGCAACCAGTTCGCGAGCACGATCCTTCAAGTCCGGTGGAACCGCATCCTCGAGGTCCAGCAGCACGACATCAGCGCCTGCGTCGAAGACCTTGACCAGGAGCTTCTCATCGTGCCCGGGAGCAAACAGCCAGCTCCGCGGCGCTCGTCTCGATTCGTCGGGCGGCGCGATGTCAGGAACGCTCGCCACGCATGAGCTGGCGCGCGATCACCGTCCGAAGGATGTCGTTGGTGCCTTCGCCAATGGCCATCAACGGCGCGTCCCTGTAGAACCGTTCGATCTCAAACTCGGTCGAATATCCATAGCCGCCATGTATGCGCATGGCCTCCAGCGCGGCCTTGATGCAGATCTCTGACGCGTAGAGCTTGGCCATTCCGGTTTCGAGGTCGGCACGCTTGCCTGAGTCAAGAGCCGAGGCTGCCCACCAGGTGAGCAAGCGGGCAGCTTGCACCTCAGTCGCCATATCCGCCAGCTTCAGCTGGATGGCCTGGAACTCGGCGATAGGGCGTCCGAACGCGTTGCGCTCGCGCGCGTACGCGATCGACTTGTCGAGACATGCCTGGGCGACGCCAACCGCCCGTCCGGCGATGTTGACACGCCCGAACTCGAGCGCCGACAGCACTTGCTGCAGCCCATTACCTTCCTTTCCGCCGAGCACGTTCTCGACCGGCACGAGGCAATCGTTGAGGAAGACTTCAGAGGACTCCGGGCCCTTGTAGCCGAGCTTGCCGAGATCCTTGCCGACGCTGAAGCCTGGCGTGCCCTGCTCGATCATCAGGACGGTCATGCCCTTGTGGCGCGGCTGTGCCTCGGGGTCTGTCTTGACGAGCACGGGGAGCGGGTCGGCGTGACGGGCGTTGGTGATCCACGTCTTGGCGCCGTTGACGACGTAGTGGTCGCCGTCGCGTCGGGCGACCGTCGAGATGCCCTGGAGGTCGCTCCCCGCCCCGGGCTCGGTGAGGGCGATCCCGGAACGGCGCTTGCCCGTCGCGAGGTCCGGCAACCAGCGCCGGCGCTGCTCCTCGGTGCCGTGCTTCGCCAACATCCAGGTGGCCAGCGAGTGCGATCCCAGTACTCCAGAGACCCCCATCCAGGCCTTCGCGATCTCCTCGAAGACGATCGAGTACGAGACCGCGTCGATGCCGATGCCGCCGTACTCCTCGGGGACCAGCATCCCGAACAGGCCCATCGCCTTCA
>CAAGKR010322717.1_pt1 | contig 14937 bp, 14 predicted proteins | sample 2556971 | NCBI WGS metagenome assembly CAAGKR01 (sample SAMEA5207829, study PRJEB30636) | soil metagenome | biome: forest; feature: boreal; material: soil | place: USA | collected 2011-09 | depth 1 m | reverse complement strand
ATGGAGGCCGCTGCTCCTTGCGGACAGAACTCCACAAGATTTGCGCTGGGCGAGTGGCTGGTGATGTAAAAGCCGCGCGGGAGAGAGGGCGTGAGATTAAGACGGATGCCGAAAACCCAGCCCGCAATGAGTCCGAGGAAGAAGGGAGACGCCAGCAGGCAGGCCCACAAAACGGCGCGGCGGAGTCGTTGGCGTAGTTCATAGGAGCCAGGTGCTTTGAGTTTCAGGGGATCCAAGAGACGGAACGCCATCGGTTATGACCTCGTTCGTGAGTGTTGCGTGGGGTGGGGGCAGAGCGGGCGGGTCTTGCGCCACGCCGCCAATGACAAAGAATTTGTGCACGCTGACTTCGTAAATATAGCGCTTGTATTTGTCCTGACCGACGTAAGGCCGCTGGTCGAAACTTCCTTCCACATAAAGATTGGCCCCTTTTTCAAGTTCCGTGGCTAGGATCGCCAAATCTCCGTAGAAGACCAGGCTGAACCAATTGGTGTGCTCGGAAGGCTTGTCCTTGCGAGTAAAACGATAGGTTTGTCCAAGCCGGGCATTGGCAACGGGCATCGAGGACGGCAAATAGCGCAGCGTAGGTTTCGCTGCAAGATAACCGGCGAGTTGGAAACGGTTCTCTTGCATGACTTATCGCTCCAAATTGAGATCCAAGCGCTCAAGTAATCCTGGTGACGGATGGAGCGTGGCGCTTGACGGTGGCGGAGGTTGCTCGATCGGCGTGGTCGTGCCAGGACCGCTGCCGGATGAAGCAGGCAGCCGTCGGTGCGGGTGTGGTCCTGTTGTTGGCTTCGGCCTCGGGGCCAGATCGGGGAGTGGGTCCTGGGGCGAGAGGCCTCCGTCATGAATGGAAAAGGACTTCGTTGGCGGAGGGATTTCGGCGCGGGAACGCAGGATGGGGTCAAAGAAGTAGAGCATTTGCGTGCCGTAAATGGGATGGTGCCCGGAAACAAAAATCAGCATTTTTCCTGGAGCAATTATTTTTTCTTGATTTCCGGTGCTCTCTTTCTTCGGTGGTTCTAAGCGCATGATTTCGTCTGGGGTCATGAGTGGACGCTCGATTTCCTGCATATGGGTGTTCATGTGATCGAGTAGCGGCGCCGAGCGTGACCCTGAAAAGGTGACCGATTCTTTCCGAATGGTTTGCGTGCCAGTCATTTTGCTGAGGAGCTCGGCGGTGTCGTACTGGTTGGGGGCAAAGGCGATACGAACCTGGCAATTGCTGACGATGCTCTCGTTCCTTCCGTATTCATCGACGAGTTGGCGAACGTCTTGGGCGATTAAATAGGCTTTTAGTCCATATCCGGCCATATAGGAAAGTGCGTCCGCAAAAATCTCCATGCGCTTGAGCGAGGGGAATTCGTCGATCAGGAAGAGCAACCTGTGCTTGTTGCGGAGCTGCTCGGAGCCTTGAAAATCGAGTTTTTCGGTGAGGCGGTTGACGATCATCGTAAAGATGAGGCGCATGAGCGGGCGAAGCCGGATCTTGTCGCTCGGAGGAACGACCAGGTAGAGCGATACGGGCCGTTCGTGATTCACGAGGTCTTGAATGGCAAAGTCGCTCGCGGACGTGGTGCGGCTGACCAGTGGATCGCTGTATAGCGTCAATGCCGTCTTCGCCGTGGACAGGACTCCGGAGAAATCCTTGTCCTCCTTGTCCAACATTTCCTGGACTTTCTCTCTCACGACGGGATGTGTGTGCGTCGGTTCGCCCGTGGGCAGAGTCCAGTTGTGGACGCCGTCTTTGTCGTGCGTAAAATTGAGCAATTCAGTCAAGGTTTCCCGAAAATTAAAACCAGGCCGCGTGAAGACGCCGGCGAGCTGGCTGAGAGATGCTTGCCTCCCTTCTAAAACCGCGGCGTAACATACATGAAGGAGCAGTCCTGTAGTAATCGACGCGGCCGACTCTTGCCAATAACGCTCCTGCGGACTGTCTTCCCCGGTACGGACGAGCATGTTCGCAATGTTTTGCGCGTCGGAAACATCGCGGTCGGTGAAAAGACGAATTTCCGCCAACGGATTAAATCGAGAAGAGTGCTCGGGTTCCACGGGGGAGAACTTGAAACAAATTTGCCCAGATTGGCTGCGGAAACCCGCGGTTTTGGCCCAATTCTCACCCTTAATGTCGTAGACCACGGTGCTTTCCGCCCACGCCAGGAGTGTAGGAATGACGATGCCCACGCCTTTGCCGCTCCGTGTGGGAGCAAACGCGAGGATGTGTTCCGGGCCGTTGTGTCGCAGGTAGTGGAGGTGCTTGATGGACTGTTCGTGCCAGCCTCCTACATACACGCCCTGTGTTGTCTGCATCAGATTGGTTTCCGCGATATCGGATTTCGTCGCCCATCGCGCCGACCCGTGAAGGTCCTCGGTGTTTTTCGAGAGCGCCTTGGTCCGAGCGAGATTCAGGAGGAAAAAGAGCGTGCCGGAGGCGAACGCGCCGCCCACAATAATGGCCGCACCGATGAGCAACGGAAGTTTGATCCGAATGTCCCCCGTGCCTCCCTGCGTCCACACCCATACAAGCCATTTATAAGGTGGGTAAAGGTAGAAAGAGCCGATACGGATCAAGGCGGGGCCGAGCGCAGGCTGATATTCGAAGCGCCATGCAACAAACTGTGTGGCAAGAACATTCGTTAAGAAAAGCCCGATGAAACCAACGATTGTCGGCGTCCAGTAGAAGCCGCCGACGTAGCCGGGGTCTTTCGGCTTCCGGTAAGCAGTTAGCTGTTTCACCGTCCCAGCTCCTGGGTTTTGCTCCTTTCCTTGACGGGGAGTACGCGGGCGCTGTCGTTGCTGTAAGCGATGCGCACGCTTGCGCCGACAGTGGGGACTATGTCGAGAAGGTCTTTTGGATGGATAACCACGGTGTGCGAACTGATTTTCTGAATGAGCTTCTTGTCGGTTTCGCCGATGATGGCACCACGGTAGATGCCACTATCGGTTTGAGCGTCTTGGACGAGTGCATCGGGACCCATCTGTTTCAGTGCGGACTGGAGACCAGCGGGCAGCTCGCCCCCGCCAAGCAACTTGCGCACATCGGTACCCGTAGTCTTGTCGTGAAGCTCGACGGCCCCGCTTCCTGGCTGATATGTGGAAGTGGACGTTGTAGTCTCGCGTCGTTGGGTATCGGGCTTTGTTTCGAGAGCGGGAGTAGTCTGCACCTGCTGTTTCTCCCAGATCTGCATGTCTAATTTCTCGATGAGGTATTTCAGGTCTCGGCTGTCAGCAGGATCAAAGAGCAATTCGTATTCCGTGCCTTTATCCTCGGAGTGTGTAGTTGCGATTTGCAGCGTGGAGTCACCGAGGCTCTTCGGTCCGCGTTCGCCTTTCAATTCTTCGAGATAATCGCTGGCAAGGGTTGGGTCGCGGTCAAAGGCCGCTTCGAGAACATCCTGCAGCTGCTCGTTATCGAGGGGGACCCGGCCTGAGGCATCGGAATCGAGGTAGGTTTCCAGGTATTGCCGGGGCCACTCGATAAGATCGTGATCGAGTTCGGAGTTGAGCAAGGTTTCCAGTTCTTCGTGCGACGCGGCGGAGTTTGCGAGACCCGAGATCTGGTGGTCCACGGAATTTTCGATCACATCCTGGCGAATAGCTGCGTTCTTGTTATTCATGGAAAAACCCCCTCTAGCGGTCAGGAAAACGATTTCGACTGACCTGCTATTCAATGCAGCTATACATATAGCACCATTGGGAGGGGGAATGTCAATATCTTACCTGGAGCGTCCGGAATCTCCCCGCTTACGTCTGCCAGCGTGGTGTAACTCCGTTTGTAGCTTGGCTTGGTATCGTCCAAGCCATCCGCCCCACATTGGCTGTACTTCATGAATCCCCTGCCGAATCAAGAGCTCCGATTCTTTTATGAAATACGAAGAGTTCTGGAGGAGCGCGGTTGCATCACCCATATCGTCCACGTGTAAGACAGATTTCTTTTTCGCGAATCGTTTCTCAATACGAATGAAATTGTCCACTGCGAGTTTTCCTTGTTTGCGGGCCTCCTCGATCGCGTCGGTGTGAAAGATCAAATGCACTTTCCCGTCCGTGCCCTCAACTAGCATGTAGCGTTTCCCAGTTTGTTCATCTTCGGTGTGGAGAAGTACACGGCCGGCCACCCCTTGAAGCTGGCGGAGCGTTGTGACCTGGAGAGGAAGCCGCTTGTCGGAAACCAGTGCACCATGCGCGGAGAGCATTTTTTGCCGGTCACCACTCTGTTGGAGGGTGCGAAGCATCTTTTCAAAATCCGCCTGGACGCGCCACTCGTGCGGCGCGACGAGCTGCGCGAGGCCCATTGTTTGAAGGTGCATGAGTCGCGCGGTAAGGTGTCTCTGGAGTTGCTGCGCGGATTCAGACAGGGACGCGTCGTTTGGATTGGAGGTCACCGCAAAGTGGGAAGAGGAGCCGCCATTGCTGCGTTGCAGGATGCGGTCGAGAGATGTATAGCGGTTTTGAAACGTTTCGCGGCGCTGGGCCTCATGAGCATCCGCCGGAGAGCGATATCCCAGGGAGTCGGTAGCTATTTCTTCGGCGCGTCCGCGTAGGCCAGAGCGAATGTATTCGCGCGGTATGCGAAGCGGCATTCCCTTCTCGTCAACTCCTCGAACAGCGATGTGGACGTGAGGATGCCCGGTGTTGTGATGGACTGCGGCAATCCATTCGAGTTGCGTGCCTAGGTCGCGTTCCATCCGTTGCATCAACTCGCGAGTGTGTTGCTGGAGGTTCAAGCGGTCAGCAAACTCCGGAGATACGATGATTTTGAAGAAACGTTCGTCTCCGGCAACCTGCCAATTATCAAGGGTGGCGGCGATATTCAGGCTCTGCTCGATTGCATTGAACCCCGCCTCGGCCGCCCTTCCTCCCTGCGTCGCGCTCTCACGGGCCACATATCTTCCGTGTGCCTTCCACTGGCCGGGATTCTTATTCGCGGAGTAGCTGACCCGGACGGCGACGCGTTGATGGAACGTGCGGGGCGCTCGGGCACCTCCGCCTGTCCCTCCCGTCCTAAGGGTGCCCTGTGTTTTCTGTCCCCGATTCGACATCTGGACGAAGCGAAGCATCGATCGGAGAGCGCCTGCATACTTGCGCGGGTTCTCGTTTGGACCGTGCTTTGATTTTCTCGGTCGCAGTCGAACTGGTGGTTCATCATTCATCAGCCATCATTCCCTTGAGAGTTTCTTTGTTTTTGCTCGAGATCCCTTCCGCCGCCGCACGCAACAGTTTTTCATAGCGCAACCTGGCGCGAACGCGCGCCGCGGGGAGCGCATCTTCCGGGGGTTCCACAACACACGTAATGATGTACTTCAACAGTACGTCGGTCAGGGCAACCTGCGCTTGCGCGAGGGTGTGAAGCCCTTGCAACTGTTTTGCCTGATTGTTGAATGTTGCCGCTACGCGAGATTCATACTGCGTTACCGCGTCGGTGTTCTCACCTCTGCGAAGCTCGTTTTCACAAGCGGTGAGAATGAACGCCTGTTCGGACCGGAAGCCTCGTTCTTTGACAGCGGCAAGAACTTTCTCCCGTAGTTCGCCTGATGGGTATCGATAGGTGCGACAGATCGTTGTTTTTCCCACAAAATGCTCCTTTCAAGAGTGATACCGCAGTGATACCACTATTTGTTCACAGTGGTATCAGCACAAACAGATGGAAGATAAGCAGTTAGGGTCGGAAAACATCACGGAGTGACCCAAACCCTTTATGTTCCAATACCGGTGTTTGTCGCCGATGACCCGCCTGCATTTCATGCACGCTGCTCCTATGGTCGTTGAAAGAGTGTTAACTTCTGCGGATTACTGTTGATTTGCACCGATTCCGTTGACTTCCGTCGATTTGTGTTGACTTAGAACCTTTTTACGCTTTACATCGATACATGATGGTGCTATATATACACCAGTGTCAGAAGGTATGTCAATACAAAACGATTACCGCCACAGCCTGGACAAACTAGCCGGCTCTTCGCCTAAGACAAAAGCCGCGCTCATTCGCTCTCTTCTTCCTGGGATCGAAGCGGCGCTGCAATCAGGACAGAGGCTTAAAGATATTTTGGAAGTACTGGAGAAAGATGGTTTGCAGATGAGCTACCGCGTTTTTCACACCACGGTGTCGCGCGCCAGAAAAGTGAGGAAACCAACCGCTGCCAGCGACTGGGGAAAACCGAATAAACCTCCTGAGGCGCAAGCGCTGCAGGAAACAAAAAGGGAAACAGTTGAAGGGCGGGACCCGCTTGCGAATCTCAGAAGACTAGAAGAACAGAGGCCTGGTTTTCATTGGCGAGGTACAAGGAATGCTAAAACGTCGGTACTCGGAACGGAGGAATCGAATGACAAAAACAAACGGTAATGGAAGCGGTGGAGAATCGATTCACATTCTGCTGCAAGGCAAGGGTGGGGTTGGAAAGAGCCTGATATCCGCGATCCTTTCTCAATATTTATTATCGAAGGGCTTGGATGTGCGTGGCATTGATGCAGACCCCGTGAATCAAACGCTGTCCGAATACCGGGGTTTGGCGGTGAGCTGCCTCAATCTCTTGAAAGAGGGAAGCGTGGACCAACGTGAATTCGATCTGCTTATGGAACGGTTTCTTACAGAGAGCGGCACTTTCGTTGTGGATACGGGTGCGTCCACTTTTATTCCTCTCTGGCACTACATTTTAGAGAACCACGCACTTGATTACTTGCGGGAGAGAGGTAAACGGGTCTTCGTTCATTCGGTCATTACAGGAGGCCAAGCGCTGACTGACACTCTAGCCGGATTCGAGCAACTCGCTGAAACTACGCGAGAGAAGAATATAGTGATCTGGTTGAATGAATATTTTGGTGCAGTGTTGCCGGAGGGATTGCTCTTCCGGGACATGGCGGTATGTAGGAAGCATTTGGATAAAGTACATGGCGCCGTCGCGATCGTGCGGCGCACGGCGGACACTTTTGGCCGGGATGTCGAAGAAATGGTCAGCCAGAAGATGACTTTTGACGAAGCGGTGAACGGAAGCGGCTTCACGATCATGGCGAAGCAGCGGTTACGGGTGGTGCAACGCGACCTCTTCGAGCAGTTGGACGCAATTCCGTTCGTCTAAGGTAGGCGTCCCCAGGGAGAGGCGAATCCGTGAACTTGAAAAACGAAGAGAGTCGTGAGCCTACTCACGTAGCGCGGGAATCCCCTACGGAAAAAGTCCGATGACCGCTGAAGTCACGCTGGACTTAAAACGCATAACCGCGGAAGTCGCGGCGCGTCACGGAATGTTGCTCAGGCCGGATGATCCTGCGATGCTCTTGGTGACGATGAATGAAGTGGTGTTGCAGCAGGTGATTGGGAGTATTGAGGTTCGCATGGAAGAAATCGTTGCCGGCATAGAAGCGGGGTTCCGTTCGGCACAACGCGAAGCGTTGGGAAGGGTTGAAAAAGAAGCGCGAAAGGCCGGGATTGCGGTGCGTGAGGAGATTCAGAAGGATATTGACGCTGGGCGATTGCATGCGAGAGAATTAATTGTAGAGTTGAACCGTGCTTACACGCGATCCGCGGTCCGCCGTTGGGTCGCAATGGGCGTGGTTGCGGCGAGCGGCCTTGTTGTGCTGGGTGTTGGTTTAGGAGTGCTGCTTGCGAGGGTGTTGAAATGAGATCTTTCCTTGCGATGTTGTTCTATATCGACCATAAATGCGCCACCCAACCGGGATTTCGAAAAACGTTCTTAGTGTTTATGCTAATCTTCGTATTCCTCTTGTGGTCACCGTGGCGCCCTTTGCTTTGCCCCGTGTTCGGCGTTTGTCCTGCTCCTGTTGTGCGGGCTGATACTGCTCCCCAGCCTAAGCCTCAACGTCGTCGGGTAAAGCCCTCCAAACGCCTCGCGTCAACTCCAACTCCAATTCAAATTTCGACGGAGCCCTCGGTTCAAGCTGCGACCCACCGGTAATCCTCCTTTTCGAATTCCTCTTTGCGCATAGCGTCGCAGCGTGTCGCGCTTCCAAAGACAGACGCTGCGGTCGTCGCGGCTTTCAAGTGAGCATTGAAGCCCTCTGAGAGAGGGCGTCTTCGGCTTCCTGAATTCCTGACTCGATTTCTCGCTCCAAATCCAAATGAGGAACGGCAGACGTTGACGCTGCTTCATACAACCGCAATGCTTCGTCTGGACGATCCAATCGCTTGAGCAAGATTCGGGCGGCACCAATTTGTGCCATGAGGCCCTGCCGCTCGGCAGGATAGGCGGCGGCAAGTTTTTCGTACTCTCTCAGCGCGCGCTTAAAATCGTTCCGTTCTTCTGGGACGCGGCAAAGCTCCAGCCAGATAGCAGGAGGCATCTTGTCACCACCGAGGTTGAGGAATTCCTCGTAATCCAGCCAGGCCGCTTCGTACATCCTTGCTTTGACGTTTAACACACAGAGCTTGCCAGCAACTTCGCGACAGGCGGGAATTTCGTTTCGTTGCCAATGAATTGCTCGCAGCATGTTCCATGCACCAAGTGAGTTCGGCTTTTGTTCTAGGTATTTCTTGAGAATTGCAGCGGCTTCATCAGGCTTGCCACTTTCAATCAGGTCGCTGGCCTGATTGATTTCGGGGTCGGTCGTCCAAGAAACCTTGCCCTCGATCACCTTATTCGCTTTGTGTTCCAAGCCCGAATAACGCAGAGCCAAGGCAGCGAGAGCACCGAACATGAACCCGCCGACATGCGCCCAATGCGCAACGCCATCATTTTGCCCGAGTGCTTTTCCGTAATAGAACTCCATCCCTAACCACAGTGGCAATAGCCAGTAAGCTCGCACCCAGAGAGGCCAAAAACCAAATAACCCAAACTCAAAGAACCACACGACTCTGATCTTCAGTTTAGGGAAGCGGATCAGAAACGCTCCCATCAGAGCCGCGACAGCTCCTGAGGCCCCGTAGGACGGGGCGACACTTCCGGGATTTGCCCAGGCGTCAAGTTGTGTTGCCGCGATCCCCGCCAAGAGGTAGAAGGCCAGGTAAAGCGGACGGCCCCAGACGTCCTCCAATACGAATCCCGCCAACCAAAGGAACCACATATTGAAAATCAAATGCGCCCATCCGCCGTGCAGGAAAGTGGAGCTGAGATATGCAATCAGCTTGGGGTGAGCCGGAATGAAGGCGTACCGCTCCTCAATGGAAGAGTGCGTTAGCTCGGAATACTCGTTCCCAAGCGAATTCATCTCCTTCTGTAATTCCTCTTGGTCATCCTTGCCCCGCATTTCTGAGTCCCAATCGTCAATTACCTTGTAGTCCGGACTCTGCATCTCAGCCCAATTTGCCGGGGCATAGGCTTGAAAATCGGTTACGAATTGTTGGGCCTTAGGAGGAATTGTCAGCTCTGGGTGCCGGGCTGCGAGCACCAGAACGTGCATCTTCACGGATAGGAGAGGGGCAGACTGGTCTTCCATGGCTTGGTTAGTACAAAGAAAGACCACGAAGTTTACAAGGATTAAGCCAAGCGTGATGAGGGGCCAGCGCCGGGCCACCATGTTTCCGTGCTTGATGGGGAAAAGCATGCTGGCCCTTTTCTTTCATCCACACATTTAGATTGGCTGGATATCGCTTTCCCTTATGCTTTCTTGTCGGGTCCTAGCCAAACAACCCTCCAATAGCTCTTTCCATTCAGCTTTGTTTCTTCTACTGTCCATCCAGAACTCAAGTCGTTAATTCCTTTGCACAATGCATCGGCAGACGGTTTGTCTGGTAGAAGAGCACCCATTTCATAAGAACTAGGGACGGGTGTAAATCCGTTAAAAGTAATTGCTCTTTTCATTGTCGTCTCCTTTCTCCGCGTCATGTCTGCGAGTTCGGTCCACAACTGCTTTACTTTGGGTTTGGAACCTTTTCGCAAACACCACCCCATGGCCCGTAATGGTCTGTTTCGTTAGCCGCCGTCGAGCCACTTCCGACTGTTATCGTAACTGTCCCAGACTCGGAATAACGCATCGTAGTCGGCTCGATAGAGAGATGAAAAATTTTAGATACTTGGGTTATTGCATTCGGGTGTTCAGTTTTCGCTGGACGAACCCATGAACTCCCGTCCCAGCGCCATTCAGCGGTACCGCCTTTGACGCCCTTTTCATAAATGGTCATGTTCAAAATTCTTCCGCCCCCTCGAAAGAATTTTTGGGCCTCTGGGGAAAAAGACTCGAGCCAACCTTTCATGAGAAAAGTAACGTATGGCGCGGTGCGTTGAACTGCCTCCATAATATTGAATTGTTCATTCATCTCAGGTGTGACGATGTCCGGGTCCGTCGGCACTGGGTGAAGCGCTTGCACCTTAGCCTGTGCATTGTAGTAATTTTCATCGGCGGCGTACGCTATGAAAGTGAAAAACGTATCTAAGTGGGCGTCATCACTGAAACAGACAGCATTCGGCAGTCCTTTAGAGAAACCGCCAGCATCGTAGAGCTGTTGGTAATAATTGCGGGGACTCGGACTGGTCTGCGCCACCGCGGTGGATACTGAAGAAGGTGCATCTCCGTTATGGGTTTGCGCTTTGACCGGCTCGGGTTCGTTGGGCAACGCCTGAATTTTAGTGGATTCGGCCAGAAGCAAGCGTTTCGCATCATTGATGGGGATTGCGAAATTTAGATTTTCGCCGCCCTTGAGGTACAAGGTCGTGATTCCAACTACCTCCCCCGCCATGTTGAACAACGGGCCGCCGCTGCTACCAGGAGAGATCGGCGTCGTGATCTGCAAGAATTTGCCGCCTTCTTCCTCGACTGTTCGGATTCCGCTTACTATGCCGTTTGAGACGGTCGATTCGAGAGAAAGCGGACTGCCAATCGCAACGACTTCCTCTCCCACTTGAAGCTGGTCAGAATTTCCGAGAGTGAGCGTCCGGAAGTTCTCACCGTGCGCTTTTATGACGGCAACGTCGCGGGCCTTGTCGGATGCGAGCACTCCATCGACAACAAAGAAAGCTCCGTCAGGGAGTTTGACGATAGCGGAGCTACCGTTTTCAATGACGTGATAGTTGGTCACGATAAGGCCGTCCTTGCTCACAAGAAAGCCGCTGCCTTGGGCGAGCGCGTGACCATCCTTGTCCGACATGATGATTGACACGATGGCCCCGTTCGCAGCTTTGGCTATCGCCGGTATGTCCATTCGAGGTGGTGCCGACTGCGCGTCAACGGCGCTAGCCACGGGAGATATTCCCCAATCCGAATCTCCTTCTTTGGATTCCGCGAAAATTGATGGCTTGCCGCCGCACATCTTGACCGCAAGCGTGAACGCTTCCGCGAAGTCATCGCCGTATGGACCGTAGAATTTTTCGACGAGCAAGTTACTCTTGCCTTCCATCGCGGGAACTGACGCGACGCCGTAACTAGTCTTTGTGGCAATCTTGTTGATAAGGTTCTGCGTTACCGCTGTGAACAATCCGGGATTGGATGCGATTCCGCGACCGAATCTGACTTTTGCCGGATCTATGACACCAATATTGAAAGAGTTATCTTCGTGAAACGTTTCCTTTCCTGCTCCGGTCTCGGTGAGAACGAAATGAACTCGGCAGCCGGAAAAATCCGCCAGCCGGAACTCATGTATCTCAGTCCCTTTATCTGTTTGTCTCTCAACGTCGCCATCACCGTCTTTGAGGCTGTCTTGAATCCAGCCCAACGTTTCCTTCAACGTCGTCTTCGGTTTCTGCCCGTATGCTGACATCGCTGTCAAGGACAGCGCAGCGGCGACACCAGTAACGACAAAAGTCAGAGAAAGAAGTTTCATCGTAAAATGCCCGACCATTCCGGCCCCCTTACTTGTAAATGCCATCTACACTGCAAGGAGAATCGCCGTCCTTCCAGATGATTTTCTTGTCGCTATCATCGTAGATGGCGTCTTCGCCGGTAGCGTAGTGGTAGCAATACCGGGTTTTGATAATTAGGTCACCTTTGGCTTTGTAGACGTTAGAATCCAGCCGCCGCACGTTTTCTAATCTGTACATTTCCGCTGCGGCGATCCCCGCCATCCCCAAAAGTAGCAAAATCACTGCAATTGTCTTTTTCATCTAAATCCTCTTTACAACGACTATCGCGCCCGTTTGTCCAACACACAGAGATTCCCGTACAGGTAAATATTGCCCTCTCCCTCAGCCTTAGGCGATGGTACTTTCCTTAGAGATTAGTAATTTATCGAGCACATCTGTTTACGCATGAGAATACAGTACTTGTGGGCTATTGATATAAAGCGTGCAAATAATCTGGGCGGCCAAGCTGTTCGCGTCCAATGGCGTATCGGACTCCGAAACCGATGACCGCCAAGGACAGCAACGAGACTAGGATTCTCACGGGCACGCCGAAATAGCACCTTCGGCCTTACCAAAAATCCGGGACTGTCCGAATGGCCAGTTAGCCGTCAAGGAACATTTAACCCGGCAGTACTATTTTCGAGTCAGAAGCATCTTTGACAGCCTATGTACGAAAGAGAAAAGAGCCGTGTCTAGCTTCGTGCGGTATTCCGATGCTGGCACAGCAGGTCCAGACACCTGAAAGAACAAAGCAGGAGAAACAAAAATGGAGAAGAGTATGATTCGCACCGCAATTGCTGGAACGCTGTTGTTTCTGATTCTGAGTATCGCTGCTATCGCGGTCTACGCGGCAGCGGTTCCAGACCGCGTGAACTGCCCGAAAGACGGTGAGCAGGCACGGAAGATTGACGAAATACAGACAATGGACTACCGCTGCCCGAAAGGGTCAATCGAAGCAAAGTATACGCATGAGTACTACGGACACCCTCCGTTCGTAGAAACGCACACGTTCACCGTGGTCTCTTGCATCCAGTAACCGACCGCTGAAAATTGGCAGTTCAATCTAAGGAGAAGACAAAAAGGAGAAGAGCATGACACCCCCGCTTCCTCGCACATGTGGTCGAAGCACACGGCTGCATCTCGAGCGGAGTATCACTCCAGATTTTTAACGTGGAAAGATGGCTTCACCGGACGAATACCGCCGTACAGCTCAAAATACTTTGGGTTGTCCTTCAATTCCTTCCAGATCGCCCGCTGCGATGCAGGAAGAATGTTGAGTTTTGGAGAGAACATCCTTAGTTTTTCCAACTATCTCCCATTCGCTCCCGAGCCTTTTTGATCGTGCGATCAATATACTCTTGCTGCCGTTTCCTATTGCCTTTATGCGTAAGATCACGCGAAGCGAGCGCGTTGCGCGTCTCGTTCTCCGGGACGCCGTGGGCCAAAGTGTAGATGGCATAGGCGAGATCCACGCGCGTCTGGTCGCCGCCGTAGATTGGCTTCGTACGGAAGACCTCAATGCTTTTGAGATTCGAACCGCTCAGCCGCCGGCACTTCAAAGAGCCGGCGGGAGGAAGCTTGGATTTCTCCGCTTCATATAGGCTTTTGACTTCCGCGAGAAATGCGACCGCTTTTGGATAGACCGCTCCCGTAGCCTCATGCAGCCGCACGTAGGGAAACGTTCCATCCGTCCTTCGATATTTGTCTTTGCGATTCGTAAAGCCCGCGAGTCTTCCGTAGTGCCGCCAATCCGCCGAAGCAAGGTCACCGCCAAACCGAGACGCGAGCAGCCGTGCTGCAAACGTAGAAAGATGTTTCGGCAGAATCTGTCCGTAGCGCAGCCATGCTTGAAAATTCCCCGGAGAAGTTTCAAGAACAACCGCTGGTGCAAAGCCTTCTGATTTCAACCGCTCGATGGCCTGAACACTGGCGTCGTCGATAAGCGAAAGACCGTGTTCGCCACTCGGCCGGATGTAGATATTCCGGCCTTCAGAGTTCTTTAAGCGCAGCCAAGACACGGAGCGAAGCAACGTGTCGAGGTCCCAGACGCGCGGGAGCATCGCTCCCTGTGCGGTGGTCGGATCAAAGAGGCCGATCTCGAAAACTCTTGCGCCCATGGCGCGGGTCTGTTTCGTGACAGCTTCGACGGTGCAAGTAGTCGCCATCTTTTTTGTCTTGACAAACGCAATCGATCAGCGTAATAAAGTGGCCCTGGCATCGTAGTGCTGTATGTATAGTAGCATAGGTGGACGTACAGCAGTAAATGCACGAGGCGGGTCATCGCACGCCGGGAACAGGGAATGCACGAACTTCAGCAAGTCACGGAACGCCGCAATGAGAAACTCGTCCGGGAACTCGGACCGCTGGTGGCTTCCTGCCTTGAAGATCACGGCACTGAAGATATTTTGCTGAACCCCGATGGGCGCGTGTGGGTCAAGCGCACGCATCAGGATTTTCAGGTTGTTGGCAAAATGCTTCCCGCACAAGCCTTGAGTGCCTTCGGTACGATCGCCGCGATTCGCGACACGGTCATCAATCACGACAACCCCATTCTCGAAACGGAGCTGCCCACGGATGGAAGCCGCTTCGAGGGTTTGATCCCTCCCGTGGTGCGGCAACCGGTATTTGCGATCCGGCAACGTCCGCATCGGGTATTCACTCTGAACGAGTACGAAACCGCCGGGATTCTGACGGATAAAAGCGACGAGCTGAACCTCCAGCGGCATCGCGATTACTTTCTGGAGTCAGTACGTGGCAAGCGCCACACGGAAGTGATCCGCGCCGCAATAGGCCAGCGGAAAAATATTCTGGTGGCCGGATCAACGGGTTCTGGCAAAACGACGTTCATCAATGCGGTCCTTGATGAGCTGGCGGGCATTTCACCGGACGACCGTGTGCTCATCATCGAAGACACGCCCGAATTGCAATGCAACGTAAAGAACTCGGTGGCGCTCCTCGCGGTGGGACGTGTGTCGATGCTCGATTGTTTGCGGGCCTGTATGCGGCTCAAGCCGACACGCATTGTCGTGGGTGAGGTGCGCGGTGCGGAAGCGCTGAGCATGCTTAAAGCTTGGAACACCGGACACCCAGGGGGAGCGGCAAGCGTGCATGCAAACGACGCGCACGGAGCCTTGATTCGCCTGGAAAGTCTGGTGGCGGAAGCGACCGCCGCGCCACAACAGCAATTGATCGCCGAAGCGGTGAATGTGGTCGT
>CAAGKR010122401.1_pt1 | contig 14939 bp, 17 predicted proteins | sample 2556971 | NCBI WGS metagenome assembly CAAGKR01 (sample SAMEA5207829, study PRJEB30636) | soil metagenome | biome: forest; feature: boreal; material: soil | place: USA | collected 2011-09 | depth 1 m | reverse complement strand
CTGTTGAAGAAGTGCCCGACGCTGGTGAAATGCCACCAGGCGGGGCCCTTGAGGCTGAGGATCACCCCGGAGCCGACTATCACCATCAGCGAGGCGATGCTCGCTACCCCGAAGACGTAGATCCACGAAGCGACGTACGTCGGCTGGCCGTCGGGCAGCAGCTTCTCCGGTGGCAGCGCGCCGACCGCTGCTTCACGGGCGCGAACGGTCCATGAGCCCTTCGACGGTGCGACGCTCATGATGCACCGCCGCGTCTGCGCGCCGCGCCTGGGAACGGCAGCGCGATCGCCAGGGCAAAGACGAGCAGCATCAGGCCGATCACGACGATGTTCGAGACGGACATCTGAAAGAAATGCCAATGCACCACATGCGCCGGGTGGTTCAGATTGACGATCGCTCCCAACACGAAGCCAGCTGCGGGACTCAAGATAGGCCTCCTCTATTCATGCTGCACACCATCTTCCTGCAGGCTACGGACGGCCCCGATCGGTGCGCATCCGTAGTTTTCGGCAATCGCCGCGCGAGAAACCGCGCGTCCTCCGACCTTTCCCCGGGTGCATCCACGCTGCGACGGCCGGAGGCTCAGGGGTATACGTGCAACCCGGTCTCCGAGTCGACGACGCTGATCGCCCCCACGGGGCATTCCCTTGCAGCTTCGAGAATGAGGTCGTCCGGCCCGGTCCCGATCACCCTGGCGAAATCGCCCAGCTCGAAGACGTCTGGTACGAGTTCGACGCAGTCGCCCTGGGCGATGCAGCTTGCCTCATCGATACTCGGAACGTAGCTCACGGGATCTCGTCCGTTCTCTCAGGTCGCTTGGGAAGCGCGTGCCTTCAGTTGACTGCGGTGAGGCGCGCCCGCGGCCGGCACGGCCGGCCGGCCGTGCGAGCGTTGCAGGCGCAGGGCGAACAGGAACAGGACCGGCAGGACGCTCGCCAGCATCGCGTAGCGCACAGCTGGGATCGCCGTGTCCGTTCCCGATCCCAGCGCATGTAGGAGGGCGAGCACGTAGACGGCGACGGTCAGGCGGTGCAGCCTGCGCCACAGGCGGGCGCCGATCCTGCGGCGCACATAGAAGCTGAGGCCGAGAATCGAGGCCAGGTAGCCACCGAGTATCCCGAGGCCCGTCCACAACGGGCGATACCCGATCGCGAACGGCACGACGATCCCCTTCACGCCGGCCTTGAGCCAGGGATCCGCCGCCAGGAGCATTCCGTGAGCGGCGATCGCAGCCAGGGAGATCAGCGCGAGATGCTGGTGGAGGCGCACCGTGCCGCGCCGGCGACGCTGCGGGACGACCCGTGCCGCCATCGCCAATCCGAGGATCACCGAAGCCGTGATCAGCAGCATCGCGACCATTCCGGCCGAGCGACCGGCCAGCCACCAGGCGTAGTTGGCGGGGGCAGCCTGGGTCATGCGGCGCTCCCCCGAGCATGCGCCGCGGCGCGGACGTCGAGGGGCTCGTCGATCGGTCCGATCAGCTCCAAGTCGCCGTCGTCGTGCACGATCAGGCCGCCGTGGTCGGCAAGTGCCCGACGGGCTCCGTCGGCCCCCGTGAGAAGCGCGAGCTTCGACAGCGTCTCGGCTTCGAGCGCGCTCGGCGCGAGCGCGGTCGCGGCGATCAGCCCGCTCCAGACCGGTTCACCGCTCGACGGGTCGAGCAGGTGGTGGGCGTACGTGCCGTCGGAGCGCTGCCAGATTCGCACGTTCAGGCCTGAGGTCGCGACGCCGCCGCCCGGGACCAGCAGCGTGTGCACGCACTCGCCGGTCAGCGGGTGCTCGACCTCGATCGCGACGGGTTCCAGCTGACCGCCCACTCCACCGACGGCGATGTCGCCACCGCAATCGACGACGAAGCGCGTGTACTCGCGCAGACGGTGCGCGACGGCGTCTGCCACGAGACCCTTCCCGATTCCCCCGGTGTCGATGCGCAACCCGGGCGGCCGTCGCACGGTGCCGCGCTCGCGATCGATCTCGATCTCGCGCCAGCGTGCGTCGCCGTGGGGGCGGGCCGGCCGTCGCGCAGGCGCGACGGCCAGGGCGGCGGCCAGCGACGCGGGCATGCTGCCATCCTGCGAGCTCTCATAGCCGGCGCGCTCGATCTCGGCGACGAGCGTCGGGTCGACCAGACCGTCGGTGCGCTCGGCCGCCCACAGGCCTGCGGCCACGGCCGTGCGCAGCAGAAGCGACGCCGGTACCTCGGGCAGGCGATCGGCATTGAACGCGCACAGTTCGCTGTGCGGACGAAACCGCGACAGGCGGCGCGCGAAGTCCTCGATGAAGCTTCGCTCGCGCCCAGCGGCCTCGGCGGGGGCCGGTGATGCGCGCAGCAACGGAGCCTCGATGATCAGACGCACGTCGCTGCCCATCGAGCGGAACGTGGTGTCGTGGGCAGAGCTCATGAGGCGCGGGTGACCGCGGGAGGTTCCGGGGAGGGTCCGGCGGAGCTGACCTGCTGGGATGACCGACTGGGGAGAGGCGGGGCGCTCGGCGGCAGGTGGACGATCACCCTCCGTTCGTAGATGCGGCGCACGAGAATCCGCCGCGGAGGCAGCGGAGCGGCGCCCGCGCGGGAGCGCAGCGCCGGATCCTGGCCGGCCGCAACGCGCACTGCCAGTAGCGCCAGCACGGCGAGGAACACCGCGATCGTTGTCCACGTCGCCCAGAACGCACCGCGGCCGCGTGGCGGGCGGGCCGCGCGATCGACACGCGGATCAGTCATCGCCGGACCCCTTTGCGCCCCCTGCGCCGCTGGCGCTGGTGACGATCGCCGGCGCGGCCCCGCCCGACAACGGCGCCGGGGCCACCGTGGCACCCGAGCCCCCTCCGCTCGCGCGTGTCCGCACGCCGCTGACCCCGATGCCGTTCGCGGCGAGCGCGACGCTCCGGTTCGACGAGAGGGCAGTCCCGCCGACGGCTGTGAGCCGCGCCATCATCACGGTGAACAGCACGAGGAACGTGGCAAGGCTCATCACCGTCAGCGGGAACACACCCAGCAAGGGGTGGGCCTTGCGTGCCCGCGCCCCTGTCGATGGCTGCTCAGTCACCGTGCCCACCGCCGTTGCCCTCGCCGTCGCCGCCTCCGCTCGAGCGTGTGCTCACCGGTCGTCCCGAACCGGAACCCGATGTCGTTTTCGAACCGCTGCTGCGGGTGCTCACGACAGGAGCTTCCGCCGCGGCCGGTGCGACGGCGTGAACCCCGCTTGAGTGCGTCGCGACCGGCGCTGAGCCGGCCGGCGCTTGCGCGAGAGGGCCGGAGGGCGCGTTCCCAGGGCCAGGGCCAGTGGCGTGATGGGGATGTTCGCGTCGGTAGACGGTGATCGTCTTGCGGATGATCTCGGTGCGGACCTCCACGGGCGGAATGCGCTGCGCGACGAGCTTCTGAGTGCTGCCATTCGAACCGATCGCGAGTCCCACGAGCGCACCCAGACCCGCGAGGGTCACTCCTCCAGCCGTCATCGTCTCCATGCGTCGCATCGGCACTCCTCTGTCGGATGCCTCCACTGTCGCTCGTGAATCCCCAGCGGCGCCCCAGCGGCGGGTTAAGAGTCGGCAAGGAACGCGACTTCCGCGCCCGGCACGGCTCTCGCCTCCTCCCGCCGCGTGCGGCGCTCAGTCGTCCTGGTGCCGGGCCGAGTCGGCGCTGTCCCCCCCGGTGGCCGGCGCTCCCGCCGGGGCGGATCCCACGGAGCTGCTGCCCGGCGAGGGCGACGGCGGTGCTCCCCCAGGTGCGATGGCCGTCGTCTGCGGCTGGGAGGAGGTCGGCGACGGTGAGGGCGAGGATCCGGTTCTGGGCGGCGTGGTCGTGGTCGAGGATCGCGGGGACGTCTTGGCCGGCGCGGGCGTCCGGCCCACGGGGGGCAGCAGCCGCCGGCCGGCGGTGAGCGGTTCGAAGGCCAGTCCGATGCGCTGGCGCACGAGCTGACTGGTGCCCCAGGTGATCCCGGCGGCGAGCGCGATCCCGAGCACGGCGACGACGACCAGGAGCCCGGTTCGGCGACGCGCGCTCATCGTCCCGCCTGCGGGAACTCGAGGACCGCGACGGTGCCCCCGCCGGGCCGGCTGGTCAGTCGCACGTCTCCCTGCCAAGCGTGCGCCAAGGTCTTCGCGATCGCCAGCCCAAGGCCGCTACCCGCTGTGCCCTGCCTACCGGCGCTGCCGCGGTGAAAGCGCTCGAAGACGATCTCGTCCTCGCCGGGTGCGAGGCCCAGACCGCGGTCGCGGACCTCGATCCGGCCATCCACCCCGGCTATCGTCACCTCGCTGCCCGTCGGCGAGTAGAGCAGCGCGTTCTCGATCAGCACGTCGAGCGCTCGATCGAGGTCAGCGCGTGCACACCAGGCGGTGCCGTCGCCGCCGCGGGCAAGGCGCAATCCGATCGCGCGAGCCTCGGCGACCGCTTGCCAGCGCTCCGCGGCGCGGGCAACCGCATCCGCCAGCTCGATCGGCTCTCCCTCGAGCTCCCGATCCTCGGCTCGACTCAGCACCAGCAGCTCGTCCACGATCGCTGCCAGACGATCCACCTCGGCGGTGGCCGCGTCGAGCTCGACGGCGACCGCCGCGTCACCGTCACCGGCGCGCACCTCCTCCAGCCGCAGCCGCAGTGCGGTCAGCGGGGTGCGCAGCTGATGAGAGGCGTCGGCGACGAACTCGCGCTGGGCCCCGATCAGTCGCTCGACGCGGTTCGCCATCTCGTTGAACGAGGCGCTGAGCGAGCGCTGCTCGGAGCTGCCCTCCACGATCGCCCGTGCAGCGAGATCGCCGCCGGCGAGGCGCCTGGCAGCGCCCTCAAGCCGCCTGAGCGGCAGTGCCACCTGGCGAGCTATCAGCCCACCGGCGAGCAGCCCGAGCAGCAGCACGGTGCCCGCGACGAGCGCCAGCTTGGCGATCGTGCCGCGCACGGCGCGCTTCACCGCAGCGACGCTCTGAGTGATGCGGACAGCACCGATGGTCACTCGGCCACGCAGCACCGGCACCGCCGTCGCGAGGATGTTCTGGCCGAGGCTGTGGCTGGCGCGCTGCGTCTGCACCTGGCGTCCGCGGAGGGCCGCGGCGATCTCCGGGCGGCTCGTGTAGCTCGCGCCGATGGCTGACGAGCCGGCGCTGTCTGCCACCACCCGCCCACCGGCGTCCAGGATCAGAACGCGCCCGCGGACCGAGGCGCCGCTCGAGCGCACGAGCGCTTCCAGATCGGCTGTATGCGGAGGGCTCAGGAGGTCGGCGGACGTGGCGGCGACCACGTCGGACTGGCTCAGCGCCTGGGAGTGGACCTCGGCGTTGACCCGGTCGCGCAGGCTGAGCGCCAGCGGCACGCCCAGCGATACGACTGCGAGGACGAGCACGTAGGCGAGCGACAGCAGAAGGCGGGTGCGCAGGCTGATGGCGCACACCCCCTACTCGGGTGCGAAGCGAAAGCCCACGCCCCGCACCGTCTGAATGCGCCGCGGAGCAGTCGGGTCCTCGCCCAGCTTTCGCCGCAGGGCGGTCATGTGGACGTCCAGCGTCTTGGTCGAGCCGAACCAGTTCTCATCCCAGACATCGCTCATCAGGTCCTCGCGAGTGACCACATGCCCGGCGCTGCGGGCCAGCCGGGCCAGCAGATCGAACTCCTTGCGCGTGAGCGGCAGCTCGCGGCCGGCGAGCCAGGCCCGTCGAGCGGCCACATCGACCGTCACGTCACCCGCCGTCACCCTGTCGGGGGCCTGCGACTGACGGCTGCGGCGCAGCACCGCGCGAATCCTGGCGATCACCTCGGCCACGGCGAAGGGCTTGACGACGTAGTCGTCAGCGCCCAGCTCGAGACCGACGACCCGGTCCACCTCGCTGCCCCGGGCGGTGAGCATGATCATCGGCACCTGCGAGGTGGCCCTCAGCTCGCGGGCGAGCTCGCGCCCATCACCATCGGGCAGCATCAAATCCAGCAGGACGATGTCCGGCTCGGACTCCCGCAGCACCGCCCGCGCCTCGGCCACGCTGGCCGCGAGGACCGGCACGAAACCCTCACGCCTGAGGGCGCTCGAGAACGGCTCGGAGATCGACGTCTCATCCTCTACCAGCAGGACCAGCTCGCCCCGCTTGGGGATGACACCTTCGACGTCTGGGTCAGGATGGGCGTGTTGACGCTCGCCACCCGATCGACCAGCTGAGGACACGCTCGCCGGTGAGCGTAATGCTGGATCCATGCTTCAAGTCTTGCGATCCGGCCGATGGCTGCATTCGGTACTTATCCCTGAACCACCTGCGGACTCTTCCCGACGCGTGACGGTCCGGCGGCGCATACGGTGCGTGAAGGACCTTGGCCGAGGGCTTGCTTCGGCCGCGCTGCCATGAGTGAAAGGAGCAACCCATGAGTGAGGACTACCCAGTTGCCTTCTCGGTCGACTACCCGGACCGGGAGCTGAACAGGCTCACCACGGCCTTCCGGATCTTCACGGTCATTCCGATCGCGGTCGTGCTCGGGAGCATCGGCGGCTATTCGGGGGCATGGAATGGCGGCGGCACGCGGACCACGACAATCGCCGTCGGTGGCACGGGCCTGCTGTTCATCCCCCCGCTCCTGGTGATCCTCTTCCGTCAGAAGTACCCGCGCTGGTGGTACGACTGGAACCTCGAACTGCTCCGCTTCACCAACCGGGTGGGCGTCTACTTCGCGCTCATGGACGACCGCTATCCCTCGACCGATGAGCAGCAGTCCGTCCACCTCGACTTCCCCTACCCCGACGCGAAAGAACAGCTCAATCGCTGGCTTCCGTTGGTGAAGTGGTTCCTTGCCATCCCCCACTACATAGTCCTCGCCATCCTCTACATCGGCGTGTTCTTCGCGGCGATCCTCGCCTGGTTCGCAGTCCTCTTCACGGGCCGCTACCCGCGTGGGATCTTCGACTTCGTGGAGGGCGTGATCCGCTGGCACAACCGGGTTGTCGGCTATGCCTTCATCCTCGTAACCGACCGCTACCCGCCGTTCCGGCTGCGGCCCTGAACCACACACTCAGCTCGTCTCGGGGATCATCTCGATCGCTCCACAGGGGCACTCGGCGACACAGATGCCGCAGCCCTTGCAGTAGTCGAGGTCGAACGCGTAGCCGTCCCCCTCATCAACCTTCAGAACCGCGTTGTCGGGGCACACGCCGTAGCAGTTGTCGCACCCGAAGCAGTTGCCACAGGACAGGCAGCGGCGGGCCTCGAAGAGCGCGTTGGTCTCGTCGAGGCCCTGCGTCACCTCCTCGAAGGACGACTGGCGGCGGATGAGGTCCAGTTGCGGCGCGACGGTCTTGGGCGCGTCGGCGTAGTACCAGACGTTGAGCTTGTCGAAGCTCGCGATCTCGGGCTCGGGCTGGTGCACGAACTCGGCACCGCGCAGCCAGGCGTCCACGTTGCGCGCGGCCTGCTTGCCGTGCCCTACGCCGACGGTGACGGTGCGCTCGGCGGGCACCATGTCGCCGCCGGCGAAGATCCCGGCATGCCCGGTCATCATCCTATGGTCGACCCGCACGACGCCGTCCTCGATCTCCAGGCCGGGCACCCCGTCCAGCAACGACAGGTCGGCTTCCTGGCCCAAGGCCAGCACGAGCGAGTCCGCCTCGAGCTCCTCGATCTCGCCCGTCGGCTGCGGGAAGCCGGTCGCGTCGAGCTCCATCTTCTCGAGCAGGAGCCTCCCCTCCTCGGCTCGCTTGATGGGTGACAGCCACTTCATCATCACGCCCTCTTCGAGCGCCTCCTCGACCTCGACATCGTGCGCCGGCATGCGATCACGCGTGCGGCGGTACACGACGATCGCGTCGCTCGCTCCAAGCCGCTTCGCGGTCCGCGCGACGTCCATCGCGGTGTTCCCGCCGCCGTAGACGACTACCCGCCGCCCGAGCAGGGGTCGCTCCTCGCCCTCCATGCTGTGCAGCAGCGTGACCGCGTCGAGGATGTGAGCCGCCTCGCCCGCGGGTATGTAGGCGCGCTTGCCGATGTGCGCGCCGACGGCGAGGAAGGCCGCGTCGAAGCCACCCTCGCGCATCGCCTCGAGGATGTTGGTGACCTTGGCGTTCAGCTCGAGCGTGACGCCGAGGTCCAGGATGCGCTGCACCTCGACGTCGAGCACATCACGCGGCAGGCGGTAGCGGGGAATGCCGAAGCGCATCATCCCGCCCGCCATCGGCCCCGCCTCGCGGATGGTCACGGCATGTCCTTGCCGCGCCAGGTGGTAGGCCGCCGACAGCCCTGAGGGACCGGCGCCCACGACCAGCACGCGCTTGCCGCTCGGCTCGCCCTCGACGGTGAGGCGCCAGCCGCAGCGGATCGCCTCGTCGCCGAGAAAGCGCTCCACTCCATGGACACCGACGGTCTCATCCAGCTCCCCGCGGTTGCACGCCGTCTCGCAGGGGTGGTAGCAGACGCGCCCCATTACGGCCGGGAAGGGGTTGTCACGCACGAGCTCGCGCCACGCGGCCTCGTAGTCGCCGGACTCGGCGTGGTAGAGCCACTGCTGGATGTTCTCCCCCGCCGGGCAGGCGTGGTTGCACGGCGGCAGCCGGTGCACGTACTGCGGGCGCTCGTCGCGCCAGGACCCGGTCTTGTTGGCCAGGCTGGATCCGACGGCCAGCGTGATCGCGAACGGCTTGTCCATCACGACCGCTCCCCGTTCTCGTCCAGCAGGCCGAAGCGGCGGATGTTGCGGTCGGCACCCGCCTGGATACGGGCGATCACATCAGAGCGCAGCTCAGGCTCGAACAGATGGGCGAAGCGCTTCTGCAACCGCAGGTAGTCCTCCACGGGCACCTGCCGGCGGATCTTCGAGACGCTCGAGACCTCGCCGTCACGCGCCTCGAAGACGGGGAAGATCCCTGACTCCTTCGCGAGCCGCGCGACCCGGATCGTGTCCTTCGACGCGCTTCCCCAACCGAGGGGGCACGGGACGAAGACGTGCAGGTAGCGCGCCCCCCGGATCTCCATTGCGGTCTGGACCTTCGCCTCCAGGTCACGGAGCTCCGCCACCGTGGCCGTCGCGACGTAGGGGATCTCATGCGCCATCGCGATCAACGGCGCGCTCTTTCCCTGTCCGAAGAGGTTCCCCGGTTCCGGTCCCACGGCCTGCGTCGTGGCGGTCCGCGCGGCGGGCGGCGTGGCGCCGGATCGCTGCACGCCGGTGTTCATGTACGCCTCGTTGTCGTAACAGATGTACAGCACGTCGTCGCCACGCTCGAACATGCCCGACAGGCAGGCAAAGCCGATGTCCACGGTGCCACCGTCGCCTCCCTGGCCGACGACGCGCACGTCCTCGCGGCCCTTGGCCCGCAGCGCGGCGGCGATCCCGGTCGAGACCGCGGGCGCGTTCGCGAACAGCGAATGGATCCAGGGGATCTGCCACGAGCTCTCGGGGTACGGAGTCGAGAACACCTCCAGGCAGCCGGTTGCGTTGGCAGCGATCATCTGGCCGTTTGTGGCGCGCATCGCCGCGTCGAGCGCGTAGCGGGCGCCGAGCGCCTCCCCGCATCCCTGGCAAGCGCGATGGCCGCAGGTGATCGAGTTGGTGCGTTCCTCGCCGGCCTGCACCGAGCGCTGCTCGGGATCGAGCAGCCGGTTGCCCACCGCGAAGCTGCCTGTCTGGTAGAAGCGAATCGCCGCCTTCATAGCGTCGCCTCACTCACACCGGGCCGGCCGCCACGGGCCCGACGTCGCGCAGGATGTTCTCGGCATGTGGACCTGAGGCGCGTGAGGAGCGCATTCGCTCGAGCTCGCGGTTCACCACGTCCCAGTCCATGTCGAGGAACGTCAGCGGCTCCAGGCTGTCGCTGATCGCGTCTGCGAACAACTTTCGTAGCGAGGTCTTGGTGATCGGGCGCCCGCCGAGCCCCGCGACGACGGTGTAGCTGTGGAGCTGGATGCCGGCGAGCGCCATGCGGACGTTGGCGGAGACGATCCCGCCGATGCCGACGGCGAGCGCCTTCTCGAGCACGAGCACCCGCTGCGCGTGGCCGAGGGCCGCACGGACTTCGTCCAGGGGGAACGGGCGGAACGACGTGATCCCGACGACACCGATCCTCACCCCCTGCTCGCGTAGCTCGTCGATCACGTCCTTGATCGTCCCGAGCACAGATCCGAGCGCGACGACGATCGTCTCCGCGTCCTCGCTGCGATAGCACGAGATCAGGCCGCCGGACTCGCGACCGAAGGCCCCCTTGAAGTCGGCGGCGATCTCGGGGATGAGCTCGAGCGCCTGCATCTGCTTGGCGTGCGCCAGGTACTTCACCTCCATGAACGCCTCCGGTCCAACCATCGCTCCGATCGTCACGGGCTCGTCCGGATCGAGCACCTGCCGCGGCTGAAACGTCGGCAGGAACGCATCGATGGGCTCCTGCTCGGGCACGTCAATCCGCTCGACGGCGTGGGTGAGGATGAAGCCGTCCATGCAGACCATCACGGGTGTCGAGAGCTCCTCTGCCAGTCGGAACGCCTGGATATGGAGATCGAGGGCCTCCTGGTTGGTCTCCGCGTACAGCTGGATCCAGCCGGAGTCGCGCTGGGACATCGAGTCGCTGTGGTCGTTCCAGATGTTGATCGGTGCTCCGATCGCGCGGTTGGCGACGGTCATCACAATCGGCAGGCCGAGCCCGGAGGCGTTGTAGAGCGCCTCGGCCATGTACAGCAGGCCCTGGCTCGCGGTGGCTGTGTAGGCGCGCGCGCCGGTGGCGGAGGCTCCGATCGCCACCGACATCGCGGCGAACTCCGACTCCACATTCACGAACTCGCATGGCGCGAGCTCGCCGCTCTTGACGAGCTGCGAGAGGTTCTCGACGATGTGCGTCTGCGGCGAGATCGGGTACGCACAGATCACCTCGGGGCGGCACAACGCCACCACCTCGGCGACCGCGCGCGAGCCCTCAACCTGACGCAGCACCTGTCAGCTCCCGCAGCTCGTCCTCCACCCATGCGTAGGCAGCATGCGCGGCTGCGACGTTACCCTCGGCGACTCCCGCGGTGAAGCGCTCCCTGATCGAGCTCGCGACGGCGTCGAACGAGATCAGTCCGGTGAGCGCCGCGAACCCGCCGAGCAATGCGGCGTTCGCAACCGGCCGCCCAGTGTGCTGCCGGGCGAGGTCGCCGGCAGGAACCGTGAGCAGGCGCTCGCGGCGGAAGGCCTCGACGAAATCGCCCAGACCGAGGTCGTCGAAGCTCCGGGCCGTGTTGATGAGGATGAACGCGTCCGGCTTGCAGCCGGCGAACACGTCCACCTGGTGGAGCAGGGTGGCGTCCTGGACGATCAGCGCGTCGGGCACCATCACCGGCTCGCGCACGCGGATCTCGCGATCGTCGAACCGGCAGAAGGCCACGACGGGCGCGCCCATCCGCTCCGAGCCGAAGCTGGGAAACGCCTGCGCGTAGCGGCCCTCGTTGAAGGCCGCCAGCGCCAGGATCTCGGCGGCGGTGACGACGCCCTGTCCGCCGCGGCCGTGGATGCGTACCTGGAACACGGCTAGCTCCGACTCGCAAGGGACTCTCGGGGTGGGCCTTCGAGCTGAGCCTTGGCGCGCCCAGCGTCCAGCAGGACCCGCTGCTCGGCGGCCGCAACAAGCGCCCGCGTGCGGTCGAGCACGTCAACACTCACCGAGATCGCGTCGATCCCGGCACGGACCAGCAGATCGGCGTACTCCGGGTGGACCGAGGGAGCCTGACCGCAGATCGAGGTTCGCAGTCCCAGCCCACGGGCGCGCGGGATCAGCTCGCCGATGTAGGAGGTCACCGCAGGATCGCGCTCATCGAAGGTCTCGGCCAGCACCTCGTTGTCGCGGTCCGCCCCGAGCAGGAGCTGGGTGAGGTCGTTGGACCCGATCGAGATGCCGGTGATCCCGAGCGCCGCGTAGTCCGCGAGGTTGAAGAGCACTGAGGGCACCTCGGCCATCACCCACAGCTCGAAGCCAGGGCGGTCGAGCAAGCCCGAGTCCGCGATCAGCGCGCGGCAGCGGCGCAGCTCACGCGTGGTCCGCACGAACGGCAGCATGACGTGGAGGTTGTGCCGCCCGGCATCCCAGACCCTGCGCACCGCGTCGAGCTCGAGCGCGAAGATGTCGGGCTCGTGCGTGTAGCGCAGCGCCCCGCGATAGCCGATCATCGGGTTGGACTCATGCGGCTCATAGCGCTCCCCGCCGCGCAGCCCTGAGAACTCGTTGGTGCGGAAGTCGATCGTTCGATACGTGACGGGCCGCGGTGCGAAGCCCGACGCGAAGACGCTCAGCCCCTCGGCCATCCGTGCGACGAACTCCTCGCCGCGGCCCTCCTCGAGCATCGTGCGAGGGTGATCGCCGGCGAGCGCCTCGAGCACCATCATCTCGGCGCGCACCAGCCCGACACCGTCCACGGGAAGGTCCTTGACCCGCTGCACCTGCGAGGGCTCAGACAGGTTCACGAGGATCTGCGTGGCGGTCACCGGGCTCACGGCGCCGCTCGACGCCGGGCGTTCCGCCGCGACTGCCTCTGGCGCCCTGCTCGCGCGGGCGCCCTCCAGCACGACCCCGCGCGTGGCATCGACGGTGACGATCTCACCGTCGCGCAGGCGACTGGTCGCCTCTCCGGTACCGACGACGCAGGGGATTCCGAGCTCGCGCGAGACGATCGCCGCATGACATGTCATTCCGCCCGAGTCGGTCACCACGGCCGCGGCCCGTCGTAGCAACGGAAGCCAGTCGGGGGAGGTCATATGCGTGACCAGGACGTCGCCGTCGTGCAACCTCTCCGCCTCGGCGAGGGTCGTGAGGATTCGAGCCGCGCCGCTTGCGCTCCCCGGCGCTCCGCCGAGCCCGCGAAGCAGCTCCGCCTGCGGCTCCGAGCCCTCCGCTTCCGGCTCATGCGCGGAGGAGTCCGCCTGCAGCGTGGTGATCGGGCGGCTTTGCAGCATCCACAGTGCGCCGTCCTGGTCAAAGGCCCACTCGGTGTCCTGCGGCGATCCATAGTGCTGCTCGATGCGACGACCGAGATCGGCCACCGCCACGACCTCCGCGTCGGTGAGGACGGGCGCGAGAGCCTCCTCCTCTGAGAGGAGACGACGCCGGGTCCCTCCTTCGGGCGCGAATTCGATGACCAGCTCCTTGTGGTGGACCTCGCGTCGTCGGATCGCCAGCGTCGCCTTGTCCACCACGTAGCGGTCGGGAGACACCGAGCCCGAGACGACCGCCTCGCCAAGTCCGAAAGAGCCCTCGATGACGAGCTCTCCGCGCTCACCCGTTGCCGGGTTGACGGTGAACATCACACCGGAGCGGGTGGATGCCAGCTGGCGCTGAACGATGACCGCGATGTCCATGTCGGCCTGACCGAACCCGTTCAGCTTGCGGTAGTAGATGGTGCGCGCGCCGAACAGCGAGCGCCAGCAGTTGCGAACCGCGTCGATCACGTGGTCGGCCCCGCGGACGTTCAGAAACGTTTCGTTCATCCCGGCGAACGACGACTCGATGGTGTCCTCCGCGGTCGCGGATGAGCGCACGGCCAATGGAGCCTCGTCGTCCTCGCCGACCAGCTGCGCGTAGGCCGCAAGGATCGCTTCTTGGAGTGGCCTCGGAATCGGCGTGTCGTCGAACAGCTGCCGGGCGCCGGTGCTCGCCGCCTCCAGCGCCGGCGTGTCCTCGACGTCCACGTCGTCCAGCAGTTCGGCGAGGCGGTCGCGCAGCCCGGTCTCGAGACAGTAGGCCGCATATGCCGGGGCCCCGATCACGAAGCCGGCCGGGACAGGCAGCCCTGCCGAGGTGAGCTCACCAAGGTTCGCGCCCTTGCCTCCCGCATAGGCGACATCTGCGCGGCCAAGGCTCGCGAACGGTCGCACGGCGTCTTCAATCGAATGACGTGCATCCGTCTGGCTCACAACGCTCATCGCTCGTCGCTCCTCGTCGCTCGATATTGCGGGGTACGAGTCAGTCAAGCTGACGAATGGGCACCTGGCCACCGCACTCGCCACTGAACTCCGGTCCGTAGTTCCCGCCACGCCGCTCACGCAGCGACTCGGCGATCCCCTCGGCCCAGGCATCAATCTCGGGCCAATCGCGGTTGTCACCCAGGCGACCTCCCAGGGCGTGGTAGAAGAGGCGTGACGCGAATGGCCACTGGTGTCGGTCGATCAGCCCGGCGAAGACGCGGTAATCACGCGGATGGACCCTCTCCAGGATGGTGGCGATGCCTCTCGGCTCCCGCGTCATCAGACGGCCGATCAGGCGCTTGCGATCGCCGAAGGTGCCGACGCTGAACATCCACACGGGTCGGCTTGCGAGCGCGCTCTCATTTCGGTGCACGAACGCCTCTGCCTCCGGCATCCAGATCTGGTTGAAGACGGCGCTGCCGAAGACAACGGCGCTGTAGGCCGACACCCCGTTGACCTCGGAGACCGGCCGAAGCTCGACACGGTTGCCGCGCTCGCCGAGCTTTGCAGCGATGCGCTCGGCAACTCCTCTCGTCGAGCCGTATCTGCTTGCGTATGCGATCAGCGCACAACCATCGTCGGGTACGGGCGAGTGCCGGCGGTCCGACTCGTTCACATCCGCGTGAGCCATGTGGCAAGCGTCCCGCCCGATCCAAGCTGTCGCATCCGGTGAACACCGCCGCCCCGCCTCGGAGAATCACGCGGAGGCGAGGACGGCCGGCTCCGGACGCGCGCTGCGGGCGATGTCCGTAGTTCTCACCGCGTCAGCATGGGGCGGATCACTCATGACGCGGCTCGCGATCGCGCGTAGCGTGGCGTATCACCCCCTGAGCGTGGGGACACCCGTCGAAACACAGGCAGGAGGAACGTCCAATGCCAATTCGTGTTGCGATCAACGGCTTTGGCCGTGTCGGACGCAGCGTCGTGCGCATCGCGCACGAGACCGGAGTCGACCTCGAGATCGTCGCGATCAACGACCTGGCCGACGCCACCACGCTTGCCCACCTCCTGCGCCACGACTCCGTCTACGGGGCCTTCCCGGGCAGCGTGG
>CAAGKR010194944.1_pt1 | contig 14950 bp, 15 predicted proteins | sample 2556971 | NCBI WGS metagenome assembly CAAGKR01 (sample SAMEA5207829, study PRJEB30636) | soil metagenome | biome: forest; feature: boreal; material: soil | place: USA | collected 2011-09 | depth 1 m | reverse complement strand
CTGCTCGACGCGGGCGATGAAGGCGTCGTAGTCCTCGCCGGGCAGGGCCCGCATCGGCTCGCCCCAGGTCAGGGTCGTGTCGTGAAAGCGAGGGAGGCGGTGAAAACGAGGAAAGACCTCGAACATGCCCTCGATGTACGCGGGGACGATCGGCACCCCGGCATCCAGGGCCAAAATGGCCGCGCCCTTTTTGAAGGTCCCGATGTTGCCGGTGCGCGACAGCGTTCCTTCAGGAAAGATGACGACCGACCAGCGGCGGCCCAGGTGGTGCTTGAGGCGGTCCAGCGCAGGCCGGGCGCCCCCGCCCCGGGGGATCGGGAAGGTGTTGATCAGCAGCCCGGTCAGGGCGCCCTCCCACTTGCGCTTGTAGATGGAGTCCGCCGCCGCGACAACGAAGGACCGATACCGGAACCGGTTCGGCATCGCCTGCAGCATCGCCACCGCGTCGAAGGCGCTGCTGTGGTTCGAGACGAAGATGGCACCGCCCCTGAGGCCCTTCAGGCGCTCGCGACCCTTCAGCATCAGCGGGGAGAAGAGGCTCAGGAGGGGGAAGACGAGAAAGGTCTGCAGCAGCGCCCGGGCCCCGCGGACGGGCCGGACCTGCGTCCACGCCGGGGCGTCGATTGGCGGATGGCTTGCCGTACTCAATTCCCTACCCCCGGGCCAGCCTGCCCAGCTAAAGTAGGGCTGCCATGCGGGAATGTCGCAAGCGTAGCAACTGATGGCCAAATCCGTAACGGCCACCGAGAGCGTGTCGGCCGACATCAGCCGAAACCTGGCGCTCGAGCTGGTCCGCGTCACGGAGGCCGGCGCGCTGGCGAGTGCACGCTGGATGGGGCGTGGCGATAAGAACACGGCTGACGGAGCCGCCGTCGACGCCATGCGCGGCGCGCTGGGCCGAATTGCGATGGACGGGATCGTCGTCATCGGCGAAGGCGAGAAGGACGAGGCCCCGATGCTGTATATCGGCGAGCGGATCGGGACCGGCGACCCGCCGCCCGTCGACGTGGCGGTCGATCCCATCGATGGCACGACCCTGCTGTCAAAGGGGCTGCCCAACGCGATCTCGGTGGTGGCGATGGCTGGAGGCCGCGGCTCGCTCTATGACGCCAAGCACGTCCACTACATGAACAAGATCGCGACCGGCGCCGAGGCGGCCGGGTCCTTCGATATCAACGACGCCGTGGCCGTCAACCTCCAGCACATCGCTCGCGCCAAGCGGATGCGAGTCAGCGCGCTCACCGTCGTGATTCTCGACCGGCCACGGCACGAGGACCTGATCCGCGAGGTGCGCGAAACGGGAGCCAGGATCAAGCTCATCAGCGACGGTGACGTGGCGGGCGCGGTAATGACCGCCATCGATGGAACCGGTCTCGACGTGTTGATGGGGATCGGCGGCTCACCGGAGGCCGTACTCGCCGCCTGCGCGCTGAAGTGCCTTGGCGGAGAGATCCAGTGCCGGCTTTACGCCCGCAATCCAAAGGAGCAGGAGACCGCCGAGGCGGCCGGTGCCCGCTTCGACCAGGTCCTGAACATCGACGACCTCGTCCGCAGTGACGACGTCTTCTTCGCCGCCACCGGGATCACCGATGGGGAGCTGCTGCAGGGCGTGAAGTACCACATGAACTGGGCCGAGACCGAGTCGCTGGTGACCCGAAGCCGCTCGGGCACCGTCCGCCGGATCTCGGCCCAGCACCACTGGGCCTACAAGCAGCGGGAGTGGCTCGGCCAGCCCGAGGGGTAGCCGCCGACCGCGGCCGGCCCCGGTTAGGTGGGGCTGTCGATGACGTACTGGATCGCGACGCGCCGGTCGGTGATGGGACGGATCAGCGTCGTCAGCACGGCCTGGTGGTCCGGGTGGTTGGCGTAGGTCTCGAGGGCTTCCTGGTCGACGAAATCCGCCACCAGCGCGAAATCGGCATTACCATCCTGGACGCCAAGGTCACGCCCGAACCGGTATGACTGGATGCAGGCGATCTTGGTCGGCAGCTGGTGCAGGGCCTCCTCAACTTTGGATACGTCCTCCGCGGTCGTGTCTGCCTTCCAGTGAAACAGGGCGACGTGTCGGACCACAGACTTAGGGCCGGACCGAGATCCCGCGCACGGACGGTCGCTCGATCGCAATGGCGTCCCCTTCCTCCAGGGCCTCGACGGTCTGCTGTTTGAGTTGGACCTCGCGGCGCAGCAGGCCGAGGATCTCGTTCCAGACCCGCGTCCCGAGGGCGATCAGAAGGGCGTCGCCAGCGAGGTTGGCGACGCGGCGAACACCCGACGGCTTCTTGCCCACGACGTCGGCAAGCAGGTTCGGCTGGTAGACGCCGGCCAGCACAATGCCGGACCAGGTGCCGACGCACAGGTGGCAGTGAATGAACTCATCAAGCTTCGGGTGGATGGCCGCGATGCGCGTCCGAGTGTCGGCGAAGATGCCCCCTTCGACCAGGGTGTAGGTGATCTGGTGGCCGATCGCCGCGAGGAACGCGAAGCGCATCAGGGTCCGGCCCAAACTCATCGGTCGAGCTTAGCGGATGGTGCTCGCCAGGGCCTTCGCGCCCGCCACTTTTGGCATGTCCTGTCCGAGCGGCTCGAACGCCTCGGCGACCGCGACCAACTGGGCGGGGGAGAGGCGCTGCGCGAAGTGCTTGCTGACCCCCCGCAGGTGAACGGGTCCCGCCTGTCCGACACGGTCGAACCCGGCAGGTGTCAGGATGGCAAAGGTCCCCCGCCGATCCGAATCGCAATGGCCGCGGGTGACCAGGCCGGCCTCGACCAGCCGGTCGACCAGGCGGGTGAGCCCGCTCCGGCTCAGCCGGACGCGCTCCGAGAGCTCCGTCATCCGCAAGCGCCGATCGCCGGCAACACCAAGCTGGAAGAGCACGTCGTACTCGGCCAGGGTCAGCCCCTCTTCCGCGACCAGTTCGGCCTCGAGGCGACGCAGGATCGAGGCCTGGGCGTCCAGGAAGGCGCGCCAGGCGCGGAGTTCTTCGGGTTTGAGCTGGGGTGCCATATGGAATACATTGTGGCACTGAATTGTTGCCGTAGGTAATGTTGCTTATGCAACGACCGTCGCAAATCCAAACCGATAGGAGGACGAACTATGAAGTGGGCAATTGATACGAGCCACAGCAACGTGACCTTCACGATCCGCCACATGATGTCGAAGGTCCGGGGCCAGATGAAGGTCAAGGAAGGCTGGATCGAGGCCGAGAACGATCACACGACCGCCAAGGTGGATGTGACCCTGGATGCCGCCAGCATCAATACGGGTGTCGAGGCCCGCGACAACCACCTGCGCAGCGCCGATGGTCACTTCGACGTCGAGAACTACCCAATCGCGACTTTCAAGAGCAAGAGGGTGGAAGGCAACGACCCGAAGCACTTCAAGCTGATCGGGGACCTGACCCTGCACGGCATTACCAAGGAAGTCACGCTCAACGCCGAGTTTAATGGCGAGGGCAAGGACCCCTGGGGCAATCGCCGGGTCGCCTTCTCCGCTGAGACCAAGCTGAACCGCAAGGACTTCAACCTGACCTGGAACCAGGCGTTGGAGGCCGGTGGATTCCTGCTGGGCGATGACGTCAAGGTGGAGATCGAGATCCAGGCCATTCCGGCGCCGGATCCCGCCGAGGCCAAGCAGAAGATCGCTGCCGAGGCCGCCGCCGAGTCCCGCTAACCCGCCACTTCATTCCGAGCCCGCCAGCGTTCTGGCGGGCTTTTTTTATTCCTGGTCGGTGGGGCGGACGAGCACCTCGTTGACGGCCACATGCCGTGGGCGCGACACGATGTAGGCAATCACATCGGCGATGTCCTCCGCCCGAAGGCGCTCCATGCCGGCAAATCGCTTCGCCATACCTTCCTGGATTTCGGGACGATTGTGGCTGGCCAGCTCCGTGGCCACCGCGCCCGGCTCGACGACAGAGATTCGGACATGGCGGGTCGTGACTTCTTTGCGCAGGGCGTCGCTGAAGGCGCCCACGCCGTGTTTGGTCGCGTTGTAGACGCCGCTGCCATTGCGTGTCTCGCGTCCGGCGACGGAGCTGATGTTCACCAGGTCGGCCACGCCGCGAGCGTGGTCCTCGGCCGCCCGCAACAGGTGAGGGAGGGCGGCGTGGGCGCAGTAAAGAAGGCCGAGGAGGTTGATGCTCACCATCCGCTGCCATTCCTCGACCGGCGCTCCGACTACCGGCCCGAGCAGCATCACCCCCGCGTTATTGATGAGGGTGTCCAGGCGGCCGAGTTCACGCACGGTGCGTTCGACACTTTCCCGGGCCTGGCGCTCGTCGGTCACGTCGGCTGTGATCACGAGGACCTTACTTCCAGAAGCCCGAAGCCGCGCCGCCAGGGCATCCAGCCGGTCCGTTCGCCGCGCGGCAAGCGCCACCGCAGCACCCAGCTGCGTCAGCGCAAGGGCGGTGGCTTCCCCGATGCCGCTCGACGCGCCGGTGACGAGGGCCACCGTGTCCTGAAGCGGTCGGTCAACGCTGTTGGATGTCAGGTTCTGGATTTTCTCACGTCTGGCTGCTCGGAGCACCCGGATAGAGTAAGTTCGGTGATCGAGGAAGTCTGGGCGTTCAAGCCGGCCCAGGAGCAAGCGCGCGCCATCGCTTCGAAGCAGATCAGGCCGCGGGAGTTGGTCGACCTCTATTACGACCGCATCGTTCGAATCGACCGTGACCTGGATGCCTACGTCCTCCTGACTCGCGAGCTGGCGGAGGCCCAGGCCGATGCTTCGGAACGGCGGGTCGCCGCCGGTCAGCCACTGGGATTGCTCGATGGCGTGCCGATCTCGATCAAGGAGACGGCCTCCCTGGCCGGCTACCGAGCCAGCCTGGCGTCCATGGTTTTCGAGCAGGTCCGGGCGCCCGTCGACGGGTTTGCGATCGGCCGGCTCAAGCAGGAAGGCGCCGTCATCCTCGGCAAGACGAACGCCCCCGAGTTCGGCAGCCGGCCGACCACCGAAGGCCCGATGTTTCCTCCCGCTCGCAACCCGGTTGACCGGGAACGGACCGCCGGCGGATCGACCGGTGGCGGGGCCGCCGCGCTGGCCGCGGGCCTCTGCGCCCTCTCGCACGGCGGCGATGGCGGCGGGTCGATCCGCATCCCCGCATCCTGCTGTGGGGTGGTGGGCCTGAAACCGTCCCGAGGCCGGATTTCCAGTGGCCCGCTCCTCGGCGAGGACTGGGCAGGCCTGACCACGACGGGGGTTCTCGGCAGGAGCGTGGCGGATGCCGCGCTCGGGCTCGATGCCATGGTCGGGCACCTGCCCGGCGATCCATATTGGGCCGAGACGACGGCGGCCTATCTGCCCGCCGCCCAACGCAACCCCGGCGTGCTGCGGATCGGCTGGACGGTGGACGCACCGGCGCCGGTCGACCCGGAAGTTGGAGCCGCGGTCGAGCGGATCGCCGCGGAGCTGGAGCGCCTGGGTCACCAGGTCACGCGAATCAGCCCGGACCTCGGGCACTTTCGCGAAATCATCCAGTTACTGGCCGTGACCGCGGTTGGGTCGCTCCCCATCACCAGACCGGAGCTTCTCGATCCGCTCAACCGCCGGATGTTCGAAACGGCCGGTCAAGCCACCGCGGTGGACTACCTGCGAGCGTTAACCGAACTGCACGCGCGCGCTCGCCTGCTGGTGGCGGCGTGGGAGAGGATGGACGTGCTGCTCACCCCAACCCTGACCTACCCCGCGCCCAGGATCGGCACGCTTGGACAGAACGTCGACACCGCCGGCGAGGAGTTCCGGGACTGGCTCAGCTTCACCTACCCGTTCAATTGCACCGGGCAGCCGGCGATCAGCTTGCCGCTGGCCAGGTCCGCATCAGGGTTGCCGATTGGCATTCAGCTGGTCGGTCGCCCGCGGGACGAGTACGCCATCCTGTCGTTGGGGGCCCAGCTCGAGGCTGCTGTTACGCCGGCGGGCGTCGCATCCAGCGGATGAAGATCGCGGCGTCCTCGTCCGTCGGGATCCCGTAGCGGGCCCATCGGTTGGTGCTGCGTGTCAGGGTCGTCTCCATCTGATAGTCGCCGCCGCTCCGAACGGCGAGGCGAGCAAAGTCCAGCGAGGGGATGAGCCAGCTGACCGGATGCAGGAGCCTACGCGACTCATCGAAGTGCTGGACCAGGACGAAATGCCGGCGGTGGGGGAGGAAGGTTCGGCCTGGCACTCGCACGTGAATGAGCCGGTCCGGTGAAACCGAGACCGTTCCCTTGACCGCGAGCGAGGCCCAGCTGAACCGGCCCAGCGCCACCCCCAGCAGGTCTCGACCGAAATCCGTCTCCGGTTTCAGCAGCTTTTCGTCGCCGCCGCAGTCGCGCAGGAACCGGGTGATGAAGCCGAACTCGAAGAATCCGCCCTTCTCCATCGCTAGCGGCGACAGGCGGAGACCCTCGAGCGGCGCGCGTCGCACGGACGGAAACAGCCGGCGAGCGAGGTCGCCGCGTTCCAGCCGGTAGCGCGCGGCCAGGTCTCTGGCTCCATCGCGGACATTGGCCCGGAACTGCCAGTGGGTCAGGCGGTGATAGGCGCAATAGTGGCGTCGGGCGACGTCCGCCAGTCGCAAGCTTGGAACCAACCACAGCGGGTCGGCCAGCTGCCCACTCGCCTGATCGAAGCGTCCGAAGAGGACAAACGTATTGCGGCGCGGCTCGAGGTGCGGCGCGTTGAACATGAAGCGGACGGTCTCGGTCCCCATCCGGTGGTCCAGGTGGAGGGTTCCCTTGAACTGCACCAGCCGAAGGCGGTCGAAGTCACCGAACGGACATCCGGCCCAGTCGTACCCACCCGTATCCGTCACCGGGCGAAAGCCCTCGATCAGGCGTGGGGACGAGGTCTCGATCGTCTCGACGAAATGGTTTTCGATGATGCGGCCGTACTGCGACGCATCCGGCTTGCCCGGATCGAGTCCAAGGGAGCCATGGCAAACATCGATCTCCATCAAACCCTATGTCCGCTCCCCGACTACGATCCTTTCGATGTCGACCGATTGGCTGCTGATCGACGGCTCCAGCGTGATGTTCCGGGCCTTCTTCGGGATTCCGCTGACCATGAAGGCCCCGAACGGCCAGCCGGTCAACGCGGTGCGCGGCTTCCTCGACATGCTGGCGCGGCTGGTCACGGACCGTAACCCCAAGGGCCTGATCGTCGCCACCGACGAGGATTGGCGTCCGGCGTTCCGGGTCGATGTCCTCCCGAGCTATAAGACGCACCGGCTGGAGCGTGGCAATATGCCCCCCGAACTGGAACCGCAGGAGCCGATCATCCGCGAGGTGCTCGCCGCGATCGGGGTGCAGGTCGTGGGCGCGGCCGGCTTCGAAGCCGAAGACGTCATCGCCTCACTCTTGCCGCTGGTCAGCGGGAAGGTCGAGATCGTGACCGGCGACCGGGACCTGTTCGCGCTCGTGCGCGATCCGGACGTCACCGTCCTCTACACGCAGCAGGGGATCGGCAAGCTGCTGGTCGTCGATGAAGCCGAGATCGAAAAGCGCTATGCCATCCCGGGGCGGTCGTACGGCGACTTCGCCGTCCTGCGCGGCGACCCCTCGGACGGGCTGCCAGGAGTGCCCGGCGTGGGCGAGAAGACCGCAGCGCAGCTGGTCCGTCGTTTCAAGGACCTGGACGGCGTCATCGCCAGCGGTCGGCTCAGCGCCACGGCCAATGCGTACATCCAGAAGGCACGGCGGGTCGGTGTGCCGGTCGCCACGGCGCCGGTGAAGAAGCCAACGGCCATCCGGCCGGTCGAGGCGCGCGACCCGAAGGCGCTGGCGGTCCTGAACGAAACCTACGGCATCAAGGGCTCGACCGACCGGCTGCTCGAGGCGCTGGCCCGCGGGAGCGCCGTCAGGCGCTGACCTTCAGGGCGGCGTCGCCTGAAAAAACTAGGCCGAAGCCGCTTCGCGCTTGCGCAGCTTGATCCGCATGTCCTCGGCCAAAATGCGTTTCCGCATCCGGATGTTCTTCGGCGTAACCTCAACCAGCTCATCGTCTTCGATGAAGTCGAGGCTCTCCTCGAGCGACATCTGCCGGGGCGGCACGAGCTTGACGGTCGCGTCCTCCGTGGAGGCGCGCATGTTCGTCTTCTGCTTCTGCTTGGTGGCGTTGACGTCGATATCGCCGCCGCGACGGTTGAGCCCGATGATCATGCCCTCATAGATCTGAGTCCCGGGATTGATGAAGGGTTGGCCGCGTTCCTGCACGCCCTGCAGGCCGTAGGCGACCGCCATGCCGGCCTGGCTTGCCGTCAGGACACCGTTGCGGGTGCGCGGCGGTAAGGTCCGCCACCGCTCCCAGCCGATCACGCGGGTCGACATCACGCCGGTCCCGCGCGTCAGGGTCAGGATCAGGCTGCGGAGTCCGATCAGCGACCTCGTGGGCGCGCGGTAGGTGAGCCGGGCGCCGCTGCCGGCGTCGGTGCGCATCGACTGCAGCTGCGCGCCCCGGCTGCCAAGGGCTTCCGTGATGGCGCCGACCGAGTCGGTGCCGCAATCGATGATGCACTCCTCGATGGGCTCGTGCCGCTGGCCGTCGATCTCACGCGTGATGACCGCGGGGCGGGAAACCTCGAACTCGAACCCCTCGCGCCGCATGGTTTCGATCAGGATCGCGAGGTGGAGCTCGCCACGCCCGCTGACCTCGAAGATGTCGGCGGTCGGTCCGTCGGCGACCTTGAGGGCAACGTTGGTCTGCAGCTCGCGAGCCAGCCTGGCCCGCAATTGGCGCGAGGTGCTGCTGGTCGTGGCCTCGCGTCCGGCAAAGGGCGATTGGTTCACGGAAAACTGCATCCGCAGCGTTGGCTCTCCGACCTCAAGACGAGGCAAGGCCTCCGGATTGTCAGCATCCGCGACGGTGTCCCCAACAGCCACGTCGGCGAGACCCGTGATGTAGACGATCTCGCCGGCGGCCGCCTCCTCCGCGGGGATCCGTTGTAAGGCCTCGACGGTGAGCACGGTGGCGATCCGCTGACGGGGCCCGATGCCTTTCTCGGTGCAGCAGACGACCTCCTGGCCGGGGCGGAGGAGGCCGCGGCTGATGCGGCCCAGGGCGAGGCGACCGCTGTAGTTGTCGTAGTCGAGATTGCTGACCATCAGCTGGAGTGGGCCACTCGTGTCGCCAAGCGGCGCGGGCAGGTGCGTCAATAAGGCATCGAGTAGGGGCACCAGCGATGTGCCCGGGTAGCGCAGGTCGGCCGTGGCGGTGCCGGTGCGCCCGTTGGTATAGATGACGGGGGCGTTGAGCTGGTCCGGATGCTTGGCCAGCTCCAGCAGCAGATCGTGGGTGGCCTCGACCGTCTCCGCCGGCCGCGCGTTGGCGCGGTCGATCTTATTGACGACGATGATGGGGGAGAGGCCGAGGGCCAGCGCCTGCCCCAGCACGACGCGCGTCTGCGGCATCGGACCCTCGACGGCGTCGACCAGCAGCAGGCACCCGTCCGCCATCCCGAGGACCCGTTCCACCTCGCCCCCGAAGTCGGCGTGTCCGGGGGTGTCGATGATGTTGATCTTGACCCCGTTGTAGCGAATCGAGGTGGTCTTGGCCAGGATCGTGATCCCCTTCTCCCGCTCGAGGTCGTTCGAGTCCATGATCAGCTCGCCGACCTGTTCGTGGGCGGCAAAGACATGCGACTGCTTCAGCAGGGCATCCACGAGGGTGGTCTTGCCGTGATCGACGTGGGCGATGATCGCGACGTTTCGCAGATCAGTGCGCCGAACGGGGGCGAGGCTCAGGGAGGACATCCGACCGCCTAGTCTAGCCCGAGTTCGGCGGAAGATGCGACGCTGGTATCGCATCATCCCTAGGATGTGCCGATGGATTACCAGCTAGAACGGTGGATCAACGCGGCCGCGGGCGCCAACCAGCCTCTGGACGCGGTCATGATCGCGTTCGCGGTCGGGGCCGAAGTCGGATTCGTGGCGCTCGTCGCGGCCTGGCTCGTGCTCGGCCTCGTTCGCCGCCAACGCACGGACTGGCTCGCCGCCATTCTGGCGCTCCTGGCGTCGGGCCTGGCGCTGCTCCTCAACCTGGTAATCAGCCACGTCTGGTACCGCTCGCGGCCATTCGTCGATCATCCCGGTACCGTGCATGTCCTGCTCGGCCACGTCCGCGATGCCTCATTTCCAAGCGATCACGTGGCCGCGGCGCTCGCCATCAGCATCGTGCTGCTCGGCGCTCACCGACGCCTGGGCATCATCGCCATCGTGGTGGCCGCGCTGGTTGGCTACGCCCGCATTTATGTCGGCGACCACTATCCGAGTGATGTCCTGGCAGGGGCCCTGGTGGGCACGCTGAGCGCTCTCGTGGTCCTGTTCCTGGCCGGAAAGTTGGGAGCGACCCGCTTCACCGTCAGCGGGCAGGGTGCGAACGGAAGCCTGGATCAGGGCTGAGGCGGCCAGCGCGGCTCAGACCACCAGAACCTCGATCTGGCCATCGCGGACTCGAGCCTGAAGGTTCGGAAGGTTGGCGGGCGGCCTGGGTAACTGATGCGAGATCAGGACGCCGGTGGTCGAGAAGACGCTGGCGTGGCAGGGACAACGAAGACGGTGCGCGGCCGCATCCAAGCGGAGGAGGCAACCCTGATGGGTGCAGACCGCGGACACCGCCTTGATTGTCCCGCCATCATTCACGACAAACCCCTCGACCGGACCACTGGAAAACCGCAAGGCCTGCCCGGACGGCACTTCCTGGACAGCGGCCACTGCCCGCCAGGTGCCATTCGTGGGTGTCATCGTGGGTCGGGAGATCGGCGGCCGGCTGCGCCGAGCGAATCTCGGCGGCGACCTGCAGGGTCTCCAGCTCCTCCGGCGAGGCCTGGAAGCGTCGTGGCCGGCGGCCGTGCAGCAGGTCGTCGACAAAGGCGGCGATCCGCTCGACCGGTTCCTTCACGACAGCATCCTCTGCCCGATGTCGGCCGCCAGCCGCAGGGCGCGGAACTGCAGGAACTTGGCATTCCCGGCCGTGACGCCCATCTCGCCGGCCGCTTCCTTATCGGGGCGGTTACCGACGCGCGCGAAGATCATCCGGTAAACGTTGACGACGTTTTCCAGGTAGATCGTCTTCCACTCCGTGTAGACGGCGCCCTCGACCACATGAACCTCGGATTTCGGGCCGTCAGCGTACGCGCCGATAGTACGTTCGCGGGCAATCATGAGCGCGGGATCGGGCGTGTCTCCCACCGCCAATCAATACGGGCCAGGATACAAAGGAGCAGGGACGCCCGGGGAAAGGCGTCCCTGCTGGGGGAGGGGAAGGCCGGCTACCGGGTCCAACTCCGTGTCGGCGCGTTTGGCATGTATGGAGATACGCGCCGTGTTACGGGGGCACGGGCTTTTTCGGCTAGGCTAGGGGCATGCTCGATCCGAAGCACCGGATCTCGATCGAATACTGCGTTCCCTGAAACTATCTCGATCAAGCCGTCGGTCTGGCGGCCGAGATTGCCGGGGCCTGGGCTCCAATCCTGGTCGACCTCTCGCTGCGCGGCGGGTCCAAAGGGCGCTTCGAGGTGACCGTCGATGACCGGCTCGTCTTCAGCAAGGCGAAGCTTGGCCGCTTTCCAAACAAGGGCGAAATCCTGAAGCTGGTGGAGCCGCTGGTGGGCCCGCCGCTCGACTGGCGCTAAGGGATAAGCATCCGCGCGCTCCGTCGCCCGCTGCCGACCCTCCTCGGGCTGGTGCTGGTGGCCGCGCTGGTGCAGTCCCTCCGGCCGGTTCCGGTCGTGGCCGCGACGCCGGAGATGGCCCCATCTGTCGTCATCGGGAAGGCGCCGGCGATTCCCTGGCCGGCGCAGGGGAAGGCAGCCCTGGCGGTCGACGGCCTGGGCGACGTGGGGACCGCCGGGGGGGCTGCCCCGGCCCCGATGGCCAGTACAGCGAAGGTGATGACCGCCCTCCTCACCCTCGAGGTCCATCCGCTGGCCCTCGGCCAGCCCGGACCGGTGGTCACGATGAGCCGGGCCGACGTGAACACGTACGTTGCGGATCGCAATCAGAACGAATCGGTAGTGCCGGTGTCGGTCGGGGAGCAGCTCACCGAATACCAGCTTCTGGAAGGCCTGCTCCTGCCATCCGGGAGTAACTTCGCCGACATGCTGGCGGCCTGGGATGCCGGCACTCTTCCCGCCTTCATCACCGCGATGAACGCCAGGGCGACGGCCCTCGGGATGGGCGCGACGCATTACGCGGACGCCAGCGGGTTTTCGCCGCAGACCGTCAGCATCCCGACGGATCTGATCAAGCTGGCGCAGGTGGCGATGCGGCAGCCCGCCTTCGCGGCGGTGGTGGGGGAGAGGCAGGCAACCCTGCCGGTCGCCGGCGTTATCAAGAACCTGGACACCTTGCTGGGCCAGGACGGCATCATCGGCATCAAGACCGGGCATACCGACCAGGCGGGCGGCTGCTTCCTGATGGCCGCCGACCTGAAGGTGGACGGACAGCCGGTGCGCGTCTACTCAGCGGTGCTGGGGCAGCCGAACCAGCTGCCGGGCGCCTTCGCCGCGACCACCGCTTTGATCAGGGCGTTGACTCCCGCCCTTCATCTCCGGCTCGTCGCGGGCCGGGGCGAGGTCGTCGCCCGCTACGGGACGGCGTGGGGGGAGGCCGGCACGATCGTGACCGCGAACCCGGTTGCCTGGCTGCTCGAGGACGGGATGACCGTCACGCGCCGGGTTACGCTGACCCCGTTGCCGGCAAGCTTGCCCGCCGGTTCGCGGGTTGGAACGCTGCTGCTGGAGACGACCGCCCACCGGGCCGAAGTGCCACTCGTGACCGCCATCGCCCTTAACGGTCCTGACCTGGGCTGGCGTCTAACTCGCGGCTTCTGAGGCTAGCAGTCCCCACGTTCAATGAGCTCGTCGCCGGGACGGAGATTGACTGTCACATTCGGGCCAGCGGCGGTGCATATACTCGTAGAAAGCCATGAAACGTCTGTTATCCCTCACGCTCCTGGCCGGCCTCCTCTCGGCGTGCGCGGGGGTCAGCGCCCCGGGTGCGACCAAGTCGCAGACCCCGCAGCAGACCCTGGCCACCAGCGCGAAGGCGATGAGCCAGCTGAAATCGGTGCGGTTCGACGTTAATGGGACGGTCAACCTCACGCTGCCCCAAGCACTGGTGGACCAGTTGCGCGCCAAGGCCGGAGCGCAGGCGGGTCTCCTGACGACCAATATGACGGTCGTCCTCAAGATCAGCGGGGCCGCCCAGAAGCCCGACGCTCTCCAGGCCACGATCAGCGCCAAGCTCGGCGGTTTGACAATCAACACCGAGGTGGTCGCCGCCGGCGGCAAGCTCTACTACAAGGATCCGATGACCTCGAAATGGCAGGTTCTCAAGCAGTCGGGCGCCACCGAGCCGAAGACCGCCACCGGCACGCTCTCATATCAGACGATCCTCGATACCGCGAAGTCTCTTACGGAAATCACGGACTCGAACCCGACCCTGAATGGCGTGACCGTGGAGCACTACCGCCTGGTGCCGGACCTCGCCAAGCTCTTCGCCGCGATCTCGGCGGGCCATTCTTCGAGCAACTCGGAGGCGACGACCGCCCTGCAGACGGTGCTGCAGAACGCCAGCCTGGTGGCCGACGTCTGGACCGGGTCGAGCGACCACCTCATCCACCGGCTCAGCTACGACGCGGACCTCACGGCTGACCTCTCTCAGCTCGCGGGTGCCATGGCTGACAAGGCCTCGGCGAAGGCGCCGGCCTTCAGCCTGCCGGCCGGCTCGATCGCGCACCTCACCGCCCACGCCGTCATCGACCTGCACGACTTCAACACCGCGCTGAAGATCCAGGCCCCGACGGTCTCCCCCTAGGAGCCGCCCCAGCCCGCGGGCTTAATGTCGAGGCCGTCGGGCACGTAGAGCAAGCCGGCGGCGCGGCCGCGATGATCGGTGACGCCGACCTGCCAGACGATCGCGTTCGTCGACGGGTCGATGACGACCACCCGGTTGCGGAAATCATCGTTGAGCGCGATCAGGCCGTTGCTCATCTGGATCGCGAGGGATGGATGGTCCAGCAACGCGGGGCCCGACCGGAGCGCGTAGCGCCAGACCACCTTCCCCTGTGGCGTCATGATCAGCACCTGGCCGGGCCGCCAGTAATCCACGACCAGGATGTTCCCGTCGGCCAGCATCTGGGCGTCCGAAGCGTAGTGAATGCCTGGCGCGCGGACGGTCCATTTACGGGATCCATTCCAACCCAACTCACTGACCCAGTTGCCCGCGATCTCGGTGATCAAGACGTTGCCGTCCTTCAGCGGGGTGTCCCCGTTGGGGAGGCCAAAGGTCTTTGGCGGACGATGCACGCAGACCCCCGTCTTGCCGAGCTGCGCCGTGATGGACTTTGTCGCCGGGTCGAGGAGTAACACGCGGCAATTGCGGATGTCGGCCACGCTGATGGCACCGTCCGGCCGCATGTAGGCATCGTCCGGCCCGTTCAGATAGCCCTTTGCCGATCCATGATGCTCGGAGACGCCGTACTGCCAGACGATCCGGCGAGTCGCGTAGTCGACCAGCACGATGGCATGTGACTCTTCCTCGTTGACGATGATCGACTTGCCGTCCGGGGCATAGAAGGCATCGTCGGGCCAGCGGAAATGCTGTCCCGGCTGCAGGTCGCCGGGCCGGGGGAACTCCCAGACAACCCTGTGGTCCGCCGTCACCTCGATGACGCGGTTGTTGGCGCGGTCGGCGATCAGCATATTGCCCGGCAGGATGGCTGGAGGGGCGGGTGGGGCCGGGGTCGCCGAGGTTTCGGCCCTGGTTGATGGGGGAGGGATCTCCTCCGCCTGCTTGAGCGTCCTGGCGGCGGCGCTGGCTTGCGGCGAGGACGAGCACCCGGCAAGGGCTGAACCCGATCCGATGATCAGGAGCGCGGCGATGACGAGACGAGGTGGGGAGACCGCGCGCACGCTGCGCGTAGTGTACCGGCTAGAGGACCAGGGCCATCGGACTCTGCAGCAGGCGCTTG
>CAAGKR010315747.1_pt1 | contig 14953 bp, 9 predicted proteins | sample 2556971 | NCBI WGS metagenome assembly CAAGKR01 (sample SAMEA5207829, study PRJEB30636) | soil metagenome | biome: forest; feature: boreal; material: soil | place: USA | collected 2011-09 | depth 1 m | reverse complement strand
CGCGGATGCGCCAGTTTCAACTTTGCGAATTGTTCCGGCGCAAACTTCACGGTCTTCGATTCGCCGCCGTTCAGCTCCACCGCCTGTTGCAACTCGATCCCATCGACTTCCGCCCGCAGCACGCCTTTCACGGGTTCATTCGAAACGTTGCGCACTTCCCCGCTGATGGTCAGCTCGGCGGTCTTGAATTCCGCATCCAGCATGGAGACCACGAACGGATTGCGCACCGCCACATCCCCGCTCGACCTCAGAAACACTTCCTTCCAAATCCCCATGTCCTTGTCGGGAGGCGTCGGATTCCAATCCACCCAGGTAATCCCCAGATCATCTTTTCCTGGGGCGAACACCTCGACCGCCAGCGCGTTCGCCTTCCCCGGCTGCAAAAACTTGCTTACGTTGAATTCGTAGGAGCGGTAGGTGCCAGCTACGTCGTTCGCATCCGCCACTTTCTGCCCATTGATCCAGATGTTCGCACGGTAGTTGATGCCCAGAAAATTCAGCCACTCCGTTTTCTTCGCCTCTCCTGCAAGCGGCGTGAACTCCGTCCGGTACCACCAGGAGCATCGGAAGGGGCTTCCCTCCGGCATGTCCTGATTGGCAAATAGATTTTTGTCGGAATAATTCATTCCCGGAAGGGACTTTAAATTTGTTCCATAGTTTGGATCGGGATAGGTCTTGTCCGTAACCTGCGCACCCACCACCGTTGCCGGAACGTCTGCCTTGTGCCAACCCTTGGCGTCGAAGCCGGCCGAGGAAATTTGCTCGCCGGTAGCTTTCACCTCGCACGACGGCTGAATCTGCCAATCCTTGTGAAGATAGATCCTCGCAGGCTGGGATTCCGTGGCGCCGGCAGCAACCATCGGAAGCACTAGCGAGAGGAACGCCCCCTCCAACAGCCGGGCTGAGAATTTTCGCGAGCGTGGCATAGATCTCCTCATGAGATTCGATATTCAAATGGCAATCGGCCGGTGTTGCGCGTACGGGGAAACCGGCGCACACGATATTAAACCGTTTCAATACCTGCATTGAACATTTTTTTAGGGTCAGCGGAGCGAACGAAGAGGGTTCACGAAGAACCAAGGAGAAGATCAGCGATTCGCGGGAAACCCGAGCCGCGGTGAGGTCGCCTGGAGACGCAGCACGACCTCACCGCTGGCTCCTCCCCTCAGGAACAACCCGTGAAATCCGTGCGCGCTACATCTGTGGTCGTCGCAGGAGTCACCTTGAGAGGCTGATTGTTCACGTCCTTGGAAGTGACCACCTCGGACGGTGTGCAGTCAGGCGTTCCCCCGCTCATCGGTACAGCAGCATTGGCATCGAAGCTGAAGAGCACATTGCCGCTCGCCGGAGCCGAAAAAGTGAAACCGCCCGCGGCGAACACGCCGACGCTTGGGTTGCTGGCGGGAACCACGAGTGTGTATGGCGCGCAGTTCGCACCCGTCGGGCTTCCCGTCGGGCAGTTCTGGCCATCGGTAATGGAAATCAGGCCCGACGACATCACCGCTGGGGTTATTGCCGTGGCCTGCATATTCTGCAGCGGGACGGTCAACTGCCGCGTCACGCTGGAAGACACGTTGATGGTCTGCAGACCTGCTAGGCTCACCTCCGCCGTCGCTCCAGCGGTAGCCGTCTTCGCCGTCACGAAGCCCTGCAAGATCGCCGGGCCCGTGGCCCCGGCTTCCGCAACAAGTGGAATGACGTTTAGATTCGTTCCATTTGGCACGTTCACAACCGCCGTCGCGTTGTACGGCAAGTTCGCGGTGCCCAGCGCAACCACTACGATGTCAAACGTCCCCGTGGGCAGCGGACAGAAACGGAAATTCCCCTGCGCATCAGCGGCCGTTTGCATGAGGATTCGGTCAATGCCCATGCTATCCGGCTGCTCAAGGGCCACGATGGCGTTGCCGGAGATCGGCTTCTTGGTTACCGAATCGACCACCTGCCCGCCGATCCCGGAACTACTGGCGCTCACTACACCCGCAGTCAGCGTGGGTTTCAAGCGAAATGTTCCATTTCCTTCCTTCACGATGGACGCACACGCATTGAAGTCTATATTCAAATCCACACTCTGCCCTGCGGCCACCTGAATCGGCCCTCCCATGATTTGTCCGGGCGGAATCTTCAAGCCCGTGTTCTCCTGGCTGCTCAGGACAAGCTCGTGAATCGTGCTGTCGTCCAAGACAACGCAGTTGAAGCCGTTCCCCGCGCACGCATTCGGAGAAGGCACAGCGGCTCCCGCCGCGGGACTATTCGAAACGAGGAGCAATCGGATCTGTTGAAGACTCCCAACAGGCAGACTTGCTGAGCCGAGTTGCGCCAGCACACATCTGGTATCCGGTTTGGAAAACAGATCGATCTGCATCGGTGCCGCGGCAAGTTGCGGCGCGAGTTCCTGCCATCCGGCGCTGTTGTCATCTGCGGTTGCGCTCGTATGCGCCTGCACCGACCGCACCGTGATTAACACATGCGTAAAGTGGCCATTGGGTGGCATGCAGCTCGGCGGGTCGCTGATGGATACTTGCACTGTGCCCATGTTTGGACCTTGCGGCGAGGTCATATTCCCGCCGCAGCTGATGAGGATCACAGCCACAACTGCGATCACCAAACCCAGCAGAAAATGAGGAATCGGGCGTTGCTTCAAACGGAGCATTAAATTGCAGATCACGGGATCCTCCGAAGACGAAAGATAGACTTGCTTTTTTGGGCGGCCCGGTGTGGGGACAGAGTGCGAATTCGCGGGGGCGACCATGCGGGGCGGATACGAAAGGTTAGTACTAAAACTACTAGAAGTTTCTAACCGCGTGCATTCTACTGGGCAGCCTTCCCCATTCAGAGATGTGCAATCCGCCAGCCTTCTCCTTATTTTCCTAAAACGCGACGGCTCTGTGTCTTAGGGTGATCAGCCTCCAAGGAATCGGCCTGTTGCTGCGTCAAAACTACGACATCCCGTGTAAATATGGGTAGCAATCTGGCAGGAACACTAATCCGAGATCGCGGTACCGCGGCTCCCCTTCGATCCGTCGCTACGGTTTCTGAACTCTCAGTGGAAACGTACGAGGGCGGTCCCGGAGGAGGGGCTTGGGACCGAATGTGTCAAAAGCCGCATACACATTGGATATTCTAAGGGCTTGACTCCAGTGTATCCAATCCTGTATCCTATCATCGTTGGTTGGATTCAACTGGAGGCCGTATGAAAGCAAAAGTCGCTCTGGTAGCCCGGATAAACGATGGCTCTAAAGCCTTCCCATTCGTCAGCGTCGAGATCGGGCGCCGAGGAATCAAGTTGCCCGTTGAGAAGGGCGGCAAGGTCTACGGGCCGGATAGCATCCTTGGCTTCTACGTCCGATACACCGAGAACGGGCACCGCAAGATCGATAAGGTCGGCAAAGACCCGGTTGATGCCTTGGCTCAGTATCAGACAATCGACCGCGATCAAGCCCGAGTCCGCGACGGCAAGTTGCCCCTAGAGCCTGTTAGTTCCCTTCCCACCTCAAAGCCCGGCAAGCGCAGCCTAGTTGCTTGTGCCGCTGAATTCGAATCTGATCTTATCTCAATAAAACGGAAGCCGCGGAGTATCGAGTCCTACATGGGCTCGATTCAGTCTTTTATAAAATCCTACTCCAAGAAAACGATCGATGAAGTGACCCGCAAGGATGTCTTGAACTTTATCGATTGGATGCAAGCCAATCTTGAGAAGCGCGAAGGCGGTCACCCAAACAACACGTACAGGAACAAACTCCGCGATCTGAAAATCTTTCTGAAGCACTTCAACGTCGTGATGCCTCTGGAATCAAAAAGCTGGCCGAAGGAAATCGAAAAGAAGAAAGAGAAATTCTCGACCGATGCCGTTAACAAAATGATGAAGGCGGCTGAAACCGAAGATGAGAAAGATTTATTGAGTTTCCTCTTGAAGACAGGGTTTAGGGACGATGAGACGGCACACGCGCAGTATAAGGATATCGACTTCAAACGTGCCGCAATCAACGTACATTACAAGCCAGAATTTGACTGGACGCCGAAGGATAATGAGCCAAGGAAGGAAGATATAGTTTTAGAGAGCCGATTGGTCGAGAGGATGAAGGCGAGAATGAAGAGGTACGCTGCCAATGGTGCCGATCTGATTTTCCCGAACAGTCTCGGAAAGCCAAACGAGCATTTGATTCGGGTCGTGCAGCGCGTGGCAAAGAAGGCAAAGATTGACGGTCGGATCGGCTTGCATAAATTTCGCAAGACCTTCGGAACCATCGTTGCAAAAGAGAAAGGTTTGGAGCAAGCGAGAATCTGGCTAGGACACGATGATGTTGCCACGACACAGGCTTATCTAGCCAGCGATGAAATGACTTCGGAGCAATCCCGCAAGGCGGTGGATTCGATGTTCTCAGGGTTCGGGGATTAGGTCGTCTGCAAATTTCGGCATTGTTCTATTAGAAAGTTTATTTCGTCTTTGAAGACAATCCTCTCATCACAGAGGTTGAGTTTAATCCACGGCTCCGCCACGATACTGAAACTCGATTTCTTTTCCATATCGTAGCCAAGGGATTTGAATTTCGCGGATAGATTTTCGTGACTGAATTCCTTGTTCCGACCAATCGTTTTATATAACCTCTCGTCATTTGTTTCTTCATTTCGCCAACAATCAAATTCACCAATGAGGTCAACGCGCTGACCGTCAACGGTAGTCCAAGCGTGCGGCTGTGGCTGCTCGCCTTTTTCTTTGAGTCGCTTTGGGTGAACCCACGCTCCTTCGACATATCTGACGCCGGGATCTTCGGCGGTCATAACTAGAGCTTGTGCAACTCGATAGCACTCGCCGATTTTGACGCCGATTCGTTGACCTTGGCCTGTGTGTGACAATCTCAGGAGCCACGGAGCTAACCGCTCTCGGACGCGCTTGCGGGCTTCCTCGGGAACGTGAAGCAACCGCAGATCGGCGGCTTCTGGATACCAGATATTGTCGCTAGGCTGTTCCATTAGGCTGCCAGCACCGTACGTCTCTTCAGATATTCGCCAACGTGGATGGGATCGAAACGCAGTTGCCCGCGGACCCGGCTGTGAGTCAGTTGCTTCGCCTTGAGGATCGTGTGAACAGTGCGAGTAGAGACGTTCAAAAAATGCGCGACTTCCTTGATCGTCAGAAGTCGGGGGAGAGAAATGACTGAGGGAACTGCCGGGATATTCTTTTGCTTCAAAGGGCACGACCATTGGATTTATTTCAGGATTAGGAAGGAACCGTGCCCCGGATTAGCAACGGTGTTTGGCGCCAGCAAGTCGCCCCAGATAATGCTGTGGTACAAAATTAGTGTCTAATAAAAACGAGAGTTTGTCAAGCCTTTAATGAGAAATAGAAAAGACGCCGACCCGTGAAGGCATCGGCGTTAAAATTCTTGTTAGCTTATTTTATGAACGCATGCTCGGGGAAACTCGGCTTTGCCATACCGACCAGACTCTCCCAAATCACCGATCCAAACTACAGTCACGAAGTCTGGATTGACGGCAGAGACCGTCAAAGACGGACCCCCACTGTTGAGCTGGACAAGCTCACCTACACACAGTTTTTGTTCTGACATATACTTCTCCTTGAGGTGCTCAATGAACACCGAATTTAAGGTCGGAAGTGTTGTTCGTCTCAAATCAAGCGGCCCAGATATGACCATTGCGAAATTTGAAGACGATGCTTCCGACGCTACTAAAAAGAATACTTTTGCTTTTTGCGGTTGGTTCGAAGGTAAGAAACTTCACCAGAGGACTTTTCCACTAGAAATGTTGATGCTCGTGGATTAGCTTCGTGTTTCGATCTTCTCGCGTTCCTTCAACGCGCCTTTCTGTAATTGTTGCTTTACAACAATCATTTGTTGTGTCGAGGTTCGAAAACATTCAAATCGCACACCGACCGAAGTAATCTTTTTTTAACTTGGCGCAACGTCACTGTTTTTAGGAATTGAAACGCGGCAGTCAACCACAACGCCCGCTGTTCGAGAGTCTACGGGCTTAGATACACGACAGTCTTGGGGCTTGGTGACGCGGCTGTCTATCGGGACGAACGCAGTAAGTAGGGTTGCTACAAAATTTACTCCCGTGACATTCGCGGAAATAATTTGTGTCTTCTGATTCGGACTAAAAGAATATCCGCTCAGACTTGGGATGACGCTGTATTGACCGTTTGTCAAGCCGGTAAAAGAATAGCTGCCGTCTCCTGCCGCAAGTTTGCTTTGTAAATTAATTTCGAACTAATTCAACTAAGAAAAATACTCCAGAGACGTTCACGGTAATGCTCGGGTTTACAGTAATTTTGATTGCCAAGTCTGTTGTGCTGTCCACGCTGATAGCGTTGCCTACGTTTGGAGCAAAAAACGTGGTTCCTCGCACAGCGGAAATTTGATGTATTTGCTGAGTACCCGTGGCGCTGGGATCGTTCATAATGAGGAATATCACTAACTGTTGTGCCACGGATTGAAGAGCGGAAACCCATGACAGATTTCCTGTTCCATAAAAAATTTTCTCATTCAGAGTCGGCGTAGCACTTGCTGCCGAGAACGCGCATGTTACACGTACACCGCATCCGGCTGGAATAGTTCCGCCTGGAAGTGTATATGTGTAAATAGTAGTGTCCCCACCATTCACGCATGAAGTAGGTCCCACGGCCCCCTGATAATTCAGTAGACCACTGGCGGCTGTTGCCAGAATCACAGCACCTGTTCCCTTGACTCCGTTCGAAAGATCGGCAGCAGCGAGAGCAGCATCGACGAAGTTAGTTCCATTTCCACGAAGAACGTGTCCTGATGCGGCAGCATTGTTTTGTCTAAATCCCGTGACGGCGTTTATAACGGTCGCCGCGACAGTGGCACTGTCATCATCCTGCGTGCCGTTACCGAACATAATGACACCCGCAGAATCACGGCTGATGCCTGTATCTGCTGCTCCTGTCGGGTCGCTCGTAGAGGAGAAACCCATAACACCCGTAGCAGTAAGATTCACTTTTCTGCCATAGAAGTTGAATGCTTGGAAACTTCCAGAAAAATCAGCTACGCCTACTCCTGAGCCGATGACTTTAGCTGCTACACGAGTCAGTTGTGTATCTACGTTGTCAATGAATGGGTCTGAAATTGTTGGTGCAGAAGCGAGAACCACTGCACCGCTTCCTGTCACGCCATTGGAAAGGTCGGCGGCTGCTAAGGCTGCGTCTACGAAATTTGTACCATTTCCACGTAGTACATGACCCGAGGTAGCTCCGCTGTTTTGTTTGAATCCAGTTACCGCATTGAGGATTGCGGTTTTTACAGTTCCGCTAACATCATCTGCCGTGCCATTTCCAACCGCAACAACTCCCGCAGCATCGCGGCTAAGTCCTGTATCCGCCGCTGCGGTGGGATCAGTTGTAGAAGACCAACCAATTACGCCCGCCGCCCGAGTTTCGATACGTCCTGCGGCAAATAAACCAGACGCCTTTACAGCCCCGGTGAAATCTCCTTGCGTACCATTGCCAACGTCTATAGTGCCCGCTGAATCGCGGGATATGCCGGTGTCCGTTCCCCATTTAATGACACCAGCATTCGGTAAATCAAGATTGCTAAGCGTGACATCTGGAATTTGATAAATATCTTTGAACCATTTAATGACGCTGGTAGTACTTGGGTCGATGAGTACTTGAGCATCGACGATATCTCCACATTCCAAATGGATGCGGCTGGATGGAGTTTGTAAATACCCCGGAGGTCCAACCTCTATCCAAAAATCAGGGTTAGGCAAAGTTTGTTGAATTAAGCGATAGTCTCTTGTTGAGACATCAAAACTGGACCCGGAAACAAGTAGAAAACGGCTTTGTTCGCAAGGCGTCGTATTGGATGTTGAACCAGTGATAGAAACATTGTTGCTGTTCTCGACGACATAATGATGCCCAACCATCGATGAAACAGGCAACACAATACCGCTACCCAAATTAATTGGAGCGTTGAATGTTAAGGTCGTTGTAGCACTCGGATTCAGCGGAAATTGTCCTATGAACACTTCGCTGCCCGACGCTGCATTCGTGGCGTAGATATTGACATGCTTAACGGCGGTCACGTCAGTTGGTGCTATAGGAATCGTGAAAGAAAATGTCTGATTTCCCCCGGTCACTACAACAGGAATCGATTCAGGGCTTGGGAGAGATTCGACTGGTGTCGAGTTGTTGGTAACTCGGCGCACCCACGTATAATTAAGAAGATAAGTTCCTGTAGCTACGAAACCGCCGCCGCTTACTGTTACGGCAGGAAAACTAGTTGGCTTCTTTGAGGCTCGCTGTGTATTAAATTCGCTGTCTACTCCATTGAAACTGACAGCCCAAGTTCCGCCATTCATGTAGTAGCCAATACCGTTCGATTCAGCGGCACAGCCATTAAAAGCCAAAGCAGCACAACCAGTCATGTTGCAACCAGCAAGCAGGTTGGCTATGAAGTAGCAGTTCTCGAAGGTGCCAGCAACCGCTATGTTGAGATTCAGACCATGCCCGGCATTGAAAATAAATCGGCAGTTTTTCCAAGAAGATAGAATGGCTGTGTTTAAAAACATCGCATCAAATGCGACGTGACTAACTTCCACATTTTCAAAATTCAAATTCTGTAAAGTGCTTTCAACGAACAAATCAAAAGCTAGTCTTCCGCCGAAAGTCGCATCAAGTCCCGGACCACGCCAAGTCATGTCATGCATCTTGAAATCTACTTGGTCAGTGAAAAGGCACGCATCGGTGAGGACGTTTGGCCCTTTTGTGAGAATGACGGTTCTTCCCATACCGTCCCCGAACATTTCTTTCATGTTCAGAGAATTTGTAAATGTTCCGGTACGAAGGTAAACACCCGCAGGCAAATAAACACGGCTGTATTGATTGCTTTCATCGCAAGCATTGATGGCTTGTTGAATTATTGCAGTGTCATCTTGTTTGGAATCCCACCAAAAAGCTGTTCCAGAAAAGTTCGTAGCAATACCAGTTACTGGAGCAGCGTCCGCAAGAGTTGCTTGCGTCGGGCTTTGGACGGATACAATTGTGGTCCACAAATCGATTATCTGACTTGCGCCCGCGCCGCCTTCAGGACCAGCAATAAGAATGGATTTCCCAACGTCTTTTGCCTCAAATAACTGTCCACCAGTAATCGGGGCCTTCGCGTCAGATTGAGTTCCTAAGCGTAGAGTCACGATCTTTGAATTAGATACCATACCGCAAGCATAATTTTGTTTTCCAGACCCAGCGAAAGGATATCCTAAATCCCTAACGTTGATGATGCCGTCTGTCGCTGCATCCTGAGCTTCGTCGGCCTGTAAAGCCGCAATCGCCGCCGTCAAGGCGCTAACATTGGTAGGCGACGCTGTGCTTATTACCGCTGAATTTATGCCTGGTAATGCCGATGGACCCAGGGGCATCAAAGGCAATTGGGGTATTTTGCCGCTGACTCCAGACTTTACGAACGTCGCGTCGTGCTGCATTCCCGACGGTAAGCTGGCAACTAGTGATTTGTTGTCGCTGTTTTCGAGCAGTGGTCTTTGCCCTTGACCTGGAATAATCGCAGGCCGGTCCACGGGTTTCCAGACGTTGGGATCGAGTCCTGCTTCCCTAACTTCATCTTCAAAACTTTTTGCCACGGTTTTTCCTTTGCCGCTTTAGGGCAGAAACTCGGTTAGAAATATGCTTGGGAACGTCTGGGAGCGACGATCTCGCTTGGGGATGAACCTGTAACTCGGGGTAGCTAGGCCGCTTGTTGAAGTTGCAGACGACGGAGCGCCCACCGTACTTTTTGAGCCGAAACCATTCTTGCTCGGGTTTCAGTCGAGGCAGTCGTTCCCTTTTTGGATTCGCTCATTCTTGCGCGAGTCTCAGTCGAGGGATTTTTATTTGCTATACCAATCTTCGCTCGGGTCTCAGCGGGAAGATGCTTTCCCCAAAAAGGGTGATTCTTTCCGCTCTGAGCTTTACTCATCTTCACTCGTGTCTCGATAGGGAGTTTCTTTCCTATCAGGGCTTCACGTATCTTTGCTCGTGTTTCAGTAGAAGGTTTCTTTCCTGTCTGAGCTTTACTCATCTTCGCTCGCGTTTCAGTAGAATGTTTCTTTCCCCAGTTAGGATGTTTGTCGCCTTTCTTAGCGGCGCTCATCTTTGCACGAGACTCAGTAGTGTGATGTTTCCCCCACAAGTAGTGGTTTTCTCCGCTGTGAGCTTTACTCATCTTCAAGCGAGTTTTCTCGGAAGGAAAGCGACCACTTGCCCCTTCACCTCCATCTGTACAGTTGTAGCCCTTCCTCTTCGAATTGAATTTCTTGATATAAAAGATTTCTGCTTTAGTTAAAGCAGCATCGGAATAAAAACAGGAGGCTAAGATTTCTTTGTGCCATACCTTGAAAGGGTGTTTTTTCAATGCCCGATAAAGTTTTGGACAACATCTTTCTTTCGATCTCTTAGCTAGGTTAATTCGGTTCGGGTGATATTTGTCTTTTCCGATGTAGCCTATCCTTCCCGCAGCACTTAGGTTGTGCCATAGGCGGTAAACTACACGACAAATTTTCAACACTTCTCCAAATGAAAAGAGCGACGAAGTTAGCCGCTCTTTTGAATCGTTGATTTGAAACTTATTTACTGGACTGGAAGAATTTGTCCGTTCGAGTAATAGTGGGTCGCTTCGTTAGGCAGGGTAGGCTGTGTTTGACGCCGTATTTGTAGCAACCGTTGATATCGGCCTTTGAGAATCGCTTCGTGAATCTTTTTCAAGATGACTACTTTTTCTTCGTCAGGGACTTGCTGCCATTGCGGATGCTGGACTACCAAAGAATATCTTCTATAAGCGTCCTGCGTTTCCAATGTCTGTAACTTCGTGGCTTCTTGTTGTGTCGGGGTCGAGTTTGGCAATTCAACCATCTTGCCATGAACGCCTTTGACCTTGATTGGCTTGTTGGGCAAATTTTCTACGGTTATGCCGAGACGCGCCAACTCCGAAATTACGGGGTTAGCTTTTTCTGTCGATACTGGAAACGGATTGGCGCCGCCTAGACGGCTTGCGGGAGCCTGCAACGGCTCGCCGGTGATTCCGATTTGTGGCGGTACGTTGCCGGTCAAGCCCGGGACGCGGCTTTGAATAGTCTGCTTCAACCCGGTCAGAGGATTATCCGAACCTTCATATTGAGGCTGTCGAAGTGTTGGGTCTGCTGCCTGGGCGATATCCTTGACGCCAGCCGGAACAACCGCGCTCGAAAGTAAGTTATCGATCATCCGTTCCCCGGTGTTGCCATTCCCTAAATGGGTGAGTGAATCAACGATATTTGCGATTTGCATGAGAAAAGGAAGGTCGGAGACGTTTCGTATAATGTGATTGGTGGCGTTGACAACTTTGCTGCTCTGAACTGCCGGGTCTTCGTCCTTCGAGATGCTGTGTACGGCGTCTGCAACCGCACCGAGCGTTAGCCCTAAAGGTTCCGCCTTGTGATAGCTGAAATACTTTCCGCCAATCTTGACCGAATATGGTTGCCAGCCGGTTTCTTCCTTGACCTTGCGTTGCTTGAAATCAACAGGTCCGCCACCTGTAATAACGCCTTGAGAAGCCAAGTATGCGATACCGGCTGCAATCGATGAGCCAAGCATGCCACGGGTCTGTAAGCCAAGATCGCCTTGCCAAGTGCCTTTCAGGGCTCCGTACGGGCTATATTCCGCACTGGCTTTGACGAGATTTACCGGAGTCCGAAAGAATGGAAACAAGAATTTAGAAACCGGATTCGACTGAATCGCTGCGCTGACTGCCTTTCCAGTCTTTCCGAGTTCGCTCTGGAAGGTGTTATGCAGTCCCATATCATTGGCCGCTTTGGACATTTCCGGTGTTGGGTTGTGAGCGAGGTATTCTTGACGTGAAGCCAATGCTTCTCCCGCAAGCCCTTCTGTCAATGCCTGTCTTGCGGCTAGAGCATTGATTTCTCCCATGTAATTTGTAAGATATACGAGATTGGTCTGTCTCCCAATCAACTCCGATGGGAAACGCATAATCTTTCCGGCAGTACCCTTGATTGCAGATGTTCCACCATGTTCAAAGCCGGGTGCATCGGCGATATCAAACTCACCGGACAAAACAGCCTTAGCATGTGTCAGAGCTTGCGCAGCACCACGGGCATACCAAAATCCCTCGCTGGCAAATGCGTCAGGTGATTTCTGCATGCCTACCACAGACTTCAGACTTTCGAGTCCGCCAACCAACGTCTTTTTTGTGAATTCCAAAGCCATCATTACAGATTCAGAAGCGACCTTTTTTATCACTGTCGCTGGCCCAGACAGAAGCATATTTCTGTAGACTTCGAAAATTTTGTCTGAGGTTGTCGAGGGCTTAATTTCACGAATCAATTCGTTAGTCTTTCGGATATAACCGGGATCGTTCGGGTCAATTTTCGCTAAGAGCTTCGTGGCCGTAGCCGTTGCTTCTGGGTCGAGTTGCTCCATTGTCTTAGCAATTTGGAGAACCTGACGAGCCTTCAAAGCGTAATCCGGGGCAGTCGGGTCCAACCCGCCCACGATCTTTGTTGCCGCGTCGAGAGTCTCAGGCTTGAACTTCGTCAGAGCTTCAGCGATATTCGCCGTGGGCAGACTCAAATCTGCGATCCGGAAAGAACCTAACGCTCTACCGGCTTCGGATGTAAATCCCGCAACTTGGCTTACAATTTCTTGGTGCTTGGCAACAGCGAGAGCAAATTGAGCCTTTGCGTCAACGTCACCCGTCGAGGCTTTCTTGGCTAGGTCTAGGACATTATCCGCAGACGATTTCAAAATACTGCGCCCGGCGATAGCTTGCTCTGCCGAGAATGCTTCGCCAGAGCGACGGTTCAAAAGGTCTTCGACCTTCATTCCCAAATCAGCCGCGAGTTGTTTCTGCGCCGAGAACGAGATACGAGTGCCGACACGCGGATCGAGATTCTTTTCAATGTGATCTGCTGCCGATCTCAATGCCGCTGTGATGTCTTCAGGAGTCTGTAGTTTCGCAGGATCGAGAATTCCTTGCAGCACGGGTGAATTGTTTGTGATTCGTTGAGATGCTTCGGAGAGAATTTCATCTCTTGAAACAACTGGCGTGTGATTTTCTGGAACGACTGTCGCGGTTGGCAGAACGGATTTAATAACATCGGCCATCGGCTTTCCGGTCAAACTTTCCCCGAATAGCATCACGGATTCTGCACCGTGAGCCAATCCCTTTACACCGTGATAGCCTTGTTCCGCGACGGTCTTTTGGATGTCGTTTACATCACCGCCTTCCTTCAAGGCGTCAGCGATGAAGTCGGAATAGGTCTTGCCTTTGTCCCCAAACTTTTCCGTCAATGCGGATTGAAGTTTTTCCGGTAGCGGTTGATCTGCACTGAGCAACTTGACGCCCGGTTGAACTTCACCGGCGATAACTCTTCCGCCTGTTGGAACATTTTCGGGACCGGCATAATTTCCAGCGACTCCAGCCTCCGTGCTGAAATAACTACCAACACCTAGACTTCCCGGCTTTGCGAATTCTTCCGGCGAGAGTTTAGCTACGTCTACAATGTCTCCCGATGTGCCGTGGAATATCTTTAACGGTTTCTCAGCCGGAGCTACCGCAGTTTTCTCTGTCGGGGCTGCCTCTTCGTGCAGCTTGGCGGCTTCGGATTCAACGATCTTTACAGCCGGGGCTTCGTGGATTGATTCGCCTTCCGCGCCCTCAACGCCAACGGGCTTGACCTTGCCGAGAGCGTGAAGACCGGCATACGCAGACACACCTACTACGCCAGCGTTCTTAACAAGCAGGCGGGCTACTTCTTCGGTGTTACCCGCGTCGAACGCTTTCTTAATTTCGGGAATGTTGTTATAGGCTGAAACGAGACCGGAAGTTGCAAAGCCGAGATTGACCAACCGAGCGACCTTCGGCCCGAATTTCAAAGCTACGGCAACTGCTTCTTTCGATAGCCCGAGCGAGGCTGCTGTTTTAGCCGCAGCACCTTCAATCGCTCCGAAACCTCCGGTTGCGGCGATTATGCCCAAGCTCAACGGACTGGTGGCGTCACTCGCCAAGCCAGCCAAACCTTGTTCGGCTCCCGAGACTCCGCCAAAAACTCTCGCCACTGTCGGATGTCCGGTTTGCTCAGAGACTTTTTTCAGCCCTTCAGCGCCCATTCTTATTGAGGCCAGACCGGGAATCAATTCTTCGGCTACACCTCCGCTGACGAGAGGATGCTGGACAAAGTTTTTAATCTTCTGCCAAGTCGAATCTGGCGGCGTGACGGGCACAGGCATAAGCGGCGCAACCGGACGGCCGATGGAAGCAAATGGGTCTGATTCTGATTGAGTTTGCGGCTGTGCTTGCGGTTGCGACTGAGATTGAGGTTTGAGCGCAGCAAACGGATCACTCGGAGCCGATGGTGGAGTCGGGGCGTTTTGCCCCACAAGGCTAAAAGGGTCCGGTGACGCAGGCATAGGAAGCGGAGGGGCAGTCTGCCCAACTATTGCGAAGGGATCGGTAGCCATTTTCTTTATCGGTTATCCATCGGCCGAGCAGCAACCGGAGGTTGTGTCACTGGTGCCGGTTGAGCCGGTTGCGGCGCAATGCCATACGATTTCAAGACATATTGTTTTTCGGCGTCTGACAAACTTGGAGACTTCATAATCGCAGCCTGTCGTTGTTCCGGAGGCATCTGGTCAGCGATCTTCTTAATGTCAGTAATTCGTTGCGGATCGGCGGGATGCAAACCGAGATATTTATTACGCATCGCTTTGGCACCGGCGATTTCTTGCCGAACTTCATTGCGTTCGTCTAGAGAATCCTGAGCACTTTTTTTCTCCGCAGCACTCGATTTCGGGTCGTTGATAATTCCGTTTAGAGCCGCGGTGTTGTTTGAAAAGTCTTTCTCTTGGTCATTCAGATTCTTCTCGCCGTCTTTGATCGTTCGTTCAAAACTGTTGACACGTTCTTGGCGGATTTTATTTAGATTTCCGGGT
>CAAGKR010224327.1_pt1 | contig 14954 bp, 13 predicted proteins | sample 2556971 | NCBI WGS metagenome assembly CAAGKR01 (sample SAMEA5207829, study PRJEB30636) | soil metagenome | biome: forest; feature: boreal; material: soil | place: USA | collected 2011-09 | depth 1 m | reverse complement strand
CCGCCTCCGCCGCACGCCGTCATGACGCCCAAGAAGATTAAAGAAAAGCATCGTAGAAACTTCGCCATAGAACTTTGCCTCGCATTCCAAATCGAAGTAGAACCGCTTGAAAAGGCATTCTGTTGAGTCTGAGAGATTACGCGCCCTAAAAAAATCCAAACCTTGCGCAAATGCTTCTCTTGCACGACCGCCTTTTCGGACTTGCCATCAAAGATGCAAGGCAATCGCCAATTGCGAAATCGTTTAGATTGAGACGGATGGCGAACTGGGATCTGTGAATATCCAGAGAAGCGCTGGTATGCGAGGAAATGATTTTCCACTGGGAGAAAAATATTAGAGTTGGAAATGCGCCAGGTAACGTTACAGAAGTAATCGCTGGTAATACTGCTACTTAGAAAGAAAAGATATGTCCGATGGTTGGTTACTGACGATTTAAAAAAATCGGGGCCTTTGCGCCTCCAATGTAAGATTGACGGAGACGGCCCGCACCCGATTTCGCGAGCACAATTAGATCCTCCACCTTGTGAACATGACCGGCATATTAGAGGCTCCCAACGCATCGGCATTCAATCATTTGATCCCCGGTCCAGCGTTTGAAATGCTGGTGGACCGAAGCACGGACCTGATCCGGCATCCCCACGACTGTTACATTTCGTTGATCTCCAGAAGATTGGAAACCTGCGCATACGCTGATTGGCTCGACGTCGGGTGTGGGTGGCATTTGGATTTTCCCTGGGAACTTGAGCGGGAAGAGGCGATGGTGAAAAAGGCCCGAGTGGTGGGCATCGATCCGGATTGGCAGGCCGTCTCCCGGCACAGAACGATTGCGAAAAGGACAGTAGGGTTTGTGGAACGGCTTCCTTTCCGGGATCAATGCTTCGACATGGTTACCGCAAATGTCGTGGTAGAGCATCTGAAATATCCTGCTCTGGCGTTTACAGAAATATTTCGCGTCTTGAGATCGGGCGGATGTTTCATTTTTCGAACACCAAGCGCACACAGTTATTTCGTCGCGATTGCCCGGATGCTTCCACAAAGCCTGAAAGTTTGGTTGGCCTCGCAGGTAATCCAGGACCGCCAGCCCGCGGACATTTATCCGGCTCATTATCGCGCCAACACCACAGAAATCATCGGCGAGATTTGCAAACTCGCAGGTTTCCGTAAATTGGAGATAACCGTAACCAGGGCCCAGGGGGTCTTGGGTAAGCTTCCAACACTGCGCCGAGCGGAAAGAGCGATGATGGCTGCATTGGGATTTACGGAAGGCAACCTGATCGTGCAAGTCTGGAGATGAGTCACGCATCTGCGGAAAACGCAATTTTGAGACGTGTTCTCAGGTTCGAGAAATATTTGGGTCCCCTGAATGATCGGGTGCGTCCGGGTAAAAGAGTCTTCTGAATGATTAAATCCGAGTTGGTAGCGAATGAAAATCGGGCAACAACAACGAAACGTTCCTTTGGAGGGGAATTTCCCAAGCTAACCAGAGAACCTTCCAGCGCCGCATTTTCCTCGCTCTGCGCATTTTATTTGGCCTATTGTGCCCGTCCTGAGGATTGGGTTCCGGGGTTGCAATATATTCCTTTGGCCAAGATCACAATCTTTTTTGCTTTACTGGGGCTGCTGACGTCGGCGGGAAGAAGCGGACGAAAAGTTCGGGATCTTCCCCGGGAAGCCCGCTACCTGCTTGCCATAATCGCGCTATTGTTTGTTTCCGCATTCTTGTCGCCCATATGGAAAGGCGGCGCTTTTTTCCATACGCTTGATTTCGCTAAAGTCTATGTGGCGTGGGTTCTAACCTTTCTCCTGGTAACAGATTTTAAGAAACTGCGGCGCATAGTTTTCATACAGGCTGCCTCAGTAGCGGTAATTGCCGTAGTCTCGATCGCGAAGGGGTACTCTCATCCGCGTCTGGAAGGCGTACTGGGCGGCATTTACGGAAACCCCAACGACTTGGCCTTCGCCATCGTTCTTTCGCTTCCATTCTGCCTCGCTTTCCTTTTGAGTTCGAAGAATGCGCTAACAAAATTGGCGTGGACACTTTCGATGCTGGCGATGGCTGCCTCGCTGTTCCTAACCGCTTCCCGCGCGGGATTCATCGATCTGGTTATTGCTGGAACCGTTTGTTTGTGGCATTTTGGGGTCAAAGGCCGCCGCGCTTACTTGATTGTGATTGCTATTGTTCTGTCAACGCTGCTTATGACCGTGGCGGGCAAACAGTTGAAGGCCCGATTTTCGGCAATGTCTGGCGAAGATTTGAACACCGATATTGAGGGAAAGGCGTACGGCTCTTTTGAAGTCCGCCAGTTGCTTATGCGCCGCGCCGTGGAGGTAATCGAGCACTATCCCATACTCGGTATTGGGCTGAATAACTTCGTCAGTGTGTCGGGAGATTGGCACGAGGTTCACATGGCCTACCTCCAGATTGCGGCTGAGGGAGGTATTTTCACTTTTATTCTTTATGTCCTGTTTTTTAGCCGCGGATTCTCGAACCTGCGAAGACTGAGACGCCGAAAAGACCTGGATGCCGAGGCAACACTGTTTATCGGAGCGCTGCACAGCTCGCTGATTGGTTTTGTGGTTGGCGCACTCTTTGCCCCTGAGGCTTATCAGTTCTTCCCCTATTTTGCGGTCGCCTATACTTCCGTTCTGGTCGCAATAAAGGAGAAAGAACCCGTTGTCGCGGCTAGTCCCCAGGACTCGATTCCGGTCCTGGAGCAAGTGGAGAAATATGTGTCTCAACCCGGACCAAGCTCTCACGTCGCACGGTTCTGAGTTGCGATTGCTCAACGGCGCATTGTGGCGCAGCGGCTCGGTTCCTGAACTCGGAGAGACCGGCCTTCTTATGCCGGGGGAAATTTCTAACCCATGAGCCTTTCGCCCAAGATGGCTTACGCAGCGAAATGGCTCCCCGGGTATTTGTTGCAGAGGCTGCAACGGCGCTTTCCGGGTGGACGCGTCCATTTGATTATGGCTTTGGCCGATCACTTCGAACCATCGATCCCTCCTCCCGGCAGCGCAGCCCATGCACCACGTGAAGTTCAGGAACGCCGGCTTGATGCCTGGTGCCGTGATTACCCGCGCGCCGTCGGCCAATGGCGGGACAGCGATGGCATCCCGTTTCGCCACACTTACTTCTATCCGGCTGAACAATACGACAAGGGACTCATTGACAGGCTGGCACAGCATTGTTCCGCAGGATGGGGCGAAATCGAGATTCACTTGCATCATGGGATGAGTGCCGCCGATACCGCCGAGAATGCCCGGCGGCAACTTCTTGACTTCCGAGACGCCCTTGCCTATCGGCACGGATCGCTCTGCTATATGGACGGCTCCGGACCTCCGCGTTACGCGTTTGTTCACGGAAATTTTGCTTTGGCGAATTCTGCTGGCGGTGCGAATTGCGGCGTAGACTCCGAAATGCGAGTGCTTGCCGAGACTGGATGTTATGCCGACCTCACGCTTCCAACCGCCCCGTTTCATGCAGGACAGATTGGGAAAATAAACTCACTGTATGAATGTGGACTCCCGCTCGACCAGCGGTCGGCACACCGCAAGGGCCGGGATCTTACGCGAGGGAGAAGGCCTGAGATTTTTCCTTTGATGGTACAGGGGCCTCTCTTACCAGACATTAACTCTCCGAACCGGGTTCGCATGGTAAGCATCGAGAATGGTGCGTTGACCAAGCCCAACCCGGCCAGCCTGCATCGCTTGCGGTTATGGAAACGCGCAGCCATCCGTGTAGAAGGCCGTCCGGACTGGCTCTTTATAAAACTCCACTGCCACAGCATGGATCCAACGCAGGAAGACGCCGTGGTGGGGCGTTCAATGCAGCGGTTCCTTCGCGATCTGGTGGAGGGTGGGCAGGAAAGAGATGAAACGCTCCACTTCGTTTGTGCGCGCGAAATGGTGAATATTATTCTCGCCGCATGTGACGGTCGCGAAGGCAATCCTAATGATTACCGCGACTACCGTCTGAAAAGAAATCCTGGCACTTCGTTTTCTTCTTCTGGTGAAGAGAAGGCGTCGCAAGCCGTGGTGAACCATTAGGGCTTCATGCTGCGACTCGGAATCAGTAAACATGATCAGTACCTCCGGGCGCTGAACCGTCAACGGATTGCCGGACTGCGCGTCTCCTATGAGCTTCTGGATGTAGGCGAGAACCCCACCGAAGAACAGTTACAGGTCTTCGAGGATATAAGTTTCAGATTACGAACTTCAAATGGAACTTACCGCACGACGTTCCCCAACCGGTTCGATGATCTGGATGAAGTTGCGATTCGTTGGATAGAGAAATCTTATAGCTGCGGCACCGAACTAAAAGTACAAGACAGGGCCGCATCCCACGCGCTGACTTCTTTGGAGTGGGCTATAAAACTGTTCCGAGTTTTTCCGCAGGCCACGTTCGAAGCTTCTGACACGATGTTCAGTCTGATTAAACTGTCGTTGCCGGGCGGCGAAACTTATGTCGTTGAGCCTGATGGTCAACCGCTCCAGTACATAAGGTGGCCCTTTGTTGTATTCCTGCGGCCACGGGGGGAGCCGTGGCGATACCCGGTCAACCGTTTAATTGCGGCTCGCGCAAGACGGCGATTTGATCGGCTCTCGCTACCGCAAGGTTGGATGGACTCTTCCGGCGGTGCGGCCTATCAAGTCAGCAAAATTCCCCTCGTTCATCCCAGGGCCCTGCGATTCAGTAAACTAAATCCTCGGTTTCAACTGACGCCGCGCTCTGTATTCGAGTCCCTGCCTGACTCCTGTCATGCGCTTCGCACGATGAACATCTTGAATCCGGGCTATTTCCCGCCCGAGCGGCTGATTCAGGGAATCAATGCTGCGTTTCATAGTCTTAAACTAGGGGGCATTTGGATCGTTGGCCGGACTCTTAAGGAAGATTTCAGCAATCACGTCACGATCTTTCAAAAGCAGCAGAACGGTTGGATGGTACTCGATCGTCTCGGCCAGGGATCGGAAATCGAGGAACTCGCGCTTCGCAGTTGGCATGCGGACTTGCAACAAATGTAAGGAACGCTGCGTTAACGATGAACTCAACCGAAACACAAATGGAAAAACCCATCCCACGCAATTACCGTGGCGAATCTGATTTGGATGAGACCACTGTCGAGTCCTCTCTGCCAGACGTCTTCCTGATGACTGACAGCTTCCAAACCGGAGGCAGTGAGCGCCAGTTTGCCGCGCTGGCTCAGTCTCTCGATTCCTCATTATTTCGCGTGCATTTGGGCTGTATCCAGAATCGGGGCGCTTTTCTTGAAGGACTGGGCGAAGTTCCGCAGTTCGCGCTCGGAGGCAGCCTCTACAGTTGGCACTCGATCGGCACCCGGTTAACGCTTCGCCGCCATTTGCGTGCGTTGAATATTGCCGTGGCTCACGCATTTGATTTCTACACAAACCTCACCCTGATTCCCGCGGCGCGGATGGCTGGCGTGCCCGTGGTGATCGGCAGCCAGCGCCAACTTGGTGACTTGCTCAGTCCTGCGGAGTCCCGCGTGCAAACGGCGATGTTCCGCTGGTGCGACGCCATAGTCTGCAACTCGCACGCGGCCGCTGAAACGCTCTTAAAGCGAGGCATCCGGGAAGGTGCAGTCGTCGTTATCGGCAACGGCCTACCCGCATCCTGTTTCGCGGAAACCGCCCCAGCGTTGCCCAAGCGCCCGGGGCTTCTCCGGGTTGGAATGATCGCGAGAATGAATAGTGCGGCAAAGAATCATCGGGGCTTTCTCCGTGCGGCAGCCAGGATTGCCGCGCGGTTTCCAGATGTTGATTTTGTTCTTGCCGGCGATGGACCGCTGCTCAAAGATCTTGAGCGCGAGGCCAAAGAACTGGGACTCGAGAGCAGGGTGTCCTTCCTTGGAGATCGCCGGGACATTTCAGCGGTGCTGGCCTCGCTCGACATTTCGGTAATGCCTTCGTCTTCGGAGAGTTTGTCCAATGTGATTATTGAGTCCATGGCTGCCGGTCTCCCTGTTGTCGCCAATCGTGTAGGTGGCAATCCGGAATTGATCACGGAAGATCGCGGAATTCTGGTGGCCGCCGGCGACGATCAAGCATTAGCGGAAGCAATCGAACGGCTGCTGCGAGATGCCCCGCTAAGGGAAAAACTCGGCCGGAATGCCCGGCAATTCGCTCAGGCAAACTTTACCATCGAACAAATGCAACAGCGGCACCAGGAGCTGTACACCGAATTGCTCGAGAAAAGAGCATGGCGCCCGAGGATGCCCAGTCTTAAACCGGGTCATAGCGGAGTAGCCCAAGACCGTCTGCGCGTGAGCATTGTCGCGGCGTCATTACGCTATGTGGGCGGCCAGTCAGTTCAGGCCGACTTGCTATTGCGAAACTGGCACGACGATCCTGATATCGAAGCCAGGCTCATTCCGATTGATCCCCCTTTTCCGCGCGGACTGAAATGGGTGGACCGCATTCCATTGCTGCGAACCATAGTGCGCGAGCCGCTGTATCTGCTAGCACTTTGGCGCGGGATGAAGAACGCGGATGTCGCGCACATTTTCTCTGCTTCTTATTGGTCTTTTCTCATCGCGCCCGTCCCGGCTTGGCTAATGGCGCGCCTCATGGGAAGACGAGTCCTGATTCACTATCACAGCGGAGAAGCAAGGGACCATCTCCGCCGCTTTCGATCCGCGCTGCCCGTTCTGCGAAGAATCGATACCCTCGTCGTTCCCTCCGAATATCTGGTGGACGTATTTCGAGAATTCGGATTGAGCGCAAAAGCGATATCGAACGTCGTCGATATGTCGCAGTTTTCATTTCGCCTTCGTAAGCCTCTACGTCCTCACCTCGTGTGTACAAGAGGATTCCACACATACTACGGAATCGACGTTGTCGTGCGCGCCTTTGCAGAGGTTCAACGAACTTTTCCCGAAGCTCGTCTTGACTTGGTGGGGGGTGGTCCCACAGAGGCGTGTATCCGGGCCCTTGTCACGCAATTAGGCATCTCTGGCATAAACTTTGCCGGAATTGCATCGCGAGACCAAATTGGCGGATACTACGACCGGGCTGACATCTTCATTAACGCATCCCGCCTGGACAATATGCCAGTTTCCATTCTGGAAGCATTCGCCGCCGGGACTCCCGTAATCACCACCGCGCCGGAAGGCATGAAATATCTTGTCGACCATGAGCGCACCGGATTGCTGTCAGATCCCGGTGACCCAATCGCCCTGGCGCAAAATGTCACTCGCGTGTTGAAAGATTCGGAGCTGGCATCTCGCATGGCCCTCAACGCAAATAATGAGCTAGCCCGCTATTCGTGGGGAATTGCACGGAAACAATGGCTGGATTTGTATCGTTCCCTGGCCGATGAAACCTCTTCAGCGGCAAATGACGATTCCAAATTCTCGCATCGCCTATGAGACCGCCAATCTTCATTGTGGGTTGTCCGCGGTCGGGGACGAGCTACCTTTACCATCTTCTGCTTTCAGCGGGAGGATTCGCCGAGTTCCATACTCAAATGAACGTCTTCGATGTTCTCGAACCTATTTACGGCGATCTCAGCAAGCTCAAGAACAAACAGAAAATGATGCGGGACTGGCTCGGAAGCAAAGCCTTCCAAGTCTCGGGGTTGGACCGCCAGTCGATTGAAGCGAAAGTTTTATCCGAATGTCACAGCGCGAGCGACTTCCTCAGAATTGTGATGGATGAGGTCGCTCACAAGCAAGGCGTAGATCGTTGGATTGATTCCACTCCCACAAACGTTCCCCACATGCTGCGAATTCATAAGGACTTTCCAGACGCCTTTTTCATCCACATCATTCGCGACGGGCGCGACGCCGCATTATCCTTGGACAAGCGCGGATGGAGCCGTCCTCTCCCTTGGGACAAAAACAATGGATTGCTGGCTGCCGGCCTCTACTGGGAGTGGATTGTGCGCAAAGCTAGAAAGTATGGGGCCACGCTCGGTGCCCACTACATGGAAGTCCGTTATGAAGACATGGTGGAGAGGCCTGCCCAGGGACTGCCGCGATTGGGAGACTTCGTCCAACACGATCTTTCCTACGGCCGCATTCAACAGGCAAGCATAGGTTCCGTAAAGAATCCCCTCACATCATTCAAGGAAGATCTGAGCGAAGGAAAATTCTCTCCCGTCGGGCGCTGGAAAGCTAAGTTTCCTCCAGAGGAATTGGTCTGGTTTGAGGCCCTCGTCGGCGACTACCTTCAGGAGCTTGGCTACGTTCTCAGCGGATCGGCCCTGTCCCGGCATGGGGGCGCGATACGCCGGAAGCGCGGCGTCTATGGAGTCTTCCATGAATTCAAGCAATGGGCAAAGGTCAATACTCCGCTGTCACGCTGGATGGTCAGCTATTCAGATATCCTGATCGACAAATAGGGAAACCAAAAGCAGCGCGGAACGGCGCTTTTGCAATCTTCCCGGGGAAGACCCTGATCTACAAAAGAAGTAGTCTGCCTATATCTTCGCCGGAATTTCGGCGGCGTCAGACAGTTCCAGAGCCGACAAATTCGTCAATCTTCCGGCTGGTGTTTGCATTTTCAGCCAGCGCTTCCAATTCAGAAATTGAGGATAGAAAGACCGCAAATATTTGTGCCGGAGCCCCGGCACCCTTTGCTCAGGAGCAGTTGTCAAAGCATAACCCGATTTTTCAAGACAATCTCCGACCAGCGTTTCAATATCCGATATTTGCCGGGACGAAAGTTTTTCCTTCCAGCGATTCACCGGGTTTTTCTGGTCTTCCGGCTGGAACGACGAATTCGATTCGCGCAATCTGCCCAGGCTGGCCTCTTGAATCTTCTCGTAATCCAAATCCTGATCGAGAAAAGCGCTGAGCATTTTTAGTGCGCTGCGAGGATCGCCGACGAGTTCTTCGAAGCGGACTTCCGCATAATCGCCTGGAATTGATTTGCCTTGCTCTCTGCCGTTCTCGACCATCCACTTCCAATAAAGAGCTGTAGCTTCCAGGCTGCCGGCCTTCCTGTTCCATGGGAAGGGCCGGAATCCACCCATTTGCTTAAGAGAGAGCGCGATATCGCGCCCATCGCGCACAATGTGAATAAATAAAGCTTCCGGAATTTCGGACTTGATGCGCCGCATATGCAGCACGTTGTCGGCGTCATAGACACTCCAGCGTGGAACGTGCTGCGCTTCTGCGATTTCATCCATCACGATGCGTATGAATTCGCCCCCATTTTTTGCCCCGGCGAGCAGCTTCACGGTCAGTTTTTCAGCGTCAAGCCCGGACCTGCGAAAACCCTCGCTCCCAATCCATGTGTGTACAAGATTCCTGCGATTCCGGATATTTTCCAACTTGCCGAAGCGCGGAATCAACATCTTGTGGATTGGAAGATAACCTCTATAGATCGCGAAACCGCCCGCCGACAGTAGCGTGTCGTACAGCAGGTTGGTTCCCGAGCGGTGGCATCCAACCACGAAGACCGGCCGATTGCTTCGCGCGCGCAAGGCCGAATTTTGTTGGAAAGCCATTCTCTTGGAATCCCAAACCTCAGAGATCGATGTCGCAATCTATAAGACTAGCCGAAGATTTCGGCACAGAGGTAGTCGCTAACTGTGGCGTTTCAATTTATCGTCGCGATGACTTTTTCAATCCCGTCGATGTCAGCGCCGATATTTTTTCCGTCCGCTCCCTTTGCCAGCGCAGGTGAAGGCTTGGCACAGTTGCCGCCATCTTCTTTTCCACGGCACAGCCGGTAGTCGCCATCTTTTCCGCCCTTGAACTCGCGCAACCCTGCCTGGTTGGCGTCCTTTACCAAAATACTTCCGCGCGGCCAACCACCGCCTCCATCAATGACCAGGTTGTTACTGAATGAAGCGTCGGAAAAGCAATTCTTCACCACTGAGTCAGGGTCATCCCGGTTTTGAGCGCAGTTCGACAGCCCTCCACCCGCCCCCATCAACTGACGATTCCCAGCACTGAAAATGCTGTTTGAAATCGCAAAATCCTCAATTTTCGGACCGCGATTAAATACCGACAAAATAGCGCGCTCCGGGAATGCGGTCACATGATCGATGTGAACGCTCTTGAGAGGCGGGGCAACGGACATGATCAATACGAACAATCCCGTGCCGCCAAATCTTTCGCCGTCAATGTCGTCCACCAAAAGATCGTGGATGCTATACCTTTCGCCTCCCGACGAAGGAGCGTTCTGGCTCCCAGCCACGTTCGAGATGTCTAATCCGCCGCCAACATGGCGAATCATGTTGTAACGAATGGTAACGTCCGATATCCGGCATTGAGGGCATTTGCCACCCTGATTGGCGGGCGTTAGCACGATTGAAAACCCTTTCTGCGTGAAGCCGCCCCAGCAGTTTTCAAGCACGTTGTCCTCAAACAACACTCTCTGAGCATTCTTGAGTTCAAAATTGTTCTTCACAATATAAGGGTCGCCCGAGTACCCACCGATGAAACCCTGCTCTCCCGGCTTCCAAATTAATGGTTTGAACAAATAATTTCCGCGTATTTCTATGTCTGCCGGCGTCGTGGTCGCGGGTGCGCCTCCGAACATGATTGACTGCCCGGATGCCTCGAGGAAATTGTTCGCGATCTTGTATGGGCCGCCGGGTTCGTCGCCCCCTCCACCATTGATCGCCTGAGCGTCGACGCAAGATCCGGTGCGGGCGATGCAGTGAAAATCGCTGAAGTACGAATCGACGACGGCCACAAACGTAGTTCCACTGAGGTGAATGCCGCCTTTGGTTTCGTCCTGCGCCGTCCCATGCACCCAGATGCGATCGAAGATAAGGTGGTGCGCTGTGTCTTCCGGCTTATCCGGTTCGATCAGGTTTCGCATGTGCAACTGCGGCTTTCCCCGCGTCACCTCCAGCCCAATCAACCGGTAATGATTCGCACCCGAAAGGAGCAGGATGGGTCCCGAGTCTCCGTTGCCATCAAATTCGATTTTTGCCATCACGTGGCTCACCGCTGCGCAGCGGAAATCGGGCCGCCCGGGAAGCGATGCGATCCCGGCGTAGCACGGTGAGATTCTCGCGCCCTCCGCAGGAAGATTATTGTCGGGCGCGCTGGTGCGGATAATAATCCAATGGGAATCGTCACAGGATTTGGCCGGCAAGCGAAATACCCCGCGAAAAGTAGCCCCAGCTTCCAGCTTCAAAGTATCGCCGCACTTGGCCCCATCGATGACTTTCTGCAAGTTGTCGCTTTCTCGAACATCGAGAACCCGGCCTGGGGCGGGGGTGGAACTGAGAGAACTCTCTACATAAACGCGGGGAAGTTCAGCGGGACCGTCATAGCGGCCGGCTTGCGCAATCTCTGCGGCCCTAGCTTTGCCGCTTCCGATCACGGAACGCGGAACGAGCAAACAAGCCAGAGCAACGAAATAAATCGCTCTCCGTAAACTTATGCAAATACTTTCTTGCGCGTCTTTTTTGTTTACCATAGGCCGCTTCGATGTCACATTTTACATCGGCAAACGCGCAGGGTCGGCAACAACTCCCGTAGGGATGGCGTTTTTTCGCCTGCGGGATAGCGTGCGCTGACGCAGCGAATGAGCGTGCTAGAATGTGGCACCGCAGTTGATGCTCACGATAAACTGCCTCCGAACCGGCTTGCGAATTCACACCAGCAATCAGACGACCCGGATTCGGGCAAATATCATCGATTCCTGTTGTGCCAGCGAAAGCGCCGCCGCCGCGAGCAAAACAACGGTCTAAGGGACGGATGGACTTCATAATCCTCAGGGAATTTCCCCCTGCGAATGTCGAGCGGATGTGGCGAGATTGTCTAACCCATGTCGAATTCCCGTCCCATTTCAATGCCCCGGAATATTTCTTGGTGCCTCTGTGGGAGGGCAAGGGACCGTTCGCGGTCCTCGCTCTTGACGGTGAGTCCGTTACGGGCATTCTGACCGGTTTGCACGTGGGAAGCGAAGTCTCTTGCGGTGTCGCGTCGCGTCCTCAGATCAGCGTCGATCCCGGAAAGAATGTTGCGGCCGCGCTTGACGCGCTCGCTCGTGGCCTGCTTGCCGCGTCAGGCGCATCGGAATTGATTACGGTCTATACCTGGTCGTCGCTGGAACTCCCGGCATTTGCCGCCCTTGGTTTCCGGCGGCGCGAACTTGAAGGCAGCGTCGTCCTCGATCTAACTCTCGGTTCGGAAGCTCTCTTCAAGCAATTCTCAAAAGACCGCCGGCGAAATATCCGCTTCGCCGAAAAAAATGGGATCGAAGTGACTCTGGCAACCACGCCCGAGGACATCGCCGCCGCTTACGACGTTCATGTCGCGTGGCGGCAAACCGACAGGAAGACCGTGCAGGGAGAGACCAGCACGTTCGAAATCTTCGAGAGGTCAGCCCATCTCGCCAACCGCAGGATGTTCCTGGCCCGGTTGTCTGGAAAGGTCATTGCGATTAACATATTCCGCTTTTTTCCGGGAGGATTATTCGAGTCCGCGGCAAACAATTCGCTGGATGAGTTTCTGCATATGAAACCCAATGAGCTGCTCCAGTGGCGCGGCATCGAATGGGCGTGCCAGCAGGGACTGCGCCGCCACTCTCTCGGCGGAGCGCATCAGTTTCTCCTAAGATTTGGAGGAACGGTCGTCCCCATCTCACGCTACCGCCGCGACCGCACATGGATGCGAAAGCATGACGTCCGCGAGACCGTTCAAGACCTGAGCCGCAAAGCCCTGAAAAAGATGCCGCCGTCACTTGCGAAAACAGTGCGTCGAGCGCTCGGCAAAGACAAATAAAGCCGCCTCCCTGGGCATGACCCGAGACATGTCTGTTAAGAACTCGCCGTAGCCGCCTACTTCTTCTTGGCGGGTTTTTTCTTTTCGCGTTTCGGTGCGTCTTTGTTTCCCATACCTACAGTTTCCCACAGGATGTAAGCCTTCGCCACAGATTTAATATTGACCGCAGGAAAATGACCGGCGTATTGGGTTCCGTCCGGTTTGGTTTTCGTGTTGCCGTTGTTGTCGTAGGTATAACTTCCGCTGGGCAGCGCCGTCAGCTCGTTCGACGAGTTGTAGCTGTAAGGACTCACTCCCAGAGACGACAGTCTATTGCCCACGATGTCGTACGTGTAGGTCTCTTTGGTCGTACTGCCCTGCTTGGCCGAAAGTAGCTGGTTTCGCGCCAAATCTCATTCATCAGCGAACTACGCGAAGAGGCGAGCACCCCGGTACAGGTAAAAAAATCGATCATCCTAACGCTTCCTTAACTTTGCATAGCCAAGTAGCGCAATCAAACCAAAGAAAAGCGCTAGTTGCACCAATATCGCAGCTATTCGTGGGAGGTGCATACGGAGTTCCGGAGAAAAGAAGCCCAACAAACTCAGCCCAACAAAAACTCCGATGTATATAATAATCTTTCGACGAAGACTCACGTTGTGGCCTCCCCAGCCGCGCTGCCACGCGACCTCTCTATATTAGGACGTTAACGCCATATGAGGATGGTTTCGATAGCCGACCCTTAGCGCCCCCTCAACTTTGCATACCCAAGTAGCGTAATCAGACCCAGAAAGAGCGCAAGTTTCACCAGTTCGGCGGCCAATTGTGGCAGATTCCGGTGTACAAGGACGGAAGCGCGGTGTACTTGATTCGGCACTATGTGGGCGGCCCCGACGAGCGAATGGTGCATCCCGCTGCTAAGGGCTGGATCGAAGAGGCTGTAACACTCTGGGGAGATCTCCATGTGGTGGGATCAAAGTTCCAACCGTTGGCGCTTGGTTATCCTGGCGTCGATCAAAAATAGTAAGCCATAAATTCAACCCACTCATTTTGATCGCAAAGCTGTTTCCGTTCTCCATTGGAACTGGTGGGAACTACTGCCAAGTTTCCGGAGGGGTGCATATTCCATCCCGTCGGTTTCTCACCCCACCTATGGTTTGACAGGTTTCGTAATCCTCCCACCAATCCGAGCTAGCGTCTCCTATCACCAGAAAATCAGCAACCTGAACCCCCGGCCCCAAGGGGTCGACAATTTTTCCCTCACGGTATAACCCCTCATTGGGTTTGACCCGCTTCACGGAAGCTCTTAAACTTACTTCAGCATATCTATCTTCTATTTTTGCTGTGGGGGGTTTCCCTGGATTATTGGTTTCGCATCTGGGTGTGCGCTTTTGTGTTGGCGCTGGCGGCGCGGTTTTCTGCGGCGCAGAATACGGGCGTCACATTGGACAGCAATGAAGCGCTCTTCACTGTTCTCACGGCGGTAAATGCTTGTGGATACGATTTTGAGATTGAGAACTCCGATCCGTTGCGGGCGCAAATCCGCGACGAAGTTTCCAGCAAACTAAGTGGATCGGAGCTTGCCGGCAACGCCGCGCAGGCCATGTGCCAGTTTTATGATCTGCACAAAGCCGATCCTTTGCATAACCTGTCTCAGTATGTTTCGTTGGCGTTGGTGCTCAATCCGCCTCCGGCATTGACGCTCAGAGTGAAAGACGCCGATCGTCCTCCTGACGCCGCCGCCATCACAGGAATCCTTCCCTTAATGCAGAAGTTCTATCAGGCGGCGGAATTGCACTCAATCTGGACTAAACATGCCGCGGCCTACGCCGACTTTACGCAGCGCTACCACGAGCCGCTGGCCAGCGTGTTGCTTCAGACAGAAGTGTATTTAAAGTTGCCCTCCGCGGGATACCTTGGCCGCAACTTCACGGTCTACATCGATCCCATGGGCGCGCCGGGCCAAACCAATGCCCGCAATTATGGGACGGACTATTACGTAGTGGTTGCTCCAGGGGCTGGGTCGTCGCTGAAAATGGAGCAAATCCGCCATACCTATCTGCATTACCTGCTCGACCCACTCGCGTTGAAGTATCCGGCGATTGTGAAGACCATCGATCCACTGCTCGACTCGTTGAAGTCGTCGCCCATGGATGAGAGTTTCAAGACCGATTCCTCGCTCCTGGTTACGGAGTGTCTAATTCGCGCCGTTGAGGCTCGAACCGGACTGGTGAAGGCGACCGAAGCCGACAAGGAACAGGCGGT
>CAAGKR010071489.1_pt1 | contig 14956 bp, 10 predicted proteins | sample 2556971 | NCBI WGS metagenome assembly CAAGKR01 (sample SAMEA5207829, study PRJEB30636) | soil metagenome | biome: forest; feature: boreal; material: soil | place: USA | collected 2011-09 | depth 1 m | reverse complement strand
TATCCCAAACCGAAAAGGCTGATCGATAGACTCAAGGTGTGACTCCCACGTTTACGTCAGTGCCAGGTGCGATCCTTTCATTTGTCGCGGTTCCAGAAATCAGAAGTCGGGACGAGATCCCGCAACACGATGCGAGTTTATCGGGCAATCACAGATGTAAGAGAATTGCCTTGAGCAAAGTGATGAAAAGGTTGGCTCAATTTCTCTTGTAGTTTAGCCCAAGAGTTCGGAGTTAAGAAATGGAGAGTGGCGTTTCCGTTACCCGCGTAACCTGAAAATTCGTTTGCGGAATGTCGTCGCCTGAAGCGATTAGCATTAGGATTAAACTGCAATGAATAGAGTTGGTGAAATTTGGTCACGCGTCGCTCAAATGGATTGGAAGGAGCGCCGGACGCGGCTCGCTCAAGAGCTCAGCAAGCGGATCGACCTGACCTTATATCGTTGCGGTTTACTTTCAACACAAAACCGAGTCAGCGAATCGATTGAGTCTTCCGGAAACTTCTTTTTCTCCAGGGCGGAGTTGCCTCATCTGGTGACGGCATTAAGAAGCAAGATGGGGCGAGAAGTTGAAAACATTGTTCTAGAAGCCGACGAGATTTGCCGCCATCGCTTTCGCCTACTGGGGTATGACGATCTCGACTACGGCCCGCAAATCGACTGGCACCTCGACCGGGCGCACGGGAAACGCGCGCCAATCAAGCCCTGGTTCAAGATCAACTTTTTGGACTTTAATGAAGTTGGGGATCACAAAGTTATCTGGGAGTTGAACCGTCATCAGCACCTGGTGACATTAGCTAAGGCCTGGCTGCTCACACACGACGAGCGCTACACGTCCGAATTGAAGACTCAGTGGTACTCGTGGCAGCAGGCGAATCCTTATCCAATCGGAATCAATTGGGCAAGCAGTTTAGAAGTCGCGTTTCGAAGCCTGTCCTGGCTTTGGGCGCTTTCCCTGCTTTCCGTTTGTCCAGCGCTCGACGAAAGGTTTCGCAGCGACATGATTCGCGCCCTCGCGCTTAATGGACGACACATCGAGCGTAATCTTTCCACATATTTTTCTCCTAATACGCACTTGTTAGGGGAAGCGGTTGCTCTTTTTTTCATTGGGATTATGTGCCCTGAGATTGCCGCTGCGGATCGCTGGCGCAATGATGGATGGCGCATTGTACTGCGAGAGGCGCGGCGGCAGATCCGCGCGGACGGGGTTTACTTTGAGCAATCGCTCTATTATCACGTTTACGCGTCGGATTTCTTTTTACACGCGAGAATTCTCGCGGGGCAAAATGGGATGGGCATTCCTGCCGATTTCGATGCGGTATTACAGAAAATGCTCGATGTGTTGTCCGTCGTTTCCCAGGCCGGGTTCGCTGAGGGATTTGGAGATGACGATGGAGGGCGTGTTTTTAATTCGCGGCGAAATCGCACAGAACACATGACCGACCCCCTGGCTTTGGGAGCGATATTGTTTCAACGGGAAGATTTTAAATCTGCGGCCGTACTCACAGAGGAAGCAGTTTGGCTCTTCGGCGAGCAAGGAGCCTCCTACTTCGACAAGCCTGCGAACAATTCCCAGGAGATTAAAGCTGCATCGTTCAACGAGGGCGGGATTTACGTGATGGCGAGCGGCAAGGAAGTTCCCCTGCAAATGGTCATTGATGCGGGCCCGCAGGGAACGGCGCGCAGTGGGCATGGTCACGCCGACGCCCTCAGCGTCACAGTCGCGATTGAAGGACGCCGCTGGCTGGTCGATCCCGGGTCTTTCTGTTACGTGTGCGGAGAACGCGATCGTTTCCGCGGAACTGGCGCGCACAATACACTGCGCGTGGATGAATTTGATCAGGCAATCCCCGATGGGCCGTTCGCGTGGAAATCAATTCCGGATGTCCGCTGCGAACAGTGGATGCAGGGCGACAGTTTTACGTTATTTGCCGGAAGCCATAACGGTTATATGCGGCTTCCTGATCCGGTTTTGCATCGGCGCTGCGTCTTTTATCTTCATGACGAATTTTGGCTGATACGCGATGTTGTAAACGGGCGAAAAGAACACAAAATCGAAATCAACTGGCATTTTGCTTCCGGCCTTGCACTAGAGGGAACGGCGAACGGTTTTATTGCGACGCCGAAGCGGCTGCCCCCGTCGGACGACCGGGCCTTCGATTGTCTCGCATTGCTTCCAGTCGAGGAAGCAGGCTGGCACAACACAATCGAGGAGGAATTCGTCTCCCCCGCATATGGAAGGAAAGATCCGGCATCCACCGTGCGTTCGAGGAATCGCGCACAGCTTCCGACTGAACACGCAACTCTAGTCCTGCCGTTCGCCACGCCTGAGAGGATTGGCAAGCTTTCGCTCTTGAAACCAGCGGATGAGAATCAGTCACTATCAATCTATTGTTATGAAGGTCAGCGTAGAAAACACTACATGATTTTTGCCGATGATCAAACAAGCATCTGGTCTTGGAACGGGTGGACCAGTGACGCCAGGTTCCTATACTTCAGCCTCCAGAGCGAACGGGTTGCGCATTTAATTTTTGGCGAGGGGCGTGAAGTGAAGCTGAATGGAATGGCGGTGGTGAACCACTCCAAAAGGATTGACCGCTTCGAGTGGAATCGGAGCACGGGACAGGTTTTTTCATCGGACACTACCGTGAACTCAATCTCAACCGAGTTCCTGGAGTCATTCAGTCCGGTATAGCGAAATTGTATTTAGGTTTGGGTTAGGACAAAAAGCATGTGCGGGATCGCGGGAGTAGTGGAGTTTAACCGGCGCGCGGAGGCTGATCCTCAAGTGCTGCGACAGATGTGCACCGCCATGGCGCACCGCGGCCCCGACGACGAAGGCATCCACACCGAAGGCGGTGTTGGAATCGCAATGCGGCGCCTCAGCATCATTGACGTTGCGGCGGGGCACCAGCCGCTCAGCAACGAGGACGGCACGATCTGGATCGTATTTAACGGCGAAATTTACAATCATGCCGCTTTGCGGGAACAACTTCAGTCTCGAGGACATCGTTATCGTACACATTGCGACACGGAAACCATCGTTCACCTCTACGAAGAGTACGGGCGCGATTGCGTGCAGCATTTGCGCGGAATGTTTGCATTCGCAATTTGGGATTCGCGCAAGAAGCGATTGTTTGTTGCCCGTGACCGGCTGGGAATAAAACCGCTTTACTATCGGGCGACCGCCGATTCGTTTCTTTTCGGTTCGGAAATAAAAGTAATCCTGGCGCATCCCGCCGTGGAAGCCAGGTTCTATCGCGCATCGCTTCCCGAATATCTGGCTTTTGGTTATCTCTCAGGAGAGGAAACCTTCTACGAAGGAATCCTCAAACTCATGCCGGGCCACACGCTCGAACTCGGCGAGAGCGGCGAGATCAAAATACAGCAGTATTGGGATTTACATCTTGCGGAGGCAGACGCTTCTCATTCCGAAAATTACTATATCCAGAAATATCGGGGGATGCTGGAAGAAGCTGTCAGCAGCCACTTAATGAGCGACGTGCCTCTCGGGGTATTTTTGAGTGGGGGGCTGGATTCGAGCGCAGTCGCCGCGCTCATGACGAAAATACGGTGCGCTCCGGTCGAAACGTTTTCCGTGGGATATTCGGAACACGCATACAGCGAACTGCCCTACGCACGTACCGTGGCAAAGCACCTCAACTCGATTCATCACGAAGTAATGGTAAGCCGTCAGGATTTCTTCGGCGCGCTGCCCAATCTCATTTGGCACGAAGACGAACCAATCGCTTGGCCCTCCAGCGTGGCGCTTTATTTCGTTGCGCGACTGGCACGCGGGCGCGTGAAGGTGGTGTTAACAGGCGAAGGGAGCGACGAAACTCTTGGCGGCTATACTCGCTACGCTTTCACCCGGAGAAATGCAGCGTTTGACCGGATTTATCGCGGTGTTTTTCCTGCGACTCTGCGGCGGAAGATCCGGGAATCTATTTCAGATACAAACATGATTCACGCGACCATCCGGCGAAGACTTTCACACACATTTGTGGCTTTGGATGGAAACTCGTGGTCATCGTTCTATTTTGATAATTTCTTTTCGGCTTTTGGCGCCGCCGAACAGCAAGAGTTGCTGACTGACGATTTCGCGGCGGAACTTGGTGATGGCACCGCTTACCGGCACGTGCTTGATTATTGGGAACACTCGTCCGGAGACATGCTGCAGCGCCTGCTTTACACCGACATCAAGACCTATCTGGTCGAGCTACTGATGAAGCAGGACAATATGAGTATGGCGGCTTCAATTGAAAGCCGTGTGCCGTTTCTCGATCATGCGCTTGTTGAATTCGCGGCTAACATACCGGCCAAATTCCAACTACGAGGCATGGCAGGTAAGCGCATCCTAAAAAAAGCGGTCGAGGACTTACTGCCACACTCGATTATTTACCGTCCGAAGCTGGGTTTCCCGACGCCCTGGAGTGGATGGCTGGCAGGACCTCAACTCGATTGCATTCAGGAGATGCTTTTGGAATCACGCAGCATAGATCGGGGACTCTTCAAGCGGCCCGCTATCGAGCGATTGTTCCATGAACATCGGGCTCACCACCGGGACAATTACGATCGCATATGGCGCTTGCTGAATCTGGAATTGTGGCAGAGAGTCTGTATTGAAGGGGAGTCGCACGATTTTCCCATCAAGAATCTCAGCGACGCGCAAACGTCCCCTGTCGTGTGAATCTCGAAGTTGTGGGTCGGTGAGCATCCTCGCCGAGGCGACTCACGGGTTCCGAGCGCCTTTCGACTCGCTACGCTCGCTCAGGCGTTTCCAGCGACTGATGCCAATACTTCGCCAAACTTCGCTGCAATGACGGACCAGTCGTATTTGCCGGCTGTTTCAGATGCCGCCCGTTCGTAGCGACGGCGAAGCTCGCAATCTTTGAGAAGCGATACAACGGCATCGGCAAAGTCCCGGGGATCATCCGCGATCAGGATGTCGCTGCCCGGTGACACATCCAGGCCTTCGGCGCCGACCGTGGTTGAAACCACTGCTTTGCCGGCAGCCATCGCTTCATAAATCTTTAACCGTGTGCCTCCGCCAATTCGTAGCGGGACAATCACGACCACCGCTTTCCGCAGATAATCCACGACAGATGGAACCCGGCCTGTGACCTCTATCGAACTGGACGCCAGTTGCCGCACCCTGCGATCAGGATTCCGCCCGACGATACAGAACCGCGCATCAGGAACTTTGGCCACTACCAAGTCCCAAATTTCGCGGGAGAAAAATTCCGCTCCATCGATGTTCGGCTCCCAATCCATTGCGCCAACGAACAGAACCAACGGAGCGGGATCGTGATCAATCGATTCGGGCCGATACTGCTTCACGTCAACTCCTGTTGGTACCACTGTGATGCGGCCGTCAGCGATCCACGGCAGCATTAGCTCGCAATCGTGCGTGGAAACGGCGATGACATGCTGAAAGTTTCTCACCGCAGTCTGCTCGTATCGCAGCATCTTTTTGAATTCGAATTGATAGATCAGGCGCTTCGCGGGGTTTGTCTCAGTGGCGGCATGGCGCCGCCAAATCTCACTCTCCACGTTGTGCTGGAATAGCAGGGCAGGTATTTTCAGTTCATCCGGAAAATTCACCGCGGCATCGAGAAAGTCAGCTACGGCCACATCAAAACCGCCAGTTGCAAGAAGCTCTTTTATTTTTCCCTTTACCAGCGGCGATGCAAACCGGCTAACGGCATAAGGGGCCGGTAACGGCAGGCTGCGCAGGTAATCAACACTACGCGAAACAAACGCGCCGCTCTTGCCGGTACAGATTGCCAATGCGGATGGAAATTCGTTCCTCAATTCGGCTTCGTATTTTTCGTCTTCGGCGCCGTCGTAATAGGAGAGAAACGTAACCTCATGACGGGAAGACAAGCCTCGAAGGATGTGGAACGAACGAATGTCTCCTCCGCTGTGGAGGGGCAACAACTTGTTCGCTTTGACCCATAGAATCTTCATTGTGCCGCGACCGGTGAGGACGCGCAGCGATGCGAACAGATCGCACAAATTTCAGAATAAAAAGCGGAGACCCCTGCACCGAAGGAATGCCGAATCCTGCGTCGCACAATTACCGGATCCACACGGCTTTCTTTCCGGTCACGAAGTTCGTAAACGCGACGAGAGCGGCAGTGTTGAGCACTACAAACGTGAACGCGGCATCCCCGATCCTGGCCAACGGGCCGCGTTTGATTTGGGCAATCGCAAGCAGACTGAGTGTATAGAATCCCAGTTGCAGCACGAGCGCGATGCGATAGATCGGCTGCGCCAGAAAAGCCGGGGACAGCAAAGCCGCGACGAGGGCGAAGGGCGCAATGAGCCGCAGCAGTTTGTGGCTGACGAATTCGAAACGGAGTGGATTGGAACTTGTGAGTAGCCACGGCGCCAATTGTACTAACTGATAGTTTCCGCTTAACGTCCTGACCTTTCGGGCGAACTCGCGACCCACTCCCAAAGTCGGCAGATCCCAGGCTATTGCGCGCGCGTCAAAAATTACCCGCGCTCTCCGTCGCGCAACATTCATTGGTATATAAACATCGTCGAGAATCGTTTCTGAAGGGACCGACACCACCAGGCTCCCTCTCGCCGCATATAGCGCTCCCGTAGCTCCCACGACCGATCCAGATTCCGATTCCAGTTCGCGAACCTTCTTCTCAATACGCCAATACAGCCCCATCCCCTCGCCGCTCTCGCCGGATTCTGGATCACCCAGCATCAGTTCTCCGCTGACGCATCCGATTTCGGGGTCAGCGAAGTTTTCCGCCAGAAAGCGCAGAGCATTCGGCTCAATTTGTTGACGCGCATCGGTGAAAACGATCACTTCGCCTTTTGCTCTTTCGATGGCGTCGTTCAGGCATGCCGCTTTCCCAAGCGAATCCGGGCGCAGGATCACGTGGACGCCAGGTTGATTCGACCACTGGGAAAGAATTTGGTTCGTCCCGTCAGTGGATCCATCCGACACAACGACGATTTCCCGCAAATCCTGCGGATAATTAAGATCTATCAAATTCCGCAGCTTACGATCAAGAACTTGATCTTCGTTGCGAACCACCATCACAATCGAGAGGGATGGTGTGCAGGGCGCACGCCTCACGGGACGGCGACGCCAATGGCTGCGAAGCCATAGCCAGCCAGCGTAACCCGCATAGGTGTAAGCGACTGCGCCTGCTGAGCCCCAGAAAACCCACTTCATTGCGCGCCCCGGCCAAGCAAGACAATTTTGATGGTTTGGAACATGATGAAGACGTCCAATCCGAGAGAAGCGTTCTTGATATAGAAAAGATCGTATTGCAGCTTCTCCTTGGCATCCTCAATCGTATTTCCATACTTATAGCGCACCTGCGCCCAACCGGTAATGCCCGGACGAACCATGTGCCGAACGCCGTAGTACGGAAGCTGCGTAGTGAGCCACTCCACGAACTCCGGACGCTCGGGCCGGGGCCCCACAAAAGCCATGTCGCCCTTCAATACGCACCACAATTGCGGAATTTCATCCAGCCTCGAGGTGCGCAGGAATTTCCCGATGCGGGTGATTCGCGGATCGTCATCCAAGGCCCATGTGGGACCGGTATCCGCTTCAGCGTCCTGTCGCATAGTCCGAAACTTGTAACAGTAGAAGGTCTCCCCGCCCCGGCCCACACGCTTCTGCCGGTACAAAACAGGACCAGAAGAATCGAACTTGATGGCCAGCACAACGAATGGCATCAAAGGCAGGCTTAAAAGCAATCCAATTAATGACACGATAAAAGCCAGCAAACGGCGGAAGATGCGGAACGTGCTGCTAAAACGAAATCCCTGGGCATAGATGATCCAACTCGGATACAGGTTTTCGACTTCGATTCTTCCCGAAATTTTCTCCAGCCATGTGGTGGCCTCCTCGATATGCACGCCACGCAGCCGAAGCTTCAAAAGCTCTTCCATGGGGGCGGCCTCGCGACGGTCCTGCACCGCGACGATTACGCGGTGAACGTTTTTTTGCTGCACCACTTCCATCAGGTTCGAAGCCATAGTCTGGCGATTCAAGGGGCCTTCCAAATTGCCGCTCCAGCCAACCACGTCGGCACCCAGTTCCGAACGTGTTCGCAAGCCCTGTACGAGTCTCTGCGCGCGCTCGCCGCCTCCCAACACGTACACCTGTTCTCGCAAGTATGGTTTCTTCGCCAGCCAGGTATAGATGGTCCTCCAACTCAACAAAGCGATCGTAAGGAAAACCAGCCCGAGAAAGACCGAGGATTCCCCCAGCATTACTCGCGGGAAAATCGCCCCGATCACGGCCAGGGAGAAAGCAAGGAGTCCCGGAACCAGCAAAAGCCGGAAATAAAGTTCTCCCTTAACGTCAAAGTGAATGGGATCGTACAGGTCGCACCAATGCGAGATAACCAACACAAGCGCGGTCAGTGCCAGTATCTTTAAATAGCCGCCCTCATAATTGAGCACGATATAGCTATCGTTGGGATGCTGCAACACAGTAGCCAGCAGGAACGAAGACCATACAATCAGCGCCTCCCCCAACAGAAGGATCAAGGTGCGCGCGGGGTAATACACTTTGAAAATGCGGATCACGGTTTATTTCTTCGCTCCGCCCCTGGCTTCATCCCCGTATGCTGCGTAGTAATACTTGCTATAGGAAGTTCCGCCGTCGATAGCGTTCAACACCACCCCCACTAGTGCTTTATCCTTAAATTCCATTCTTGCCTTGCGTGCAATGTCAGACGGGGTTGCATTGGAACGGACGACCATCAGCACGCCATCACAGTAGTTCGCCAGCAATGCTGCATCAGAAATTGGCACTGCCGGTGGGGCATCGATAATGATCCAGTCAAAGAGCGCTTCCAGCCGGCCTAGAAGAGATTTAAGCCGGCCGTTGCCAAGAAGTTCCGCGGGATTCGATACGATGCGGCCAGCCGGGATAAAAAATAAGTTCTCCATCTGGCCCCGCTGCATAATCGCGAATTCATCGCTCTCCTCAAGGAGATACTCCGCCAAGCCGGGGGTCGCGTTAGTTCCCAGGTTCCGGTGCAATTGTGACGCTCGCAGATCCGCGTCGATCAAGAGCACCTTGCGCCCGTGCTGCCGCACCATGACTTGGGCAAGATTTGAGGAAACGAATGATTTGCCTTCCTGCGGAAGAGCGCTGCTGACCAGCAGCTTTTTCAGCGGCTGCTTTTCGCGTACCTGATAAAGCCGCGAACGCAGTGTTCTGAATTCCTCGGTTCCATACGCCTTTTCGTCCTCGTCGAAAAACAGCATCGTACTTGTTTCCGGCGCCCATTTGCTTTCAACGGTGCGGGACAACAGCACGTCATAAGGGGCGGGGGCATTGACTGAGGCTCGCGCACTTTGGGCAGCGGGTGCACTTGGGGTGAGGACTGCCGCCGGGATCAGTTTGCTGGGAAGCGCGTCAGGAATGACCTCCGCGTAATTCTCCTGGCGCGGTGCGGCGCGCTCCTCTTCGGCTTTCTTTAAAGCTTCATGAATCCGGCTCATATTTTCCTCTCCTTGGGAACATCTTTTTCTGGTTCGCGCAGGCGATCGGCAAGATTGGCGAGAGTCTTCAAAGCATCCACCAAATCGAATTTTTCTGTCGAAGTTGTGTCTGGTGGAATCTCACGCGGAGACAATAACGGCGCAGACGGAGAGCTTGCCACCTGCTCCGCCGAGGATGCCGAAAAAATCGCGTTCGATGCTGGTTCCGGGATCGCCAATGAGGCTGGCGCTTCGCGCTGGCGTGAATCGGACGATGACGCCGACAAGCCCATTTCAAAAACTCTCGCCTGATGCCGCGATACGGATGGAACCTCAAGCTGGGATGGCGGCTCAGATTCAAGCGGCCCAGTCGAGGGCGAAGAACTCAAAGAAGATGAATCCGGCTCTTGGGGCAGCGCCATTCCGGAAACTGGACTATCAATTAAATCGAAGTCCCGGGCCACAATTTCGACTACGCTGGCGGTTACTATCTTCTGCTGGTCGACGAACGCGCTCACCAGGCAATGCTCACAAATCAAATTGACGACTCGCGGAATCCCGCAGGAGTAGCGGTGAATTGCCAACAGAGATCCGGGATCGAAAATTGCCTGCCCGTTCCAGCCCGCTATTCGAAGTCTTTGGGCCACGTATGATTTGGTTTCCTCAGAAGTTAGAGGGTGCGTCTTTGCCCGAAGGGTCAGCCTCTGGCGCAGTTGCCGGAGGTTCGGCTGCTTCAACTTTTGTTCCAGCTCCGGTTGCCCCACCAGCACGATCTGCAAAAGCTTCTCCGTGAAGGTTTCCAGATTGGTCATCATGCGGATTTCTTCAAGCAATTCGTCGGAGAGACCTTGAGCCTCATCCACGATCAGGACCGCAGTTTCACCGGCGCGATACCGGTCTAAAAGCCAGTTATAGAGGCGAAGCAGGATTTGGCTCTTGGATCTTGTGTCCGAGGGAATGCCAAAGTCCGCCATCATGTAATCGAGAAATTGTGGAACGTTCAGCCGGGAATTAAACACGAAAGCTGTGGGCACCTCCTGCACACGAAGCCATTCCAGCAATTTGTTAATAAGCGTGGTCTTGCCGGTCCCGACTTCGCCGGTCAATAGCACAAAGCCTTTGCGGCTCTGGATGCCGTAAGTGAGGCAAGCCAGGGCCTCCTCCGTATGCCGCGTCAGAAACAAATAACGGGGATCGGGGTTGACGTTGAACGGATTGGCTCGTAATCCGAAAAATTCCTTATACATGCGTTCCTAGACCTCGACGGTCTCTTTTTCTTCGACAAGTGGTTTCAAACGCGCACCGCTCGCGCCATGAAGTTTCCTATCTTCCCGGTCCAGGCCGATCCAGGGGATGGAGACCATCACGGGAAGATCCAAGACTGCGATTACGTCTTCTTCCGTACGAATCGACTTATCGGCGAATTCCAGCCAGATCGCTAGTGCAAATCCCACGGCCAGGCCAGCGCCCAATCCGCCGCCGGCGAATAGTGGCCGGTTCGGAAAGCTGGGATCTTCGGGAAGACCGGCTGAATTCAACAAACTCATCTGTTCTCCCTGCTGCCGGCTCTCCATATCGGTTTGTATCTGGGATTCGCTCTTCTTCGAAGACAAATCGTCATAGAGTTTCTGCGCCGAATTGTAGTCGCGCGTCAATTGTTTGTATTTCTCTTCGATGCTCGGACTCAGTGACAGCCGGCCCTGGTAACTTCGGATCTGATCTTGCATTCGCTTCTGTTCACGGCTGGCCTGGGCGATGGCATCGTCGTATTGGTGAATCTGTCCACGCATCTGCCGAATCTCAGGGGGTTCGGAGCCGCTGGCTTTATCATTTACGTCCGGGACCTTCGCAGCGGCGGCATTCAAATCGTTCAACTGGCGTTTTATCTCGGCGATATCCGCTTTGACCTTCTCCACATCGGGATAATCGTCGGTGTAGCGGGACTGCAACGACGTGAGTTGGCCCTGGAGAGTAGTCAACTGCTGTTGCAGGGTTTGAGGATTCGTCGATGTTTGGGAAAGCTTCCACGCCGCCAATTGCTGGGCCAGGAGCGATTGCGTGTAGGACTTATCTTGCTGGGCGCGGTTCAATGTTTGCGTAGTTGCGTCGAGCTGAGTATTGAGTGTGCCTAGAAGTTTTAGATTGTTGTCTTCATCCCCGGGCAACTGTCCGGTGTACAGCTTTTTAAATTCCGCCAGCTTGGCGTCCTGGTCATCCAGGCTGTGCTTCGCTTCTTCAACCTGATGCGACAGGAAATCGGTGGTGCTCTGCGCCACCTGTTCCCGTGCCTGTAGGTTTTGTTCCAGCATCATCGATGTCAGTTCGCTGCAAACCTGCTGAGCGGTTTTTGGATTGCTGGCCGTATAGTTCACGGTGAACCCGGGCACATCGCTGCTCTGTCCGGGTTTGTGGGTGGCTGGTTTGCTACCCGGAACGGTTCCCGGTGCGATGTCAGGAGTAACAGGCTCAATCGAAAGGTTGGTTTGAATGTCGGTGATAACATCGTCGGCACTCTTCCCCTTGGCCAGCCCCAGGCGATCAATCATTGGAACTAAACGGGTGCGGCTGAGCACTTGTTCCTGCATGGTGGCAATGCGTTGGACGATATCTTCGGTGACCACCGGCTTCACGTACCCTTCGGGAACCTTCTGACCCTCCACCATGACCGTCGCTTGCGACGTGTACTTGGGAGAGAAGGCGTAGGAAACCAGAAAACCGGCAATAGGCGCAAGCAGGGCGGGGATCAATATGAGCTTGAGTCGCCGTCGCAACATTGCCAGATAGTCATCCATGCTTAATTCGCGGTTCGCGATCATCTTATGTTTCCGTTCTGGCTGCCTTGCGGCGGCCTTGAATTAGTCAAGCCGGATGGGACGCGGATACCATTCCATCCCAACGACACCCGTGTGACGATTGGAGATTCCGCAATCGGCTGCCGAGCAAGTCGAACTGTCCAACGAAAATCGGCTGTATTGATAGCTGAGGAACATTCGATAACGCCGTCCTATGTGGCGGTGAAGGGTGGCTCCCGCAAACACATAGCGATCGGATGTGGCTGGAACTGTGACGGAAGCAGGGACAAGGTGCTCATTGTTTGCGATTCCGATGTCGGTATGCGCTTCCCATACTCGACCAAGGGGCCGCAGAACCGAAAAAGTCCCCACATCCGTTTTTGCGCCCAGAAAAGAGCCCGAACCATTCGTATTGTAATGCCGGTATTCCATCTGCACGGAGGTGTGGGGAAAACGGTACTGCAAGCGCAAATTTCCGCTCGCGGAGATACGGTTGGTAGAACCAATTAAATCGCCCTGAATGTGAGTAAATTGCGGACCGGCCCCGGCGATGAAGTCCATGCGGCCGGTTAGTCTATGCCCATATATGAAATGAACTGTATTGGTAGTGACGGTACTGCCAGAAATTTGAGGAAAGTTTATTTTCTGGAAACCGTACGAAAGGGCAACCTGATCGGTGCGATTAATCTGCCGGTCATAGCCAAATTGAGCCGCCTCTTGATCACTATCGACCAAGCCAAGCGGGTTGTTGGTGAAGTGTACGAATCCGTAACTGCCAGCGAGCGTAACCGAGGATCGAGGGGTAACAGCTTCGACTAGATCGGCGGTAACGCTATTAGTAAGGCGAGGCGTCTGGCCGACAGAACCAAACTGGCCAGCGCCGAGTGTGCCGCCCAAAGCGCTTCCCATCCCCGATGAGAGGCCTCCCGATTGTGTCCCCAATCCCGCAAGTCCTGCTTGCAAAGCCCCGGATCCACCATAAGATCCCGCTCCGAAGCTGCCTTCCGGCAAGTAACTTACACCATCCCGGAATGCCAATTGGCCGGTACGCCAGACAATGCGTTGAGCCAGTTCTGCCTGATGAATTTGATTCGTGTCATGCTGGACGCCCTCGTAGAAAATGCCTCCGCCTATGTACTGCAAGTCAGTTTCGTAGCGGCTAAAGATTTTTTGAAGTGTGAGGCTGCCCATCACTCGGGTCACGCCGCCGACGGTTGAATTGTTGCTTCCACCCGGAGTTCCATCAACATTAGAATCGGCCGATTCGCTCAGAATGGCGCCCGGCGCGAGGAAGCTCCGGCTAACCGTGCCGGGTTCAAGAGAAGGCTGATCCAAGCCCGAGATCGGCGGATTCTCGGTAGCCGACGGGATAGTGGCGCCCGATCCAAAAGCCGGGGCAGGCGGGGTCTGGTCTTGTTGAGGGTTTCCAGCTGTTGACTGGTCGGCGTCAGGTTTCTGTTGGGCGGTAGTGTCAACTTGCGCCCAACCGGCCAGCGGAGTTAACGCCGCCAGAATCAAGCCAAAAGCCCACGCATTTTGCGCAAATTTCTTAAGGTACGACAATCGTATCTCCGGCCTTCAAAACTATGTTGCTGGCTACGTCCCCTTGAAGCAAGTTCTTGTAGTTCACCGGAAGCTTCTGTTGCTTGCTGTCTTGGGTTCGCAGCACATAGATTTTTTTAGTGTTGGCGAATTGGGTAAAGCCGGCGCTCGCCAGTGCCTGCAGCACGGTCATATTGGGCATCAATGTAACCGCTCCGCCATGCAACACTTCTCCGGTCAAATAAACCTTCTTGCTATTGATAGCCGTGACCACCACAGTCACGCGCGGGTCAGCCAGATACTTTTTCAACTTGGTTGAGATTGAGGCAGCGAGTTCCATGGGCGTAAGGCCGGCCGCTTGTACATCGTTCAGCAGCGGTAATGAGACCATTCCATCTGGGCGAACTGGCAGCGTGGTGGTAAGATCGGCCTCTTTCCACACCGAAACGTGGATTGTATCCTCCGGTCCGATTACGTAACTCTGCGGAGCGGCATCCGAGGCGCTTGATGGACTCATTGCCGCCGTCGCAGAAGTGCCCCTGTCCTTATCGGCGTCGGCACTCTTCGCATGGTTCTGCGCAAAAGTCGCGACCGTGACGAAACCCAGCAGTATTGTTGTAAATGCGCCTCTTGCTCTCATGCTTTCTCCACTTACGACGCTTCGTATTCGCTGTAACCGATCTGCTTGAGCTTATACAACAGGGCCTTATAGCTTATCTGGAGCTCTTCAGCTGCCCTGCGCCGGTTCCACCGGGTTCGTGTCAATGCCTTCAGAATCACTTCTCTTTCGGCCTCTCTTGAGGCCGCCCGCGCCACGTCTTTCAGTGAAACTGCAGCCCCTTCCCCCATTGGTTCGGACTTGGTTAACATCGCCTTCAGGCCGCGCATGGCGAGCGATTCGTTCCCCAAAATCACGAAAGCCTTGGCTGCGTCTGCCAGTTCCGGAATATTCCCCGGCCAGCCATACTCTTTAAACAAACGCTGAGTTTGCGTGCTTATGGTTGGCAATGGCCGATCAAAATCCGCCGCATATTTTGCCAGGAAGAAGTCTGTCAAGGCCGGAATGTCTTCCTTCCGCTGGCGCAAAGGAGGCAAACGAAGACAGACGCCGCTAATCCGGTAATAAAGATCCTCGCGAACTCGTCCCTCCC
>CAAGKR010364184.1_pt1 | contig 14958 bp, 15 predicted proteins | sample 2556971 | NCBI WGS metagenome assembly CAAGKR01 (sample SAMEA5207829, study PRJEB30636) | soil metagenome | biome: forest; feature: boreal; material: soil | place: USA | collected 2011-09 | depth 1 m | reverse complement strand
GAGGACGTCGTCGGGAGGGAGATCCTCGATTCCCGGGGCAATCCGACGGTCGAGGTCGAGGTCGATCTCATCTCGGGTGCGCGCGGCCGCATGGCGGTACCCAGCGGTGCGAGCACCGGAGCGCACGAGGCGGTCGAGCTGCGCGACGGGGGCGACCGCTACGGCGGGAAGGGCGTGCTGCAGGCCGTCGAGAACGTCAACGGTGAGATCCGGGCCGCGCTCTGCGGGCTCGACGCGCTCGACCAGCGGGCCCTCGACGAGACGCTCGTGGAGCTCGACGGCACGAGCGGCAAGTCGCGGCTCGGCGCCAACGCGGTGATCGGTGCCTCGCTCGCCGCGGCGAAGGCCGCCGCCGACGAGGTCGACCTGCCCCTATACCGGTACCTCGGCGGTGCCAACGCGCACGTGCTGCCCGTGCCGATGATGAACGTGCTGAACGGCGGCGCGCACGCCGACAGCAACGTCGACGTGCAGGAGTTCATGCTCGTGCCGGTCGGTGCCGTGAGCTTCGCCGAAGGTCTGCGCTGGGGCGCCGAGACGTATCACGCGCTCAAGACACTGCTGCACGAACGCGGGTTGTCGACCGCGCTCGGCGACGAGGGTGGGTTTGCACCCGACCTTCCGAGCAACGAAGACGCGTTGCGCCTGCTGGTCGCCGCGATCGAGCGCGCCGGCTACCGCCCGGGCCGGGAGATCGCGGTCGCGCTCGACATCGCCGCCACCGAGCTGTTCCACGATGGCGTCTACGACCTGTCGGGCGAGGGCTCTCGCTTCACCGCGACCGAGTTCGTCGGGTACCTCGAAGGCTTCTGCGACCGCTATCCGATCGTGTCGATCGAGGACGGCATGGCCGAGGACGACTGGGACGGTTGGGCCGTGATGACGCAGCGCATGGGCTCGCGCGTGCAGATCGTGGGCGACGACGTGTTCGTCACCAACTCCGAGCGGCTCGCGCGCGGCATCGGGCTCGGTGTCGCCAACTCGATCCTCGTGAAGGTGAACCAGATCGGAACGCTCACCGAGACGCTCGACACCATGGCGCTGGCGTCGCGCAACGGGTACACGTCGGTGATGTCGCATCGCAGCGGCGAGACCGAGGACGTCACCATCGCGGAGCTCGCGGTCGCGACGAACTGCGGCCAGATCAAGACCGGGGCTCCCGCCCGCAGCGATCGGGTCGCCAAGTACAACCAGCTGCTGCGCATCGAGGAACAGCTCGGAGAGGGCGCCGCCTATCCGGGCGTCGCCGCCTTTGCCCGCAAGGGGGTGCGCGCGTGAAGGGTCGCCTCACCCCGGCCGCGAGAATCGCGTTGCTCACCGTGTTCAGCGTCGCATTCCTCTTCGTGTTCGTGTTCCCCACGAGCTCGTACGTGTCGCAGGCGCGGCAGGTGAGCCGGGCCCGGCACGATCTCGCGATCCTGCGCGAGCAGAACCGCGCCCTCGCGACCGAGGCCGCGAAGTTGCGGACCACCGCGGAGATCGAGCGCATCGCGCGCGAGCGTTACAACATGGCGCTGCCCGGTGAGCGGTTGTTCTCGATCGTTCCGACACCTCCGGCGACGGCTCCCACCACGACGACGACCATTCCGGGCGCCGCGTCGTCGGCAGCTCCCTAGCCGACGATCTCGGCGCCGGGTTTGCCCGCGGCGGGCGCGACCGGAAACATGGGTCGATGCCGAGTGCCGCCGACGTCGCCCGCCTCTCCGAGCTGCTCGGGCGCGCCCCGCAGGCTGCGTTCGAGGTCGTGACGCGCACAACCGACGGCGGGCCCGAGGTCATCCGCAACGCGCCGCTGCTCGACGACGGCACACCGATGCCGACGCGGTACTGGCTCGTCGACCGCGATCTCGTGCGTCGGGTCTCCCGCGTCGAGGCCGACGGCGGTGTGCGGGCCGCCGAGGCGGCGGTCGATCCGGAACGCCTCCGCCGGGTACACGAGGTCTACGCGGCCGAACGCGACGCGGCGCTTCCTCCCGGCCACCACGGGCCCCGTCCCCACGGCGGGGTGGGAGGGACGCGCACCGGCGTCAAGTGCCTGCACGCCCACTACGCCTATTTCCTCGCCGGCGGTGACGACCCGGTCGGCGAGTGGGTTGCGAACCGCCTCGGCGAAGGAGACGAACCTCGATGACGCGCGTCGCCGCGGTCGACATCGGTACCAACTCCACCCGCCTTCTCGTCGCCGATGTCGAGGGCCGGGGCGCCGACGCGCGGGTGAGTCAGATCCAACGCGAGATGCGCATCACCCGGCTCGGTGCCGGCGTCGACGCCGACCGAACGCTGCGTCCCGAAGCGATCGAGCGAACCGTCTCGGTGCTGCGCGAGTACGGCGAGATCATCGAGCGGCTGGGCGCGACGCGGGTGCGGGCCGCGGCCACGAGCGCCTCGCGCGACGCGCGCAACCGCGACGAGTTCTTCGATCCTGCCACCGAGGCGCTGCGGGGAGTGCGCCCGGAGCTGCTCGCCGGTGAGGAGGAGGCTGCGCTGTCGTTCCTCGGCGCGACCGCAGGGCTGCGCGAGCAAGCGCCGTACCTCGTCGTCGACGTGGGTGGCGGCTCGACCGAGTTCGTCGTCGGCACCGACAAGCCCGAGGGATTGATCTCCGTCGACGTCGGCTGCGTGCGGCTCACCGAGCAGTTCCTGCACGGCGACCCACCCGAGCCCGAAGAGCTCAGCAACGCGGTGTCGGCCGTGCGCGACCACTTGGCCGACGTCGGTCGCGAGGTGCCGGGCGTTGCCGGTGCCGCCACGCTCGTCGGTCTCGCCGGTACGGTCACCACGTTGGCCGCGGTCGAGCTGGGGCTCACCCGGTACGACCCCGAGGCCGTCCACCACTTCCGGCTCAGCCGCCAGGCCGCAGAAGACGTGTTCCGCACGCTCGCGACGGAGCCGATCGCGCAGCGTCGCCACAACCCCGGCCTCGACCCGGGCCGGGTCGACGTGATCGTCGGCGGTGCGGTGATCGTCGTCTCGATCCTGCGCCATTTCGGGTTTCCCGAGATGCTCGTCTCGGAGAGTGACATCCTCGACGGTCTCGCCCGCAGCTTGGGCTAGGCCTCTTCACAACCGCTCCTGCCCGCCGAGTGATGTCGGGTGGAGCTCGTGACCTTCGTCAGTGCCTTGCAGCGGCTCACCGCAGCCGAGCTGCGCGACCTCGCGTTCGACCTCGACCACGCGGTCGACTGCGCGGCCGACGAGCTCGCGCTCTACAAGGCGCTCGCCGACCTCGATCGTGCCGCGCGACGCGTGCACCGCGTGATCCAGGCCGGGCTCGCCGCGCACGTCTCGGTCGAAGCCGTGCTCACCGCCGCGCGCGCCGCCGGCATCGACCTGCCCGACTCGGGCGTCACGCGCGTCGCACGCAGCGCATCCCACGTTGCCCGTGCGCTCGTCGCGAGTGAGACCGCTCAGGATCTCATCGTCGTCACCCGAGGCTTCCACCGCGTCGCGGCGTGAGTCACCGGACGGGGAGCTAGCTTCCCGCAGCGATGGCGCAAGCGGCGGTCGCCGGGATCGGGCAGACCCGGTACGCGAAGAACATGGGTCGCAGCGAGCTCGACCTCGCGACCGAGGCGATCGGCAACGCGTGCGCGGATGCGGGCCTCCCGGTGAGCGCGGTCGACGGGTTCGTCAGCTACCACGTCGAGCAGGTCGCCGAGGTCGACCTCGTGACCACGCTCGGTATCCCGGAAGTGCGGTTCATGGCGCGCACGCCGTCGGGTGGTGGCGGTGCGGCTGCGATCCTCGGGCTCGCAGCTGTCGCCGTCGCGAGCGGGACGGCCGAGTGCGTCGTGGCCTTCCGGGCCCGCAACCGCTCGAAGGCGGCGTCGTACGGCCGCGATCCCAACCAGGGTGGCCGGCCGTGGGCCAAGGCCGGCTCGAGGCTGCGCGACTTCCGCCAGTGGCAGCACCCGTTCGGGGTCGCGGCGCCCGCGCACGAGTTCGCGTTGATCGCGCGCCGGCACATGCACGTCTACGGCACGCGCGCCGAGCACTTCGGTATGCAGGCGGTCGCGCAACGGTTCCACGCCAGCCGCAACCCCGACGCGATCATGCACGAGCCGATCACGCTCGAAGACTGGGCCGCGTCGCGTCCGATCGCGGAGCCGATCCGGTTGTTCGACTGCTCGCTGGAGAACGACGGCGCGACGGCGGTGCTCGTCACCTCACTCGAGCGCGCACGCGACCTCCGCCGGCCCGCGGTGCCGGTGCTCGCACAGGTGCAGTACGGAGCACCGATACATACGGAGCTCGCGGATTTCTTCGCGTCGACCGCGGCGTTCGGTGAACGGGAGACCGGAGCGGTGGCGGCGGGCCGGCGCCTGTTCCGCGAGGCGGGTCTGACCCCCGCCGACGTCGACGTGGCGATGATCGTCGAGCCGTTCTCGGTCGCGGTGCCGTTGGCGCTCGAGCAGTACGGGTTCTGCGCGATGGGTGAGGGTGGCCCGTTCATCGAGAGCGGCGCGACCCGGTGGCCCGACGGCGGGTTGCCGGTGAACACGCACGGCGGCTCCAACGGTGAGGCCTTCGTGCACGGGGTCAACCACCTCCCCGAAGCGGTCCGGCAGCTGCGCGGCACCGCGTGCAATCAGGTTGCCGGGGCCGAGGTCGCGTTCGTGTGCGGCGCGATCAGCGACCCTTCCGGCGCGGTCCTGCTGGGAGTCGACCGGTGACCCTCCACCCGCGTCCCGATCCGCACAACGACGGCGACGCCCGGTTCTGGGCCGGGCTCGGCGAGGGCGAGCTCAGGATCCAGCGCTGCACGGCGTGCCATGCGTTGGCGCATCCACCCCGCCCGGCGTGCGCGCAGTGCGGCGCGCGCGAGTCGGAGGCGGTGCCCGTGGCCGGCACCGGCGAGGTGTGGTCGTTCACCGTGATCCATCCGCCGACGTTGCCCGCGTTCGCCGACCGCACTCCCTACGCAGCCGTCGTGGTGCGGCTCGACGAGGGCGTGTTCCTCGTCAGCAACCTGCTCGATTGCCCCGTCGACGAGATCACGATCGGCGCCCGCGTCGAGCTCGCGATCACCGAGTTGGAAGCCGGCCTCCTCCTCCCGCTGTTCCGCCTCGCCGGTCGTGGCTCAGCTTGACCCGCCTGCGCCGTGCAGGTTACGGCGTTCGAATGTGAATGAAGCCTCCGAAGAACGACCTATCCCGCGCCGGCCGCCCTTCGCGAAGACTCGCGACCGCTCGGTCGAAGACTTCGACTCGGCGTACGGGAGGAAGGTTCTTCGGCGTGATGGGTAGTCCGAGGTGTCGTGACAACGCGTCGGCCAATCGTCGATTGATCCTCATCAGCGCCCAGACGTAGGCGAAGAGGTACACGCCGGTGACCGGAAGGACAACGAGGTAGTAGAGCGGGCCGGTAACGGTGATCGCGAGCACGACTATGAACGCGAGGAGACCGAGACGGGTGAGAGCCAGCCACGATCTCTGGCGGAGCAGCGCGGTTGCCTCGCGTCCGATCCGTGGCTCCCAGATGGTGTTGAGGCGTTCGTTGGCCATCGCGCAACCTCGCTGTCCAGGAGTCAGCGCTCCTTCTCGATCGGCCCCGTCCCTCGGCGGTTGAGCGATCGCACGATTGCGCGGTCACCGCTCGTTCCGCCATCGACGTGGAGACCGGGACTCCCGAGCGTCCGGGCGGGTGACGTTCGCGATCGATCACTGAGACGTTCGCGAAATCGCGGTTCCGCGTTCGCTGGCCGCTCTGGGTCGGCGACGCCGTGACGACGCGATCTACGCTGCCCGGATGGAGCGGCTGCGACCGTCCAAGTGCAACCGGCCCGATCTCGACGACGCGGAGCAGACGCGACCATGAACACCGTGGCGCACTCGGAACGTCTGCTGCTCGGGCCGGGGCCGTCGAACCCGTATCCCGAGGTGATCGAGGCGCTCACCCGCCCGGTGCTCGGCCATCTCGACCCCGAGTTCCTCGCGCTGCTCGACGAGACCTGCGCGTGGCTGCGCGACGCCTTCCGCACGGCCAACCCGCTCACGCTACCGATCAGCGGTACCGGCTCGGCCGGCATGGAGGCGTGCTTCGTCAACCTCGTCGAGCCCGACGACGTGGTGATCATCGGCGTCAACGGCGTGTTCGGCGGCCGCATGTGCGACGTTGCGCAGCGCTGCGGCGCGCAGGTCGTCCGGGTGGAGGAGCCGTGGGGCCGCGCGATCGACCCGCAGCGCCTGCTCGAGGCGCAGGCCGCGCAGCCGCAAGCCCGTCTGGTTGCCGTCGTGCACGGCGAGACGTCGACCGGCGTCGTCAACGATGTCGCTCCGCTCCGTGCCCTGCAAGCCACCGACACGTTGCTGCTCGTCGACGCGGTCACGTCGCTCGCCGGCATCCCCGTCGAGGTCGACGCATGGGGGATCGACGCCGTGTACTCGGGCACGCAGAAATGCCTGGGCGTGCCCCCTGGCCTCGCGCCACTGTCGTTCTCGCCTCGCGCCGTCGAACGGGTGCGCACGCGCGCCCGGCCGGCGCAGTCGTGGTACCTCGACCTCGGCCTGATCGGCGAGTACGTCGGGGCGGAGCGCCGCTACCACCACACCGCACCGATCTCGATGATCTACGCGCTGCACGCCGGTCTCGGTGTGCTGCGCGCCGAAGGGCTCGAGGCGTCGTGGGCCCGGCACGCCCGCGTCGGCGCCGCGCTCCAGCACGCGCTACCGGAGCTCGGGTTCCGCCTCTTTGCAGAGGAAGGCCGGCGGCTCCCCGAGCTCACCACCGCCTGGCTGCCCGAAGGCGCCGACGACGCCGCGCTGCGAGCGACGTTGCGCGATCGCTACGGCATCGAGGTCGGTTCGGGCCTCGGCGAGCTCGCGGGCAAGGGCTGGCGGGTCGGCCTCATGGGCCACTCCGCGCGGGAGCGCTCCGTCGTCACCCTGCTGGGCGCGCTTCGGGAGCTTCTCTGAGCATGGTCGCGCGGTAATAGCGAAGCTCGGCGACCGACTCGCGGATGTCGTCGAGCGCGCGGTGCGCCTCCTTCTTCGACGGGCGGCCGCGGTAGACCTCGGGGTACCACCGGCGGCAGAGCTCCTTGAGCGACGACACGTCGATGCTCCGGTAGTGCAGGTACTGGTCGAGCTCGGGCAGACCACGATCGAGGAAGCGCCGGTCGACGCCGATGCTGTTGCCGCAGAGCGGCGCCTGCCCCGCGTTGGGCACGTGGCCCTTCACGTACTCGAGCACGCGGGCACCGGCCGTCGTGAGATCGACGGTCGACGCCTCGATCTGGGGCAGCAGGCCCGACTTGGTGTGCATCTTGCGAACGAAGTCGTCCATGCCGGTGAGCGCGGCGGAATCTTGGTGGACGACGATGTCGATGCCGTCGTCGACGAGCTCCAACTGCGAGTCGGTCACGAGGCAGGCGATCTCGACGATCACGTGACGTTCGGTGTGGAGACCGGTCATCTCGAGGTCGATCCACACCAACCGGTCGTCTTCTGGCTTCGGGTCGGGCATCGGCGACACGGTAGGCGCGCGGGGCGTGACGGCGGCGACTCGCCGGTAGATTGCGCCCGTGCCCGAGATCGTCTGGCGGCCGAGCAGCGCACTGCTCGAGGAGAGCAACGTCGCCCGCTTCGCCGCGGCCGAGGGCATTGCCGACTTCGCCACGTTGCGCGATCGGTCGATCGCGGAGCCCGAGTGGTTCTGGGACGCCGTCGTCCGCTTCCTCGGCCTGGTGTTCACCGAGCCCTACACGCAGGTCGTCGACCTCAGCGACGGTGCGCCCTGGGCCCGGTGGTTCACCGGCGGGAAGCTCAACCTCGCGTCGTCGTGCGTCGACCGGTGGGCCGACGACGCGGCCAAGGCCGATCGGCCGGCGGTGGTCTGGGAAGGAGAGGAGGGCACCACCCGCACGCTCTCGTGGCGCGAGCTGCGCGCGCTCACCGACGGCATCGCCTCGGGCCTCGCGGCCCGCGGGGTGGGAGTGGGCGACGCGGTCGGGATCTTCCTGCCCATGGTGCCCGAGACGGTCGCCACGCTCCTCGCGGTCGCGAAGCTCGGCGCAATGTTCCTGCCCATCTTCTCCGGCTACGCGCCCGACGCCGTCGCGATCAGGCTCGCCGACGCCAAGGCCGTCGCGCTGGTGACCGCCGACGGCTTCACGCGGCGCGCGCGCGTCGTGCCGATGAAGGAGACGGCCGACACGGCGGTCGAGTCGGTGCCCTCGGTGCACACGATCGTGGTGGTACCGCGCCTCGGCCGCGACGTGCCGATGAAGCAGGGCCGCGATGTCACGCTCGAGGAGTTGCTCGCCGCGGGCGGCGACCGCTTCGAGGCGCTCGCGCTCGAGAGCGAGCATCCACTGTTCGTCGCGTACACGAGCGGCACGACGGGCCGGCCGAAGGGCTCGGTGCACGTGCACGGCGGGTTCCTGGCGAAGGTCGCGGAGGAAGCCGCGTTCCAGACCGACGTGCGCCCCGACGAGCGGTTGTTCTGGCTCACCGATCTCGGCTGGATCATGGGACCGTGGGAGATCGTCGGCACCCTCGCCAACGCCGGGACGCTCGTGCTCTACGACGGCGCCCCCGACTACCCCGGGCCCGACCGGTTGTGGGCGCTCGTCGAGCGCCACCGCATCGGCGTGCTCGGCGTCTCACCGACGTTGATCCGCTCCCTGATGGTGCACGGAGACGGGCCGATCGACGCGCACGACCGTTCGTCGTTGCGCATCCTCGCGTCGACCGGCGAACCGTGGAACGAAGGCCCGTGGCGTTGGTACTTCGATCGGGTCGGCGAGGGTCGGTGCCCGGTGATCAACATCTCCGGCGGCACGGAGGTGGGCGCGTGCTTCCTCTCGCCCCACGTGGTCGAGCCGTTGTCGCCGTGCTCGCTCGGGGGTCCCTCGCTCGGCATGGCCGTCGACGTGTTCGACGACGCCGGCCGTCCCGTGCGCGGCGAGGTCGGTGAGCTCGTGTGCACGAAACCGTGGCCGGGCATGACACGCGGCCTCTGGAACGACCCCCAGCGCTACCTCGACACCTACTGGTCGCGCTACCCGGGCGTGTGGTGGCACGGCGACTTCGCCTCGATCGCTCCCGACGGCCAGTGGTTCCTGCACGGGCGGTCCGACGACACGATCAAGCTCGCGGGCAAGCGGCTCGGCCCGGCCGAGGTCGAGAACGTGGTCGTCGGCCACCCTTCGGTCGTCGAGGCCGCCGCGGTCGGTGTGCCCGACGAGGTGAAGGGCGAGGCGCTGTGGGTGTTCGTCGTCGTCGCTCCGGGTGTCGACGCGAACGACGACCTGCGCGCCGAGCTCACTACGAAGGTGGTCGAGCACCTCGGGTCCTCCTTCCGCCCGGCCGCGGTGCGGTTCACGACCGCGCTGCCGAAGACCCGCAGCGCCAAGGTGCTGCGCCGTGCGATCCGCGCCGTCGTCACCGGCGCCGCCCCCGGCGATCTGTCGGGCCTCGAAGACCCCGGAACCCTCGATGCGGTCGCGCACGCCACCTGAGGTCGAGCTCGTCGGCGCCCGCGTGCTGCTGCGGCCGCTGCGGGCCGACGACTGGGACGGCTGGCGCGACGTTCGCGAGCGCAGCCGCGCCTGGCTCGAGGCGTGGGAGCCGCGACCCGAGCCGGGTGCGTCCGATCCGGTGACCGATCGCGAGGCCTTCCGCGCCCGGTGCGGCGCGTGGGACCGACAACGCCACTTCGACGCGGCCTACGGCTTCGGGCTCTTCCTGCTCGACGGCCGGTTCGCCGGCGAGGTGAGCCTCGGCAGCGTCTCGCGCGGCCCGTTCCAGAGCGCGTTCGTCGGCTACTGGATCGACGAGGCGCTCGCCGGCCGCGGGTACGTGCCCGAAGGTGTCGTGCTGATGCTGCGCTACGCGTTCGAGACGCTGCGCCTCCACCGGTTGGAGGCGGCGATCGTGCCCCGCAACCGGCCCAGTCGCCGGGTCGTCGAGAAGCTCGGGCTGCGCGAGGAGGGCACCGCGCTGCGCTTCCTGCAGATCCAGGGTGTGTACGAGGATCACGTCCGCTACGCGATCACCGTCGACGAGTGGGACGCCCGCCGCGCCGAGCTCACCAGCGCGTTTCTCGAGTAGAGCGGGGCGCAAACAGAAGCCCGTTCGCGAATCGACGACCTGATCCCGACGCGGCGAAGGCGGGAGCGAAGCGAGCGTCGAGCTCGCCAGCGAGCGAGGGGCGGAAACGGAAGCCCGTACGCGAATCAACGAAGAACGAGCGAGCGAAGAAATACCGGCCTTCACCAGGGCGGCTGCGGAATCCCGCAACCGCCCTGGTGCCCCCCAGCGACATCGGCGGTTGTCGATCGCCAGGCGCAGGAACCGGCGTTCCCGCGCTCAGCCTCGCTCGGCCCCCGCCGTCCGCCCGGATCTGTCGCGTAGGTGTTCCTTCGGCAGGTCGATCAGCGGCGCGTGCGCGCGGATGTCCCACGCGGTGAGCTTGTCGATGCCCCGGCGTTCGGCCCCGAGCACCTTCGGGATGGCGCTTGAAGTTCTCGCCGCACACGGAGCAGCGCCGCACCGTGGTATCGAGAACCACTGACACACATGTCTGACACCGATACATGGCCCGAAGACCTCCACTTGCACCCTCGACCGGCCTATTCGTGCCGGTGAGGATGTGCCTGCCCACGCAGAGTGTACGCCCCCCGACGATCCGTGTCACCACTCTTCGCGCGGAAAATCGCGCGAGGGGAGGTTCGCGGGGTCAGGGGCGGGCCGGCCGGGAGAAGTAGCCCTCGGCGAGCGACCAGGTCTGGGCCTCGAGCTCGGCGGCGACGGCCGCCTCGAAGTCGGCCTGCCAGGGCGCGTGGCGCAGGCTGGCCTTGGTGCGGCCGACGAGGGGCTTCGGTGCGGCCGCGGCCCGGGTTCCGAGGGCGATGGCCGCGTCGAGCAGCTCCCCGGCCGGGTGGCCCGACCAGGCCAGGCCGATCTCCAGCGCCCGGGCGGCGTCGATCGCCTCGCCGAAGAGCACGCAGGCCGCCGCGGCCTGGGGGCCGACCGACCGCTCGAGCATCCAGAGGTGCCCGCCGCCGGGGTGCAGGCCGATGCGCAGGAAGCGGCTGTCGAAGCGGGCGGTGGGGCCCACGAGGCGGAGGTCGCACGCGAGGGCCAGGTTGAAGCCGGCACCGACCGCCGCGCCGTCGACCGCGGCGATCGTGGGCAGCGGCGAGCGCAGCACCCGGAGGAAGGCGTCGTAGACGGTGACGATCAAGCCCCGCTCCGCAGCGTCGGCGGTGCTCGCGAGCCGGCCGAGGCTCGTGGTGTCGGCACCCGAGCAGAAGGCGGGCGGTTCTCCGGTGACGACCGCGGCACCGATCGTGTCGTCGCGCTCGAGGTCGTCGAAGGCCGCGACGATGCCGGCGACCATCGGGAGCGACAGCGCGTTGCGCCGTTCCCGGTCGACGAGGCGGACGACCGCCACGCCGTCGTGGCGTTCGATCTCCACCAGCGCTCGGTCGTGCGTCGGTTTCGTGCTCATGAATCTCAGGTGTCTCTGACGACGGCGGGCGAGTGGCGGAAGAAGCTCTCGACCTCTTGCTCGTAGCGGTAGCCGGGATGCTTGTCGCCGATCGTGTCCGCGAGGCGCAGCCCGCGCGCGAAGGCCTCGACCGTGCCCGCCGTCGTGTACTTGTAGTGGTACCCGGCCCGCTTGTAGCGGTCGTTGTCGATGTGGCGGCCGTAGCGGAGGAGCATGAGGCTCTCGGGTGGCATGTCGACGATGCGCAGGAGCCGGAGCGGCTCGACGGCCACGTTGGTCAAGATCGGCGGCAGCGCGACGCGCCGCTTGCCGACGATGGCGCACACCTCGCTCCACGGCATGTTGCCGTCGCCGCCCACGTTGAAGACGCCCGGTGCCGAGTGCGTCGTTGCGTACATCAGGGCACCGACCACGTCGTCCTCGTGCACGAACTGGATGCGCGGGTCGAACCCGAAGATCTCCGGGACGACCGGCAGCTTCAACGCGGTCGTGTACGGCGTCTCGATGTCGTCGCCGAGCACGTTGGCGAACCGCAGCAGCGTCACGTCGACGTGGGGGCTGTCGTCGGCGAAGTCGTGCAGGATCGACTCCACCTCGAGCAGCGACCGTTCGACGTTGGTGCGCGGCCCGCGCGTCCGCTTGTCTTCCTCCCGGAAGCAGTACGGGTCCTGGAAGTTCGAGCCGTAGACGAGACCGCTGCTCTTGAGCACGACCTTGCGCACCGGGCTCCCGGCCGCACCGGCCGCCGCGAGCAGGCTCATGGTGCCGATCACGTTGACCTCGTGGAGGGTGCGGCTGCTCGCGAGCGTCGAGTCGACGATGAGGTGCGTGTGGAGCACCGTGTCGATCTGGGTGGCCTTCACGATGCGGGAGAGGATCGAGTACGACGAGTCGCTGCGCACGAACTCGGTGCGCTCCAGGGGGACGGTCGGGTCCTTGGTGTCGAGGCCGACGACCACCTCGACGTCGGGCCGGTTCTCGAGGATCTGCGCGAGCTTGCCGCCCCAGTAGGTCGACAGGCCGGTGACGAGGACGCGCATCGCCGTTACCCGAACCACACGCTGCGTCGCGAGCGCAGCATGTCGTAGAGCGCGTCCTGGATGAGCATCCGGATGCGTTCCGACTCCTCCATCACCCGGCTGCGCGAGTAGCGCTCCTGGTCGTTGGGAACGTCGAAGTGCACGGGTGGGAGCACGCGCAGCTTGAACTTCGCGGGCAGGTACGTGACGAGTCCGAGCGGACCGAGTAGGAGCTGGTTCGCGGTCACCGGGAAGTACGGGATGCCGATGAGCTTCGCGAGCCGGTTGTTCTTCCAGAGGATCGGCATCGACTCTTCGTTGCCGACGACCGCGATCGGCACGATCGGCACACCGGCGCGCATCGCGATCTCGACGAACCCGCCCCGTCCGAAGCGCCGGAGCTGGTACCGGTCGCGGAAGTGCTTCCCGGTGCCCTTCGCACCTTCGGGGAAGACCAGCACGAGCTCACCCTCGTCGTGGAGCAGCCGGTACGCGTTGTCGGGGTTGGCGGTGACGCCGCCGCCGCGCGACCAGAGCGTGCCGACGACGGGCAGCGCGCGGAAGAGATGCTCGGCGAGGCCGTAGACCGGTCGGCCGAGGTCGGTCTCGACTCCGTGCATGATCACCGGCGCGTCGGCGGGGATCGCGCCCGCGTGGTTCGCCACGAGGAGCGCCCCGCCCTCGCGGGGGAGATGCTCGAACCCTTCCCACTCGGCCCGGAACCAGTAGCGGTAGATCGGGTCGTAGATCATGCGGGTGAGGGCGCGGAGGTGCTCGCTCCGGCCCCATGAGTCGACATCGGAGCGGCGGGTACCGCCGATCGGCTCCGGCTCGTCGTCGCGGCGGGGACGGGGGAGCGGCACGAGCTCACCGCCGGCGCGCAGGGCGGCTTCGCTGCCGGTGCCCATCGCGTTGCGGGCCTCCCGCTCGACGTCGGTGAGGTCGATCTCGGGCGCAGGCGGGACGGCGGTCGGCCGCCGCGGATCGGTCACCGTTGAACCTCAGCACGATCGCGTCCCCGACGCAAACCTTCGCAGTGGCTTCTTGGCTTTGGTGGCGGCACGTGGCGTCAGGATTCCCGGGTCGCGCCTGCGCTATGTGCTTCGGGAGGCGCCGGTGACGAGCCAGTGGTCGCCGGCATAGCGCCGGCCCATCCCGACGAGGCGGGCGACCATGAAGAGGGTGAACGCGCCCCAGAGCGCGACGAGGCCACCGCCGGCAGCGTCGACGGCGATCGCCGCGGGAACGAACACGGCGGTCGCGGCGAGCATCGCCAACGCGAGGTAGCGCGATTCGCCCGCGCCGATGAGCACGCCGTCGAGCACGAAGACGACGCCGTTCATCGGCTGCATCGCCGCCACGATCCAGAGGACGGGCAGCACCTCGTGGCGCACGGCGTCGTCGTGGGTGAAGACGTTCGCGAGGACGGGGCTCGCCCCGGCGACCACGGCACCGAGCACCAGCCCCGCGATCACCCCCCACTCGATCATGCGGCGCGCCGCGCTGCGGGTGCCGGCCCGGTCGCCGGCACCGAGCGAGCGGCCGACGATCGCCTGGCCCGCGATCGCGATGGCGTCGAGCGACAGCGCGAGGAGGTTCCAGATCTGGAACGCGACCCCGTGCGCGGCGACCGCCGCGTCGCCGATGCGCGAGGCGACCGAGGTGGAGACGAGGAAGGCGACGAGCAGCGCGCCGGTGCGCACCACGAGGTTGCCTCCGACGATCGCGGCGGCCCGGATGCCCGCCCGATCGGGGCGCATCGACGCGTGCTCGGCGTGGGCCGCGCGCCGCACGATCACGACGTACGCACCCGCCGCGCCCAGCTGCGCGACGACCGTGCCCCACGCCGAGCCGGCGATGCCGAGATGCAGGCCGAACACGAGCAGCATCTCGAGGCCGAGGTTCCCCACGTTGGCCGCGACCTGGATGGCGAGCGGCGTGCGCGTGTCCTGGCAGCCGCGCAGGAAGCCGGTGCCGGCGAGCGCGATGAGCACGGCCGGCGCGCCGAGCAGGCTGATACGCAGATAGGTGAGGGCGTCCGGTCGGATGCGGGCCGACGCGCCCATCGCCCGCACCACCGCCGGGGCCACGGCGAGGCCGACGGCCGTGAGCGCCAGGCCGAGGCCGAGCGCGAGCCAGAGGCCGTCGATGCCCTGCGCCGCGGCGCGGGTGCGGTCGCCGGCGCCGATGCGGCGCGCCACCGCGGCCGTCGTCGCGTAGGCGAGGAAGTTGAAGATGCCGAACGCGACGCTGAGCAGCGTGCCCGCGACGGCCAGCCCCGCGAGCGGACGGGTACCGAGGTGGCCGACGATCGCGGTGTCGGCCAGCACGTAGAGCGGCTCGGCCGCGAGCGCGCCGAACGCGGGGATCGCGAGCCGGAGGATCTCGCGGTCGTGCCCGGCCGACGGCCGTTGCTGTCTCACCTTGCGTATTCAATACGGCTGATGGACGTCGCACCTCCGATTCGGTTCGCCGAGCTCGCCCG
>CAAGKR010532078.1_pt1 | contig 14973 bp, 8 predicted proteins | sample 2556971 | NCBI WGS metagenome assembly CAAGKR01 (sample SAMEA5207829, study PRJEB30636) | soil metagenome | biome: forest; feature: boreal; material: soil | place: USA | collected 2011-09 | depth 1 m | reverse complement strand
AGCCCGAAAACGGCAAGGATCGAGAATCCACATGACGCAGGCCCTCGAGAAAACAGCTCGCAATCCCTGCTCAGGGGAACACCCGACGTTTCCGCACTGTCGATAAATGCGCTCACGTTCCGCTGGAGCTTAGCAACGTCGGATGCATTGCTTTTGTTCACGACGGCATCTGCGGCCTTGACGAGTGCCTCGCGCGAAGCTTGATCGTTGAACAGGTGCCGGGCTATGCGAATCGTGTCGATATTGAAGGCAAATGCGACTGCCCCCGCTATGCAAAAAATGAAAATCTGCGCACGGCGTTTGTACCAGCCCGACACACGATCCATCGAATCGTTGAACCAAGTTTCTAGTCTAGTCCGAATCGCAAGTGCATCACCCTCCACATCTTGAAGAATCTTGGGTAACACTTCTCCCGTATATGCGGCACTTTTATTAAGCTGACCTGCGGCGTTCGACGCAGCGCCGGCGGGCGGCTTAAGATCCACCGCTAGGTCCATGACCGCGAGAGCAAACGTCGTCGCTGAGATGTACGACGGATAGGTTGCCCTCTCCCCAGAGGAGAATCGCCGAAGAAGAACCGGCGGTTTCTCCGGTTTGAGAGCCCTTATCAGCGGGTGATTGTGAAAATCAGCGGCCAGCCCAAGCTCTTTGCCCTCATTCAGTAGTTCGTTGATGCCTTGGCGGAGTCCCTTCGCGCGGAGAGCGAGCCATCGCGCAATCCACTCGTTGATCGCGCTGCACAAAAGGCTGAACATGAGGTAGATGAGAACGAGCCCGGTGGCGACTTCGATGACTCTCGATTCGAACATTCTGTCCTCCCGAGGCGCAGCGCTGAACGAGGACCCACTCAAGACTGGCATGATGGGATCAAATCGTGAGGGGCGAAATGTCGGATTCGTATCACCGGACTGTCGGATTCATATCACTTGGAATCCGTATCAATGCGTGATCGGTCAACAATGGCTAGATAAACCAACTGGGGGCTGCTCGAACGACGCGATGATAGAGAAATGCATCTCGGTGAAATGAAATCGACATTTCCCGCGATGACAAAAATGCCTATGGTTGGCCCGATCCACGCACCCGATCTGGTGCTGCCTGGCTTCAGATCTGAGCGATAGGTTGGAGGATGTCATGGCTGAACTGACAGCTCCGCAAGCTGACGAGCGGCGCACGGGGGGCCTCTGTCTGGCACTCTCCGGGGGCGGGTTTCGCGCAACTCTGTTCCATCTAGGCTCGCTCCGGCGACTCAATGAGCTCGGGCTCATCTCGTCAGCGACTGCAATATCCTCAGTCTCCGGCGGTAGCATCATGGCCGCCTGCCTCGCCGAGGCGATGATCAAGTCACCGCCGGTCCCGGGCCAACCCATCGCGGACTTTGGTTGGGTAGTAACCACAATTCGCAACCTCACATCCTACAACCTTCGCAGGACGATCCTGCTAAAGAAAATCCTGCATTTGAATGAGTCTCTAGCCGAACTCGTGGCTAAAGAACTGGAAGACCGAGTCACGTCTTCCTCCCTTGGCAAGCTTCCACAGACACCGCGCTTCCTATTCACCGCAACCGATATGGTTTTCGGAGTCGATTGGATCTATTCGAACGATATGGCGGGTGACTTTCAGGCCGGATATAAGGAGTCCGGGCTTGATTCCATTAAGATCGCGTATGCTGCAGCGGCTTCTGCATGCTTTCCGCCGGTTTTCGCGCCCCTCGATCCTTTAGTCAAGGCAAATGAGTTCAAGCGCGGCGCCGCCCGCGGTCCCGAAGCAGACGACTGCCGCAGCAAGATTCGACTTAGCGATGGCGGAGTCTATGACAACATGGGCCTCGAGCCCGTTTGGAAAAATGCGGAGACATTGCTCGTGTCGGACGCTGGTGGGCCGTTCGAATACGACAGGGACCGAGGAGCGATTTCAGATATAAAGCGGTACCCAGACATAATGGGCAATCAGGCGCTTTCTCTTAGAAAGCGCTGGTTGGTCGCAAGCTTTATCGGGGGACCTGGACCCGGGGGCAAGCCGGGGCTCAGCGGCACCTACTGGGACACAGGCCTTTATCGCTCCTATTACAAGAACGGCGACACTCTGGGCTATCCAAAGAAAATCGCAAAGCTAATTGCGCATATCCGGACTGACCTCGACGCCTTTTCGGACGGCGAGGCGTGCATCCTTGAGAATCACGGATACCTAATCGCTGATATCGCGATCAAACTTCGCGTTCCGACGCTTTATGCGCATGCACCACCTCTCGCAGTGCCGTACCCTGAATGGCTAGACGAGTCGCGTGCACGGAATGCCCTCAAGGACAGTTCAAAGCGGCGCTACTACTAAGGCGACTAAGGGGACAGGTATCACGATCGACGTGATGCCGTAACGTGTGATTAAGGAGCAAAGATGAACTATCTCGTGATCCGTTGGGCTTTGACCCTATTCACCTTGAGTGGATTAGTTAAAGGGACATCGCCTGTTAAGGTTATCGTCACCTCTTTAGAGGCGCGCGGTCATCAGCAGGCGGACGTGCTCGGCGTAACGATTCGGAGACTCAATATTCGATCAAGACCTGCCATCAATGGGCAATGGGTTAAGACGACCAAGGTTGGAGACACCCTCGTCATTCTCAGCCGCCGCGTTCAAAATGACTACCTTCGCGTGGCGACTTCCGAAGGCGATACAGGTTGGGTTTCGAGGCGCAGCGTCAAGTTTCTTTCGTCAATTGATCATGCGGATAGCCAAAGCACTCCGGCGAGGGCAAGCGCTTCCTTGTCCGTCGCTGCTGGCGACATCAGCACTTGGGAGAAGCCGGAACCTGTCGAACAGCAAGGGGGGGCATGCGTCGCCGAAGGGCTTGGAAAGAATGGGAAGGCTGCTCCGGATCCCGCAACGGATCTGCGAAAGAATCGGATAGACACGTCTAGCTCGTACCATTCGGTAAGCTTCGATCAGGTTTTGGCGCTCCCTTGGTCGGGGCTTCCGAGGCGCAGAGCCGGATGGAATCAGAGTGACTCGCTGCAAATTGTGGCGTTGGAAGGTCCTCCCGTGATGCTCGAAGGTTACCTCGTGGATGTCGTCGAAGAGGGAGCGGAATCAACTAACTGTGAGCTCAACACCCACGAATGGCACGATTGGCACATGTGGCTGGTGCCGACTTCGGGTGAAGCAGCAAACCGAGACCGGGCACGGGCGGTAGTCGTGGAGGTAACCCCGAGGGTACGCGCAACATCCCCGAATTGGATCCTTACTTCGGTTAAGGCACTTGCTCGAAATGGCGATAAGGTCCGAATTTCTGGTTGGTTAATGTGGGATCCGGATCATCCGGATCAAGTCGGCAAGACCCGTGGGACAACGTGGGAGATTCATCCCGTAACAAAGATTGAGGTCGATCGAAACGGGGATTGGCAAAACGTGGCGAATCAATGACCGTAGTTGATTCAAATCGACCGCGTCCAAATTCGCTATCGCAGAGTTCCGAGTCTCGAGAAAATCTCGAGGTCAAGACGATCGAGGGACGCGGGTGGAAGTATTTAATCGAGAGTCGCTACGATGAGGCGCTCGTCGAGTTTGATTGCGCACTTGCTGTTGATGGCGAGAGCGAAGGCGGCCTTCAGGGAAAGGTCGCCACCCTTCGAAAAAAGCGGCTGTTTGGACAGGCGAGTGAGCTACTCGAGGGGGCGTGTCTAGTTCATCCGCTGAGCGTTGGCCTGCTGAGTGAGCGAGCGTGGCTGAGTTACGAGCAACGAGACTACTTAAGAGCTGTAGACGCGTTCACTGCTGTCTTGCAGCTCGTCCCGGCCGATGCGGACAAGATTGTGTGGAGATCCTCGCTGCTTCGAGCGTTGCGGAAATTCGGCGAGGCTGAAAAGACACTCCGAGATGCTGACGCCCGTTTGCCCGGCAATCGAACTATTCTGACCGAGTGGGGTTGGCTTTTCTTCGATCAGCAGGAGCATGACCAAGCGATCAGAATCTTCAGCGCTGTCTTAGCCCGGGAGCCAAAAAACGAACTCGCCCTTCAGGGCAGAGTTGCCGCGACCCGTGTGAAAGGTAATTTCGGTGAGGCGACCAGGCTGCTTGTCGACGCAATGCATGATGTCCCGAGGAGTGCTGGGCTCTTAAGCGAAAAGGGTTGGCTCGCTCTTGCGCAAGGCCAGTACGATTCTGCGGAGGACGCATTTAGAAATCTGCTAACACTTCAGCCGAGTGACGTGTTTACACGCGTCAATCTAGCGTGGGCGCTATTTTGGCAAGGAACGGAAGAGGATTTTAACGCAGCCGCCGACGAGTGTCGGAAGGCGCTTGAGATCGATAGCGACCTTTCGCAAGCTTATGGATGCCTGGGTGTTATCGCGGCGAAGCAAGGCCGCCTGAGAGAGGCAGAGTCGAATCTGCTTCGATCCATTCGATTGGACCCTATTCGCGGCCGGCGGACTGATTTGGGTGCCCTCTACATTCAGATGGGGAGATATGGAGAAGCGGAGACGATTCTAGGCGAAGCCATTCAGACAAACCCCGACGATGCGCACGCACATGTTGAACTCGGTAACCTCTACTTGATAACGGATCGGGTGAAGAGAGCGATTCGCCACCTACGAATTGCGAAAGCAGTTGATCCGAGCGATGCGGATCCGCCAAGAGCGTTAGCGATCGCCCTACTTGAAAGCGGAAAGGTCGCAGAGGCGGAGAAAGTTCTACGCGAGGCGTTGCGGGCCCTCGACCAATCTAAACGTTGGCAGCTTCACCTCACCCTATGCCAAGTGCTGACACGCGTTGGTGACGATACCGGCGAGTCCACGTTTTATCGCGACGCGCTGAAAGAAGCCAATGAGGCAATTCGGATGAATGATACCCAAGCGGAAGCGTATTTCTACACGGGGATCGTTCGATATAAGCTAGGCGATTACACGGGTGCGCTAAAGGATTTCCGCACGTGTACGTCTACGGACAAGCGACACCTTGAAGCAGATCTCAATGCCCGGCGCATCCAAGCTCTTCTGCGCGGTGATCAGCAGTCCCGCGTCGGACGCAAGGAAAGCTATGGCTTGGCGATCTTCTTCGTTGCTCAGCTAGTGTTGGTTTGGACTGTCTTCCTTCAGACGAATAGAATCGATCAAAAAACCATGCTCGTGATCGTTCCTCTCGTGCTCAGTTTGACGCTCTTGTCAATTTTGCTCCCGTGGCTTAGCCGACTGAAGCTTCAAGGGTTGGAGGCAGTCTTGAGCGAACCAAAACCAAAGGAGACGCTGATTTCAGGTCCTAAGGGCGAGGTTGGCTTTGACACGGCGCTCGCAGGTATGGTTGGTCGGTAGGGCGGATCGTGTCGCACTGCTAGTCCGTTGACCAAGGCCCGACATACGGCGAGCAATTTCATGTAAATGATCGGCGACGATATTGGAATAAGTGCGATGATATGGTGGCTGCGATCGGGGAGATACCGCTTGCACCCACCCTTTACACCGCGCTCCATAGCGTCTGACCCCCGAGACTATGGGCGCTGATGTCCTTGCCGCACTAGTTACTCCGATCTGGAGAGAGATGACAAGCAGCAATCATTCGCCTTGGTGACAGAATCTCGCAATTCTGCTTCGCTAGCACTCGAGAGCGTGCGTATTGGACAAGGGAGCATGAACAAGGGAAACTGTGGATCGGGCAACGAGTGCCGGGTTTCGCCTCGCCTCTTTCGGCCGCTAGCGCTTTAGGACAAGGCGAGAAGCTGAGTCAGACCTCCCATCCAATCCGCGACTGATACAAGGCAGATAACATGGACAATATGGTGTTTCATCAAACGGCCTGCAGATCGTGTCGACGAGCCTAGCCAAGTGACGAGCCGACTAACGGCCTCCGCATCGTCCAGAGAATGACGAAGCGTGGATGGGCACCCGCCGAGAACACATTCGATGTGACGCGCGAAAATACGCGGCTGGGTGTATCCCAGCTTTCTCGCTACGTCTCCAATGGAGAATCCGGCGTCTCTCAAGTAAGCGCATCCCCGGAATACACGAGCGCCCACAACGAAACTCTTTGGGGAGTTGAGCCGCGCGCTTCTGAAGCTGCGGTAGAGTCCGCTAAGAGTGACGTCTGCGGCCGCAGCTATATCCTCTGCGCTTGCGTACTTATGGGGCTCGCGCAGGTCGTCGACTAGTACATCGACGAGCGAAGGTGGCAAGCGTCCAAACCATGGGGCCAGCATTCCAACCAGCGTGCCGACATGTGGCACCGAGCTCACACGCTCGAGAGTCTTGTGGAAAGGTGAGGGCGAGTCGTCGAAACGGTATACGACGACGTCCTGTAAACCCTCGCTCGCCATCCGCACGATTCCGCGCACGAACGTAGCGTCGACCGGGACGTATGCGACGAAGGGAATCGAAGCGTAATTGCGGATGAGCTTGCACGCTTTCGTCGCATCCATTGTTCCGTCGGAAGCAGGATTGAACACGACGACGCTCAAGGGCTCGAGCCTGACGAGAGTCTCGAGCGTCTCCCAGGAATCCGCGACGCAGACCTGGTCGTGGATATCCATCGCGGCTCTGATCTGGGCGGCCTGCCTCGTGGGCAAGAAGATCCCTACCCTCACGAGCCTCCCAGATTGGTACAACCCGCCTCTAACCGATCGGATGTCCAAATCGCGGACATAGAACCCTCCGGCTTTACCCCTAAGCTGAGCCGGTCTGCGAGGCATGGCGATGCCTATTTCATGTCAACCGATGTCGATTTCATTTCACCAACTACCGCTTCAGCCCCGACTGGTGCCGGAGCGTTTAGCCGGTCTTGTATACCTCTTCAGATCGACCGAGTGTCTGAGCAGCAACTTTGCCTCGGTCATGAAGATAGCGGCGTCAATTCCAGTGCTAATCTCCTTGTACTGTTCGATCCATTGAATCCTTTCCGGGTACTCAGCGGTTTGCAGCACTTTCAGTAAGGCGACCTGGAGAAAGCCGATCTGGGTAGAAGTAAGCCCATAGTCAGCAATTGCCCTGTCGCGATATCTCCCTTCCTTTCGCGCGATTCTCAGCTCCGACCTCTTGACCAGCAATTGGTCCTCAGCATCCTCATCTTCTTCGCAGACCAACGGGTGAGGATTGACGGCTGCGCCGGGCAACGTGGCAGGTGTGTCTGTTCTTGGGCTGTCCAGAGAAAGCAGATGCAATACATCATTGGCTGCCTTATCCCGCTTGGTCAGGTTCTTCATCCCAAACAAACGCTCGACGGTCGCCAACATGGAGGTATGATCATAGACCGTATGGTCGATGATTCCTTTTTCGGTATATGGAGAAATGACCAGCGCCGGTACGCGCACGCCCAGTTGGTCGAACAAGAAGTGATTCTGGACGTATCCCTGAGTTATCAGATCGCCTGGCGGAACGGCTGGGCCAGGTCGAACATGGTCGTAGAATCCTCCATGCTCGTCGAAGGTTACGATCAGCATGCTGCTCTCCCAATGTGGCGAGTTGCGAATCGTTTCATACACTTTCTTAATGAGCTTCTCTCCTCGGGTAACATCGTCCAACGGGTGCATTGAATTCCCGCAAGCAAAATCTCCCGGTCCGGTGACGTCAAACTTGTGGGAGCCGTACTTTGGCTCGATAAAGACGAACTTTTCGCTGAAATCGGCTTGATTCACTTCGGATGCGAAATCGTCGAAATCTTTGAAGCGTCCCTGCAAGTCGTTTAGGTTCATCCCCTTCATCGCAAAGCTTACCGGAAAGTCATCGCCTTCGAATATCCTCCAATCGATGCAATATTCATCGAGCAGGTCGAAAATATTCCCGTTCTCGAACCGATAGCCTTCAACGGTAGTTGACGTCACGACATCCCACTGGCTTGGGCTACCGTCCAGGCCGCCGGATGTCGCTGCGAGAAGGAAAAAGCGGTTGGGCCACGTTGGCCCCGGCAGCGACGAAAACCATTGATCGCACACCGCGAATTCGGTGGCAAGCCGGTTGATGACGGGTAACTGCTCCGGGCCGTAGCACAACATGATGCGCTGCGGTGTTGCGGATCCGTTATCCAGGTAGTTCTGGATGAAACCGGAATTATCGATTGGGGGGTACCCGGCTGGAACCGGGTTATACGCCGACCCCTTCCCGCAAAGGGCGGTCAATGTGTTCTCAAACTCGTGTCCTGGGTCGCTGTCGACATCCTTGAGCTGGAAGTCAGCTGGGGCGCTGACAAAAACCGGGGCCATAGTGAGTGGATTCACATTGCTGTTCAGGGTTTGGCCGAAGCCTGCGTTGAAGACAGTCGGGTTGCCATCGATATCGACTCCGGTGATTCCACTGAACCCGAGCATGTGGTCGAAGGACCTGTTCTCCATCATCAAAACGAATACATGTTCAATCTTTGGCTTGGCGCGGGTCCCCCTCCGAAAGAGTGACGCAATCCAGTTCATCAGGCCCAACACAGCGCAGCGCAATGTATCCCACGCGACGCATATCAATTGGAGAACCCACGAGAAGAGGATGCAAACAGTCTTGACGACCCACGCGAAGGCCTTACAAACCCATTTGGCCACCCAGTAGTAAGCCTGGCAAACCCAGTTTGCTACCCAATAGAAGGCTCGACAAAAAAAGCCGGCGATGCAGTTCCATGGCGTATACCAATGGCACTCTGACCAGGAAATGCATTGACTGGAACCCTCATCAGCCCACTGGGAGCATTTGCTGGAGCCCTCATCCGCCCAGGTGGTGCATTCATAGTCTAACTTTGAGCTCCAATTCTTACACGTGATGACAAGAGTATCGACCCATTTTGTGCAGCTTGACATGCTCATCCTCCTTCGAGGTTGTACTTGGCAATCACATGCCTGTATAGCAGCACTAGTCTGATTCGGGCTATGCCGATTCCGATCAGCTTGCCGACGATGCTGGCGGCGAGCACGAACGGGATTCCCCACAGAATGATTCTTCCAATCCCTGACACACTGATCCGATTGAAATAGAAACCGTAGACAATCACTACTCCGGTAGCAGTCGCCAGAAACGTTGCTCCCAGCGAACAACCGCATTCGTTCGCGTATTTCTTCGTTCGATTCACATACTGGAGTATTTCCTCTCTCTCACCGGGAAAGGACTTGAGTAACTGCTCAATTCTGAGCGATGCTTTGTTCATGGTCGTTCCATCGTCGGGAATATCAATCGCGAGCGAACACCGTCAGGGCCAGGTGAAGCTCTGACCGTTGACCTTCAGGTTCATCAGGTAGTTCACCGAGAAGGGAGGTGTGTTGGAGTTACCTGGCAACCACCATGGTAGCCATCCCCACCTCTTCCCCTGATCACGCTGATACTTGGAGTAGCTCCCGTCGTTCATCCACTTGCAAACCCAGTACGTCTTTTCGGGGGAGGCGGCGAAGAACGTCGTGTTGTTCACCGGATTGATAAGGCTGAACTCGACGCTGTCGGCCAACTCTGGGGCCGGCCACCAGATCTCGTTGTCCGAGAGCCTCGACAAGGCCCCGAGTATCAGCGAGCCAAGCGGTTGGGGAATGCCTGGCAGAGAGGTTGGTCGCACCCGGCCGGGAATGCGCTTGTACACGCCGACTTCGCCTCCCACGCCGCCGGGAAAGTTCTGTAGACCGAGGAATTTTTGACACCAGCCTTTCCACAGCTGGATGACAGCTGGTTGCCCCTTGAGCGTAACCTCGATCTTCGTCGTCGCGTAGTCCGGCCATTGCAGCGCGAGGAAGCAAGGCAGACTTTGACAAAGCTGCTTCCACGACTCGGATGTCTCGACGTACGAGTACCCTCTGCTGTCGCCGTATCCGACAGTTGGTGAGCTCCAGTCATTCCATGTGTTCGAAGCCCACAAGGCTTTGTTCGCGGGATCGTACACGACCAAGTTGGCGTCATCTTGGAGCACGATGCGTGATCCAGGATGATTCCATGTACCGGTGTCCCAATAGGCAGTGCCGTCCGGTCCGTAAGCGACGAAGTTGCCATCGCCTTGCATGACGGCCCGATTAGCCGGGTTCCCCCAAGTATTGGACGCCCAGAGAGGGAGCCCGAACATCGTGCGATAGAGTACGAGGTTACCGTCGCCCTGCATGACGAGATTGACGCGGCCGTTGTTCGAATCGAGTTTCTGGCCAATACCCAGCTGCTGATTCTGAGTTAGCGTATCCATTGAGTCACACCCCGCTTACCAGATGAAGGGTCGGATTTGGCTCCAGCCAATCCTCGGCGATTCTCACACGAGCTTATAGCGAACGATCAGATAGCCTTCCACGAGATCGTTCGCCTTCACGGCCGAGATGGTGAACGGCGTGTCGAGCGAGACCTCGAGCGGGTTGGGGAGCTTCGTCGAGCAGAACCCCGTGAGCAGCGCGTCCTTGTTGGCCGTATGCGGCGCGCCGCCCATATCGAACACGAAGGTGGCCGGATTTCCGGTGACCTGCACAACGAGCCATGCATCACTAATCGACGGGGTCTGCCGAGACGCGAAGTAGGGCAGCATCTCGGTTGTGACCGTGAACTGCGCCGATTGCGTTTGTCGCAATCGATTCCACGCCTCGGGACTCTCGTGCCGGAGATCGATGGACCGGAGCATGCCCGGTGAGCCGCTGATGGCGTTCTGGATGGCGTTCATCGTGGCGACCAGCTTTCCCTCGGCTGCGGCCCTCAATCCGGACCCGCCCTCACGCGCCGTGTACCGAAGTTGGAGGACAACATCGGCAATCGTCATCCGATCGAATGTGCGGAACTCGGAGCCGAACTCGATCAGCCAGGTGCTGGTGGCACCGCATCCCTCGAACGGGAGATACCGGTCGTCCTTAAAATTCAACTCAAACAGACCAGCATCATTTTGGCTCTGGCTCGTGGCGACGGATTGGACGCCGCCCACGTTGTACACAAAACGGGGATCCTGGCCTGGGTCTTCGTCGTACGTGGGGTTGGTCACGGCGCTGTTCCGGTACCGATTTGCGAGGAGCGTGAGCCTGCACGACACGGAGGTGTACGGACCCACCACACAGGGGACAGTGAGCGACGCCGTCTTGAGCCGTCGCTTGTAGTGGCCCGCGTGGTCGAGGTCGAACAACGCTTCAGGAATCGAGACAGTGCACTTGCCGTCGGTCTTCAATTTCATCAGAGCGACGGGGTCGAGCATTGCCAGTGAGATATTTTTCACCAACTCGTACTCTCGATGGTTGTTCTCGATGTACGCCGCTTCCATGCGCCGCACTTGCAGCATGAGCCGGTTGGCGGATCCCAACCCCTTGCGCGTGCTGTCCCACGACCCGCTCTGGATGTACGTGTCAGTAGTGCCGAGCTCGTGCTGATAGCAGCGCTCGGCCTTTTTGGCGAACCCGTACGCGAGATCGTACGCCTGGAAGTAGATGGACGTCACCTCGCCAGCCATCCAGTCGAAGAGTTCGCGGTTCGTGAACTTTGAGTGCATGAACGCGTCGGTGCTATGCGCGTTGGCGATCTGTTTTTTGTGGTTCTCGAGGTCCTTTGCGGTGATGGTCTCGCGAACCTTCGCCACTTCGATCTGCTGATTGAGTTGCTTGATCTCCTTGTCGGCGTTGGCTCCCTGGAACTGCCATTCCTCCTTGCGGCGCTCATAGCCGGCTACAGTGGCGACCATGCCGCCTGCCGTGCCGAATGCTCCCGCCAGAGATCCGGCCGCGCCTGCGAAAGAGCTGAGTCCGCCCGCGACATTCGAAGAACCCCAGGTGACCGTCACGGTCGGCGAGCCGCCGAAGCCCGAGATTCCGATGTTCACGTTCGGAAGCAAGTTGACCACACCCGCGGCTGCACTCAACGCGGCGGAGACACCCTGCGATACGCCCGACAGCCCCTGGAGCACGAGAGCAGCGAGTTCCAGATCGCTCGTGGCCTTCCGCGTCTGATAGTAGGTCCGGCGCGCCGTCGCGGCATCCACTGAGCGATCGAGCGCCTTGTGTTGCTCCTGGGCTTCCTTGATCTGGGCCTTCTTCATTTCGGTGATCTTGTCGAGCAGCTCGATCTCAAGCGTCCCCCGCAGCAACGCGAGGTCCTCCGCGTCACGCTTTTCCAGGGCCTGGCTAAGCTCCTGGCCGAGCGTGCGCAACTCCTGGATCAGTTCCACTGCCTTTTGCGCCACGACGTTGAACCGGTAAGGCGGCGTCGGCGCGGCCAAGCCGGCGATCACGGCGCTGATTGAGAGACCAGCCGCAGCTGCGCGCACAAGATCGGCGGGATCGATGCGAGGTGCGAAGAGTGCTAACATGCGCTCCGCGCCATCGATCGTACGGCAGTGCGTAATCTTGAAGCGGCGGTCCGCTACCGTGCTCCAGTAGTCGAGCATCTTGTCGTTCGGCGGTATACAGAAGTAAAGGCTTGTCAGGGTTGCGGGCAGGGGGGGCAACTCCGCGCCTCCGTGCGGAAGCGCCCCGAGATCGGGCACGAGATTCTCGAGGTCCAGAAGCGCATTGGAAAAGAGATCCAGGTCCGGCTCGAGCTCGTTGTAGTTTCTGTCAGGCGGCTCTACGACCGGCGGGATGAGCCTGGGCTTCGGGCCCAACAGTTTGTCCGCCAGTACGTAAATCTGATCGGCTTGCGTGACCGATTCCATCGTCTCCTGTCTGAAGAGCGAGTCACCCCAGTCGATCAGGTTGCCGATGTAGTGCATGAGCACGGTCTTCTGATACGCCACCGTGCGCGAACGCGCGATCACATGCGGTTGAAACGGGTGGTCACGCCAGTCCTCGATCGAGGCGGCGATTGAGCCAAGTGTTAGGCCGCTCGGATCATTCGCGACTGCGTAAAGGATGCTGTCGATGCGCTGCGCCGCATAATCGGCATCTTGCCGCTGATAGAAGGGTGCTGTCACCCAGTACTTTTGCGGGGCGGGCGCTGTGCCGCCGTGGCTCCCCGTGGGGTCGAAGATATAGTGGTACCAGCGGACGGCGTCCTCGAAGCGCTGCTGCTTATTGAGTTTCACGGCCATCAGGAATGGCACGTGAAAGAACACCTCCCAGTTATAGCCCGCGTACGCTCCTTCGTGGCGGAAATCGATGTTCTCAACTGGGTGTGGCGCCGCGACCAATGGCGTAGGGTTGTATGATGTCGGCAAATTGAAGTCAAACCCGGTGGTCGAAAGTTGGGTGTCGAGCGTCAACAGACCCGGGATGCCCTTCTCGTTAAGCGTCTTCCTGAGAAGGCAGGCCAACGGATGGAATTCATTGTCAATCCGATAACCGAATTTCCACTTCAAGATCGCCTGGAGCTTGGTGAGGTCAGCTTTGAAATCGGTGTCGCTTGCCAGCGCCTTGACGAAATCGGTCCACGTTCCCCCTGCGCCGATCGTTGATCCGTAGTAGAACACCATCCGTGCCCAGAGATCATCGACCACTGGAATGATGTCAGAGGCCGTGAACGCGATGTCCGTACTCTGCCCCTGAGGGTTCTTCGCCGTGCCAAACCATCCCGGCACGACCGAGTAGACGCGGTTCCTATCCTCGAAGAAGAACGGCAGGAGCGTGCCGAGCGACACGGGCCAGCCGCCCTCCCGAATCCCCTTCACGTACAGCCAGGCAAACAGCGTCAGCAATCTGTCCAACCCAGTAAGTTGTTGCGCCTGCGTTACCTTGAAAGAGGCCGACGCCGGTCCAGTGAGCGCCGTTGTCGCAATGCCGGCGTTGCCATCCGGCGTGTTGGCGAGGATCTGCTGCTCCCAGTTGATAGCGGGCAACTCTCGAAGCGCGAAGTCGTTCGTCGCGTCCACACCCGCTTCGACAGGTCGGTTGCCCCTGATCCGGGTGTCCTTGAAGTAAGGGAAGACCCAGAACCTTCTGTACGTTGACGCGGTTGCGGGCTCGGGGTAGCTCTTGCAACCCGTGATGGCGAACGCGCCGAAATAGGCGTCGACGGAGCTCGCGCCGTCATTCTGGGTAACAACAATCTGGAATCCCGCCGATCCGAGATCGGTCCCGGTGAACCGGTAGATGTCTGGCTCGGGCGGATCCGGCTCGTAGACCGAGGTTACGAGTCCCTCCTTCGAGAGTTTCTTCGGGAGCCATTTGCCTAGGCGATACTCGCTCACTGCCAGCTTGATGTTCAGTCTTTTGTTCGGTGGCGGCGCGTCGCCGCCGCCGCTCGCCGGGATTGGCTGACTCGATGTTGGTGGCTCGGCCTCCTCCTCGAACAACGGCCACGCGAGATAGAGCCGGCCATTGCGGATGAAGGGGACGAGCTGGTCGGCCGTGATATCGAGATCCGTCCGCTCCCAGGCAGTCCACTCACGTTCCTTGAGGAAGCGCCGGTAATAGTACGTGGCGGGGTCGCCGCCCTTGGTGCGAGCGAACACGTGCAGCGTACCAGTGAGCGCGTCATCGTAGCATGCGAGATGCTCGAGGAACGCGACATCGTCGAGTTGCTGGAGGTAGCCTTGCATTGCGTCCTCGGCCGATAGATCGGTGATCTCGGTCTGCATCAACGCTTTCTCGAGGTCCACAAAGAACGGCGACTTGTCATCGCGAAGCTCGGGCTCGATCCAGTTCTCCGGATACAGGAAGACGCGGCGATTTGCCTCCCACACTCGATAGTTGCGCATCCAATCCCACCGCGCCCACCCAGTGTCGTCCGCGGTGTCCGCCACAGTCTCGGGCTCGATACCCATGAGGCATCGCTCCGCGAAGAGCTGCACAGTGCCGTGCGCATGCACGATGCGCGACGTCGGCTGGCAGGATGACATCTCCACATCTGAAAGCAGATAGTCGAACAAGTCGAGCGAGGAGACGAAACGCGCGTCTGTCGCGATGAGAAATGCGACGAGCGCATCACGCCGACGTTCCCGCAACCCATTCTCGATCGACTTCCGAACCGTGAGCCAGTCGGATGGATCGTAGCGAACGCGCAGCGCGCTTCTCGCCACTGCGGCGTCGGACAACGAGAGGATGTCGTTTGCCAGGAGCAGCCCGTCGGCGAGACTTACCCCAACTCGCTTGAGCAGATCGAGCGCAGTCTCGAGTCGGGTCAGCTTCACGGGGTCGGCCAAATCGGT
>CAAGKR010533861.1_pt1 | contig 14975 bp, 12 predicted proteins | sample 2556971 | NCBI WGS metagenome assembly CAAGKR01 (sample SAMEA5207829, study PRJEB30636) | soil metagenome | biome: forest; feature: boreal; material: soil | place: USA | collected 2011-09 | depth 1 m | reverse complement strand
GGTCAGAGTAAAGACACCATTCCCGCAGGTTGAGCCAAGTCGGTGCCATCTCGAGGTCTCGCTTAAGGCTCTCGAGATCTTTATCCCCTTCAACTCGCGGATCATGCATATAGTCCAGTTCAGCGACCATGTCGAGCTTCGCGGCATGACTTCGGACCCGCCGGCCCAGACGAGTCCAGTCGACCTCCTTTCCAGCCAAGAGCTTGAGTGCGGCTGAAGCGAGCATTGGAAGCTTGCCGAGCTCCTCCGATGCCGTATAAGCAATGAAGTACGCCCGAGCGAAAGAGCCGTTGGCCAGAAGCATCTCTGCTTCAGCGACCAACTCTCGCGCGTTGTTCCTAACTTGACGCCTGGCCAGATCGAGCTCATCAACCGTGAGTGGCCTGAAAGATTTCATGACGACGCTGAACTGTAATGAAGGACCAGCGTAGTTGCCAAAGTCCCAGCCAGAGCAGGTGCCGATAGCGGTGGATTATCAGCAACCCGGGTCCACCGCCGCCGTTTCAGAAAACCGCGGGTGGGCGAGGTCAGAGGCCGACTAAGCTCCGACCACGTACTCGCTTACGGGACTGCCATGTAGCTAACTTGGCTGTCATTGGCTGTCATGCAGTCAACGGAGTGGACGGCGCCCACGATGGCAACCGACGACTGGCTCACGCCGGCTGGTTGACCCGTGACGGGATATTTGCATCCCACAACCTGTTTCGGATGTCAGATACGGTTATGACGCCGAGGGGATAATCTGCGCGACTGGGATTCCCACGGGCGGGAATCCCAGTTATTGGACCGCAGTCGAACCCGACGGGCTTTTCCTACTGATGGCTGCGTGGATGGATTGACGCCTCTCTAAGCTGGCGCACGAGAATCTCGCCGTCCACGGTGTTGTGGCTTGAGGCCAATTGCTCCGCCAGTTCTGCATTGCCATCGACAATTGCTCGTACCAGGGGCTCGTGAAGAGCGATGATTTCGCCAAGTTCAGTGTGTATTGGATCGGACAATATGAAATAGAGTCGGCTTTGGGTGCCGATGCTTCGGTAAAGCTCCGCAAGACGCCTGTGGCCAGAAATGTTGACGATGAGTTCGTGCAACTCCGAGTCCAACTTAGTTAGCTGCCTTCGATCACCCGACCGGGCCGCTGCTTCCATACGCTGCCAGATCGTCATGACAGCAGTTCTAGAACTCTCAGTAATCGTCGAAGCCGCGAGCCTCGCTGCGAGGCCTTCGAGGGCGTTGCGGAGCGTATAAACCTCCCAAGCGTCCTCTGGTTCCAAACTCCTGACGAAGCTTCCCCGAGTAGGCTCGTAGCGGACGAGGCCTTCGTTGCGGAGCCTATGTAGCGCAGCCCGAACGGTGCCCCTACTGACCCGTAAGCTCCGCGCAAGATCCGACTCGACCAGGTGAGTACCCGGCTTGAATTCTCCTTCCATGATGGCGAAACGAATGACGTCAGCAGCTTCCGCGTCCCGCAGAGCCTTCTGCTGCAAAGGCATCATGGCTTCGATGGCCGCCATTCTCTTGGTCGGTAGACGAACGCACTGGTGAGCCGGGTTAGCAGCGAACGAGCCTGTCTGCGACGAGCTCGGGCGTGGAAGTCGCTCAGCGGCCCTGTCCACCAACAACGACCCACCCGAACTGAAGGTGGTGGACATCCTCGATGTCGTCGGCTACGTGGCTGCAGCCCCAGACATGTCCTTCCCTGCGCTTCTCCGCGACTCATTCCCTTAAGCACGTGTTGGAGTCCCATATGTCTCGGATCCGATTAGCTCCTCATAGGCGCTAGCTAGTTGGCCAATGACAGCTCCGGGCACGCCTGCTCCAATAGGCCTTCCATCAACCTCCACGACAGGGATCAAACCGCCCGCGGTACTCGTGAGAAAGACCTCGTCGGCCGTGTACAAGTCATAGAGAGACATGTCCATAGGACCTCCATGGAGGCCCAGATCTGGACCAAGTTCCAGTACGGTCGCCCGGGTAATCCCCTCCAACACTCCAACCCCCGGCGTCATGAGCCTCCGACCGTGCACGGCGAATATATTGAAACCAGATCCTTCGGATACGTGGCCCTGATCGTCCAGTAACAAAGCTTCATCAGCACCGCTCGCCTGAGCCTCCAGTTTCGCCAACACGAGATTGAGGTAGTTGAGGCTCTTTATGCGGGGATCCAGCGACGCGAGGCCAACCCGCCTCGTGGCGACCGTCTTCAGTCGTACTCCAGCTTGGACCTTCTCAGGTGCAACTAGCGATAGAAATGGTCGTGCGAAAATTACGCAGCCGGGGTGAGCTCCACGAGTGTCCAATAGCGGTTCGGACGTTGTGCCACGCGTAATAACACACTTGATGTAGGCATTTGACAGGTGGTTCCGCCGGACCGTTTCGATAATTAGCTCTCGGAGAACGGAACGAGGATGTGGCGGATCCAGCTTCACAGCTGTTAGTGACCGAAAAAGACGGTCGAGGTGGGCCTCCAATTTGAAGATCCGGTCGCGCCAAGCAATGGCGGTCTCGAAAACGCCGTCCCCGTACAGGAACGCGTGATCAAAGACCGATATTTTGGCCGCTGCCTCATCAATGAACTCTCCGTTGATGAAAACGACATGCTCACTCATAGTCGAGACTCAATCGTGCCGGACCAACTCATGCCGCGTGGCAGGGCAAGTGCTAGCGAAACTTCGCGGACACATCATTCAATCGCCCCACGACTTCCGGCGACAGGGGCTCGTCGAGCGCCTTAACCGAATCATCCAGCTGATCTGGACGCGACGCTCCAATGATCGGGCACGTCACAGCGTCCTGCGCTAGTACCCAGGCGAGCGCCACCCTAGCCGGTGTCATCGCATTTGACTGTGCAAGCTCCACCAGCGCCTCTACCACGTCGAACATCAGATCCGACCAATACCTCCCCTGATATACGCGGCCGATGTCGCCACCCCAGGAGAATCGCGACTCCGGTGGTGGTGTTTGCCCGCGCCGATACTTCCCAGTCAGCATCCCCGCCGCGAGAGGGTTGTACGGAAGTACTGCCATGCCAACACCTACGGCAAGCGGGAACAAATCGCGCTCCGCGGTACGGTGAAGCAGGTTATACCGGGGCTGTAGTGCAACCGGACGAACTGTCTGCCGCGCCCCTACCGCTAATAGCGCAAGGGCGAGCTGCCAAGCGTCAAAGTTCGACAAGCCAAAATAGTGGATCTTTCCATCCTGAACTAGTCGATCAACAGCCTCCAGCGTCTCCTCAATAGGCGCATCCAGGTCAGCATGATGCGCGTAGTAGAGGTCGATTCGATCCGTGTTGAGCCGACGGAGGCTTGCTTCACAAGTTTCTATGATGTGTTTCCTACTACCACCCACATCGTTGGGCGTCTCGCCTACACGATTGCCAAATTTCGTGGCAAGGACGAATTGATTGCGCCGGCCCTTGAGCCACCGTCCAATAATCTGTTCACTCAGCCCCCACGTGCTCGGCTCTACTGGAATCGGATAGACATCCGCCAAGTCTATGAAATTGATGCCTAGTTCAGAGGCTCGGTTCAGGACTGCGAAAGCCGCTTGTTCATCGCACTGGGTGCCGAACACCATTGTTCCAAGGCACAACCGACTGACTTTCAGGCCGCTCGATCCCATGGTTACTGTTTGCATGCATTCCTCCGTAATAAGCGTGCTATGACTCGAGTTTGATTGGACGACCGCGAACTCTGATGCGAGCGACGCTACCGCGATTTAACTTAGCAACGTGAGACACCATAGTGCCGCGCTTCGCCCGGCTGAAGACATCAACACCGCCGACCTGACCACCTTTCGGGATCACTTCCAATCCATCAAATCGCGGGTCGCTCGAGCGCAGACGACACAGACTCACGGCGGTATCAACGCGACCCAATACCTCAAGGCGCTCGGCGCCCAGGAGCCTCAGTACCAGTCCGGCGGTATCACCTCCAACAACCACCAGTCGCTGGATATCAACTCTTCTCGCTAACTCCCGGACCACTTCCGCAAGGGCGACACCGACCGGCAACCCCCGCCTCACTGGCTGTCGCACTGCAACGCCAGGTCGGCACGTATACACGATGGTGCCGATCCCGTGGAAGAGCATCTCGGCCACCTGCCCAACCGTCGACGCCGAAGATGCATTGTCGACGTCCTCGATGTCGTAGGGAAAGGCTGCCCATCCAGTTTCAGTAGCCGCTTGGATCTGGCGCCACGTCTCGGGCGCGCAGCTCCCAGACACGACTAGGATCCGATCCACAGGCTGCACAGTCATCGGCTGCTGCCGGCGAAACACCGAATCCAGGTTCCTGAGATGAGACGCCAATCCATAACTTAGTCCGCCTGACCCCAGCGCAAACAAAGGGTCACTACCAGAAGGCCAGACGACGTCTGCTATTCGAACCAGATGTCGGTCGGTCAAAGCATCGAATACCACCGGACCGGGTCTGCTCTGAGATAAGCTCATCCAGATCCGCCGCGCCTCGGCCAACGGGCGCTCCAGCGACTGCAGATCGAAACCGCTAATCGGAAGGCTTGAGGTCTGACTTCGCAAGTGTTCGATCAGGTCTGCTTCGAACATAGGGGTCGTTGGATGGGTCGACATCGTCGGATGTCGGTCCAGGCGGTATACCTGCCCATCGCCAGCTCGCGCAAAGTGATTGTGGAAGACCGTGAAACGGCCGAGCTCTGGCTGTGCAGCCACCACTGGCATGGTGTGCGGACCCAGGAGTGTGCTCGCGATCTCACAGACGCGGCCGATGCTCCCGATGGCTGCAGACGAATCAAAGGTGGAGCACATCTTGTACTGGATAACGGTCGGGTCGAGTCGCACGAACTCAGTCAAAACCGGAAGCAGTTCGGCCTCGATCGCCTCGGTCGTTAGCGAACGCGCCATACCGGCCACTCCGATGACAGAATTTTCAGCTCTAAGCCGATCAAGGGCCCTGCGGTTCGGTAGTTTGAGTAGTAGCACAGAACTCAACCCGAATCTGTCGAACTGGGCGATCGCATCGACTGACCCTGTAAGATCGTCGCCATAAACACAAACTAGGTCCTGAGGCCGAGGGACAGATCGAAACTTTGGAGCCATCACGCGATCCGGAATGTGGCTAGCGCCTGTGCCAGCTCCGGATGGTCTGTTGCGTAGGATTCAAGAGAGTTCCCACCAACAGCGGCCTCCCACCCCTGCCTAATTGACGCCACACCCGCCGCAACGCCAGCTGGATGCGCGTGTATTCCCCCTCCCGCTACTACGAGATAGTCAGTCGATCCCGTGAGGGCATAGGTCTCCGGCGCTGTCCCCGCCCATTGCGCTGACGAAAGAACAGGTAGACACTCGAATCCTCCCAGGAGTGGCTCCCGGACCGCGTTGATTGCCGCCACGACTTCATCGTTTCGTTCGTAGAACTTGCTGTTAATGCCGCCAACGTGTAGATGATCAACGCCCGCCAACCGTGCGAGCGCTTGAAACGGCCGAAATCCGATACCCAAAGCAGGATGTCTCATGAAGGCGCCGATCATTGCCCGATGCCCATGAATCGGAAGCTGGCAAAACTGTCGCACGTATGCGACGCCCGCAAAGCCTATGGCGTTGATAACAACCATCACGCAAGTGCCCCCAGCTTCGGCTACCAACTCGTAGTTTGCCTGCAAACTAGCGATGTCATCAGTAATGTTGAAGGCGAACATTACTTTGCGACCGGAGGCTTGGGCCTTCGCATTGATCACCTGCATTACAGCTCTAACCCTGTCTCTCAGAGGGGAGTAAGGAGGGTTGGCGATCAACTCGTCGTCCTTAATGAAGTCGATGCCGGCATCTACAAGTACGGAAACCAACTCCGCCAGCTCGCCAGGCCGAAGTCCCACAGAAGGCTTCACGATCGTGCCGACCATCGGCCCATCAGGTACTCCGAGTAGCCTGCGCGTACCGCGTGTTCCAAACTGCGGACCCGGATACTTTGTGCGAAATTCGTCAGGTATCACTATGTCCTCGAGTCGCACGCCTGCGAGCTCGCGCAGTTCAAATAAGTTGCCCGCAACGGCTGTGACAAGGTTAGGCAGTGAAGGTCCAAAGTTCTCAAGTGGGAATTCCACCCAAACGCGGCCTACGTTCACCGAGGTGGATCCATGCGTCGAAGATTGCCGATGAGCTCCCGGGAGGGAAGGTGCGCTCTTTGCGGGAAGTTCTTCGACTCTAATCACGCGAGCGCGAAATCGCTGCAATAATTCGTCGGTTTCACCCGGAACCCGGATGAAGGTGCCGCTAGATTGCTCCCCGGCTAGAACCTCCGCGGCCTGTGCAATCGGGTAATACGACTCGAGCAGGTACGTGGCTATGACGTGGCCGTGCATGTCAGGATTCCCTCTACCTAGACGGGTTGGGCACCGAGATAAGCCGTCATTACATCAGGCCGCGAGAGCACTTCCTCTGGTGAGCCTTCGGCCAACTTCTCGCCAAAATTCATGACGACGATGCGCTCACAAAGTCGGCGGACTAGCGGGAGATCATGCTCCACAATGATCTGGCTGACGCCGAATTGCTCCTTGACCGCAATGAGCGCCCTACCAAGATGATCCTTCTCCTCCGGAGCCAACCCAGACGAAGGTTCGTCCAAAAGCAACACCTTCGGCTCGCTTGCGAGGGCTCGTCCTAAGGCAACAAGCTTCTGTTCCGATAGAGGAAGCGATCCCGCAGGCACCTTGGCCATTGCTTCGAGGTCCAAGAAGCGGAGGATCTCCATAACCGCGTCTCGGTGTGCATGCTCCTCGCGAGCAGCTGGACCGTAGTAAAGCGAAGTCCAGAGGAGGTTCCGGTGCATTAGCTGGTGGCGAGCCGTCAGTAGATTGTCCTCGATGGACATTGAGCGCACCAACTCAACGTGCTGGAAGGTCCGGGCAATTCCCGCACGCACAATCCAGTAGGGTGGCCGGCCGCTTAAGTCCACGCCGCCGAGAGTAACAGTGCCCCTAGTAGGGCGGTACACCCCCGTAATGCAATTCACAAGTGATGTCTTTCCGGCGCCATTAGGGCCAATAATTCCAACAAGCTCGCGGGGCTTAACGATCAAATCCATGTTCGCGAGAGCCACTATTCCGCCGAAGCGGAGGTGCAATCCACGGATCTCGAGAATTGAGCTTTCGGCATTTGTCGCAGCATTCCTCGGCGCATCCCCAAGACGTGTATCAACCACGTGGGACAGACCCCGAACCCACATACTGCTCATAGATTCCCTTGCTGTCACGCATCTCGGCAGTGAGCCCGTGCGAGACGATTCGGCCTCCTTGCACGAGATAGACGTAGTCGGCTATTCCAAGGGCGGCGTCAATGTTCTGTTCGACTAGGAGCATGGTGATGCCGCTGGCCGCCTTGATCTCAGCAAGTGCCCTGAAAATCTCGCCGATAATCGCTGGCGCGAGACCAAAGGAAACTTCGTCCAAGAGAATTGCTGAAGGCATCGCGAGCAGTCTCGCGGCAATTCCGAGCATTTGACGCTCGCCGCCGCTGAGGAGCCCTGCGACTTGCCGTGCCCGGTCCGACAGTATCGGAAACATTCCCAAGACCAGATCTGACATCTCGGAAAAGCCCTTCCGGCGCCGCCCATCCGCCATCGCAAGCTTTAGGTTTTCGGAAACGGTGAGCTGAAGAAAGACACTTTGGCGTTCGGCAACCAAGCGAAGCCCAGCACGTGCTGTTCGCGCTGGCGACCAACCTTGTACCTCCATCCCTCCGAAATCCACGATGCCAGCAGTAACCCGCCCTGGCTCCCAGTTTTCAAAACCCGATATACCTCGCAGCATGGATGTCTTGCCAGCACCGTTAGCGCCAAGTACGACGGAGGCAGATGATTCCATGACGTCGATGTCTATTCCGTGCACCGCCTCGGCACGTCCGTACGCGACCTTAAGACCCCGTACGCGAATCAACTCAGATCGCTTCATGCCAGCACCAGCGGGTCCCTCACCGTGCCCTCAGGCGGCCAACGACCTGTTGCCGCCGGGTGGATAACCACACGTCCAATCGAGGAAGCTCAGCCAATGCTGTCCCCGCCAAGCCACGCGGCGCAATCAGTAGCATCAGGGCAATGAACAGGCCATAAGTGAAGGTCGTCACCGGGCCAGCATTCGCCACGATCACGGATGGAATGTCTGGTGTTGTTGCAAGAAAGTTACTGATGAGTACCGGTAGCAGAATGACCACTGCTGCCCCAACGACTGAGCCCGCAATCGAACCAAGGCCACCGATCACCGTCATTGCCACGTAAGCCACGGCGGTGCTGTAATCCCACTGCTCAATCGAAACTGTCCCGATGAAGTACGCCGTTAACGCGCCTTGGAAGCCGATCATCATCGAGCTGATCACGAATGCTAGGACTTTGTATCTCGTGACCGGGACGCCTAGGGCCGCCGCCACCGGCTCCCGGAAACGTATCAACGCCCACGCCCGGCCTGCACGCCCGCGCAATAGATTGTCCGTTACGAAGAGCACAAATAGGCTGCACGCGGCCAGCACAAAGTACCAATCGAGTTGCGTGACGGGTTTCCAGCCGAAGATGTGGGCTGCAGGCATTAGGAATCCACCAGGGCCAACAGTGTCCTGCTGGTATAGATTTCCTCCGTAGAAAAAGATGTAGTGAATCGCCAGGGTGGCGAGCAATAAGTAGAGTCCCCGGACTCTCAATGCCGGCATTCCGACTGATAGGCCGATGAGTCCAGAAACAATGACAGCAGCCACCACAGCCGCAATAAACGGCCAGTGAAGGACCGTCGCCGCGATTACGCACGTGAAGGCCCCTATACCGAGAAATGCCGCGTTTCCGAGCGAAACCTGATCAGCGTTTCCCGAAAGTAGGTTCAGAGCAGCGGAACCAATAAACGCAAGCACCAGGACATTCACCAGATACAGGTTGTAACCGGAGAATATAAATGGAAACGCGATGAACATTGCGATCGTTAGCGTTACCATCAAGGGTCGCCGGAGGGAACTGTTTGCCCGTAGCGTTGACGGGCCTCGCGCAAGCCGGTCTTGATTGATTAGCGTTACATCAGACCCGATCAATGATCACACTTCCAAACAGGCCTTGTGGTCTGAACATGACAAACAGAAGCAGGAGCGCATACATCACGGCCAAGCTTGCTGCCGAATTCACGAATATCTCTATGCAGATAACTGTAAACGCGATGAGAAATGCGCCGGGTAATGCACCCTCGACGCTGTCGAAGCCGCCAATGAGAGCGGCCGGCAGGCCCGCAACACCTATGGTTGTGAGCAACGGGGACACCAGCGTGGTGCCTGCGTATGCAATGCCAGCCGCCGCCGCAAGACCGCCCGCAACGATCCACGCGACAATGAATAGCAGCCCCACTCGAATGCCCGACTGACTGGCGAGCACTTTATCGGCCGCCGCCGCCCGCATCTGCACACCGACGAGAAAATATCTATCCGCCAAAACGACAACCGCATACAGGATGATAGCGATAACCGCCACTTCGACATTTGCAGTACTGACGCCCGCGCCAGGAAGAAAGATCACCGAGCCGCCTGCCAATATCGGCAGAGCATGAGGAGCTGTACCCCAGACCGCGAGCATTATCCCATCGAGCATGAAGGCGATGCCCATCGTGGCCGTCACGGCCACGAACAACCCGTTTGTCTCGACCGGTCGTACCACGAACTGGTATCCGACGGCAGCGATAATGCCGACCGCCAAGCACGCTGTCACGATCCCCAGCGAGTGTTGGAGACCCGTGCCGATCAGCGACAACGTTATCCACGCACCGAGCGTCAATAGCTCGCCGTGGGCAAAGTTGATCACTCCGGTAGATCGAAAAATGTAGACGTAGCCGAGGGCGACGAGGGTATAGATGCTACCCAACACCACTGTACCCACGGCTACGTCGATGGCGATGGCCAGGCTCATATCTGACTCAGAGTTGTCTGCCTATTCCCGATTTGTTCCGAGCCTGTTCGTGCTATCTACGACTGCTTTGGCGTATCTACCGCCACCGGACCGCCTGCTGCCGCCTCTACTGTGCCCGACGCGGAGATGTGCATCGGCGTCATCGCGCTGACGATAAAATGGCGCGAGGAACTGAGGACGATCGTCGCTGCAGAATATGGGGTCAAATCAAGCTTCGTCTGTTCGATCTGGGCGTTCAATTGATCGCCGGTGCAGGTTGCAGAACAATTCTTCAGCGCATTCGCCACTATGGCTGACATGATCCAGCCAGCAGTGAAGAATTCGTTAGTGCGATATTGGCTAAGTCCGAACCGTGACGTTGCCGCCTGCAGCGTCGTAAGAGAAGGATCGGTAGGGAAGGCTGCGAAGCGGAACGCATAGTAATTCGGATCGTTCAGTTGCGTATAGAGAGCAGGCACGTCGCCGCCGAAGAAGTTGATGAATGGCACATTGAGGCCATCTGCCTTCAGGGAAGACATAACTAGAGGCACGAACGTACTATCCTGCTGCCCCGTAACGAAGTCGGGGTGCGCGGCGGCGAACTTAGCAGCAGGACCCGTAAAGTCAGTGACTCCAGCGTTAGGCGTTATCACCTGCGCAACCACGGTGAACCCCAAGGTGCTCTGCAAAGCCGTGAAGTTCGCCACCATGTTGGTGCCATACGCCGAGTCCAACGCGGTGACCGCAACCCGCGGAGTTGTAATTCCCTTGGCAGTGGCCAAGCGCTTGATGAATGACGCTGCAGCGTACGCAGATTGATAGGACGCGGGGATCGCGGAGTAGATGTAAGGTTGAGCAGGATATACATCGGTATCCGGCATACCACCACTACTTAGAACGGGGATCTTAGCGTTCACCGCAGTAGGTATCGATGGCGGGAATTCTTGGCTGGAGCCTCCCATCAATATTGCCACAGGGTTGTAGCTCAGCGCCTTTTGAAAGGCGCCAACCGCAACGGTGACCTGACTCTGCGTATCCAGGCTCACGAAATTGATCTGATGCCCATTGATACCACCGTGAGCGTTCAGCCAACTGAAGTACGCCTTAGCCGCGGGGGCGGACATGCCGTTGACCGACGCGTCAGCACCACTGACATCAGTTATAGAGACGACGGCGTACGAGGTTGTCGATGATGTGCCACTCGATGAAGACGCGCACCCAGCCGTCAAGCCGACGCACGCCAGAAGCGCACCAATCCAACGAAGTCTGCCGTTCATCCTTGCCTCCCAGCTCTCGACCTTAATAAGGACCCCCCAACCGATCTACTGGGCCAGGGGCGGCCAGTTAGTGAGGTTAGTCGAACGGCGGTCGCCTGTCAACAGGTCGCCTGTCCTACAGTAGCCTGTCCGACGGTCAAGCGTCAGGTATCATGACCGGGACATGCGCCAAGACGAGATGCTGCGGATTGAAGCTGTTCTGCCCGGGGCAAGCCTTGGGACCCTCCGCCTCCCGGCCGACCTTGCCTTTGTTGTTGCCCGCGGCGAGGGCGCCACGATCTGGACAACTGACGGCCGACAATTAGTCGATTACGTCCTTGGTTCTGGGCCGCTGGTATTAGGTCACGGTCACCCTCGGATCGTGGAGGCCGTGAAGGAGCAGGTTGAAAGGGGAACGACGTTCTACTATCTGAACGAACCGGCAACCCGACTGGCTGAACGCCTCGTTGAGTTGGTGCCCTGTGCCGAAGCTGTGAAGTTCTGCGGATCTGGCACGGAAGCAACCTTCTACGCACTTCGTATTGCGAGAGCCGCTACAGGACGAGAAGCAATCCTCAAGTTTGCAGGCGGCTTTCACGGCTCGCTCGACTATGGCCTGCAGACACTAGATGGCAATCGGCGCGTGCCAGAGTCAGCAGGCATTCCGCGCTCTGTCGCCGACGGAGTGTTGGTGGCCCCTTTCAATGACCTCGCGGCCACCGTTCAGCTGGCCCAGGCCAACAGGGAAACGCTTGCTGCCGTCATCGTTGAGCCTGTTCAGCGATCACTGGTTCCCTTGCCTGGCTTCCTTGAGGGCCTGCGAGAGCTTTGCGACAGAATCGGAGCCGTGTTGATATTCGACGAGGTGGTGACTGGGTTCCGGATGAGTTTGGGCGGGGCTCAACAGGTCTATGGCGTGATACCGGACCTGTGTGCCCTCGGGAAGGCAATGGGCGGAGGGCTACCAATCGCCGCTGTAGCAGGCCGACGAGACTTGCTCGAGCTTACCGTGCCAACCCTGTCTGAGACCCCGAGATCCGTTTATATGGGCAATACGCTGAACGGAAACCCGCTGGCATGTGCAGCTGGACTTGCAGCACTCGAAGTCCTGGTCGAAGAAGACGGGCCAACCAAATTGGCCAGTACCGGCTCTGCTTTGGGCGCAGGCCTTTTGGAAGTTGCAGCTCGGTTATCAGTCCCGTTCCAAGTGATTGGACCACCAGCCTTTTCGGATCCGATCATCGGAAACGGGACGGTGGTAGATCAGGCATCGTACCTTGCGCAAAATCGCTTGGCGTCTGTGGCATTCGCGTATGAGTTGATAAGACGCGGCATATTCATCAATCCCGGCAAGGCGACTCAGAAGATGTATGTCTCCACAGTTCACACTCAGTCCCAGATTGACATGACGGTTGAAGTCGCTTACGACGCGCTTAAGGCTGTTCAAGAACAAGGACTGATTCGAGACTGAACGCGTCGCTGGGGTCCGGCCAATGATCATGCCAAGCGCACTTGACTGAAAGCCGGCGCCATTTCGCGCGCCGAGTCAACAAGGCCCTCGACGACCCGGACCTGCAGCGAGCCTTGATCCACGCCATGACCGGGCTGCGCGCGCGGCGCGACACGGTCTTCGAGAGCTTTGACTTCGCCAAGGGGCGGGCTGAGCTCAAGAAGCGGCGCCTCGCAAACCTCGACCGCCTGCCCAGCCTGGTCGAGCAGTTCAAGGAGAGGCTGGAAGCAGCCGGCGGCGTGGTCCATTACGCGAAGGACGCGGCTGAGGCACGCGACATCATCGGACGGATCTGCTGGAACGCCGACAGCGCGAGCGGCTCCCCGGGCGCCGCCCGCAACAGCGCGCGCCGGATGGTGGTCACTAAGTCAAAGTCCATGGCCACCGAGGAGATTGAGCTGAACCCCTACCTGGAGGCGCTGGGAATGGAGGTGGTCGAGACGGACCTTGGCGAGCGCATGGTCCAGCTCACCCACACGCACCCGTCCCATCTCATCGCGCCCGCCATCCACCTGACCAAGGAGGATGCCGCCGCGGTCTTCGGTACTGAGGCGACCGTCGAGGCCATCCAGCGCCACGCGCGCGAATCGTTGCGACAGAAGTTCATCGAGGCGACCGTCGGCATCAGCGGCGCCAACTTGGCGATCGCGGAGACCGGCACCATCGTCCTCGTCACCAACGAGGGCAATGCCGACCTTACGACGACACTGCCCCCGGTCCACATCGCGGTGTTCGGCATCGACAAGGTGGTCGCGACCCTTGAGGACGTCGTGGCGGTGCTTCGGATGCTGCCGCGCAGCGGCACCGGGCAGGTGATGACCAGCTACGTCAACTGGATCACGGGACCTTCGAGATCAGCCGACATAGAGCAGTCGCTGACGATCGGCGTCCACGGACCGCGCGAGATGCACTGCGTGATCCTCGACAACGGACGCGAGGAGATGCTCGCCGATGCCAGCTTCCGCGACGCCCTCACCTGCATCCGCTGCGGCGCGTGCTCCAACGCGTGCCCGCCGTTCATGGCCGTCGGCGGGCATCAATTCGGGCACATCTACAACGGCCCGATCGGCCTCGTGCTGACGCCATTCCACCACGGCCTCGACGCGGCCGACCTCCCCAACACACTCTGCACGCAGTGCAACGCATGCCAGGAGATCTGCCCCGTCGACATCCCACTCCCGCGACAGATCCTCGAGCACCGGCGATCCGGCCGGAAGTCGCTCCGCAAGAAAGCGGTGCTGGAGGTGTGGAAGCGGCCTGAGCTCGCTGACCGCGTGCTCCGAGCAGGAGCGCCTTTCAGCGGCCTGGTGCCGGGGACGCCAAGGCTGGCGCGGGTCCCCTATCGCGACCGCGTGGCGGAGGGAGCCGGCGGCGGTGAGCCGCTGACGATCTTCGCCTCCTGCATGGTGGACCGCATGGTGCCCGAGGCGGCGGTGGCGCTGGAGCGCATCGCGCGGGCTGCAGGCTTCGATGTTGGTTTTCCCAAGGGGCAGTGGTGCTGCGGCCTGATCGCGGCCAATGCCGGCGACTTCCAAAGCGGTGCCGAGCTGCACTCGCGGTTGGCCGAGAGTTTTGGAGACTCCAAGGGTTGGATCGTTACACCATCAGCGTCGTGCTTCGGTGCCTTCACGATTGACGCGCCAGACTGGGGCGCCCCGGCGGACGAACCGCTGCGCTCGCGCCTCCGCGATTCGACACGCTTCGCCCTTGACCTGCTGACCGAGCGGCCCGAGCTCGTGAAGCAGGGCGGCATGAGCGTGAAGGTCGCGTACCACGACTCCTGCCAGAGCCTGCGCCAACTCGGTCTCAAGAGCGAGCCGCGGCGCCTGCTTGAGCTCGCCGGCTACGAGGTGGTCGACATCCCGGACATCGCGAACTGCTGCGGATTCGGCGGCACGTTCAGCCTGGAGTGGCCTCCAGTCGCGGCGCGGCTCGCGCGCTGGAAGCTGGACGCCATCGTCAAGACAGGATGCTCGGTGGTCGCTTCGGATAATCCGGGCTGCCTAATGCACATTGCTGCGGCCGCGCGGCGCCGGCGCATGAACCTGCGCGTCGCGCACGCCCTTGAGCTGGTGGCCGATCGACTTCCAACCGTGATCTAGAACGACGCGCGAGGATCTTCTAAATAGCTTGGCGGTAGCTGACAGTTATCAAGCCTCGTCGTTGGGCGTCGCTCGCCCGCAAGCCTGCGCCCAAGGGAATCCCGCTGGGTCAACTTCCGCCGCGGGCCGTCGCGCCTGTTGGGTTCAATAATCACATCACGCTCGGCGGCAAGTTCTGCGCTGGACCGATGTGCGCGCGATAACCTCGGTGGGTCACGCCCCTTTG
>CAAGKR010136541.1_pt1 | contig 14977 bp, 12 predicted proteins | sample 2556971 | NCBI WGS metagenome assembly CAAGKR01 (sample SAMEA5207829, study PRJEB30636) | soil metagenome | biome: forest; feature: boreal; material: soil | place: USA | collected 2011-09 | depth 1 m | reverse complement strand
TAGATGTTCTCGCCACCGCGCAGGATCATGTCGCGCATCCGGCTCTCGACGAACAGCACGTCATCGTCGATCCGGCCGAAGTCGCCGGTGCGGTACCAACGCCCGGGCCAGAACGCCTCCGCCGTCGCTTCGGGGTTGTCCCAATAACCGAGGAACACGGTTCCCGAGCGGATGCAGATCTCCCCCACCTCATTCACGCCGAGCACGTTGCCGTCCTCGTCGCGGATCTGGACGTCGATGCCGGGCGTCGCCCGGCCAACCGCGTCGGGGTGATGCTCCATCAGCGGGCCGAACGACAGCGTTCCCGACCCCATGGTCTCGCTCGCGCCGTATCCCTGGGTCACGCCGACGCCAGGGAACTTCTCCTGGAGCAGACGGATGAGCTCGGGCGGAAACGGCGCGCCACCGGAGCTGATTGCGGTCAGGCAGGTGAGGTCGTATTCGTCGAAGTCGGGATGCTCGAGCAACCGCCAGTACATGGTGGGGACGCCGGTCCACGTGGCGATGCGGTGCTTCGCCGTCAACTCGAGATGCGTCGTCTCGTCCCACCGGCCGGGCGGCGTGAACACGATCGCGGTGCCGTAGAACGGTCCACCCATCATGATCGGGGCGATGCCGGAGATGTGGAAGAACGGACCGGCGCACAGCGACGCGGCGGCCATGGGCGACGCGGTGGTCGTGGTGTTTGCGAGCATTGCGCTCGTCGCGCCGCGCAACCCGCTGCTGAGGGCGAAGTGGATGATGTTGCGGTGCGACAACGTCGCGCCCTTCGGCCGCCCGGTGGTACCGCTCGTGAACAAGATGATGAAGGGATCGTCCTCGTCGACCGGCGTGTCGGGCAGCGCGGCCTCGCCGCGCGCCGCAACCTTGGCCGCGAGCTCGCCCCATCCGAGAATCGGCGCGTCGACGTGGGCGCCCGACTCCGCGATGCGCTCGAGGCGCGGCTCGTCGCCGATCAGCACCTTCGGCTGGGTGAGCTCCACGCCGTACGCCAGCTCGGGACCGGTCCACCAGCCGTTCAAGCCGGTGACGATCGCGCCCGTCACGATGCAGGCCCATATCGTGAGCGCGTACTCGACGGTGTTCGCGCTCGCGATCGCCACCCGGTCGCCCTTGCCCACCCCGTATTCCTCCGCGAGCACGGCGGCGTACGACGCGACACGACCGGGGAGTTCCCCGTAGGTGACGGTCTCGTTCCCGAACACGAGGTACGGCGAGTCGGCATGCCGCTCGGCGGCGTTGACCAAGACCTCGCGCATGTTGCGCGGGCGCTGGGCGAACACCTGGAGCGTTTCGCCCAGCACGTCCTCTTCGACGAGCTCGAACGGCGCTCCCGGTCCGCACAACATGTTCCGGACATCGTCCGGGAGCAGCTCGTCGTCGCGCCACCGCATGGTGACCGGCTCTGCCATGCCGTCAGCCCGCCGGCGCCATGAGCGCAGCCGTGTTGTCGTGACAGATCTTCTGGATCTCGTCGTGGGAGAAGCCGGCGCGCTCGAGGTCGCCGACGAACGACAGCGGCTCCACGAGACCCTCGGTGTGCGGCCAGTCGGATCCCATGAGCATGTGGTCGGCACCGATGAGCTCACCGAGTTGGTCGAGGTTGTTCTCGTAGAACGGAGAGACCCACACGTTGCGCTTGAACACCTCGCGCGGGTCCTCGTCGAACGCCTTCGGCTGTTGCTTGTAGACCTTCCCGATCCGCTCGAGCAGCGGAGCCACCCACTCGGAGCCGGTTTCCACCGCGACCAGCTTCAGCTTCGGGAAACGCTTCGGCACGCCGTGCAGGATCACCGCGGCCAGCGTGTCGGCGATCGGTGTGGCCGACATCGCCGCCCGCATCACCCGGAACCGGAACGCCTCGGCTTCGCCGCCTTCGCCCCACATGCCGGGGATCTGGTTGTAGGCGCTGTCACCCCCGTGGTAACCCGCGACGATTCCCGCCTCTTCGATGCGCGCCCAGATCGGGTCGAACGAAGGGTCGCCGGGCGACTTGAAGCCCTCGGGTGTGCGCACCGGCCCGTACTGGAAGATCACGATGCGAGCGCCGCGGTCGAGCACCCACTCGAGCTCGGCCACGGTCTCGTCGACGTCGGACAGGGTGAGATAGGGCGCGGCGAAGATCCGCTCCTTGTAGTGGAAACCCCAGTCGTCGGCGAGCCAGCGGTTGAACGCGCGGAACGCGGCGCGCGCCGCGGGCAGGTCGTCGCGCAGCGCTTCCTCCATGCCCACACCGAGGGTGGGGAAGAACAGCGCGCCGTCGATGCGCTGCTCGTCCATCACCTTCAACCGGATGTCGCGGTCGCGGTACGCGGGGTCGGTGGGCTCGAGCTCGCCGAACAGCTCGACCACACCCGCGCCACTCTCGTTGTGCCCGCGGAAGTATTGCTCGAGGCTGCCGGGCTTGGAGAGACGGTCGAACGTTGGGTTCGGGATGAACCGGTTCACGCGACCGCCGACGAGCAGGCGCGTCTTGCCGTCGATCTCGGCCCACTGCATCGCTCGCTTCGCGTACTCGGGCTCGATGTGACGCGTGAACGCGTCCATCGCTTCGTAGTAGTGGTTGTCGGCATCGAAGCCGCGCAGCTCCCCGTTGGTACTCATGTCGTCGACGAACCTCCGTTGATCCCGATTGTCTGACCGGTCACCCAATCGCCTTCGGCCGCGAGCCACACGACCGCGGCGCCGACGTCTCTTCCCGTTCCCGCACGCCCGACCGGAGCCCTCGGTGGGAGCCCGGATGCGCCCCCCGCGGCGTTTTCCATCAAGCCGAGCGCAAGCGTGTTGGCGGTGACACCGTATTGCGCCGTCTCCAGCGCGAGATGACGCATGAACCCGATCGCGCCGCCCTTGCCCGCCGCGTACGTCGACACGCCGATCTTCAGACCCTGCACGCCTGCGCCCGACGAGATCGTGACGATGCGCCCGAACCCCCGATCGCACATGCCGTCGACTGTGGCCTTGACGCAGTTCAACACGCCGTACACGTTCAGGTCGATGCTCCGGTGCCACTCCCCCGGATCCATATCGCGGAACTGCACGAGCCCTCGTGGGCCTTCCTGCACGATGCCGGCGTTGTTCACCAGGATGTCGATCGGGCCGAGGTTTGCCTCGATCTTCCGGACGCCCGCGAACACAGCCTCGAGGTCGGTCACGTCGAATGGCGCCGCCACCGCCGTTCCCCCAGCGTGGGCGATCGCCTTCGCCGACTCCTCGGCGCGGTCAGGGAACAGGTCGTTGACGGCAACCGCAGCGCCACATTCGGCGAGGGTCTCGGCGATGCCCGCGCCAATGCTCTGCCCGGCGCCGGTCACCAGCGCGACCCGGCCGGTGAGGTCGAACATGCTCCCCCTTCGCGCCTACTCCCCGGCCACGGACGGCCCGCCGCAGGGTTTCGTACGATACCGGAACCGCCCCGGCAGCCGCCTGGGCCAGACCGGCGAGGAACTCGGATGGCGCTCGGCGAGGTGCTGGCGCGGCTCGGGGTGCGGCGGGTGTTCGGCGAGCCCATGCCGGGCTCCGGCGACCCGGGCGTGCGCGATGCGGCTGCCGCGCTCCTGCTCGCCGAGGCCGACGGCGGCGTCGGATCGGGCCTCGGCGCGTGCTTCGACGGCTCGGTCCTGACGCTCACGTCACGGCCGGGTGCGCCGGCGGAACGCGTGCACGCGTCGTCGCCGTCGGACGTCGTGGACGCGGTGGTGCATGCGCAGGAGCACGGCAGCGGTGCCATCGCGGTGGAGCTCGGGTTTGACCCTGCGCGCGAGAGCGACGGCGCGGTCACGCCCCCCCTGGTGCGCGACCCGAGCATCGCCCCGGCATTGCCGGCACCGGAGCTGCCGGCGGGCGGCGGTCCGTTCACGTTCGACCTCATTCTCGCGGGCTCCGAGGTGATTCGGGCCGGCGCGGTGGAAGCCCTGCGCCAGCTCGCCGACGAGACCGGCCTCGGGGTGCTCAACATCTTCACCGCCAAGGGTCTGTTCCGTTGGGACTCGCCGTATCACCTCGGTACGGCGGGGCTGCAACTCCACGACTTCGCACTGGCGGGGCTCGCACCCGACCGACCGGTACTCGCGGTGGGCGTCGGGTTGGACGAGTGCCCCGATGCCATCCTGCGCGACGCCGGCATCACACCCGACGACGCGTGGCCCCTCACCCGCGTCGCGCCCGAGCGGCTCGGTTCGCTCGCCGGCCTCGTGCGCGCGGCACACGAAGGGCCGCCCGTGCTGGGCGATCTCTATCACCGCTTGTCGGGCGTGGCGCAACCGCTCTATCGCGTGGAGGACGTGCCGCTGAACCCCGCGCGCGCGGCGTCCGACGTCGCCGAGTCGCTGCCCGAAGGCGGCGTCGTCACGCTCGAGCCGAGCACCGCGGGCTGGTGGGTCGCCCGCACGCTTCCCACCACCCAACTCGGCAGCGTCCGCGTGCCCGCGGCAGGACGGCCCGGGCTCGCGGTGGCCGCCGCGCTGCTGGCGGCGATCGAAGGCAAACCCGCGGTCGCGGTGGTCGAGGCGCCCGTCGGTCCGGAGAACCGCGCGCTGATCGAGCTCGCGCGCGAGCGAGGTGCAGACCTCGTGGTCGCAGTGTGGGGCGAGGAGGGTGACATCGCATCACCGGATGACCACCGCGAGAAACTGCGCGCCGCGCTCGCGAAGCCCGGAGTGACCGAGCTGGCGGTGCCGGTCGCGTTTGGGCCTGCGACGAAACTGTTGACGGAAGCCGCGGGCCCGCTCGCGGCGTGGAAGTAAGAGGAGCCCGACGATGGCCGGCACGGGACCGCTCCAGGGCATCCGCATCCTCGACCTGTCGATCGCGGCGACCGGTCCGCTCGCGTGCTCGCTGCTCGCCGACCAGGGCGCCGAGGTGATCAAGGTCGAGCGCCCGGGCATCGGTGACATCGGCCGCTGGGTCGGCGTGTCGGTGAACGGCATGAGCGCGCTGTATGCCGCGTGCAACCGCGGGAAGCGCTGCATCGCGGTCGACGTGCAAACCGGCGAGGGTCGCGACATCGTGCGCCGGCTGGCACAGGATGCCGACGTGTTCGTGCAGAACTTCCGGCCCGGCACCCTCGACCGTCACGGCCTCGGCTACGACGACCTGCGCGAAGGTCACGACGACCTCGTCTACGTGTCGCTGTCCGGCTTCGGGGCGACCGGCCCGTACGCCGGCAAGTCGGCATACGACACCGTGATCCAGTCCTACGGCGGGTTTGCCGCCAACCAGGCCGACCCTGCCGACGGCAACCCGGTGTTCCTCCGGCAGACCGCGGCCGACAAAGTCACCGCGCTCACCGCCGCGCAGGCCATCACCGCAGCGCTGCTCGCGCGCGAGCGCGGTCACGGCGGCCAACACGTGGAACTGTCGATGCTCGACGCGGTGGTGTCGTTCCTCTGGGCCGACGCCGCGGGCAACGAGGTGCTCATGGACAGCGACGGCTCGCGGCCGTCGAGCTTCGTGGCCACCTTCCGGCCGTTCCGGTTCCTCGACGGATGGGGAATCGCCACGCCCACCAGCGACCACGACTTCGTCGGCATCATGCGCGCGTTCGGCATAGAGGGCGCCGAAGACCCACGCGTCGCGACGATCACCGAGCGTGTCAAACACAGCGACCTGACCAGCCAGATGATGAACCAGTGCTACGACGTGGCGGCGACACTCACCACGGACGATGCGATGGCGCGCCTGAACGCGCAGCGCGTGCCGTGCGGCGTGGTGTTGTCACCGGCCGAGCTCGTCGAGGACGAACACGCACGGGCGATCGGCCTGTTCGTGGAGCGCGACCACGACATCGTCGGGCGGTTACGGCTCCCCCGCCACCCGATCCTCTTCACGAGGACTCCGGCCGAGCTTGGTGCCGGCGCCCCCGCGCTCGGCGAGCACACCGACGAGATCCTCGCCGAGATCGGGCTGGGCGATCGCGGCAACGACTTGCGCGCCGACGGTGTCGTCGCCTAGAGCGAGCGGGAAGGAATCGGGGTATCCCCCGATTCCGAGCGAGCGACCCATAGTCAGGAGCGAGCGGATGCCGATGGGTCCGATGCTGGAAGACAAGGTGGCGGTCGTCACGGGGATCGGGCCCGGAATGGGTCGCAGTATCGCGATCGCGCTCGCCCGCGAGGGCGCCGATGTGGTGCTCGCGGCGCGCCGCGTAGAACGCTGCAACGCCGTCGCCGAAGAGATACGCGAGCTCGGGCGCGTCCCGCTCGTCGTGCCGACCGACATCGCCGACACCGGTCAGTGTGACGCGATGGTGGACGCAGCCCTCGAGCAGTTCGGTGGAGTCGACATCTTCGTACAGAACGGTCACCATCCCGGCGACTGGACCGCGACCGTCGAGGCAGACCTCGACTCGTGGCACGACATCATGGAGATCAACTTCTTCGGCGCAGTGAAGCTGGTCCAGCGCCTCGTACCTGTGATGGCCGAGCGCGGTGGAGGCCGGGTCGTCCTCGTGAACTCGGGCGCCATGATCAGCAACCCGGCAACGATGGGCGCGTATTCGGCGTCGAAGGCCGCGCTCGGAAGCCTGGTACGCACACTCTCGAACGAGGTGGCCGGAAGCGGCGTGCTGGTGAACGGCGTCACGCTCGGTCCGGTGCAAGGCGAGAACTACTCGAGCTTCGTGCCTGGCGAGTCCGAGGAAGAGAAGGAAGCGGCGGTCGAGGAACGAGGCCGGGCGTTGCCGCTCGGCCGCATCCCCACGCCCGACGAGTGCGCCGGCGCAATGCTCTTCTTTGCGTCCGATCTGTCGGCATCGATCACCGGTCAGCATCTGGCCGTCAACGGAGGGCAGTGGGTGTCATGAAGACGTACCGCGTGATCCAGTGGGCCACGGGCTCGATCGGCCAGATCTCGATCCAGTCGTTCGCGCGCAACCCGCAGTTCGAGCTCGTCGGCTGCTACGTGACCTCGGCCGACAAGGCCGGGCGCGACGCGGGTGACCTCGCGGGCATCGAGCCGGTGGGCGTGATCGCGACGAACAACATCGACGAGATCCTCGCGTTGGACGCCGATTGCGTGCACTACGCGCCGCTCTACGTGAACCTCGACGAGATGTGCCGCATCCTCGAATCGGGCAAGAACCTGGTCACGCCGGCGGGATTCGTGTTCGCCGACTCGACGCGTCCCGACGAAGTCGAGCGGCTGCGGGCCGCGTGCAAAGCCGGCAACAGCTCTCTGCACGGCACCGGCATCCACCCGGGCTTCTCGGGTGACTTGCTGCCGATCACGATGGCCCGGCTCAGCTTCTCGATCGAGCAGATCATCGTGCAGGAGCTCGCCGATCTGCGCCGTCACCCGTCGAAGAACATGGTCTTCGACGGCCTCGGCTTCGGGCGCGACCCCGACGAGGCCCGCGCCAATCCGAGCCCGCTCGTCCTCACCATGGACAAGATCTTCCGCGAGTCACAGATGATGCTCGCCGAGGCGCTCGGCCTCGAAGTCGACGAGTACACACACGACTACGACGTCGCCGTCGCCAAACGGCGGCTCGAGATCCGGTCCGGCGTGATCGAGAAGGGAACGATCGCCGGCGAGCGCTTCGAATGGATCGCGTGGTCGAACGGGAAGCCGCGCATCGTGTTCCGGTCGTTCTGGAAGACCGACGACGACCTCGAACCCAACTGGGACCTCGAGCACCTGAAATACCAGCTCATCATCGAAGGCACGCCGTCGGTGAAGGTCACGCTCGAGCCCGCCGCGTCGCACACGGGCCGCGACGTGGAGGAGACCGACGACGTCGGCATCTACGGCCGCTACTGGACCGCGATGAACGGCGTGAACGCGATCCCCGCGGTGTGTGCGGCGTCCCCGGGCATCCGCACCCACCTCGACCTGCCGTTCGTGCAGCCGAAAGGCCTCTTCGACGCGTAGCAACCATCCAACTTGCGTCAACAAACGGTGGCAGAGGACCCGCAGCTGACGCAGGTTCGCTAGGTGGTCGCTTCGAATCGCATGCCGCGGTGGCGGGAGCCGAAGATCTCGGTGGCCATGATCGACGCCAGCTGCTCTGCGTCCCACGCCTTGTCGCCCGACGACACCGACTGCCTCTCCGTCCAACCCTGCATCAGGATGATCCGGTCGTAGATCACCCGGATCACCTGGCCGGTCACGTACCGGGCGTCGTCGCTGGCGAGCCACGCGACAACCGGCGACGAGTTCTTCGGGTCCATGCTGTTCCACTCGCCTTCGGGCACCTCGTCGGGCTCGATGGCTTCCGCCGACCCGGGCACCGTCGCCGTGATCCGCGTGAGCCCGGCGGGGCCGATGCAGTTCGCGGTGACGCCCGTCTTGTAGAGCTCCTGCGCGAGCGTGAGCGTGAGACCGACGATGGCCGCCTTGGCAGTGGCGTAACCCGTCTGGCCGAAGTTGCCACCGAGCCCCGCGCCCGACGTGGTATTCACGATGCGCGCCTGGAGCGGGCCCTCCTTCGCGCGCTCGCGCCAGTACTTCGACGCGTGGTGCGACGGGCACCACGTGCCGCGCACATGCACCTTCATGACCGCGTCCCAGTCGTCGACCTTCATGTTCCAGATCGCAGCGTCGCGCACGATGCCGGCGTTGTTGACGAGGATGTCGAGCTTGCCGAACTCGTCGACCGCCTGCTGCACCATCTCACCGGACAGGTCGTAGTCGGACACGTCGGCGAAGTTCGGCACTGCCACGCCCCCGCGGTCGGCGATCAGCTTGACGGTGTCTTCCGCCGCGCTCCCGCTACCCTCGCCGCGCTCGCTCCCGCCGAGGTCGTTGACAACGACCTTCGCACCGTGTTTCGCGAGCTCCATGGCGTGGCCACGGCCGATGCCGTGCCCCGCGCCGGTGACGATCGCGACCTTGCCGTCGAGCATTGCCATCTCACACCTCGTCGCCTTTTGCGTCTCTTCGGGCTTGCAGGTCTTCGGGCTTCGTGGTCGCCCGGAACGAGGGCACTGTATATTCCCAGCCTTGATCGAGCCGACTGGCGAGCCTGCACCCTCGGCGTTGGCCGGCGTGCGCGTGCTCGATCTCGCCACGCTGTTCCCGGCTCCGATGGTCGCAGCGATGCTCGGCGACCTGGGTGCCGATGTCGTGAAGGTCGAGCCAACCGGCGGCGACCCACTGCGCGTCACCGGTGCCATGCGCGGCGACCGCACGTTCGTCTGGGCACTGGCAGACCGCAACAAGCGCGCGCTGTGCGTCGACTACGACACGGCCGACGGCATCGAGCTCGTCCAGCGCCTCACCGCGGTCGCCGATGTCGTCGTGTTGAACCAGCCTCAACGCGTGCTCGAACGATGGGGCTGCACCTACGACGAGATCGCGGCGCGCAACCCGGGCGCGATCGTCGTGCTGGTGACCGGATTCGGCGCCGAGGGACCCAATGCCGACCGGCCAGGCAACGGCACGGTGCTCGAAGCCTACGGAGGCCTGACCCACATGACCGGCGATGCCGAAGGCCCGCCAGTATTGCCGTCGGTGCCGATCGGCGACTACATGGGCGCGTTCTTCGGAGTCTCGGGTGTGCTGGCCGCGCTCTACTGGCGTGACGCCCGGGGCGGCACCGGACAGCTCGTCGACGTGAGCCTCTACGAAGCCGTCCTGCAGTTCCTCGGACCCGCGATGGTCGCATGGTCGCCGGGTGAGCCGGCGCCGGCGCGCACGGGGAGCCGCATCCCCGTCGCAACGCCGCGCAACGTCTACCGGACGCGCGACGCGCGCTGGGTTGTGATCTCGGGGCCGATCGACGCGCAGGTCCTCCGCATGCTCGAACTCATGGGCGCCGACACCGACGACGCGCGCGCGAAGTTCGGTCATGCCACCGAGCGCAACGCGAACGCCGACGAGCTCGACGCCATGGTCGCAGCTTGGGTCGCGACGATGGACGCCGGGGCTGTTGTCGCAGCGCTCGTCGCCGCGCGCATTCCCGTCACCGAGGTGAACGACGTGGAGAGCCTGCTGGCGGACGCGCACGTTCGCGCGCGCTCGAGCATCGCGGTGGTCGAAGATCCCGAGCTCGGTACGTTGTACATGCCCGCGCCCGCGCCGCGGCTCAGCCGCACCCCGGCACGGATCGCGTCGACCGGGCCCGCGCTCGGTGCGAACAACGACGACGTGCTACGCGACTGGTTGGGAGAGGTCTGATGGCCGACTCGTCGGGAACGTCCACCCCACGGCCGCCGGAGGGTGACTGGCTGGGCACGCCCTATGCGCGGTTCGAGCGCCACGGGAGCATCGCGCACTGCGTCATCGACCGACCGGAGTCGCGCAACGCGATGACCGGCGCGATGTACTTCGCGGTGCGGTACGCCGTCGACGTCGTCAACCGCGACGACACACTCGCGGGGATGATCATCACCGGAACTGATCCCGTGTTCATCCCCGGCGGCGACCTCGGCGCCTCGCTCGTCGACGATTGGGGCACGAGCCATTTCGGGATGGACAACGTGCCCTTCGACGCCATCCGCAACTCCCGCAAGCCGGTGATCAGCGCGGTCAACGGCATCTGCCAGGGTGGCGGCCTGCTCATCGCGATCATGTCCGACATCGCGGTCGCCAGCGACCGGGCCACGTTCCGCGCGCCAGAGCTGTACCGCGGCGTCGCCGACACCGGATACGCCACCTACCTCCCCGCGCAGATCGGCCAGGCGCGCGCCAAGCTCATGCTGTTCACCGGGCTGCGTCTGGACGCGCAGGAGGCCGTCGACTGGGGGCTCGTGGCCAAGGTCGTGCCCCACGACGAGCTGATCGCCGAGGCCACCGAGCTGCTCAAGGCATGCTGCCGATGCGCGCCGAACGCGCGGGCCGAGGTAAAGCGGATCATCGGCGAGCGGTACGGCCACTACGACCGCATGACGATGGACGCCGGGCTGGCCGGACCGGAGACTCTCGAAGGCTGGGAGTCGTTCCGCGACAAGCGCGCGCCGAGCTGGATCCCCGACGACATGCGCGACGACGGCGGACGTCTGTAGCGCCTCGCAGCGCGGGGTTACGGCGTCGTGGGGTGCTCGCGCGTCAGGGCGTGGAGTGAGTCCATCAGCCCGCGGCGCAACTTCTCGGTGTCGTAGCTCGCGTTTCGGGCGTGCACGCGCCGACGCACGAGGATGTCGGGGAGGATCTCGATCCCGATTCCCTTGCGCCGGGCCCGGAGAAACCAGTCGAGGTCGTCGGCACCGGGCCGGGATTCGGCGAACCCGCCGACGAGCTCGAACGCCTCGCGCCGGATCAACGCGGAGAGCTGGAGGACACCGCCGAGGTCGCCGAAGAGCTTGTCGCGCTTGAGCCAGGGCGGTCGCTCGACGATGTCGTCCTCGAAGAACGGCTCCTGGCGAGTCATGACCGCGCCGATGTTCGGGTGCGCGTCGAGGTAGGCCAGCTGGCGCTCGAGCTTCTCCGGGTACCACACGTCGTCCTGGTCGCAGAACGCGAGCATCTCGCCGCTCGCCAGCGCGAGGCCGGCGTTGCGCGCAGCCGCGACGCCACCCTGAGGCTGTCGGTGCACGACGGCGCGGCTGTCGCGCGTGGCGAACGTCGCCGCAATACGCGCGCTGTCGTCGATGGAGCCATCGTCGATCACGATGACTTCGAGGGTTTCGTACGTCTGCCCCGCGATCGCGGCCAGCGCCTCGCCGACGAAGCGTGCACCGTCGTGCACAGGGACGATCACGCTGACCAGGACCGGCACCGCCTGAATCTCTCACACTGGGAAGGCCCGCGGCGATCTTCTGCGTCGGATGACTGAACCCGAGAGTGCGGCGGGCGTTGATGCTGGCATTCGGTTCGACCGAGGTCGCCAGGCCGTGATGAGCAGCGTCGTGGTGAGGAATCTGCACGAGGCGCTGCCGCGAGCGGGGGCGTGAAGCTACAGTCCCGCCGTGACCGACCCGTTGCTCGCATCGCTGTTGATGGAGCATCCCTTCGCCGACGACGAGGGGCTGCTGTTCACCATCGACCGCAGTATCACCGCGGGCGAGGCGCGCGCCGCGGCTCGCGCCCTCGCGGACGAGCTCACCGGCTTGGGCGTCGGGCCGGGATCGGCGGTCGCGGTCGCGCTGCCGAACGGACCCGAGGTCGTCACCACGATGACGGCGGTGTGGCTCGCGGGCGGGGTGTTCGTACCGGTGAACCCGCGTTACCCGGCGGCGGAAGTCACGAGGGTGCTCGACGCGACCGATCCGGCTGCGATCGTCCGCGCCGACGGCGTCACCCGCCGCGACGCGCAGCGCACCTACGACCCAGATGTGGCTTTCGTGATGTGGACGTCGGGCACGACGGGCGCGCCGAAGGCGATTCTCCACACGCACAAGGCCTACCTCGAGCTGCTCGACCGCGTCCTTGGGCCGCTGCGCGGTGGCGGTCGCGACCCGGACCGCAAGCCGTCGCCCAACCTCATTCCCGTGTCGCTCGCGCTGAATGCGGGGATCTACAACGCGCTGTTCGGAATGCGCGCCGGCGCCGCCCTCGTGATCATGGACAGCTTCCAGCCGAAGGAATTCGCCGAGCTCGTGCGGCGGTTCGAGATTCGCTCCACCGTGCTGCCTCCCGGGGCGATGGCGATGCTGTCCGACGACGACACCGTCACCGACCTCACGCCGCTCCGGTACGTGCGCAGCATCACCGCGCCGCTGTCCCCGCTCCAGGCGCGCCGGTTCACGACCAAGTTCGGCGCGTCGGTGCTGAACAGCTACGGCCAAGCCGAGATCGGCGAAGTGATCGGCTGGACCGCGGCGGACGCCAAGGAACATCCGGAGAAGGTCGGCGCGATCGGTCGCCCGCACGGCGGAGTCGACGTGAAGGTGGTCGACGACTCGGGGGCGCTGCTCGGCTCCGACGAGATCGGCGCGCTCTTCGTGCGCCCGCCGAACATGGCGGCGGGCTACGCGACCGGTGAGGAGCTGGGCGACCGGGTCGACGCCGACGGCTACGTGAACACGGGCGACCTCGCGCGCGTCGACACCGACGGCTTCGTGTGGATCGAGGGACGAGCGGGTGATCTCATCAACCGCGGTGGCAACAAGGTGTTTCCCGAGCAGGTCGAGGAGGTGCTCTGCCTCGCGCCCGGGATCTCGGCGGCGGCGGTGGTCGGCGTGCCCGACGAGCGGCTCGGCGAAGTGCCGGTGGCGTTCGTGGTGGGTGACGCGACCGACGAGGAGCTCACGGCACTGTGCCGCGAGCACCTCGTGCCCTACAAAGTGCCGGTAGCGTTCGAACGAATCGACGCGCTGCCGCGCACCGAAGTTGGCAAGGTGATGCGACGCGACCTGATCAGCGCGTATCAGTCCCGGGCGCGCTGAGCGCTTGCCACTTGGGTTCGCGCTTCTCCGCGAACGCGAGTGGACCCTCTTCTTGATCGGGGTGCCCCCACATCGAGACAAGCTCCTTGGCGCCCGCGCGGCACGCGTCCGTGAGGCCCATCTCCAGCGCGCCCCACAACGCGCGCTTGGTGGCGCGCATCGCCGCGGGTGAGTTCTTGGCGATGATCTCGGCGAGCTGCTGTGCCGCGTCGCGGAGCTGCTCCGGAGGATCGACGATCTGGGAGATCATGCCGAGCTCGTACGCGCGCTGCGCCGACATCCGTTCGAAGCGGCCAGTGAGCGCCATCCGCATCACCGCTTCGAACGGCATCTTCCGCAACAGACCGATGGCTTCGACCGCGACGACCTGGCCCACCGACACGTGCGGGTCGAAGAACTGCGCGTTGCTCGCTGCGATCACGATGTCGGCGTCGGCAACCCAGTGGAAGCCCCCGCCGGCACAGATCCCGTTCACCGCGGTGATCACCGGCTTGTTCACGTGTTGGTGCCACGCGGTGAAATGCAGGTCGAATTTCTCGACCGATTCGCGGTAGCGCTCCATGCCGATACCGTCGGTGGCGAGCTCGGACACGTCGACACCCGTCTGGAACGCGCGCCCCTCACCCGTGTGCACGATCGCCTTGACCTCGGGGTCGGCGTCGAGCTCGAGCCACGCGTCGGCGAACTCTTCGCGCATGGCACCGTTCATCGCGTTGAGCACGTCGGGTCGGTTGTTGATCAGCCATCCGACCGGCCCGTGCCGCTCCAGCAGGAGATGCTCGTACGTCGAGTAGCTCATGTCGCGTCCTCCGCGCTCAGTTCTTCCCACAGGGGCTCGCGCTTCTCGGCAAACGCAAGCGGCCCTTCCTCCTGGTCGGGATGACCCCACATGCCCAACAGCTGTTGCGAGCCCGCGAAGCACGCATCACGCAGGCCCATCTCCACCGCGCCCCAGAGCGCCTTCTTCGTCGCGCGCATCGCCGCCGGCGAGTTCTTTGCCACCTTCTCCGCGAGCTCCTGCGCCGCGTCGCGCAGATTCTCCGGCGGGTCGACGATCTGCGAGATCATCCCGAGCTCGTACGCGCGTGCCGCCGAAACTCGCTCGTAGCGGCCGACGAGTGCCATCCGCATCACCGGTTCCACCGGCATCTTGTCGATCAGCCCGATCGCTTCGTACGCGGTGACCTGCCCGACGGACACGTGGGGGTCGAGAAACGTGGCCGTGCTCGCGGCGATCACGATGTCGGCGTCGGCGACGAAGTGCAACCCACCGCCGGCGACGGTGCCGTTGACCGCCGCGATCACGGGCTTCCAGATCTTCAGCTGCCATGCGGTGAAGGCGAGCTCGGCATCACGCGTGCGGCGCGACTGCTCGCGCAGCGCGTCGGGGTCGCGGCTCAACTCGGCGACGTCGAGGCCGGTCTGGAAGACCTTGCCCTCACCCGTGTTCACGATGACCCGCACCGCAGGATCGGCGTCGAGCTCGTGCCACGCAGCCTCGAGCTCGTCCATCATCGTGTGATTCATCGCGTTGCCGACCTGCGGCCGGTTGAACACCAGCCAGCCGACGGGTCCCTGCCGCTCGACGAGCAGCGTGTCGTAAGCGCTCATCTCTTCCCGCTCTCGGTGCTTCGCACCGGGCCGCACTGCTCCACCCAGGGCGAACGCCTCGTTGCGAGCCGTACCCGGCTCGCGGCCACTCGGCTCAGGTC
>CAAGKR010402405.1_pt1 | contig 14984 bp, 14 predicted proteins | sample 2556971 | NCBI WGS metagenome assembly CAAGKR01 (sample SAMEA5207829, study PRJEB30636) | soil metagenome | biome: forest; feature: boreal; material: soil | place: USA | collected 2011-09 | depth 1 m | reverse complement strand
TGATGCCACGCGGTCGTCGGCTGGAAGGCCCGAGGTTTGCTCTCGGACCCGGGTCAGCGTAGCGAGTCGCATTGCCCGGGCCTCGCTGTCCTTGGCCATCAGGACGCCAAGCTCCAACTCAGCCAATGTGATCACGGAGACTCCTACCTGTTCGGGCAGCGACCGCGCCAGAGGGCGGTTCTGCTCGATCGCGACGAAGATCGAGGTGTCCAGAATCGCCGGTGCACTCACCGGGGCTCGATCACCTGCTTGCGAATGGGAGCGAGGTCGCGCAGCAACTCCGCGTCGGCCCGGGCCTCGCGCAGCACGCGCTCAATCGACGGGCCAGGAGCCCACGTGGGTCGACCGAGAGGGAGCAATTCGGCCACGGGACGCCGATTCACACTGATCCGAAGCCTCTCTCCAGCCTCTACGCGACGCAGGACTTGGGAAGTGTGATTACGCAAGTCACGCGAGGATACGTCCGCCATGGCACGATCGTAGCACAACTGCTACATATGGCGCGCAAGAGTTTGAAAGCCCAGGACGGCTACTGCTCCGAAACGACGCAGGAATAATCGAGGCTTCAAATCCCTCCCGCTTCGCTCTTGTCATGTCTCAGGACATCGAGGACGCATGTGTCACGACATCGTGGAAAAGTCTGGGCTACCGCGCGTCCGTGCATCATGACGCTGAGATGCCGAAGGTGCGGACAACGGTCACGCTTGACGACGAGGTCCTCCGCTGGGTGAAGGTTCGTGGCGCTCGCCAGGGCAAGGGTGACAGCGAGGTCATAGAGGAGTCATTGCGGCGAGATCTTGGCTTGGATCTGCTCCGGGGTCTCTGGCAGACGAACCAGATGGGGCACGACGAGGCAGTGAAACTCGCCCTCGAAGCCCAGCACTCGACCCGACGCGGTCGTCGAAAGTGATTTAAATAGCCGCGCTGGCGGCCATCAGCGCGGCCGTTTTAGTCACCGGGGACGAGGATCTTTTGACGTTGGCTCCTGACGAGCCGGTCTTCACGCCGGCGTTATTTCTGGCGAGGCTGACGGGAAGGTAGGGACCCGCCAGTGCGGGAGTACGATGCCGCGGTGGGAGCTGGAGGGGAGCGGACGCTTGCCGAGCTCTATCGCGGGTGGGATGTCTACCAGCAGCGGCTCGTGAAGGCGATCGCTCCACTCGACGAACCGCAGCTGGATCTCGGGGCCGCGCCTCACCTCTGGCCGATCCGAATGCTGGGCAACCACGTCGTCTCGGCACGCGCATGGTGGTTCCATGCCTGGATGGGGGAGGGTGGGCCGGAGTTCGACGAGATGGTCGACTGGGATGAAGACGAGGTTGCGACCGAGCGGCCCGCCGCCGAGATCGTCCGCGGCCTGGAGCTGACCTGGTCGTTGATCGAGTCGCGCTTGGAACGGTGGTCTTTCGCCGACCTCGACCAGGAGTTCGAGCGACCGGTGCCGAATGCTGCCGGTGAGCGGCCCCTGCACTCCCGGCAGTGGATCATCTGGCACGTCGCCGAGCGCGACATGCACCACGGCGGCGAGATCTCATTCAGCCTCGGGATTCACGGCTTGGTCGGGATCGAAATCTAGCCAGGCCTCTCCGCGGCGGCTCTGGACGGTGGCAGCAAGCTTGGGTCTCCCCTCCCGCGCAAAGCGGTGCGGATTTGATTAATGCGCGCCTCCCCGCCAAGCGGGGAGGGGGGAGGGGACTTGGCCCGCGTTTGCAACCAAAACGCCACCTGCTGCATCCAATAGGCAGGAACATGAGTGCTGTAATGGAGCAGCGGCCGCTGATCATGGCTCGCGCCACCGAGGGCGATGCCAATTCCTTCGCCATCCTCATCGAACCATTGCTCAACCCCGCCTACCGGCTGGCGGCTGTGATGCTGGCCGATCGGAGTGCGGCCGAAGATGCGGTCCAGGAGGCTTCCATCAAGGCCTGGCGCAAGCTACGACAGCTCCGCGGTGACGTTGGTTCGCTCCGGTCGTGGTTCCTCTCCATCGTCGCCAACGAGTGCCGGATGGCGCGCCGCCAGCGCTGGTGGTCGGTCGTCAAGGTGGCCGACCCACAGCCGCTGGGCGCCGTCAGCGATCCGAGCCAAGAGACCTCTTCTGACCTGCAGCGTGCCCTTCTCAAGCTGAGTCCGGAGGAGCGTTTGCCGTTGGTGCTGCACTTCTATCTCGATCTGCCACTCGACGAGGTGGCCCGGACGCTCGGCCTGTCGCCGTCAGCCGCCAAATCACGCATCTACCGCGCCGCCCGCCGGCTGCGATCCGACCTGACCGTCGAGGAGGGGTTCTGAAGTGACCCGCGAGGATTTCCGCCGCGAGCTCGGCAACGCATTCGACGCGATCAGCGGGTCGCCCAGCCCCGCCCTGTCCGACCGCGTGCGCTCGGCCGTGGCCGACGCGCCTGAGCGCCGGGGTCCGGTCTGGATCGCTGGATTGGCGGCCGCCGTGATCGCCGTCCTCCTGGTGGGTGTGTTGGTGGTGGCCAACAACCGCCATCAACCCGTCGTCCCTGGGGCTCCGACCGCCAGTCCGAGCGCCTCTGCGGCAACCTCACCGACGCCCTCACCCAGCGCGGCCCCGAGCGCCTCCCCGTCGGCAACACCGGATACGAGCCTGCCACCGTTCGTTTGCACATCGTCGTCGTCGATCACCGGCCAGGGGGCGCCGCTGTCGGCCTACATCGACCGCGTTCAAACCGGCTCGCACGCCGGCTACGACCGGCTGACGATCGAGTTCAACAACGGCCAGCCGGCCAACATTGATGTGACGCCCCAGAGTGGAACCACCTTTACTCAAGGGGGCAGCGGCCAACCAGTCACGCTTGCTGGCCAGGCCGGCATTCTCGTCTCGATCCACAGCGCCGACGCACACACTGCCTACAGCGGGCCGACCGACTTCCTGACCGGCTACTCCGCAATGGTCGAGGTGCGCCAGGTGGAGGACTTCGAAGGCTATGTTCAATATGGCATCGGGTTGTCGAAAACAGCGTGCTATCGCGCCTTCATCCTCACCAACCCGACGCGCCTGGTGATCGACGTCCAAGTCAGCTAGACCAACGGCGAGGCGGCCGGAGGCGGGTTAATCGGCTGCGGGCAGCTTGCGCAGGTGCTTGGCGGGGTCGACGCCCTCGAGCTTGAGGTCGTACTCGAGCATCTCGTGGACCAGCTCCCCGAAGGTCGTCTTCGGCTTCCAGCCCAGCTTCTTGATCGCTTTGGAGGCGTCACCGCGCAGCTCATGCACCTCGGCGGGGCGCAGGTAGGCCTCGTCCACGACGACGTACTTGTGCCAGTCGAGGCCGGCCATGCCGAACGCTGCTTCGATGAATTCACGCACCGAGCGCATGTCGCCGGTCGCGATCACGTAGTCGTCCGGCGCGTCCTGCTGGAGCATGAACCACATGGCTTCGACGTAGTCCCGGGCGTGGCCCCAGTCGCGCTTGGAGTCAAGGTTTCCCACTCGCAGCTCGGCCGTTTTGCCAGCCAGGATCTGCGCGATGCCACGCGTGACTTTGCGGGTGATGAAGTTCTCGCCCCGCCGGGGGGACTCATGGTTGAAGAGGATCCCGCTGCACGCGAAGAGGTGGTGAGCCTCGCGGTAGTTAACCGTCATCCAGTGTGCGTAGAGCTTGGCGGCGGCATAAGGGCTGCGAGGGTGGAAGGGCGTCGTCTCGCTCTGGGGAGGGGGCGACTGACCGAACATCTCAGAAGTCGACGCCTGGTAGAACTTGATTGGCAGGCCGGTGGTGCGGATGGCTTCCAGCAGACGCGTCGTACCGAGCCCGTCGGCGTCGCCTGTGTACTCGGGCTGGTCGAAAGAGATCTGCACGTGGCTCTGGGCGGCGAGGTTGTAGATCTCGTCGGGCCGAACGGTCTTCCCCAGCCGATTGAGCCCGCCCGAGTCGGTCATGTCGCCGTAGTGGAGGACGAATCGCGACCCCTCGGGGTGGCTTGGATTGCCGTGCTGGAGGTGGTCGATGCGACTCCGGTTCATGCTCGAGGACCGGCGGACCACACCGTGCACCTCGTAGCCCTTACCCAACAGGAGCTCGGCCAGGTAAGACCCGTCCTGCCCGGTGATGCCCGTGATTAGCGCCGTTTTGGTCATCGCAGTAGAGAAGTCTATGGTTTCGTTGGCCCAGTTCCGAGGGAGCCTTACAGTGTTGACAAGCCATCTGCCTGAGCAAGGAGACCGCAATTGTCCAACCTCGCATTCGACCCGGAGGAGACGACGCACTGGGAGAAGACCCAGCCGCGCTCGGTCAGCCCGGAGAAGTGGAACCTCTTCGAGGGCTACGCGGCTGAGATCTTCACCGCTTTCGGGATGGACCTGGACACGGCGGGGACCAAGGCCACCCCGAAGCGCTTCCTGCGCGCGCTGTTCGACGCCACATCTGGCTACGAAGGCGACCCCAAGCTGCTGACCGCCTTTCCGACCGAATGCCGGGGCGGTCCCGACTGCAACATCAGCCAGGTGATCGAGGGGCCGATCGAGTTCTTCTCTCTCTGTGAGCACCACGCGCTTCCCTTCCACGGTCAGGCGTTCATCGGCTACATCGCGCACGAGGAGATAATCGGCATCTCCAAGCTGACGCGTCTGGTGCGCGTGTTCGCCCGCCGCTTCACCCTCCAGGAGCGTGTCGGGGTGCAGATTGCGGATGAGCTCGTGCGCGTCCTCCAACCGCATGGCGTCGCCGTGCACCTGTCCGCCATGCACCTGTGCACTCAAATGCGGGGCGTCCGCGAGGGCCATTCCCGCACGTGGACGTCGTTCTGGCGCGGGAACTACGAGCGCGACCCGCAGCTCCGGACGGAATTCCTACAGACCGCGGCTCAGTCATCCCACTGATCCAACCGTTCGAAGTCCTGTTCGAGGCAGATCTGCCGGCTTACAAGCTGCCCGCCGACCTGCAGCACCTCTATGGCCGGCTGGGCTTCTCGACTCCCATCGTGTATTCGAACTTCGTCTCGTCGTTGGATGGCGTCGTCACCCTCGGGTCGAAGCCTTCGGCCGGCTCGATCATCAGCGGCAAGAATCCGGCCGACCGCTTCGTGATGGGGCTGTTGCGCGCGTGCGCCGACGCCGTGGTGATCGGGGCCGGCACCATGCGTGCGACTCCCGGCCATCTCTGGACGCCTGCCCACGTCTATCCCGCCCTTGCGACCGAGTTCACCGCTCTTCGCAGCAGTCTCGGCCGCAGCCCGGAGCCGGCGTTGGTGCTGCTGACCGCGAGCGGGGAGCTTGATTTCTCCCATCCGGCCCTGGTCAAGGGTGCGACGGTGGTGACCACTACTGCCGGCGCCAAGAAGATCGGCCATCGCCTACCGGCAACTTGCGAGCTGATTGCGATGGGGAAGGGGAAGAGCCTCGACCTCGGCAAGACGATTGCTGAGCTGAGAGGTCGAGGGCTCCAGGTCCTGCTCACAGAGGGCGGTCCGCACGTGATGGGCCAGCTGATCGAAGGCGGGCTGCTGGACGAGGCATTCCTCACCGTTTCGCCGGTCGTGGCTGGTCGAGGCGCTGAACGGAGGCTCGGCATGGTCGAGGGCATCGAGCTGCTGCCAGACGGTGGGGCGTGGAGCCGGCTGCTGAGCGCCCGGCGACACGGGGACTACCTTTTCCTGCGTTACGGCTTGGGCAAGACCTGATCACGACCCATCGAAGGCGCGGGCCCGCAGGGCTCGCTTGATCTCGTCCTGTGATTCGAGAAGGGACCGCCGGATCGGGCCTGGAAGGTCGCGTGCAAGCCAGGTGTCGGTAAGGTCGACCAAAGCCTGAGTCACGACCATCTTTGGGTACATGGTCTCCACGAACCCAAGAGCTTCCTCGATCACCTGCGAGCTCCAGATTGGGAGCAGGCTGTCGAAGTACGGTTGCACGTAGGCGCTCAGCAGGGCCTCTTGGTCGGCTCGATGAAATCCCCTGGCTATCGCTCGTCTCATGGCCAGCGATAGCCCTTCGCCGGTCACGGCCGCCCAGGCTTCCGCTTTGGCCTCGGGCACAGGCCGGGCCGCCCGAGCCGCCGCCGCAGCCCGGCGCCCCTGGTCGGTGGGGTCGCGTTGGAGCTCGGCAGCGATGAGTTCCGCGCCGGCGGCCCCGATGGTCGCCAGGGCGTTGACCGCACTCCAGCGGACCGCGAAATCGACGTTCAGACCATTCAGCTTCGTGCTGCCGTCGAGCAGGCCCCGAACCCAGGCGACATCGCCGGTGCTGAGGGCGGCCCCGATCAAGGCGTTGGTCCAGAGCAGCTGGAGGTCGCTGGCCGCGGGGACTCTAGCCAGCCGCTCCTTCGCGGCCCGAGCCAAGATCGCCCCGATTGGGGCGCGATTCCCCGGCTCTCCGTAGGTGTCGATCGAGCTCACCACTCGACCCACCAGCGACCCGACGATCGCCGCATCGGTTTCGACATCGATGTTGGCAAGCGAGATGTCGACGTAGTCCCGCGCGCGAAGCCGGGCGTCGCGCACCATATCCCATAGATCACCCCAGGCCAGTGCGCGCGCCAGCTCATCGTCCAGCCCGCGCAGATGGTCCCTGAGCGTCTTCAGCGACCGCTGATCCAGCTTGACCTTGGTGTAGGTGAGGTCGTCGTCATTGACGAGCAACAGGTCGGGAACTCGCTCGCCCTGCAGTTGAGGTATCGCGGTCGCGGCTCCGTCGATGTCGAGCTCCACCGCGCGGCGTCGCTTGAGGACCGTCCCAACGACGTCAAACAGCCCAATTCGCAGGCGGTGGGGTCGCAGTGTCGGATGAAGCACAGGAGCTTCCTGGACCAGGGTTGCGGCCGTGATGTGGCCGTCCTGGATCTCGAGCTCTGCGCCGATCGTGTTCACCCCCGCCTGCTCCAGCCACAGCCGGGACCACGACTTCATATCGCGCCCGGAGGCCTCCTCGAGTGCGGCAAGAAAGTCCTTGAGCTCGGTGTTGCCGTATTCGTGTCGCTTGAAGTACGCCTCAACACCTTGGAAGAACGCGTCCTCGCCGAGCCAGGCGACGAGCTGCTTCAGGGCCGCCCCGCCCTTCTCGTAGGTGATGTTGTCGAAGTTGAGCAGCACCGACTCTATGTCAGGTATGTCTGCAACTATGGGATGGGTGGTGGGGAGCTGGTCCTGCGCTTTCGCGCTGGCCTTGTAGCCGAGCGCGAACGACGTCCACGCGTTCTTGAACCTCGTGGCCTCGAAGTTGGCGAGGTTGCCCATGTATGTGGCGAAGGTCTCGTTGAGCCAGAGGTCATCCCACCAGCGCATGGTCACCAGGTCTCCGAACCACATGTGGGCCATTTCGTGCAGGAGCGTCTCGGAGCGGCGCATTCGCGCCGCCTCGGTGACCCGCGAACGGAATACATAGGCCTCCGCAAAGGTCACGCAGCCGGAGTTCTCCATCGCCCCAGCCGAAAACTCCGGCACGAACAGCTGATCGTACTTGCCGAACATGTACGGGTAACGGAATCGCTGCTCGAAGTAGTCGAGGCCCTGACGAGTGAGCTCGAAAATCTCGTCCGGATCCAGGTACTCCGCCAGCGATTGCCGGCAGTAGATGCCAAGCGGAATGCCGCGGTGATCGTCGTGGACCGAGTGATAGTGCCCGGCCACGATCGCCGCCAGGTACGTGGACATCACCTTGGTGGTGGGAAAGGTCCAGGTCGCTCCGTCCGCCCGCGTGCCGGGCGTGTTGGAGACGACGACCCAGTCCGCAGGCGCCTTGACCTGAAAGGCGTACGTGGCTTTGAGGTCGGGTTGGTCGAAGCAAATGAAAGCTCGATGCGCGTCATAGCTGGCGAACTGGCTGTGGAGATAGACCCGCTCGTCGACGGGGTCCTGAAATCTGTGCAGTCCCGTGCCGTCGCGCATATAACTCGCCGTCGCCGAGACGCTCAGGATGTTGTCGGCTGCCAACCCTTCGAGCTGGAGTCGGCCGCCGTCGAATGCATTGGCGGCCAGCACCTCGCCATTGAGCTCTGCCCTCGAGATTGCCGGACCGATGAACTCGATGAAAGTGCCGGCGCCCGGCCGCCGACACTTGAAGGTCAGGGTCGTGTCGGTGGCGAACGTCTGGTCTCCGGTCGTGAGATCCAACCGGACGTCGTAGTGAAGAACGGTCAGGAGGTCGGCCCTGTCGCGCGCCTCCTGGCGGGTCAGGTTGTTGCGAATCGCTATCGGTTTTTCACGAGCAGGTGTCGGCGCCCAGCAGGAGCGGCGGTGAGGCGGCGGCAGACGGCGTTGTCGTCACCGCCACCAGGCCGGCGGACTTCGCGCCCGGAGGCAGCTGGACATTGGCCGTGGTGATATCGACCGTGGTGAAGCCCGGAGGCGTGAAGCCATTGCCCGGCAGGTCAGTGGTCTGGCCCGAGCACCGGTCGAAGAACTTGAGGATGTACGCCACATTGCCGCGCTGGGCGGACGAGAACTTCATCTCCACCGTGACCTTGCACGCGCCGTTCAACTTGCAGCTGGTGTCGGGCTCGGGCATGAACGCGACACTCGTGATCGGAGCGGCGGCGGCCGGCCCATAGGTCGGTACGGCCCGTGGCCCCGTGTTGGTTGGTGTGGGCGACGCTTTGGGTGATTGCGTGGTTGATTGCTTGGGAGAGGGCGATCCGGTGGCGGCCGTACCTCCGGTCGTGGTTCCGCCCCGCTTGGCCAGGAAGATCCCGCCTCCGATCGCGAGGACAAGCAGGATCGCCACGGCGATGATCGCCGGCATCATCCAGGATGGGCGCTTAGACGGCCCCTTCCCTACCGGACGGCGGACTGCAGACGGTGTTCGGCCAGGGGCGGTCGCCGTGGTCGGTTCTGCGGCCGGGGCCGGCACATAGGTCGGAAGGTCGGAGCTGGAGACCGGCGACCAGGTCGGCTCCGGAGCCCGTTCCGTGGTCCGTGGGACCGGAGTAAGTGGCTCGAAAGGGGCGTGCGTAGGCTCCGCCACCTTCTCAGGAGCGGCCGGAGGCGGTATGTAAGGTGCAGGCCCCGGCGGCACGTACGGCGCCGCGGCGGGCGGCAGCGGCAGCGGCACCCACTGTGCAGGTTCCGGCGGAGGCGGCACGCTGGGTGCAGGGGCCGGCGGAGGCGCCACGTAAGGTGCAGGCGCCGGCGGGGTCGTGGCCAGTGGCACAGACCATTGTTCCGGTGGGGCCGCGGGGGCCTGCGCCGGCGGGTTCGTGGCCTGAGGCGTAGGCCATTCTGCAGCTGGGGCCGGAGGCGCTGGCGTTGCGAATGGGGAAGGTGTCGGCGGAGTCGACGGCTGGGGCGCGGCGGGCCGCGGAGGCGCCTCGTAGGACGCCGCCGCGGGAAGGGGAGTCTCCTCGCGCGGGGCGGGGGCCACGGTCTTGGGCAAGAACGGCGTGATGGGAGGCATCTCGCGCCCGCCGGCCCGCAGCGCGAGCTCGGCCTGGGAGGCGACCATGCGGTCCGGAGACAGCAGCGCCGACGCCATCTCGCGCAGCGCGCCTTGGGCGCGGTCCGAGGCCGGTCCCATGGCCCCGCTCGCCATGGAGCGCATGGTCACGACGAGACCCGGCGGGATATTCGGTGGGGCAGGCGCCCCGGCCGGATCGACCCCGAAGGCGGCGCATATGGCCATGCCGCTCGAACGCACGTCAGCCCGGAGGTCGCTCTGGGAAGGTGCGCCGCGGGCCGCGGCTGCCGGGTGGCCCGAGAGCCTCACCTCTCCGTTGCTGTTCACCCGGACGGCTGAGGCGCCGAATCCGCCCATCGAGATGCCGGCCTCATGGAGCGCAGACACGCCCGACAGCAGGCCGACGCCGAGCGCAGCCGCGGCCGCCGGCGTGAGGGGTCCGCGGGATAGGATCGTGCCTAGCGGCACGCCTTCGTTGGGTTCGACCGCCACCCACAGGCCGTTGGGATCCGTGCCCCATGCCAGTACCGGCGAAAGCGCCGGATGCCCGTGCTCGTGGAGGCGCTGAATACGCGGGATGGCCGCGACGGCCTCGGCCGCGGGCACCGGAATGTCGTGCACGACCGCGGCTTTCCCGTTCTTGAGCACGGCCTTCCAGCCCTGGCCAGCGCCAGGGGCTACGAGCTCGATCAGCTTCGGTTTGGGCTCGCTCTCGGGCATATGGGGGCCATGGTAACCTTGCGCGACGTGGCATATGTGATCGTGCAGCCCTGTGTCGGGGTCAAGGACGCGTCGTGCGTCGAGGTCTGCCCCGTGGACTGTATTCACACGGACGATGCGGCGGACATGTACTACATCGACCCGGACGAATGCATCGATTGCGGTGCGTGCGTTGATCCGTGCCCGGTCGATGCGATCTTCCCTGAGGACGAGGTCCCGGGGCAGTGGCGCGACTTCATCAAGATCAACGCCGACTACTTCAAGAAATAGCGGGAACGAGCCTTGTCTAGGCATACCGTAACCCTGATTCCGGGAGACGGCGTTGGACCCGAGATCTGCGATGCGGCTGTGCGGGTTCTCGAGGCCACTGGGGTGCAGTTCGACTGGGACGTTCACCAGGCCGGCGAGAACGTCATCAAGGAGTACGGAACCCCCCTGCCCGAGCATGTGCTCGCGTCGATCCGCAAGAACAAGGTCGCCCTCAAAGGCCCCATCACGACCCCTATCGGCAGCGGCTTCAGGAGCGTCAACGTGGCACTCCGTCAGGCGCTCGACCTTTACGCGCTGGTCCGCCCGGTCAAGGCCTACAAAGGCGCTCGCAATCTTCGCGACGACCTCGACTTCGTGATCGTGCGCGAGAACACCGAAGACATCTACATCGGCATCGAGTTCGAGCGAGGCACGCCCGACTGCGAGCGACTCATCGCCGAGATATCGCAGCTGACCAAAAAAACGATCCGGCCGGACAGTGGACTCTCAATCAAGCCCATTTCCGTCAGCGGGTCGCAGCGGATCGTGGAGTACGCATTCGACTACGCGCGAAAGAACAAGCGGCGGAAAGTCACGGCCGTGCACAAAGCCAACATCATGAAGCACACCGACGGGCTGTTCCTCGCCGTCGCGCGCCAGGTCGCGGAGCGCAACAAGGACATCGAGTTCGATGACCGAATCGTCGACAACATGTGCATGCAGCTGGTGCTGCGGCCCAAGGAACACGACGTGCTCTGCTGCCCCAACCTCTACGGCGACATCATCTCCGACCTGGGTGCCGGGATGATCGGCGGCCTCGGGCTCGCGCCGGGCGCGAACATCGGGACCAACGGGGCTGTATTCGAGGCCACGCACGGGAGCGCTCCGAAGTACGCGGGGCTGAACAAGATCAACCCTATGGCGGTCATGCTCTCGGGCGTTCTCATGCTGCGCCACATCGACGAGAAAGCGGCTGCCGACGCGCTCGAAGGCGCGATCGCGAGCGTGATCGCGGAGGGCCGGAGCGTCACCTACGACCTGAAGGAACGGCGCGACGACCCCACCGCGGTGGGCACGAGCCAGGTCGCCGATGCGGTCGTGGCGCGCTTGAAAGCAGGGGCTTGAGAGCACTCCACGAAGACGTCGTCCGCCTGCGCCGTCTCTGGGACGAGCACATCCATCGCCCGTTTCCCGCCACGGGCAATCAGTTGGGCGACTTCCTTACCGCCGCTTCGCGCGCTGACGACCCCCGCTTGCAGGAGGTCGCGCTTTATGCGTCGTGGCTTGGCAGTATGGTCGAGCCGGCCCTACGGCTTGGCCACCTTGACCGGCAGCACGCGGAGATGCTAAAGACCCGCCGTGTGGAGGGGAACCAGGCCCTGTTCCGTGCCGGCGGCGAGCTGGGCGAACCCGTGCGCTCATACGTCGCTCGCCTGATCACGATCGAAGACCTTCTGTTCAGCATGCCCGGCAATCCCCTCCCCGCCAGGCGGGGAGCGGATAAATCAGGGCACCTCCCCGCTTGGCGGGGACGGCAGGGTGGGGAGGTTGAGTGAGCAGCCGTCGACCAAAGAAGCATTTTGCGTGGGCGATCGCCGCCATCCTCATTGCGGCGTGCAGCAGCGGTGTGCACCAGGCGGTGGCCCCAGTAGCGTCAGCTGCGCGGGCTCTGGTCCCCGCCCCCGATGCGGCCGACCAGCCCTCGTTCGCATACCGCACCGGCCGGCCGCCGGCCCTCAGCCTGGAAGAGCTCTTCCACCCGACATTCAACGTGCCGCTGGACCCCACCAAGGTTCGGACGCTGCTGGTGACCGGTGACATCATCCCCGCACGGGGCGTCAACTACTTCGCGACGGTCCGCCACGACTTTCTGTGGCCGTTCCGGCCGACGGCGGCATACACCAGCAACGCCGACGTCACCTACGTCAACCTGGAATCGCCGCTGTTCGCGGGTTGCCCGGTGAGCCCGGCGGAGAGCTTCACCTTCTGCGGCGACGCGCGCTTCGTCGACGGACTGACGTTCATGGGCGCAAAAGTCGCCAACCTTGCCAACAACCACCTCAGCAACTACGGGGCGGAGGGCATCACGGCGACCGACCAGCTCCTGCAGTCGCACGGCATCCAGACCTCGGGCCTCGGGCCGGTCGCGGTCATCGACGTCCGGGGCCTGAAGTTCGGGTTCATCGGCTTCAACGGCGTTGGACGGGCCATCGACCAGGCGGCCCTGAAGGCGGGCATAGCTCGCGCACGGCAGGTCGCCGACATCGTCGTCGTGCAGTTTCATTGGGGCAAGGAGTACGAACGCCAGCCGATGCCCGATCGCGGCGTGCCGACCCCGGACGATCCGGTGGGCATCGGGCATGAGGCCATCGATTGGGGCGCCGACGTCGTGATCGGCAACCATCCGCATTGGTACCAGGGGGTCGAGGTGTACCACGGCAAATTGATCACGTACGCGCATGGAAACTTCGTCTTCGACCAGATGTGGTCGGAGGAGACGCGCGAGGGCGTGATCGGCACCTACACGTTCTACGGGACACAGCTGGTGTCGGCGATGTGGAAACCGGTGCGCAGCTACGACTACGGCCAGCCGGTGTTCATGAACCCGACGGACTCGGCGACGGCATTGACGACCATGGAGGCTGCAAGCGACCAACTGGCGTCGCGCTTGGGAGAGCCGACCACCTCGCCCGTGCCGGCCCTCCCGGCTCCGCCCGCGTACGCACCCGAGCACGCACCGTAATTACCTCCCCGCTTGGCGGGGAGGCGCGCATTGAATCAAATCCCCTCCGCTTTGCGCGGGTGGGGAGACCGGCGTTGGCAACCACGATGGGTCTGGGCATTTACGGGCGGGGTTGTAGCAAGCGCTCGGAAACCGGATCGTACCGGTATGCCGTCACTCCGAACGAAACAGGCTCGGGAGTTGCGGAACAACATGACCGCCTCCGAGCGGCGCTTGTGGTCTCACCTGCGGCTTCGGCAGCTCGACGGCTGGAAGTTTCGCAGCCAGGCGCCCATCGGCGACTATGTCGTCGACTTCGTCTGCCTCGCCGCTAGGCTCGTGATCGAACTGGACGGCTCAACCCACGACGAGCTGAGAGTCGATTACGACCAGCGTCGACAGGCATGGCTTGAATCGCAGGGTTACAAGGTCCTGAGGTTCTCGGCTGACTACGACGATATGGACCCGCTCGACGGCGTGGTGGAGACGATCTACCTTGAGCTCACGCGGCTGCCAGCTCGGGTCTCCCCACCCGCGCAAGCGGATGAGTCTTGATCTAATGCGCGTCCTCCCCGCCAAGCGGGGAGGTGATGGGGCTAGAATCTCCCCAACTTAATCCCAGGGGGTTCCAACGTCGCAGCTTACGTCCCACTAACCGGGAACTCGCGAGAGCGCGGTCGCCAGCGGCGCCGCCGCGATCGGTTTGCGTTTCTCCTCGCCATCGGCCTGCTCATCGCCGGGGGCGTGACCACCGGCTTCGTGACGGCCACGCGCCACACCGGGATTTCGATCGACCTGCACCCGTCGAGCGCACCGGCTCCGGCGAGCTTCGACCATTTCGATTTCTCCAACCTGTGGCTCGCGATCCACCCGCAGCCCGATCTGCCGATCCGCGCCCAGGCGGCTTACCTGGTCGATCTCGACACCGGGGTCGTGCTGTGGCAGCGGGACTCGGAGACCTCACGCGCCCCCGCCAGCCTGACCAAGCTGATCACCGCCATGGTCGCGGTGGATGACGCCGGCTCGCTGGACCGCACGGTCGAGGTGCCGAAGGAGGCAACCCAGGTCGTGCCCAGCGTCATGGGCCTCTCGCCCGGTGAGCACCTGACGGTGCGCCAGCTGCTGGCCGGCCTCTTCCTCGACTCCGGCAACGACGCTGCCGAGGCCCTCGCGCGCGGCATCGTCCCGCGGGACCGATTCATCCGCCAGATGAACCAGAAGGCGAAGAGCATCGGGCTGACCGCCAGTCACTTCGTCAACCCGAGCGGCCTCGACGCACCCGGACACGGCATGTCTGCTCACGATCTCGCTCACGCCGCCGCGTACCTCGATCGGTACTACCCCGACCTCGCGGCCATCGCGGCCTCCAAGGACATCGCGATTCCGGCCACCGCCCAGCACAAGGCGTTCTACCCGCACAACATGAACCGGTTGCTGTGGAGCTACCCTGGCGCCACCGGACTCAAGACTGGCCTGACTGACGCCGCGGGCGGTTGCATGCTGGCCACCGTCACGCGCGACGGACGGCACCTGGTCGCGGTGATCCTGAACGACACCGGTCGCTCGCCCGATGACGCTACGGTGCTGCTCAACTACGGCTTCAGCAAGCGTCCAACGGTAGACTTCCCGCTCGGATGGTTCAGCTCACCGGCCTGAGCGCGCTGGAGGTCCTCGACTCGCGCGGCAATCCCACCATCGCCGTCACGGCGTATACGGAATCAGGCAGCGGCACCGCGATCGTCCCCTCCGGCGCGTCGACCGGAAAGCACGAGGCTTTGGAGCTGCGGGATGGCGACCCGTCACGCTACGGAGGCAAGGGGGTCCAGAAAGCGGTCTGGAACGTGGAGAACGAGATCGCGTCCAAAGTGGTCGGCATGGACGTCGCCGATCAGGCGGCGCTCGACGCGGCCCTGATCGAGCTCGACGGGACGGGTGACAAGTCGC
>CAAGKR010533451.1_pt1 | contig 15008 bp, 16 predicted proteins | sample 2556971 | NCBI WGS metagenome assembly CAAGKR01 (sample SAMEA5207829, study PRJEB30636) | soil metagenome | biome: forest; feature: boreal; material: soil | place: USA | collected 2011-09 | depth 1 m | reverse complement strand
TCGCTACGAATGGCCTGCTACCGCGCGGTTTTCGATCCAGGCTGTCCGACCGTCAGGAACTCCGCCACGCCTCCATTTTGTGCCCCGCTGCCCATTGGTGCCCAATCAACGCCCATACGAGCGCCCGAAGGCGTGCCTTCGCCTCGATGCCTGGCGTCCGAGGAAGGCGGGCTCGGCTTGTCTATGCCGTGGCGGCGGCGCGTCGTTGGGCGTGCTCGTACAGTGTCTCGGGCGCGATGTCGGCGCCGTTGGGCCACACGATCGTGCCGGCTTCCGCGTCGGCCTGTAGGCGTGCGAAGTAGGCCGGATCGCGCAGCGGCTCGAACACACCGCCGTAGTTGAGCAGGTAAGAGAGATCGACATCGGCTGTTGTGTCGTCGCCAAAGCGGACGTGTACGGCGTAACCGTCGAGTGGCTTGGCCTCAATAAGGAGGGGTGTGCTGCGCATCCGGACAATGGTAGAGCGTTCAGCGCAACGGGTCGATGGATTGAAGCGGCTCGTTGCGGCGCGCTCGATCCCAGTTGTCGTGCAGCTCTGTCTCATGCGCCCGTGCCCACTCGATTACGAGCCGCCGGCCGCGCGACGGTAGCCCGCCGGCAATGATCGTCATGCTCTCGATGTCGATCGTCGCCTCGTCCTCTCCGTAGGTAGCGTGGAAGTGTGGGCGCCCTCGGTGATGTGCCTCGTCGAAATACATCCAGATCACCAACCCGTAGAAGGCGCTAATCTGCGGCATCAGAGCCACATCCCAAATGCACGTGCAGGCTGAGTCATGCCAGTTGAGTTCGTCATCGTCTGTGCAGGCTACTCACCGACTGCGACGGTTCTCGGAGTGGGCACTGGCTTGAGGTTCCAGTGCCCAAACCCAGCCAAGTCGCGCCCAATCCCGTCGAAACTGTGAGGCACGCGAAACGAGAAAATCGCCAGCAATCGCCTACAGGTCAGGCCTTTCGGCCGTCCGCCTCCGCGAGATCCCTTAGCGGTAGATCCAGGTTCGACTCCTGGCGGGGGCATGGGCCGGTGTGACTCTCACGAGCTACACTTAGGTTATGCCGAGCAAGCACCAGCGTATTGCCGTGACTGCAGACCCGGAGTTGGGGGTCGCGCTTGAGCGTGTCCGTGCGGTGACGGGCACGCGCGAGGGTGACGCCACGCTGGTGCGGAGGCTGGCTGTCGCGGGGGCTGAGGTTGAGCTGAGGGCAGGGCGTGACCGTCGTGAAGCGGCCGAGGCCTGGTTCGCCGCGATGGACAGGAATGGGTCCGACATCGACCTGGCGGAGATTGATCGAGTCAATCTGCCACCAAGCGGCGTGTGAGCACAGAGCTATGGGACGGTCAGGATGCGGTGCTCGTCGACACCTCGGCGTGGATGTACGCGCGTCGTATCCCGGAGGCACGCGAACGACTGCTCGCCGCGATTGAGCGTGGCGACGTCGCCTGGTGCTGGCCCGTCCGCTATGAGCTGACCTTCGAGGCTCCCAACCTAGAAGGGATCGAAGGCATCGATGGAACGCTCGACGGCCTCCGCGAGATAGCGATCGACCGCGCAGTCCAGAGATCCGTGCTAGCGACCATGCGGGAACTGGCCGACACCGGCTCCCATGGCGCTCATCGCATACCGCTAACGGATCTAACCGTGACCGTGGCAGCACAGGCAGCCGGTCTGGACGTGCTCCACTACGACCACCACTTCAGTCGACTCGGAGATCTACTCGGGGTCGGCACGCTCTGGATCGCCGCTCCGTCTGTTTAGCGACGCGTGTTTGGGCACAAGCTCGGGTAGTGTCCTGTGGCCAATGAGCGACTCTGACTACGACGACACCATTGGCCCTATAGCGCGAGAGCCGAGGCCGCCGCGTTTACCGTCGCGGTGGTGTCTATCTGTGATTCCGATCTTTGTCGTGGGGGCCTTGGCGATGACGGCTTTCGCTGGGTCGTTGAGTGTTGGTGAACAGATCGCTCAAGCCGTGCGAGCACCTTACGAAGCGCTTGTGCGTAACGACGCAGCTGCTTTCTGTGGCGACTTCACACCGTCGGTCGCGGCAAAGATCGTGGCGCGTACACTCCCCAACACGACTTGCGCTGCGGCGGTGGCTGAAGTGTTTGCTCTGAGCGCTCCCTATCAGCCGATGCTCCCCAAGATCTTGCCAGCGGATTGGAAGGCGACCAATATTGCTTGGCGCGGGAATCGCGCCTCAGCGTTATTTCACTACGGCAAACAGGGTAGCGCCTCCTTCACCCTGCAGAAGATTGGGGATCGGTGGCTCATCGCGACCAGTGCTCGATTGATACTCGTTGTGGGATGTGACGGACATCTCGGCGCAGAAGGTTGTCCACCCGGCGCTCGCGTCTTGATCGCGCTCATAGGATTAGTTGGAATCGACAGGCCACCTCTTGTACCCGTCCCCAAGGGCGTAAGGCGCGCCGGCGGCGATGAGCTGAGAGAATTCAAGGAGGGAAGGCTCGTATTTGCACAAACGGGCTGTGAGGCGTGCCACCGGATAGGGGCTCAGGGGAACCCACATCCAGGATCTGCACTCACGCACGTCGCCTCGAGGCTCTCCACCCGTCGAATCGAACGCGTCCTTATCGAACCGTCGGAACCGATGCCGTCGTTTAGGCATCTCCCAAAGGCGAAGTTCCACGCTCTCGTCAGGTTTTTGAGTCTACTCCGCTGACGGGTCGGAGAAGTCACCAACGCCGCAGATCGCCCAAGCGCCCGTAGGAAAAGTCAAGGCCGTCTCTGGCCCCAACCAATCTAGCCAGACCAAGGTCGCGTATGGGTCCCGGTCTCCTAAGCGGTAGATCCAGGTTCGACTCCTGGCGGGGGCACTTTTTGCCTGCAAATGAGCGGGTCGACCTACGCTTGAGATTACCGCCTCAGAAGAAAAGAGATCATGGTTCCCGGCTCGACTTGGACCTGTCTGGGCAGTCCAAGGCAGGTCGAGCTTCGGCGTGCACTCGCCGCCGTGTGACGGGAGAAGTGCCGTCCCGGCAGCGAATTCCGCGCGTAACGGACATACGGCCGTAGTAACCTCTCCGGTGTGGGCGTGATTCAGGAGCTGGCAGCCGATCTCGAAGTCGAGGAGGAGCGCACCTTGCGTCGAGCTATGTCCCAAGGCGCGCTACGCGCCGGCCGACCCGGACCGCGTCGGCTGTGGCTGGCGCGTGGGGAGCGCGAATATCTTCGTGCCTATTGGCCGCTTCTCTCCGCGCTTCGTCAGGCCCTGCGCACCGAGCATCGCGTGAGACTGGCTGTGCTCTACGGCTCGCTCGCGCGAGGCGACGCGGATGAGGGATCTGATTTGGACCTGCTGGTCTCATTCACCGACGATCGCCTATCGGCGAGTTACGAACTCGCCACTCGTCTTCAGCGTGTCAGCGCTCGCCGAGTCGATGTCGCCCTGCTGGAGAGGGTGGAGGCCAAGGCGCCGCTTCTTCTGGATCGAGTCCTTGACGAGGGTCGCGTCCTGATCGACCGCGATGGGCAGTGGGATCGACTGTGCGAGAGCCACTCCTTCATCGTCGCCCGCGCCCGCCGCGCCCACAATCGCCATATGGCTGACGCCGCCTTGGCGATCAAGGAGTTGACTGCGTGAGCCAAGACCTGCTCGACAGTGCTTCGTCGAAGACCTCGGCGAACCCGTTGCCGCGATAGGGATCATCCGTGCCGGTGACTCCTCGGTCGAGAGCGCTGGCGATGGCTGCTGTGTCGTCCTGCCACTCCGGGTGGCGACTACGAATGTGCTCGGGTATCCCGATGCCAAGGTCAGCGATTGCAAGCCGGAACTCGCGGCGAGGTTCTGTTACGCGATCGGTCGCGATGCAGCCCCCGAGATCATTGTGTCCGTGCTGGAGCGCGTTGTCGCAGAGCTCGCCGATCGCCATGTACAGGGCGTTGCCCCAGCACGCCAGCGTAGCCGCCTGATGATGGAGAAGGTCAACCGCGTCCTGTGCGGTTGGAAGGTTCGTACGGTATCCGTCGGGTCCCCCGGCCTTGGAGGTCAGCTCGATTATGTGATCCGTGCGCTTATGATCGCTGTACGGCCCGCTGGAACGGTTCCGGGGAATTATCGCCGTCGACGACAGCCGGACTTCTCGGCCCACCGCTTTCGGCAGATCGCATCCGCGGACTCGACAGCCGGCGGCGGGCGGTCAGTCGGTGCGAGCAGCGACATGCCCTGCTCAGCCCGCAAGTAAGGCCAGGTCACGTCCTGCCGCCTTGGCCCGATACAGGGCCTCGTCGGCCCGCGCCATCAAAGCATCGGGGGACTCATCGTCGCGCACGACGACCCCGGCTGAGCACGTCTGATCGTAGGGAACTCGCTCGCGCAGGCGCTCGACGACCATGAGCGCGTCGTTGGTGGCGCAGGGAGGGAGCAGCAGCGCGAACTCCTCGCCGCCGATGCGCGCGAGGAAGTCGCCCACTCGCAACTCCTCACGCCATGCCGCCGCGGTCTCCTTGAGAAGGCGGTCGCCCGCAGGGTGTCCCTGCGTGTCGTTGAAGTCCTTGAAGCGATCGAGGTCGAGCATCGCGAGCACGAAGCGCTCCTCGCCCAGGACCGCTTGACTGAGCTTTGTCTCCCAGGCCCGTCGGTTGGGCAGCCCGGTCAGCGCGTCGGTGCTCGCCATGTCGGTGAGTTGCAAGAGGAGATCGGCGCGCTTGATCGTCGCGGCCACCTCGTGCGCGAGCAGCGTGATCAGCGTCGCTCGTGTGCCGCCGGCTCGGACGGCTCCAGGCCAGCCGACGACGAGCACGCCGACCGCCTCTTCACCCCTGAACACCGGTTCGAACAGCATCGAGGTAGGACGGCCTACCATCTCCCACAGGCCACGGTCGATCGCGCCCGGATAGTCGCCGTCGTTCCACAGGAACGCGCGCCGGGAGGCGAACGCCTCCCCCGTCGCCGTGGTCTGATCGGGGGCGATCTCAAGTGGACCGATGTCAAGACCCACCATCGCCGTCGAGCGCAGCGAACCCGCGGTCTCGCCCGGCTCGAACAAGAGGGCGAAGCTCGCGCTGGCGATCGACTTGGCCGCCTCGCACACCTCGACTCGAGCATGGGCGCTGTTCGACAGTCCGCGCATTACGGCCGCGACCCGCTCCAAGGCCTGCTCGCGGTGCTCGGCGTCGTTGGCCTGAAAGCGCACCTCGGCGACCAGCCATTGCGTGGTGAAGCCGATGATCGCGCTTACAGTGAGAAAGAGCACGCTGGCGCGGTATTGGCTCGAGGGGTACGCCGGGGCACCCACGAGCAGGGGGGGAGCAAGGAGGAAGACGGCCACTCCCACGGTGACGACGCACAGCTGGCGACGGTCGCCGTGCAGGGCCGTCCAGAACACCGGCAGCAGCGCGACCACGGCGACCCCGGAGTTCGCTCCGCCTGCTGAGCTGCGAAGGAACGCGACCGCCGTGAGGAACACCAAGGATGGAAAGACCTCCCTGGCCCTGCCCAGGACTCCGCGCGATGGCGCGAGCCGGATCAGGCCGGCGAGGATCCCGAGGCCCAGCGCCACCGCGTACTGCGTCCAGTCGACGGTTGTCGCCACGAGCGCGACCATCGCCGTAAGCCCGGCGGCCGCGGCGAACGGAGCAAGGTTCAGCGCGATGCGCTCGGTATGAGCGCGATCGTCGCCCAGGTCTCGTCCATTTCGCATTTCGAGGTATTCGGCAGATCGTGGGTCGTGCTTGACCCCTGCGCCATGTCCTGTCTTCCGGCGCGGCTCCTGGCAGGAGACGTCGCGGGCCTTTCGCCCTCCATCCGAGCCACTTTCGCACCCCTTCCAAGCCACCGTTGTCCTCCGTGCAAGCCACTTTCGTCCATGCTCTAAGCCGGTGGTCGGTTACTGCCGATGAAGACCCTGCGCTGCACTCTCGGCGTCCAACCGATGCCCTCCAATCCCCTGCCAGACCTATGAGGAGACTCGCGTCCCGCGGGAAGCTTGCGGTCGTCCTGGCTGTGCTGTCGTGCGCGGCCCTGTCGGTCCCCGAGGCGCTTGCAGTCGTGGGAGGAGCCCCCGCTCAAGAAGGCACGTTCCCTTCCCTGGCCTACGTCGTCGATGTGCAGGGCAGGTACGTGTACCAGTGCACCGGCACCGTGGTCGCTCCCAGTCTGATCCTCACGGCCGGGCACTGCGCCGAGGACATGAGGAGCGGGGTCGTGAACAAGGCGTCCGGCTATAGGGTGGTGACGGGCACTGTCGATCCGATGATGCCGGGCGCGGCGGTCTCGACGGTCCTCGGGGTGATCGTCTACCCATGGTTCGTCCGCCGGGTCGACGACGGCGATGCCGCTCTCCTGGTCCTCTCGACGCCCACGGAAGCGCCCCCGATAGCGCTTGCCCGCCGCTCGGAGGCGCGCAGCTTCTCCGGGGGCTCCCCGGCGGTGGTAGCGGGCTGGGGGATCGCGTCCTTCGAACAGAAGCTCCCGACCGAAGCGTTGCGGTTTGCCGGCACCGTCGTGCAGGCACGCAAATGGTGTACAGGCAATGCGCGGCCCTTCTATGCAAAGCGCGAGATATGCACGATCGCTCCGCCGAGCTATGCCACGGGAGCCTGCTCCGGAGACAGCGGCGGTCCGCTGTTGGCACAACGGCCCACCGGCGAACCGGTCCAGATCGGGATCGCCGTACACGTCTACGGACGATGTTCGACGCGACGTCCCTCCGTGTTTGTCAGCGTCGCCTCGATCTCGTCGTGGGTAAGTACATGGATCGCGGCTTACAAGGTCTCCCCGCCGCCTCCGGCATCCTCGGCTCCACCCGCGCTCCCGGCTGCCACTTCGCCCACGCCATAGCGGCCCCTCCCGAGAGGGAGGTACTGACCCACCGAGTCGGGTGGCGTTACTCCTCGGGCTCATAGAGCGACTCGCGGGCAAGCTCCTGCCCACGTGCGCCCCAGAGCTTGATCTCGAGTAGGTCGTGACGGTAGTCGTCGGGGGCGATCAGGGTGAAGCGCTGCTCGATCAGCTCGCACTGGTCGACGGTCGCGCGACCGAGCTCGGCGGTCACGATTCGCCCGGCCCCGACCAGCGGACGTCCCCACACGAGCGTCATCGCTGCCACGCTCCCGCCCGAACCATGCCAGGAGCCGATCACCTCGTCGCACACGTCGAGCTTCCACTCGGGGTTGCGCTCGGCGGTCTCCTCGGTGAAGTTGCCGTGCGCGGAGAGCTCGACCGGCTCGCCGTCGCCTGTCCCGGTGACGAAGCGCACATATCCAAAGAGCTCATAGCCCCCTGAGGTGATCGACGTCGCCGGTACGTAGCGGCGCCCGTGCCATGTCCTGTCTGGGTACCACGCGATCTCGCCGGGTTCGCCGAGGTTCTCCCCGTCGGTGTCGAGCTCGGCCCACACGGCGTGCAGCTCCCCGGTCAGGCGCTCGGCCCAGCGGCCGTAGGGCAGACCCTCCAGCGGAGGCTCGGCGACGAAGCATGGAACGACACGTTCTACGGGTGGCACTCGGGCAGCCTATCCGGTTGGCGGGGCGGATCATCGCGCACGAACCACGGCCCCTCGCGCGCCGGTCAGTGGTGCGCGGCGCCGTGCTGACGGCCCCGCGCGCGATAGCGAGACTGTGGCATATTGCTATCGCTTGTCATCTGTTTTGCTATCTTAGGTTGCATGGCGACGGCAGCGAGGCGCAAGACATCGTTCGAGGTCGATTTCGAGAAGGTCGACGCGGCGCGCGGCGTTCTTGGCACGCGGTCGCTGACCGACACGGTGGACGCCGCGCTCGACGAGGTGATCAGGTCGCGGGAGCGGGAGCGGCTGGTCGAGCTGCTGTTCGAGCCCGGTGCGCTGGAGCTCGGCGATCGGGCGACGATGGCCGGGGCCTGGCGCTGAGCGGGCGCGTTGGCGACCTATCTCGCGGACAAGAGCGCACTCACCCGGCGCGAGACTCGTCCGGAGGTGCGCGCGATCGTCGAGCCTCTTCTGCTCTCCGGCGCGATAGCGACGTGCGCGATCGTCGACCTGGAGTTGCTCTACAGCGCCTCGAGCCCAGGTGTCTACGCAAGCCTCGCGACCTCCTTGCGTTCGCTCCCCCGTGTGCCGGTGAGCGAGGCGGTTCTCGATAGGGCGCTCGAGGTTCAGGGGATGCTCGCGACTCGCTCACAGCATCGCGCCGTACCGCTCCCCGATCTGATCGTCGCCGCCTGCGCCGAGACGGCTGGGCTGACCGTCCTTCACTACGACGCCGATTACGATCGCATCGCCGAGATCACCGGTCAGCCGATCCGGTGGGTCCTGCCGCGCGGCAGCGTCTCCTGACGCGCCCGGAGATCCCGCCGGCCCACCTCTCATGTCCAGAGTGTGGACAGTGGCCAGGCTTCCAGCCGCTCGCCAAACGGGTCATCATACGACCACCATGTGGACGATTTGTGAGTTCACGCCTCCCGCAACACCGCCGCCGCGTGCTCGGGCGCGACTATGTTGAGGTTCACCCCGGTGGACAGCTCGAGCCCCGCAAGGTGCGTAAGCCGCGGCGCCACGTCGATCCGCCAGCAGAAGTGCTCGGCCCCGCGCGGCGCGGTTCTCACCCACATGTTCAGGGGTGGGCTCGATCCGAAGTGGCGCGCGAGGCGGCAGAGGCCGTCGTGCAGCAGGGCCGCCCCGAGCGGGCCGTCGTCCTCGAATCGCATCCGCGGCTCGCGCGGGGCGAGCATCAGCTGAAACGGCATCCGCGACCCGTAGGGCGCCATCAGCACCGCCGCCTCGTCGATCGCCACGATGCGCTCCCCGCGGCGCACCTCTTCGGCGATCAAGTCCTCGAGCAGGCCGCGCCCCATCGTGCGCGTCGCATACGCCCCGCAGCGCTCGCGCTCGCGCGCCACCTCGCCCGGCACGAAGTCGAGCGCGTAGAGCTGGGCGTGGGTGTGCTCCAGCGACGCTCCCGCCTCGCGCCGCTCGTTGACGATGAGCTGCACATAGGCGCAGTCGGCGTGCGCCCGCATCCGCTCGCGCCACACCTCCATCGCGCCGGCCAAGCGCTCGGAAGGGAGCTCGGCCAGCGAGAGCACCGACTCGGGCGCGTTTACGATCACCTCGTGGGCCCCGCTCGCGGGCACCGCGTGGAACAGGTCGGGCTGAGCGTCGGGCGAGGGTTGCGGGGAGTCGAGTGCAAGCGCGGGGTACAGGTTGGGCACCACCCTCACCGTCCAGCCGGGACCATTTGGAGTCCCACCCATCCCGCCCCCGCCCGCTGTCGCTGCGTCCACAAGCCTGTCCGACGCTCCACTCGCCGCCTCCTGTCCCGGGCGCACCGCGTATAGCTCCGGGGGCGTGCGGTCCTCGTGACCCTCGGCGAACGGGTCGCGCTCGACGTCGATCGGCGTTGGCGCCGGGCAGCGCGGCTCCCCGCCGGGCCGCGCAGAGCGCTCGCCCGCGACGATCGTCTTGTGCCCGCTCAGCGGGTCCACCCTTATCTCAGGCATCCAATGCGTACCGTTCGACGTCTCGCCGCAACTTCCCCACATTCGGATACTGCCCCTGGCGGGGGAACCGGCGCCCGTCGCGCCCGATGAACAAGGTCACCGGGGTGAACGGGGAGCCGGTGATCTGCTCGCCCAGAGAGCCGCTGGGGTCGTAGTAGCTGGGGTAGCTCACCGGAAAGGACCGCAGGAACGTCACGGCATCCCCACGGGTGGGGTCGAGCGAGTCGATGCCGATGAACGCCACCCTTCGCCCATATTCCGCCGACACCCGTTGGAAGGCCCTGAACTCCTGCTTGCACGGCACACACCAGGACGCCCACTTGTCGATCACCACGGGGTAGCCCCTCAGGGCGGCAAGGCGCGCCTGCAGTGCCGGCGCCCCGCCCCCCAGGAGGGCTCCGCCCTGTGCGTGCAGAGCAGCCAGCACCGGCGGCGAACCGGCGAGCAGAGCGCTCGTCTGGGCCGGGGTCAGTCGCGGGGCGGCAGGTCCGCCGGTCGAGCCGCCCCCCGGTAGCTCGGTCACACCGACGGCGATCGCCCCGGCCACTGTTAGCCAGGCGAGCGTCACGATCGTGCTGCGAGGAGTTATGCGATCGACGCGACGAAAGGTCATGCGGGACAAGGGTGCCAGAGTTGCCACCAGAAGCCCGGCTCTTCAGTTTGCCCGGCTCGTGTTGTATCCTGAACGGAGCGGGAAGATTGAGGATCGTCGTCCGGCGTTCCCGGCCTTCCCCGAGCCTCACCGGCGCAAGCGTCGGTTTTATGAGTCCCACGGAGTCCTTTCCGCGGCGGCTCCATCTCGAAGCCCAGAGCCTCTTATGGCCGAGTCCACCGCAGTGGCCCTCGCGGCCGCGTCCATTCCGAGTTCCGCCGAAATCGCTCGTGCGGAGAAGTTCGTGCGCGAGCGCTTCCTGCACGAGGGAGAGGACCCCGCCGTCGCGCTGGCCCGGGTGGGTGGGTCCGCAACTCCGCGCCGGCTCGCACTCGACCAGGCGCTCCTCGAGGTGGGGGAGGGCGCCAAGCACCCCTCCACCGCCTGGCGGCGCGAGTTCTCGCTGCTGCTGGGACTCGAGCGGGTGCTCTCCGAGGACGAGCCCAAGCTCGTCGACGGAACGGTGCTCTCGGCCCACCAGGTCGACGCCCTGTCCGGCACGCTCACGGCCCTGCTGGCAGAGGCTCAGCAGCGCTCGACGGCCAACGGCAACGGCCGCGCCGCCGCAGCTGCCTCGCCCGAGCTGCTCGCCTCCGCCGCGATCCTCGGCACCGACGAGGAGCAGACGCCGCGCCCGGCCGAGGAGACTGAGCCGGCCGACGCCGCCGAGGAGTCGGAGGTCGAAGCGGACGCCGAGGAGGACGATGCCGAGGAGGACCTTGAGGACGACGACGATGACGAGGACCTGGGTCCCGTCCAGCGCGCCGCGCCCGAGGAGGACGACGACGAGGACGACTTCGAGGACGAGATCGAGATTGAGGCCGAGCCCGAGCCGGAGGAGGAGTCCGAGGTCGAGGAGGAGTCCGAGGAGGAGCCCCAAGACTGGGTCGACGAGGAGGACGAGGAGGCGGTAGCCGAGCAGCCCGAGGACCCCAACGCCGCCAAGCGCTTCTGGTTCGAGCACGCCACAGGCGCAGGCAAGACGGTGGCGGCCCTCGGCTTCGTGGAGGCCTCACAAACGGGAGGCATCCTGATCCTCACGCACCGGCGTAACCTCGTCGACCAGTTTCACAGCGAGTTGCGCGAGCGTGGCTATCAGAAGCGCATCTCCCGTGCCCTCTACGTCGGCGAGGACTCACCCAAGGGCCCCGTCACGGTGGAGACGTATCAATGGTTCGTGCGCAACGCGGGGCGCATCTCGAGCGCCTACACGATCGTGATCTGCGACGAGGCCCACACCGCACTCGGCGAGAAGACGAGCGGGGCGATCAGAGCGTGGACCGGCCCGATCTTCATCGGCATGACCGCCACGGGCGCCCTGATCGCAAGGCACGTCACCGATCTGTTCCCGACCCAAACCTCGCGCTTCGACCTCGCCCAGGCCGCGCGGCGAGGCGTGATCTCGCCACTGCGCTGCGTGCGCATATCGCCGGGCGTGGGGGTGCGCACGATCGCCAACGTGCCGCTGCGCCGAGGCGAGGTGGACACCGAGTTCGACCAGGAGGAGCTGGCGGCGCTGCTCGACCAGCAGCCGTTCAACATGGCCGCGGCCAACCTCTACAAGACGCGCTTCAACGGGGTACCCGGAGTCGTGTACGCCGCCGGCGTCAAACACGCCTATAGCCTCGCCGAGGCGTTCAAGGCCGAGGGCATCAAGGCGATGGGGGTCTCCGGCGAGACCCCCAAGCGCGAGCTCGCGGAGGTGCTCGCGCGCTACGAGCGCGGCGACATCGACGTCTTGATCAACGCCCAGCTCCTGGCCGAGGGCTGGAACAGCCCGCGCGCCACCGTGTGTGTGCACCTCGCCCCCACCGCCTCCAAGCGCATCTACCAGCAGAGGGTGGGCCGCGTCACGCGTCGCCACCCGGGCAAGGAGGCGGGCCTCGTCGTCGACTTCGTGCATCCCGCCACCAAGAACGACGATCCGGTGGTGACGCTGCACTCGCTGCTCGACCGCGACGTGTACAGAGGCGGGGCCATCGTGGTGGGTCCGGTGCGCCGCGGGCGCGGCCGACGGATGCGCGTGGAGCGGCGCGTGCTGCCCGTATGCGCCGAGGAGGAGCGGCGCTTCGAAGTGTTCGAGCGCGAGCTGTGGCGCATAGCGGTCGAGAATCTCGACTACGGCGAGCAGCACGTGTGGGCGGCGCTGGCGGGCGCACGCGTGACCCCCAACGGCTGGCGCAGGGCGCGCGCGATGCTCCACTTCGACCGCACGGGCGAGCTCAAGGCACGCTTTTTGATCACGGCCGTGCAGCGCAACAAGAGTCCGCAGTTGCGCCTAAAGGCGCTCTCGGAGATCGCGGCGTTGCGCGACCCCGACGCGTTCGACACGGCGATCGACATCGCCGGATCGTGGTCGCGCGAGGAGCGCAGGGAGGCAGCCAAGATCATGCTCAGGGCGCTCGTGGAGCGCCGCATCGGCCGCCGCGACCAGGCCAACGCGTGGATCTGGCGCCTGGCGGAGTACACGAGGGATGTCCACGAGGAGTATGCCGTGCAGCGCTGGCCGGAGACAAAGCGACTGCTCGGGCTGCTCGTCAACTCCGCGGGGGGCGCTCACGCGCGCAATGCACGCCGGCTGGTGCACGCCGCGCGCAAGCAGGACCGCAGGCTCGCCGCCGCCTTGCTCGCCGCCGCGCTCGCGCACACCCCCGAGGCCGAGGAGGTGCTGCGCGGCGCCCGCACCCGCATGGCCCGCAAGCCGCCGGCGCTCGCGCGCGAGCTGTTGCGTAACTTTCCCAAGCGCCGTCGGGCGGGTGGGCGTTCATCCACGCGTCGCCGTCGCAAGGGGCAGCGCCCGGGCGAGGGCGCGAAGCCGGGGGGGCCCACGGCCGAGGGCGCGAAGCCCGCACCCCCCACGGCGGGGGGCACACAAGGGGCACGCGGCACCCAAAGGGCACAGGGCAAGCACACGCAGCGCCCCAGAGGGCGGCGCTCACCCAACGGCAAGCTCGAGGGCAACGCCCCGAGCGACGCGGTGCTTGGCGAGGCACTCTCCAGCGATAATGCCCCACAGTCGGGCATGGACGGCGACCTGGAGCCCGGGTCGGGCAAGAAGCTGCAGGCGAACGTCGAAGAGGCGCTCGAGCGCGCCGAGGACTCGTCCAGCTCGAGTGTCGGCAAGGGCGGCGATTGAGGGGTTGGATAGCGGTTCGTTCTCTGTTCAGAGAGCGGGCCCCAGGTGGACCTCCCCTGCATCGAGCTTCGCGGTGGAGCCGTCGGCGAGCGTGACGATCAGGCGACCGACGTCGTCGATCCCCGCCGCCTGGCCGCGCGCGACTTGGCGCTCGCCGCGCCCAGGCGCGTCCAGATGGCGCGCGTCCCAGGTGACGTCGTGGCCAAGAAGCGCATCGAGCTCTCGCCACGCGGCCAAGACCGTCTCGCCTGATTGAGCTAGTCGGCGCTCCAGCGCCTCCAGAAGACGGTCCAGCAGTGGCTCGATCGCACTTGACGGTAGCTCGAGGCTGGCTGCGCGCTCGCGCACGTCCTGTGGCAGCTCCTCGACGCGCACGGCCACGTTCAAGCCGATCCCGAGCACCGCCCAGCCCTGCTGAGGGCGCCCCTCCACGAGGATGCCCGCGAGCTTCGCGAGGGCCGCTCCCGTCACCACATCGTTCGGCCACTTCACACGCGCACGCTCGCCGACCGCGTCGCACACTGCGACTGCGGCGATCAGCGACAGCAGTGGGGGCGGCTCGCGCAATATGAGCGAGCAGAGCAGAGCGCTGTTCGCTTGCGCCGTCCATGTGCGACCCTGACGCCCGCGTCCGGCTGTCTGCTCGGCGGCGCTCACAAGCGTGCCGGTGGGCGCTCCCGCGATCGCCAGCGCTCGCGCTCTCTCGTTCGTGGAGTCGGTGCGCCGCAAGTGCATGCGCGGATGGCCAAGGACCGGTGCCTCGGCATCGGTCAAACGCTCACCCCGCGCCGTTGGCGGCATCCGTCACCAGCGCGTCCACCAGTCCGTCGATGTCGTGGCGCGGCGCCTCTATGTGTGGCTCGAGGCCGTGCTCTCTGAGCGTGGCGCTGGTCGCCGGTCCGATCGAAACTATGCGTGCCGTGGGCGCCGGCGTGCCGGCGGCCTCCAAAAAGAAGCGAACAGTGGAGGAGGAGGTGAACGTTATGTAGTCGGCCGTCTGCACACCGGCGAGCGCCTGCTCGGAGAGCGGCTCGGCAACCGTCTCGTACAGTGCGATCGCGTCCACCTCCGCCCCGCGCTCGCGCAGGGCGTCGGGGAGCACGTCGCGCGCCTCGCCGGCTCGCGCCACGAGCGCGCGATGCACCTCCACGTTGGCGAGCGCCTCCACAAGCGACTCGGCCACATACCGCTCGCCCACCACGTCGGCCGCGATCCCGTGCGCGGCGAGCGCTCGCGCCGTCCCCGGGCCGATCGCCGCGATGCGAGCGCCCGCGAGCGAGCGCGCATCGCGACCGCCGGCCATCAGCCGCTCGAACAGGAACTCCACGCCACCCGGGCTCGTGAGGCAGATCAGGTCATACGGGGTCGGGTCAAGCGGCGGTCCGGGCAACGCTCGCGTGCGGATCGTCGGCGCCTGCACCACGCTCGCCCCCAACTCGCCCAGGCGCCGTGCCAGCTCGCTTGCCTGCGCGCGCGCGCGTGTGACCGCCACCGTCCTGCCCGCGAGCGGGCGCACCGGCAGCCATGCAAGGCTCCCCGCCAGTTCGACCACCTCGCCGACGATCGCGATCGCCGGCGCCCTCACCTGCTCGCGCCGCGCCACCTCGGCGATCGTGGCAAGCGTGCCCGTCACCGTGCGCTGGTCGGGGAGCGTGCCGCGTTCCACCAGCGCCACCGGCTGCGAGGGGGAGCGTCCCGCGCCCACGAGCCGCTCGGCGATGGTCGGGAGCTGGCCGACTCCCATGTAGAAGACGAGCGTCCCCGGGAACGCCGCGAGGCCATGCC
>CAAGKR010476275.1_pt1 | contig 15009 bp, 11 predicted proteins | sample 2556971 | NCBI WGS metagenome assembly CAAGKR01 (sample SAMEA5207829, study PRJEB30636) | soil metagenome | biome: forest; feature: boreal; material: soil | place: USA | collected 2011-09 | depth 1 m | reverse complement strand
GCGGAACGGGCGGCGCGGTGGGTGGAACGGGCGGCGCGACGGGTGGAACGGGCGGCGCGGCGGGCGCGCCCCAGATCGCGGCTCCCGCACCGACCGGCTTGGTGGCGCTCAACAGCGACTTCAACACGACCAGCTTGTCGATCCTGAGCACCGCGGGCGGGCTGCTTCACGCCGATTGCGTCGACTCCGCGACCGGCTCTAGCGGCGGCCCCTCGAAGGCGATCTCGGGCAACAACCCCCTCCCGTCGCAGCCGCAACGGGGAGGCGACGTCGTCATCGTCGACAGCGGCAATGGCGCACTCACCTTCGTTGATCCAATTCAGTGCAAGATCACGCGGCAGATCTCGGTGCCAGGCGGCGCCGAGACCGATCCGCTCGACGTCGTCCTGCTGGCCGACGACAAGGCTTACGTCACCCGGTACACCAAGAATTTGGCGGCGACGGATCCCTCGCTGGCCGGCAACGACATCGTCGTGATCAACCCGGCCACCGGGGCACGGACCGGCCAGATCGGTCTTGATGCCTATGCGTCGATCGGTTCGGGCGCGACCGTCCTGGTCCGCCCGGATCGGGCTCTGATCGCGAACGGGAAGGTCGTGGTCTCGCTCAACGAGATCGACGCGAGCTATTCGGCCTACGGGGAGGGCAAGGTGGTGGTGATCGATCCGGCCACCGATCACGTGGTGGCCAGCGTCGCGCTCACGGGGCTCTACGACTGCCAAGGGATGGACTACGTGCCCGCGAGCAAGACGCTGCTGGTCGCCTGCGGTGGCTCCTACCGCGCCGAGGACCAGCCGCTTCAATCGGGCATCGCCGTGGTCGATCTTGGTGCCTCGCCGCCGAGCCTCACCCGCTCGATCTCATCGGTGGCGTTCGACGATCGGCCGATCGACTTCGCGTGGGTCGTCGCACTGCCGCCGACCGGTGGGGGGACGCGTGCCTTCGCCGTGACCAACGATCCGAACGACATCGGTCCCGATGCCCTGTTCGCCTTCGACTATGTGCTCGGGACCGCCACCAAATTTGCGACCTCGGATCCGTACACCATCGGACAACCAGCCGGGGTGTCGGGGCTGCTGATGGTCCCTTTTGCGACGTTTTCGACGCCGCAGATCAAGCTCTACGGAGTCAGCGGGGTCCCGCAGGCGACGACGGGCTTCGCGTCCGACCCGGTGACGGGCCTGCCGCCGCAGGCGGTGGCCGCGTATTGATCACCCGGACGGATCGCGGCCGTCGGTTGGCCACTGCCGCGTGCGCGGCCGCGCCGCTCGTCGCGGGCGCGGTGCTTTCGCGACGGGTGCGCGCAGCGCTGATCGGCCCGGGTGGTCTCGGCGACGGGCGGGTGGAGGGCGGTGCCGGCCGCGGTTTTCCGCGGACGCTGTACGGTCCCACCGGCGGGGGGTCGCTGCTATCGCAACCGCCGCGTCGGATCGTGTCGACCTACCTCGGCGCCGATGAGATCCTGGCCGCGCTGGTTCCTCCGGAGCGGGTGGTCGGCGTGTCGGCCTTCGCCGACGATCCAGCGATCTCGAGCTGCGCGTGGGTCTACCCGCGGGGTGTGCCGCGCTTGCGCACCGAGGCCGAGACGATCGTGGCGCTGCAGCCGGATCTCGTCTGCGTTGCCGGATTCTCCGACCCGGACGCACTGCGCCTCATCGTCGGGGCGGGCTTGCCCGTCCTGCGCTGGTCGCAGTTCGACAGGTTCGCCGACATCCTGGCGAACGTTCGCTTGATCGGCGCCGCGGTCGGCGCGGACGTGCGCGCCGCGGCCATTGCGAGCGCCGCCGAGTCCGCGCTCGGTGATCTCACGTCGCGGCTAGCGGGCGTTCGGCCCGTTCCCGTCCTTTACTACGACCCGCCAAGCTTTACCGTGGGATCGGACACACTGATCGACGAGATCCTAACCCGCGCGGGCGGCACCAACGTCGCGGCGCGCGCCGGGATCGCCGGACCAGGCCAGATCGGGATCGAAGCGGTGCTGGGGCTCGATCCCGAGGCGATCGTGGTCCCCCGCTACGGCTCAGGCGAGCCACCGATCAAAACATTGCGCGCGACGCCGCTCTGGCGCGACGTTCCTGCGGTGCGTGCCGGCCGAGTTTTCGAGGTGCCAGGCGCCTTTATCGGCGACGTCTCCCACCACGCCGTGCAGGCGATCGCGGGCGTGGCGCGCCTGCTTCATCCGGAGGCGTTCTAGATCGTTTTGGCGGCGCGGATCGGTCAGAAGAGGGGGATCGAGGCGGGGCAGTCATTGGACGGGCTCGGCCTCGTCATCGGTGGGAAGGCCCTGGTCGAGATCCTCCTCCGACAGCGGGGTCGCGATCCGGTAGCCGCCGTCCAGCCACTTTCCGAGGTCCACCGTGCGGCAGCGCTCGGAACAGAATGGTTTGACTGTGCTTGGATCGGCCGCCTCTTGGAAGGTCCGAGCACAGGTGGGGCATTTCCTCCGCACGGACAAAAGATAGGCCGACAGCGGGTTGCTTGCCAAGCGTCGGCGGACGGCTGGTTCGGAAAGGTGCCCGCGGTCGGCGTCGTCAGACGGATTGGTCACCTTCGAACGGCATAGAATTCGTCGCCGCGTCGTTTTACCGGTAAGGATAGTTCCGTGAACCGGCCGCCCGAGCCCATTGCCGAGCCCGATCCCGGTGGGCAGCCACCCCGGGCCTCCGGGGGCAGCGCCCCGCTCGGCGCCCTGCGTGCCTTGCCGCGGGTGGTCTGGCTCCTCGGACTGGCCAGCTTGCTCAACGACGTCTCGAGCGAGGCGATCTTTCCGCTGCTGCCTACGTTCCTGGTATCGCTGGGCGCGCCGATGAGCTTTCTGGGGCTCATCGAAGGCAGCGCGGACGCGCTCGCCAGCATCATCAAGATGGCGGCCGGCAAGCTCTCCGACCGGGGGCCACGGCGCCTGCTGGTGGCCGGCGGCTACGCGCTGCCGGCGGTCGCGCGCGCTGGCATTGCGGCCGCGCTGGCCCCCTGGCACGTGCTCGGCGCGCGGCTCCTCGATCGCGCCGGCAAGGGAATTCGCTCCGGGCCCCGCGACGCGCTCATCGCCGACTCCGTTGCGCCGTCGCAGCGCGGCCGGGCGTTCGGGCTGAATCGCTCCATGGATCACTTCGGCGCCGCGCTCGGGCCGGTCATCGCCTGGGCCCTGCTGTCGCTGGGGGCGAGCCTGCGGACGACATTCGCGATCGCGTCGCTGTTCGGCTTGATGGCGCCGGTGGTGCTCTTCTTTCGGTTGCGGGAGAGCGAGCAGCTCGCCGATCGTAGCGGGCCGCTCGACACGCGCCCACGGGGCGGCACGCTGCGGCGCGGATTTTCAGCCTACCTGGTGGCGTGCGTCTTGTTCGCCTTCGGCAACTCGTCGGACGCGTTTCTGCTGGTGCGTGCCCACGAAGTCGGCTGGTCCGCCACGGCCCTGCCACTGCTGTGGACCTTTCATCATTTGGTGAAATCGACGGCCGCCTTGCCGGGCGGCGCGCTTTCTGATCGACACTCGCGCGCCCTGGTCGTCGCCGCCGGGTGGACCGCCTACGCGCTGACCTACGTCGGTTTCGCCTTCGCCAGCGCACGCTGGCAGATCCTGATCCTGCTGCTTGCCTACGCGCTTTATCACGGCCTCGCAGAAGGAGCGGAGCGCGCGATCATCGCCGATCTCGCCCAGCGAGGCGCGCGCGGTCGGGCCTTCGGCCTCTACCACGGTCTCATCGGCGTGGCAGCTCTACCGGCCGGCCTCGGCACCGGCTGGATCTGGGACCGCTGGGGCGCCGTCTACGCGCTGAGCCTCAACGCCGGATTCGCGGCGCTGGGGGCGCTCTGGCTCTTCGCGCTCTCCTTCGTCGGGCCCCTGCGCCGCACGGTGCCCGCCGCGCGCTAGTCCGAACGAGACCTAGGCACCCAGACCTTCGTCGCTGGCGGATGCCAGGCGCGGCAGTTTGAGCTGCTCGCGACGGATGCGGAGGATCTCGCGCAGGATGATCTGCAGAGTCGCCACCACCGGCACCGCCACGATCGCGCCGATGATGCCGGCGATCTCGCCCAGAAAAAGCAGCGATAGAGTCGTGACGAGCGGGTTGACGTGGACCGTGCGTCGGAAGATCAGCGGGCCGAGCACGTTTCCTTCGAGCTGGCCGTAAACGATGAAATAGATCCCGGCGGCGACGCAGTGCCAGGGTCCCACCGTGACGAGCGCGACCAGCGAGATCGCGACTCCCATCGCCAGCGGCCCGGCGTACGGGACCATGCTGGACAAACCCGAAAGAATGCCGAGCGGCAGGAAGAAGGGGACGCCATCGATCGCCAGGAAGCTGGTTGTCAGTGTGGCGTTGATGGCGCAGATGAGCGTCAGGCCCCCGATGTATCCCCCGATCGATTGGTAGATCTTGCCGAGCAGGTCTTCGTACATCGTGAGATGCTCGGGGCGCGACTCGTTCAGGGCCGCGCGCACCAGGCGCCCGCCGAAGACCAGCATGAAGACGACCAGGAAGGAGATGGTCACCACGGCGGCGACGCCGGTCAGTAGTCCGCCGAGCGCGTTCAGAATCGGCGTGGCGGCCCCCGCCAGCATCTCCGGAAACCGCCGCTCCACCCCCTCGACGTAGGCCCCGAGGTGGAAGCGCAGGTCGAGCGTCCGGAACAGGGCGCTGCCGCGCGCCGTGTGGATGAAATGGGGCGCATCTTGGACGAGCTGCCTCCCTTGATCGACCGCAGGCGGAATCAGCGTGAAGCCGAGGGCGACGACCAGACCGAGCAGCGCCACCGTGGCGGCGGCGATGGCGAGCGGACGCGTGACGCGGCGGCGCACCAGCATGACGACCGCGTGATCGATCGCGATCGCGATCGTCGCCGCAGCGCCGATAAGGGTCACCGCGACCAGCGCTCGCGAGATCGCGCCCACGAGCGCGACTACGCCCAGCACGCCGAAGGAGACGGTGAATACCGTCTTGAGCGTCACCTGCGACGGACGGACCTCCGGGTTCGTTGACGCCAAGCCGCCATCCTGGAGCGGACCGGATCGGGATGTCAACCGCGGTGGAGTCGGTCCATCGGCGGGCGCGTGACGTCAGGTCCCGATCGAGATCTTAAGAGTCAACGCTTCTGCAAGCGTGTCGCGGGCGGCGTCCGCGTTGCCGAGACCGGCCTCGGCCCTGGCCAGCTCGGTCAGCACCGTGGCGCGCTCTTCCGCGCCATCCAGCGCGCGCCGCAGGTGAACGCGCGCCTGGTGGAATCGCTTGAGCTCGACGTAGCAACGCCCGATCAGAAAATTGGTCAGCCACAAATCGGGATCGTCAACCAGGCTCCGTTCGAGCAACCCGACCGCCTTGTCGATTCTGCCATCGCTCTCGGCGAGGGTGGCGAGGTGGGCGATCGGTAGCGCAAAGGCGCTGTTTTGCAGGGCCGCCTCCTCGTAGAGGCGGCAGGCGTCCTCGATACGCCCGGCCGCTTCCGCCAGGGCGCCCAGGCGCTCTTGCGGCGCGCCGAAGGCGGGGGCGATCGCGCGCGCCCGTTCGAAGGCTGCCACGGCACCCGTTTCGTCGCCGCCGGCGAGCAAGCGCTCGCCGAGGCAATAGGCCGCCTGGCAGGAGAGTGGATTCCGAGCCTCGGCACGGGCGAGCGCCCCGAGGGCGGCGTCTCCGGTCGCGGTCATTCCCAGGAAGAGGGGCGGCAGATGGCTGTCTGGCGCGAGCTGCTCGGCCTCTTCGAACGTGCGGCAGGCACGGGCGGCGGCGCCTTCGCGCGCCCGCCGAAGGCCTTCGACGAGCAATTGCTCGACCTCGCCGGCGCCGAGCGCCAAGTAGCGTGAGTCCGGGTAGAGACGCGCGGCGTGCCGGCCAAGCGCCAGCTCCGGCGGCGGAAACGAAAGGCGCGGTCCGTTGCTTCCGCCGAGGCGGACCCCCATCTGGGCGGCGGCCGACAGGTAGAACCCCAGGCGCGCGGCTGCGTGTCGGCGCTCGAGTCGCTCGCGCGCGTAGCTGGCCGCCCGAACGGGAATCTCTGCGCGCAGCTGCGCGTCGGCGAGCACGCGTTCCAGCACGGTTTCGAGCTCGGCGCCGTCGCCAAAAAGAAATCCAGTTTGGCCGGGCTTGACCACGTCGTGGTACGGCTCGAGATCCGCGCAGACCGCTAGCACGCCGTGGGCGGCGTATTCAATGAACCGGAGATCTTCGCTGCAGCGGTTGAACGGCGTTGGCGCGAGCGGCGCGAGGCCGATGTCGATCCCCTCCAAGAACTGGTGGTAGCGATCGAGCGATGCAGACGGCGTGAAAGAGACGCGGGCCGCTGGTAGCGAGGCGACCACCGCGCGCAGCTCCGGATCCCCCATGATGGAGACGCGCACCTCGGGGTGACGCTCGAGCACGCCGGCGAGGGCCGGCAGGGCGAGTACGAGGTCGTTTTGCTCGTTGCGCGATCCGGCCCAGCCGATGACGACGCGGTCGGTGGGGCGGGCGCGCGGCGGCGCTGGCGCGTCCCAAAGCTGGCTCGGAAATACCGCCCGGCGGGGGTTGAGCGTGGCGAACCGTGTGTCCAGGGCGGCCGTCGCGAGCTGTAGACAATCGGCCTGCCGCGCGAGCTGCGGAACGAGACTGCGCGCCAGCAGATCCGATTGGCGTGTGGGCGCTTCATCGGAGGCGGACGCTGCGAAGGTGTGGCTGCCAATCTCGTAGGCGGTGAGCCGCCCCGCTCGTCGGCGCGCCGCGATGACCGGCAAGAGATCCGGATCGGGCACGTCGCGGAGCACGAGCACGTCAGCCGACAGCAGCAGTCCAGCGCTATAGACCGCGGGCGACAGGGTGAACCCGCTGATCACGGTCATTTCGGCCAGTTCGCCCAGCGCGCGGCAGGGTTGCAGGGTTCGGGTGGTGGCCGACCCGCGATCGAGCGGCTCCGGCGGCCCGAGGTGCAACACCAGCAGCTCTGGCCGCTCCCCGAGTGGCGTCGGCGACGCCGACGAGCCTCCGGGCGGCGGCGTGTCTGTTCTGATCACGGCCGCCGAGGTTGGAGGCCCGGTCGGCCCGCGCCGTCGGTTTTGAGGCCCGGCTCGGTGTTGGGCACCGCCGCCGCGAAGCGTGCTTCCTCGGCTCGGAAGTCCTCGACGAAAAGCGTGCTCATCACGGTCGCCGAGGAGGCTGCACCCCCTTCGATGTGCGGCCCGAGCGCGGCTTCGAATTCACGAGCGGTCTGGCAGCGTTGGTTGGGCTCGACCTCCAGCGCTTTCCTAACCAGCACGCCCACCACGAACAGCAGTGCCCAAACCCGTTTCACCCGCAGATTCTTTCCCGCACGCGACGCCGCGTCAACACGTCCCGGCTTTTCGACCGGGTGCAGTTCGCCCGATCAGCGTTCCCGTCGAATTCGAACCAGGCAACGAAGGCTGAGCGCCGCCATCATGGCGCCGCGATCAGCTTCTCGCCATCGGCGATGAGCTGCGCACCCGAGGCGATCTTGAGCCAACCCGCGGTGTGCTCGGTGCGGGCGTAAACGTCGGCGCTCGAGGCCTCTTCGGAGAGGCCCGGCGATTCGGCGCGCGCGAGCTCCAGAAAACCCACGGTTTTCTTGCCATCGTAGTAATCGACGCGCAGGACCGGCGCCGGTTTTCCCGTGGGCGGATCCTCGCCGCGCCCGAGGATCTCCACCGGAAACGCGCGCCACACGGCATCGTGCCAGTTCTTGGCCATTTGATCGCGCTTGTCGGAGCTCTTGGCGGGAGCAAAGGAAGCCTTGCCGCGCACCTCGCGGTCGATCTGCAGGTACTCCTTCTGCTTGCCGCCCGACGAGAGCCCGATGCGATCGAAGTCGGCCATCTCGAAGGTGTGAGGCCGGCGGTCGATGAGGTGGTGCGGGTTCTGGAGCTCGGCGAGTATCCCGCGCGGCAACAGGTAGACCCGGCCATCGCGCGTATCGTGCAGGAAAGCCTCACCGCCCGCCGCCTTCTCGGGCTGTCCGACGTCGAAGCTGCGGACGTCGCCTCGGACCGTCACTTCGAGCTTGCGCACCGGCGCGCCGAAGCCCAGTTCCTTGAGCTTGGTTCCGTCGAGAACGCCAAACCCGCGGGGCGAGACGAGTGGCCCGAATTCTTCGAACATCTTCGTGGCCCCGTCGCTGCCCAGAAGATCGCGGGCTGGCTCGGGCGCCTTGGTTTGCGGCTTGGTCTTGTTGGCCTTGTCGGTCTTGTCGCCTTTTGGTGCGTTGGCGCTCGCCTTCGGTTCGGCCTTGGGATCTGGCACCAAATGAATCCAGATGGCGGGACCGGTGTTGTCGCGGCCGCGCTCGAAGTCCACCGCGTTGCTGCTGTCCGTATAACGAATGTGCGTGATGTCCGCCTTGACCGCGTCGATCACGGTGACCGCGCCGGGCGGGCGCTCGGGTTCGCGCTGCCAGGTCAGGTAAACGGCCAGGAGACCGGCAGCCGCGAGGCTCCCCTGAATCGCCGCCGCGCGCCCGGTCACGACTGCACGCCTCGAGAGGGGACCGCCCCCGCTGGGCGCATCGTCCTTTGACGGCGTCCGCTGCGGGTCACCAGCATGCCCGCAACGATCACCAGGGCCGGCGCCAGGAAGATGGTTCCATAGAACCAGATCTCGTCCTGTTTGCGCGTGTGCGTGATCGGGACGTCGGCCTCGGTCGACGCCACACCCGCATATGCTTCGTCACCCATGAGCCAGTGGGCGATGTCGATGGCCAACAGCTGATTGGCGGCGACCGGAATGACTTCGTCCGAAAGGGCGTCCGAGTCGGCCAGCACGAACACCCGGGCGTCCTTCTTGACTGCCGTCGCGGCGACCTCCCACGCGCGGCGGTCCTCGCCGGGGTCCTGCTGGAAGTTGCCGTTCTTGTCGACGAAGGTCGCGTGATGGGCCTTGATCGGCGAGTCCACCGTGACGCCGACTTTCCGGTCGCGGCTGGTGTTGATCCACCCCGCACCCGGCAAAATGATCGGCGCGCGGGGCCCGAGTCGTTGCAAGGTGGTCACCGACGGATGCGAGGTGTACGTCGCGGTCACCAGGTTCAGGTGATCGTTGTCCTGATGCGTGCGCCGCGCGAACACCTGATCGTTGGCTAGCGTCTCGTCTTTGTATTCGAGGTAGAGGGGGGCCAGAACCTCGCGCATGGTGACGTGGTTCTCGGGGTCGAGCGCGATGAAAAGCCGACCGCCGCGGTCAATGTAGCGGTTGAGCGAGGCCAGCTCCTCGGGTAGGAAGGGTTTTTGAGGCCCGATGATCATCACGACCGAGATGTCCTTGGGGACGTCCTCCATGAGGCCGTCGGCCGCGCTCAGCGTGCGGACGTCGTAGGTCTGGTCCACCAGGATGTCGCGGAAGGTCTTGATTCCGGAGCGCTTGTCGGTGTCGCTGGTCGGCTTCTCCCAGTTCCGTTCGCCGTGCCCCAGCGTGAACGCCGCCACGCGCGGGGGCTTGACGATTAACATCAGGCGCTGCTGGACTTCCTTGTCCAGCGTCCGCAGGGCGTTGCGTGCGCTTTCGAGCTCGCGTGGCAACCCGAGCTGTTCGTGGCGGACGCCGCGCGAGAACACCAAGACGCTGTTGGTCGAGACGCCATATTCCTTGGTCTTGATCGGATCGATGTCGAAGTCGTAGTGGACGACCTTCAGCTCACCCGACTCCTTGGACAGATCTTGTACGTAGTTGTCGACCTCTTCGCGAACCTCGTTCCCCGATGGGAAAAACGTCGCGATCTCGATCGGCTGATCGAGGTTGCGAACGATCCGGCGCGTCACCTCGCCCGGGCGCGTGGTGCGGAAGTATGCCAGGTCGACTTTCTTGTCTCGTTCGGACGCCACGTAGGCCAGCGAGAACGCGGCGACCAGTGCCGCGGCCAGACCGAATCCCGAGAACATCGCGTCGCGGATTCGGCCGAGCTCCAACCGTGGCGCGCGCGCCACGGCGGCGTAAGCCATCTCGATGAGCGCGATGGGCCACGCCGCGGCGACCCACATCGCCGGCCACAGAGCCCCGAGCACCGTGGCCAACCGCGGCCAGTCGTGCTCCAGCGGCTTGCTTTTCCACATCGTCGGCAGGTCGGACTGGACGAAATAGAGCCCCACCGCCAGAAGGGCGAGGCCGTAGAGCCCCAGCAGCATCCGTTCGACCTGGCGACGATCGGGCCCGGCGCCGTGCGCGCGCTGGACGCGGGCCGCCATGGCGATGAGCACCAACACGAGTCCCCCGACGGTGGCCCCGGCGCGCGCGCCGCCGGCGCCGATCATCCGCTCGCCGATGAAAATGCCCAGCATGCCGAGCGTCCAGAGCGCGGACCAGCGTCCACTCGCTTGGGCCGGCGCGCGTGTTGCTATCGCCATCGCCGGGTCTCCATCACCCGCGTGGCCGAAAACAGCGCGACGTAGGTGACCATCAGGTAATAGACCACGTCACGCAGGTGGACCGTGCCCGACTGAAACGGCGGGAAGTGCTTGCCGTGGAGCGCCATCGCAACGAAAACGTCGTTGAACGGATGCTCGGTCACCTTCGCGAGTAGCCAACAGACGATGAGCGCGACGATGAGCAGGCCCGAGAAGATGGCGGCCAGCACCTGACTTCGGGCGATCGCGGAGCCGAACGTCCCGATGGCCAGAGAGGCCGAGCCGAGCAGGAGGACGCCCAAGTATCCGGCCGCCATGTGACCGAAGGAGACCTTGCCGTTGACGAAGATCAACGCCGGCATGTAGACGGAGGCCAAGGTGATGAGCGACAGGAAGGCGAAGGCCGAAAGGAACTTGCCGAGCACGATTTCCCAGTCGTGAACAGGTGACGAGGTGAGGAGCACCAGCGTCCCGGATTGGCGTTCCTCGGCTACGAGCCGCATCGAGATGAAGATGCTTGCGCCCATCGTGACGCCGCTGGAAATGTAAAAGAAATTTGAAAGGACCTCGGCAGACAGCTTGTCGGGACCGCCGAGCACGAAGGCCTGGAACAGCAGGCCGTCGAGAAGCAAGAACAACGCGGCGATCACGTATCCGGTCATGTTGCGGAAATACGAACCGAGCTCGCGTCGCGCTATCAGCAAGGTGGCATTCATTGGGGTGGCTCCGCGGTCAGCTTCAGGAAGATCGATTCCAGCCGCGTGGCACCCCGATCGATACGCAGGAGATCGATGCCGCTGCCGACCAGCGCACGTGCGACCTTCGGGCGGAGATCCGGGGCGCCCTGCAGCGACAGCAGCGCGACGCCGTCCCCCTCGCGGAGCACCGTACACGCGCCGATGCCGGCGACGGTGCGCGCGGCTTCGATCGCGCGTGTGGCCGGCCCGGCCACCTCGACCTCGATCGTGCCGCCGCTTCCGAGGCTCCTGGCCAGCTCCTGCTCGCTCCCCTGGCCGACGATCTCGCCGTGCTGGATGACCAGCAGCCGGTCGCAGGTCTGGCTGATCTCGGAGAGGATATGGCTGGACAGTAGGATCGTGTGCTCGCCCTTGAGCAGATGAATGGTCTGGCGCATCTCGACGATCTGCACCGGGTCGAGGCCGCTGGTCGGCTCGTCGAGGATGAGCAGCTTCGGTTTGTGCACCAGCGCCTGCGCCACGCCTACGCGCTGTCGGTAGCCATGCGAGAGGCTAGAGACGAGCTGCCCGTGAACCTCGCGCGTCGCGGTCTTTTCTTCGGCCTCCGCGACGGCGTTGGGAGCCTCGGCGGCGGGAACGCCGCGCAGCTCCGCCGCGAACGTCAGATAGCGGCCCACCGTCATGTCGTTGTACAGCGGCGGCGTGTCCGGCAGAAAGCCGATTCGCCGCCGGATTTCGTGCGGATCGCGCGCGATGTCGATGCCGTCCACGGTCACCTGGCCGGCGGTTGGAAGCAGCACGCATCCGAGCACCTTCAAGGTGGTGGTCTTCCCGGCGCCGTTGAGGCCCAAAAACCCGATCACCTCGCCTTTGTCGATCGCGAAATTGAGATCGTGGATGGCGGGGTGCTCGCCGTAGTACTTGGTCAGACCCTTGACTTCGATCATGGGGGGCATGGGCGGCTTTTCGGGGGCGGATTATGCACGAGATTCCGTGAGTCGTGAAATCGCGGACGGCGTCCGCATATTCCCGGCGTTGTGCTAGCTTGCTTGCGCCATGTGCGGGGTGATCGGCGTCTATGGACACCCGGAAGCGGCGAACCTGGCCTACCTCGGCCTCTACGCTCTGCAGCACCGCGGCCAGGAGTCCGCCGGCATCGTCTCCACCGATGGTGAGCGACTGTTTGCGGTGCGCGAGATGGGACACGTCAACGACATCTTCACGGCCGATCGGCTCAAGGATCTGCCAGGGTTCGCCGCGGTCGGCCACGTCCGCTACTCAACGGCGGGCGAGTCGACGCTTCAGAACGCGCAACCGATCGCGGTCGATTACGCGGGCGGCTCGGTGGCTGTCGGCCACAATGGCAACCTGGTCAACGCCATCGAGCTGCGCGAGCGGCTCGAGGCCGAGGGGGCGATCTTCTCGAGCAGCTCCGACACCGAGGTCATCGTTCACCTCATCGCCCGTTCGCGCGAGCGCACCCTGCCGGACCGGGTCGCGGACGCGCTCCGCCAGGTCCGCGGCGCGTATTCGCTGATCTTCCTGAGCGAGGGGATGGTGATCGCGGTGCGCGATCCGATGGGTTTCCGCCCGCTCGCGCTCGGCAGGGCGAAGGATACCTGGATCGTCTCGTCGGAGACCTGCGCCTTCGAGCTGCTCGAGGCCGAATTCGTGCGCGACGTCGAGCCGGGCGAGATGGTGATCATCGACAAGACGGGGGCGGAGACCTTCCGCCCCTTCGCGCCGCAGGCGTCGCACCGCTGCGTCTTCGAGTGGGTTTACTTCGCGCGCCCCGATTCGACCATCGACGGCCGCTCGGTCTACCGCGCGCGAGAGCGGATGGGTCGGCGCCTGGCGATCGAGCACGCGGTGTCCGCCGACGTCGTGGTCCCGGTTCCGGATTCGGGCGTCGCGGCGGCCATCGGTTACGCGCGCGAGAGCGGGATTCCGTACGACCAGGGGCTGATGCGCTCGCACTACATGGGCCGCACCTTCATCGAGCCCTCGCAGCAGATCCGCCACTTCGGCGTCAAGCTGAAGCTTTCGCCGGTGCGCGAGGTCCTGGCGGGAAAGCGCGTGGTGGTGGTCGACGATTCGATCGTGCGCGGAACGACCTCGCGCAAGATCGTCGGCATGATCCGGAGCGCCGGCGCGCGGGAGGTTCACATGCGGATCAGCTCGCCGCCAACCGTGGGGCCGTGCCGCTACGGAATCGACACGCCGACCCGTGAAGAGCTGATCGCGTCCGATCACACGCTCGAGGAGATCCGGACGTATGTCGGCGCCGATTCGCTCGGCTATTTGTCGCTGGATGGCCTGTTCGCCTCCGTCAAGGGCGCGAACGAAGAGGCCAAGAACGGGTTCTGCGACGCGTGCTTCTCCAACGACTACCCGATCAATATCCAGCAGCCGGCGCGCCTTCGGCAGCTCCGGCTCATCAGCGCGTAGGGCGGCGGGTGGTCACCGTCGCGATCTCGGTTACCGTCGTCGAGGGGCCGCTGCCCGACGCGGAGGCGCTCGACGCGCGCGTGGCCGAGCTGCGGCGGCGTTTCCCGCGCGGGATCGTCGACCGCTATCTCGCGAAGCTGCCGACCGTCGGCGCAGGCGTGATGATTTCGGCTGGGGCCGCGCTCGTGGGCGATGTCCGGCTGGCCGATGACGTTTCGGTCTGGTACGGCGCGGTCTTGCGCGGCGACATCGCGCCCATCATGGTCGGCGCGCGCACCAACATCCAAGATGGGACGGTTGTCCATGTGGCCGACACGGGCCCCTGCGAGATCGGCGCGGACGTGGTGGTCGGCCACCGCGCCATGCTCCACGCCTGCCGCGTGGAAGACGCCTGCCTCATCGGCATGCAGGCGACAGTCCTCGACGAGGCGATCATCGGTGCCGGCTCGGTCGTCGGCGCCGGCGCGCTGGTCACGCAACGGACGGTGATCCCACCCCGCAGCCTGGTTTTGGGTGCTCCGGCCAAGGTGATCCGCGCGCTCACCGCCGACGACGAAGCCTTCCACCGGGCCCTCGCCGCCAAGTACGTCCGCCTGAAAGAGAACTACGTCCGCGACGCGCTCCGCGCCGGGTGAGCCCGCTTTCGGGCGAGGTGCTCGGTCCGCGGCAGTCTTGGGATTCACCGAGGGTTTCCCGCAACCCGGAGCTCGGGATGCGCCGAACGAGGCGCTCAGTGCGAGACCGGTCGAGGCGCTCCGAGCATCGCTACGCTGACCAGGCTGCCGAGACCGGCACCGGCACAGGAAAGGCCGCTTGGTGCTATGCTCACACGCCATGGAAATCAGCCCGCTGCGTGAGCGCGTGTCGAAGCTGGAGAGCCGCCTGGAGATTCTTCGGGGGCATCTTTGACATCGACGGCAAACGGTTTCGCATAGCGGAGCTGGACCAACAGACGGGCGCCGCGGATTTTTGGAACGTGGCGGACAAGGCGCAGGCCGTTCTGCGCGAGCAGGCGCGCCTCAAAGCGGCCGTCGACGGCTGGGAGGCACAGGGCAAGGCCGTGGAGGAGGCTTCCGTCCTCATCGATCTGGCGGACGAGGCCAAGGACGAGCCAACGGCGTCCGAGGCGGCGGCCGTGCTGACGCTCATCGAAGGGGCCGTCAGCAAGATGGAGTTCGCTCGGATGTTGTCCGGCCTCTACGACCGCAATGGCGCGCTGGTCAGCATCAACGCGGGCGCGGGCGGTACGGAGTCGCAGGACTGGGCCGAGATGCTCCTCCGGATGTACGCCCGCTGGGCGGAACGGAAGGGCTTCAAGGTCGAGGATCTCGATCGCCAGCCGGGCGACGAGGCCGGCATCAAGAGCGCCACCATCGGCGTGGAAGGGGAGTGGGCCTACGGCTGGCTGCGCGCCGAGGCGGGCGTTCACCGGCTGGTGCGCATCTCCCCCTACGACTCGCAGGCCCGGCGCCACACCTCGTTCGCGAGCGTCTTCATCTATCCGGACATCGACGAGACCATCAAGGTCGAGATCGACGACAAGGATCTGCG
>CAAGKR010111663.1_pt1 | contig 15012 bp, 6 predicted proteins | sample 2556971 | NCBI WGS metagenome assembly CAAGKR01 (sample SAMEA5207829, study PRJEB30636) | soil metagenome | biome: forest; feature: boreal; material: soil | place: USA | collected 2011-09 | depth 1 m | reverse complement strand
GCTCATCGTCTGTGCTCCTTTCGGGCTCATCGGGCTGTGGTGGGGGCGCCGAGGGGGTAGGCGATCGGGGCGAGCTGGGTGACCTTCCAGGCACCGCCTTCGATTGCCATCGGCATCACGTACTTCTGGCTGTGGGGGCCGTAGAAGAGGGCGAAGGCTTTCTCGCCCTTGACTCGCAGGGAGGCGAGGCCGCCGGTGAGGGGGTTGGCGCGTTCTGCGGCGGGGACGCGGGCCGAGAGCATCGCGTAGGTCCCCACGCAGCCCTTGTGCTTGCCCTTGGAACCCCCGGCGAGCACCTGCAGCTGGCGGCGCGTCGCGCCGCCGAGATAGGAGCAGGCCGTGCTCCAATCTCCCCTGGCGCGGGCCGCCAGGTAGCCGCTCAGCGCCGCCGTGGCGTCGCCGCGCTCCGAGGCGGGCACTTCGGTGCCGTAGTTGGGGATGCTGTTGTCGCCGGTGCGGACGCGGAAGGGGGCGCTGCCTTCCTTGCTCGGGTTGCCGGAGCCGGAGGGACGCGAGGAGCTTTGGGAGTGGGAACTTTGGGCGACGGGCGGGTGGGCGACGGCCTTGGGGCTCGGCACGGTCATCGTGGTCGCGCTCGTTGCCGTTGTGGTCGCGGTCGAAGACGTCGAGCCGCCCCCACCCCCGCAGGCGGCGAGGCCGGCTATCAGCGAGGAGGCGACGAGCAGGGTGAGGCCCCCTCGGGCCCTCACCCTCGCACCTTGCAGTTACTGGTCAGGGTCGAGGTCAGCTTGGCGCCGTTGGCGAAGGCGAAGCTGGTCCGCGCCAGCGGGAAGGTGGCGCCGGGGAATCCCTTCGGAGCCGGGCAGCCGGCGCTGAGGAAGCTGAGGCGCTTGCCGTGGGAGGAGTAGCGGCGCTGCAGGGTCATCTCGATCCCGGTCAGGTAGCGGCGGGCCCCCAGCGCCTTGGCGATATCGGCGGTCAGCGTCGTGCCGTAGGTGCCGTGGCGGTTGTTCGAGATCTGGAAGGTCATCACGAAGGAGGTGGCGAAGGGATGGGGGCTGTAGATGTGGCCGAAGAGGACCTGGTGGCCGTGTTCTTCTCCGTTGAAGACGAGCAGGCGGCCCTCGATCGGGTAGGGGGCTGAGCCGGGCAGGGCGATCGTGCCGAAGAAGCGGCCCTGCCCGACCAGGGAGGAGCGGCAGGCGGCGAGGGCACGGCTGTCTGAGGCGGGCTGGATCTGGGCCACGGTGCACCTCGCAAGGCCCCGGTAGTCGAGGCGCCCGTGGCGGTTGATCTCGATCGTCAGCTGCTTCAGCTGGGGCGGGGTGCTCTGGTCGGTGGTCGAGACCCGGCCGGTGACCGAGACCGCGATCGGCGCCGCGCCCGTGCGCGGCAGGGCGCGCGGGGACATCTTGGCGCTCACCGAGACGCGCAGGTTGCCTCTCTGGACGATCTCGGCCCGGGCGAGGGCGGTAAGGGCCAGGGCTCCGAGGACGAGCAGGGCACCGGCGGCCCACGGCGCTCGGCCGCTCACCGGTCGGGTCCTCTCATCGCTCTCCTCACCTGTGGTGCCTCTTTCGGCACTGGCCGCGCAGCTTCGCCGTGAACACCGCCCCGATGTTGTTCTGGCCCAGCGCCTTGACGCTCGCGAGGGGAGGCGCCGCGCAGATGTCGGTGCTGTTGACCAGCAGGCCGCGGCGACCGCCGAAGAGGGTCATCGTGAAGCGCTTGATCGGCGCGTCGGGCAGGCCGGTGAACATCGTGCGGATGCCGCCGCTCCTGGCCGGGCCGATCCTCCCCTCCAAGACGATGTGGACGGCGCCGCTGTGCAGCGAGGCGACCAGGTCGGGGAGTTCGTGTTCGGGGTTGGAGCGCAAATAGACCGGGCCGCGCAGCGGGGTGTCGAAGAGCGGCGTGGAGGCGACGGCACGGCCGTAGACCGAGCCCGGCGGGCAGCTTTCGGTTTCAAACTGGGGCAGCGTGCAGACGGTGTCGATGTGTTCCTGGGCGAAGAACTCCGAGCGGGGCATCGTCACCGCGATCTGCTTGAGGTTGGAGTCGCGCGGCCCGCGGGCGAGGAAGCTGGCGCGCAGCTCGGGGTAGGCGCCGCGACGGGTTCCGCCGCGCAGCCGCAGGCCGAGCTTGGGTTGGAAGCCGAGGTTGCGGCAGTTGAGCAGCTGGAAGTAAGAGGTGGCGGTCGCGGTCGAGTCGTCGGCGGGATCGCCGAGGCGGGCGCCGGCGCCGGTCAGCGTGGAGACGAGCTCGGAGGCTTCGCAGCTCGAGGGGTTGTGGGTGAAGTCGGGGCGGTCCATGTAGACGCGGATGTCGCGCAGGTGCAGGGGGACGCCGTCGAGGATGTGGGGGATCGGGTCCGAGGCGCGCGCGTCGATCCCTAGCTGCGCGGTGAGGGGATCGAGCGCGAAGGCCAAGCGGATCACGACCGTGCCGAGGTCGAAGGGGCCGACCGTGGCGGCGTCGATCGTCACCAGCGAGAGCGGCGCTCCGTGGTAGGGGCCGGCCAAATAGATGCGGCCCGGGGAGTAGGTCAGCGCCTGCCCGACTCCGTAGCCGCTCAGGGTGCGCCCGACCTGCGAGGCGGCCGGGCAGGAGGGGTGTTCGGTCTCCGCGAAGCCGCTGTTTGCCCGCGCCGCTTCGATCGCCTGATCGGGGCAGAAAGGGATGCCGGCCAGCTTGCCGGTGATCCCCCTGGGCAGCACCAATGAGTAGGAGGTGATCTCCTGTTCGGAGTCGCTGCGGGAGAGGTGGACGAAGTAGGGGGGGTAGGAATTGGCGTTGGAGTTGACCCCGCCGGCTGTCGCATGGGGGTGAAAGGGCGGCGTCGAGCCGTCCGGGCAGGGGCCGGCTTCGATGCCACTTTCGATCGGCGAGTCGCTGGCAGCCGCCACCTCGGGGGCGCCCTGGGCCCAGGGCGTCATCGAGATACGCGTCGTGGCCGCCCCGCAGGCGTCGGGGCTGACGAGCGGCGCCCGCTGGCCCGATCGGAAGTTCACTTCCAGGTCGGTGTAGGGGAGCTGGGGCAGTTCGTCGAAGCTCGCGGTGAGGGTGCCGTCTGAGGGGTCTGGCGTGAGCTTGCCGGGCGCCTTGACGACGATCCCCCGGTCGGCCGCCTTGGCGACCAGGTAGACGGCGAGCAGCGAGCCGAAGGGGTTCTGGTGCGGGGCGGCGAGGTAGATCGCCCCTTCCAGGAGGCCCTTGTAGAAGGGGATGCGGACGCTGAAGTCGCCGATCTTGGCGGCGTCGGGGCAGCCAGCGCCCGGCGGGGTGGTGGCGCTCTCGGCCGCGTACTGGGCCGGGGTGCAGACGCCGAGGCCGGCGCCCAGAGAGGGGTTGAGCGTCACCCCCGCGGGCAGCCGCACCACCGCGCCGCGGGCCAGCGAGCGGGCGCGGGCGCGGGGGTTGAGGAGGCCCGGGTCTTCATCTGAGAAGCGGAAGACGAAGCCGCTCGCCGAGGAGGCCTTCTTGGTCGAGAGGAAGCCTTCGGCACGGGGTTCGAAATGCAAGGCGGCGCAATCGCTCACCCCTACGGGGTTGCCGCCGGAGTCGCGGTTGAGGGCCTGCGCCGTCGCTTCGCCGGGCTCTTGCCAGGACTGCACGCCGGCGCCGAAGGCGAGCGTCGGCGAGCAGGCGGTGGGCAGGGTGAGGAAGGCGATCGGCGGGTTGTCGAGCGGCTCGCCGACCGAGCAGCGCGCCCAGGGGAAGGCGGGCTCGGCCTCGTTCAGGCAGTTGCCGCGTTCGCCGTTGTGGGAGGCGTCCCAGGGGGTGCCCCAGAGCGAGAGCTCGAGGCCGTGGAGCTCGAGGCTCTGGGGGACGTCGGTGGCCTGTAGGGTGAGCCGGGCGCCTTGGGCGCCCAAGCCGATCTGGGCGTCGAAGAGGAGCGGCACCCCGTAGGGAGAGGCGCCGAGCTGCAGGGCGGTGCCGGGGGCCGGTTCGAGGTTGAAGAGGCCGAAGCGCCGCGGCGGCCCGAGGCCGCTTTGCACTTCGAGGGTGCCGAGCTGGGAGCGGGCCGGGCAGCTCTCCCCCGAGAGGCTCGCTTCGAAGGGCGAGGAGCGCGGCGTGGCGAGCTGCGCGGCGCTGCACAGGGCGGTCGCGGCGGGGTCGGCCAGCAGGCCGGCCGGCAGCTCGATCGTGAGATCGCGCAGGTCCGCCTCCCCGCCCCCCTGGTCAAGTCCGAGCGTGAAATCGAGCCGGTAGGGGTGTGAGCCGGCGAGGGTGGCCGCGGCGCCGCCGTCGGCGAGGAGGCGGGCGTCGAAGCCTTCCGCGCCGGGCAAGAGGCTCAAGGAGGAGGAGGAGGAGGAGGAGGCCTGCCCGCCGGGCGGGGCTTCGGCTTCGGCGGCGCCGCCGGCCGCAGCGCTCCCTGCCGCAGCGGAGTTCGTGGCCGCGGAGGAGACGGAGGCGCGGGCGCCCCTGGCACCGTGGCGGCGGTGCCTCCTCCTGTGCTTGTGGTGGCGGCGCTGGTAGCGGACCGGCGGGTTGCCGCGGCCGGGCAGCAGCGTGGTCAGGGTCGGGTCGACCGGTTCGGGCGGCAGGATCTGGCAGGCGTCGCCCTCGCAGGCGATTTCGGTTCCCCCGCCGCCGGGGGCGGGGCCGCCGATCGGGATCAGCGGGAAGATCTGGGCGGCGCCGAGCGGCGGGCGGGGGATCGACGGCGCCAGGGGCGCGCTGGTGGTCGCGGCGCCGGGCGGGTAGGCGTAGATGCCGGCGCGGTGCGTGTTGCCCGAGCTGACGTAGACGCGGCCCTGGGTCGCGCCGGCGGAGTTGTCGACGGCGAGGCCCGAGGGGGCGCCGTCGACGACGTCGTATTTGAGGTGGCCCTCGTAGGTGCCGTCGGCGGCGAAGACATCGACGCGGCTGCGCGGCTGCTCCGTGTCGGCCGGCTGGGTGTCGTCGAGCACGTAGACCTCGCCGCTGGTGCGATCGACCGCGACGGCGCTCTTGCGCAGGGAGGCGAAGCCGCCGGGGGGGCCGGCGATCGTCTGCACCGGGTCGGCCTTGCTCGTCGAGGGGTCATAGGCCTTGACCGTGTTCGTGGCGGCGTCGGGGACGTAGAGGCGCCCGGCGGTCGCGGGGTAGGCGGAGACGGCGAGGCCGTAGCCGTCTGCGAGCGTGCCTTCGCCGATCCTGAGCGGTTCCCCCCCTTCTTCCACCGGGGCGCCGGAGGGTTCATAGACCGAGACGTGGCTGCGCGCATCGACGTAGACGCGGTTCGTGGCGGGGTCGACGGCGATGCCGGTCGGCTGGGAGGCGTCTACCCCGGCGCCGGCGATCGTCGCGCCCGAGCCGAAGGAGGGCGCGGCGCCGTAGCGGAGCACGCGCCGATGGTAGTCCTCGACGTAGAGGTGGTCGGCGGAGTCGAGGGCGAGGGCGCAGGGGCCGTCGGTGGAGGCGACCCCGGCCAGCTGCGTCACGTAGCCGGTGCGGCCGCTGTACACATCGACTGTGTGGTGGTAGTAGTCGGAGACGTAGAAGCGTCCGCCCGAGTCGACCGCGAGGCCGCAGGGGCCGTTGAGGTAGCCGTCGGGCGGCGGGATCAGGGGGACCGGCGGTGGTTCCGGCGTGGGGACGAAGGCGAAGAGCGGATCGGAGGCGTCGCCGCGGGCGACCGGGGCGGCGGCGAGCCCGAGCAGCGCGGCGCAGAGGAGCGCCGCCGCCGCGCGCACTCGGCCTCCCGCTAGCCCGTCGCGCGCCCGCGGGCGCGCTTGGCGCGGTGGTGGCGCTTCGCCTTCTTCTTGCAGCTGTCCCGCACCAGCGGGTTGAAGTCGCTGATCTTGCCGTTCTGGGCGGTGAAGTCGGCGGTGGCGCTGTGGGTGCGGGCACAGATGTTTTCGCTGTTCACCAGCAGGCCCTTGGGGCCGCCCTTCATTTCCAGGATGAACTTCGAGACGGGCGCGTCGGGCACCACTTCGAAGCTGTTGCGGATCCCGCCGTTCACCGAGTCGATGCGGCCGTCGAGGGCGATCTGGATCTGGCCGTTCAGGGCCGCCACCAGGTCGGGCAGCTTGTGGGCGGGGTTGGAGCGCAGGTAGACCGGGCCCTGGAGGGGCTTGTCGAGCAGCGGGCTCCAGGCCTTGGCGTAGCCGTAGATCGAGCCGGCCGGGCACCTTTCGCCGTTGCCACCGCCTTCGGCGAACTGCACGCGGGTGCAGATGTTGTTGAGGTGGCCCTGGTCGAGGAACTCGCTGTGGGGCAGGGCGACGGAGGCGCGAGAGATGTTGGCGCCGCCCCCGGGCATCGTCAAGACGGCGCGCAGGCGCGGATGGGCGGCGCGGGTGGTCTTGCCGAGCAGGCGCAGGGAGAGCTTCGGCTTGAAGCCGAGCGGGGCGCATTCGCCGAGCTGGAAGCGGCTGTTGAGGCTGGCGGCCTGTTCGAGGGTCGAGACCGAGGTCCCGCCGAAGGACATCGGGTCACACGAGGTCGGGTTGAGGGTGAATTCGGGGCGATCGAGCTTGACGTTGATCGTGCGCACGTCGAGCGGGATCCCTTCGAGGATGTGGGGGATCGGGTCAGAGACGGCGGTGATCTGCGCCGTTTCGGGGTCGACGTGCAGCGCCACCCTGGTCACCACCACTCCCAGGTCGAAGGGCCCGGCGACGGCGGGGGTGAGGATCGCCAGGCTGAGCGGGGCGCCCTTGTAGGGGCCGGCGAGGTAGGCCTGGCCCTGCACCCAGTAGGGGGCGGGGCCGGGGCCGGCGCCCACGTTGACCGTGCCGAGGTGGGAAGCGGCCGGGCAGGCGGAGCTTGCCAGCTCTTCCGCGCCGCCGCCGGGGTGTTCGCGCGACTTCGCTAGGTCGATCGCGCTCTGCGGGCAGTAGGGGATGCCGGCCAGCTTGCCCAGCAGCCCCGGCGGCGGGGTCAGGGTCAGCTTGGAGATCTGCTGGGAGCCGTCTTCGCGGCGCAGGTGGATGACCAGCGGGCTGTAGGCGGCGGCGATCGGGCTGACCGTGCCGGCGTCGAAGCTGGGATCGAAGGGCTGGTTGGCGGCCGTGTTCGCGCAGGTGCCGTTCGGGCCCTGGGAGATGTCAAAGGAGCTGGACGGGGTGGCCGGCGGGCCCGAGTCCGGAGCCGACCACGGGGTCAGCTCCGAGGTCGTCGTGAACGTCCCGCAGGTCGCGGGTGTCTTGAGCGCTGCGTCAGGGCCGCCGAAGAAGTCCAGCTCGAGGTCGCTGAAGGGGAGCTGGGGGTTTTCGTCGAAGGTGGTGGTGAGCTGGCCGGTCACCGGGTCGGGGTGGACCGAGCCGACCAGCTTGACCATCACGCCGTCGCCGGAGAAGACGAGGAAGATCCGGTAGCGGTCGCCGGGCAGCGGCTGGCCGACGTAGACGTCGCCGTGCAGCTGGTCGGACAGCGAGGGGGTGGTGACCGTCGCGGTGCCGATCTTGGAGGCGTTCGGGCAGCTGGGCGGTTCGCTCGTATCCTGGCCGAGCTGGGCGTCGGTGCAGGCCGCGAGCCCGTTGGCGGCGGAGGGCGAGATGGCGAGGCCCTGCGGCAGCGTCACCACCGCCTTGCGCAGGTTGGCGGTCGCCAACCCCTGCGGGTCGAGGCTCTGCGGGACCTTGAGGTCGATCCCCAGGCCAGTCGGACTGTCCGCCGAGCTCTGGGTCGGGGTCAAGGAGATCGTCGGATTGAACTGGAGCGCTTCACAGCCCGTAAACGGGCCGACGGCGGCGGTAGCGGTCAGGTAGGTGTCCTGCTGCTGCCATGAGTTGACCGAGAGCAAGGCCGAGAGGGGAGTCGCGGTGCAGTGGGTGGGATTGGTGAGGAAGGGCGCCGGGCTGACGCCCGCGGAGTGGCCCCCTCCGTTGCAGGGTTCCGTCTGGTAGCAGTAGATCTCGCCGCGCAGGGCGTCGTGGCTGGGGTCCGCGGGCACGCCCCAGAGCGTCAGGGAGACGCCCTGCAGCGGCTCTGCGGCCTCGGCGTTCAGCACCGTGGTGCGCAGCCCGTTGTCACCGGGGCGAACGGAGACGATCGCCTGGATGTAGAGGGCGTTTAAGGGGGCGAAGCCAAACTTCGCCGTCTCGCCGGGGTTGGGCGTAAGGTTGTAGACGCCGCTGGTCCACAGGAAGGTTATGTAGCCGGGGTATTTGAGGCGGACGGCGGCGACGCCAATCTGGGAGTCGACGGGGCAGTTTTGCGATGCGAACTGGGCGAGGGTGCAGGTGGGTATGCTCGGGAGGTAGCCGGAGAATCCCGGCGGCAGGTCGACCGTGGTGTCCTTGGCATCGCCATTGGTGTAGCCGCCGGAATCCGTGCGGAAGGAGAGGGAGGTGGTGAGGTCGGGGTGAGCGCCGGCCTGGTTGGTGGAGGTTGTGACTTTGAAGCTGCCGGCCTGGAGCGCAAGGGCGGCCCGGGCCGGCGAGGCGAAGGCCATGGCGGCGAGCAGGGCGGCGGCGGCGAGCAGGGCGGCGCGCAGCTCCATGCGGAGCAGGCCGCGCCGGGTAGAGGTCTTGCCGTGGGTCATCGTCTCTGTCTCCTACGCATCCGCCGATTACCCACGCAGCCGGGAACGGTGGCCGCGGTGGTGGGCGCGCTTGTGATGGCGCTTGTGATGGCGCTTTTTGTGGTGCTTGCGCGCCTTGTGGTGCTTGGGGGTCGGGTTGCCGGGACCCTGGAAGGCGGCGGTGCCGGCGCCGACCACGGCGGGAGCGCTGGTGCCCACTTCGCGGCAGCCTTCGCCTTCGCAAGGCGCGCCGGTAGAGGGCGGCTCGGGGAAGCCGCCCCCGGTGCGGGCATCGTAGATGTCGGTGGCCAGATCGGTGTCGGAGGGCACGAGTCGCTCACCGGTCGAGAAAAAGACATCGCGGCCGCTGGCTCCCGAGTCGAGGAAGAGCGACTGAGCGCCGTCACTGCCCGAGCTGATCAGGGAGACCTTGCCACCGTGCCACTCATAGACGTCGCGCTGGCCGTTGTTATCTTGAGGCACAAGGGCTTGACCGGTGTCGAAGAAGACGCGGGAGCCGTCGTCAGACATCGGACGAGCCGACCTCCCGTCCTGGGCCAACACGACAGTCCTGATCTCGGTGGAGGGGATCTCCGCGCTCGAGGTGGCGGCCGAGCCGTCGGGCGGGCACGAGACGCAGCGGACGCTCGAGTCGGCCGAGTCGTAGAGGTAGATCTCCTGGTATCCGCCGGAGTCGTAGCCGGTGACGGCGGCGCCTGCGGCCGGGAAGAGAAGGAAGCGACCGTTCGGCGTGGTGTAAGGGGAGTACTGGCTGTAGTCCAAGCCCATAGTAGAGGTGTGGGTAACGAGGCGGGTGGTGGCTGTGGCTGTGTCGTAGCGGTAAAGGTCGAATTCGGTGTATCCGCCACCACCGACAGCGAAGTAGACGGCCGCACCGTCTTCGGAGACCACGGGCAAGCCTTGGATTCTGGCAACATTGGCAGCGACAAGGGTGAGCGTGTGAGTATCGGTGTTGTACTCATACATCGCGGGATCGTGAGTGGTGTCGCCGGCGGTCAGCTCGGTCCTAGTGATGAAGAAGACCTTGGAGCCGTCGGCGGAGGCGCCGGCGAAGTCGACGCGCTGGAAGCCGTTGGGATCGACGACGCCGGGGTCGGGCGCGGAGATGTCGACCGTGGTGGAGCCGTCCAGGCGCATGTAGAGGTGGGGGGGCTGCGCGCAGCTCGGGTGTCCGGTCGATGACACGCTGGTGTCGGGGTCCGGGCTGACGAAGAAGACCTTGGAGCCGTCGCTGGAGACGTCGTGCAGAAAGGTGAAGGGGTAGTATGCATACGTGTTGGTGACAGCACCCATGGCGGCACCGCAAGTGCTGGTGAGGGAGTGATCTGTGTTGACATTGACGACGCTGATCTGCCCGTCGTGCCATTCGTACAGAGCGCGGCTGCCCGAGATCTGCCCGGAAGCGCCCGGGGCGAGGTTGAGATCGGTCGAGGTGAAGACGACGTGGCTGAAGTCTGAGGAGGCGCCCTTGATGGCGCTGTCGTAGCCGGCGGGCACCGTCGCGAGGCCGTTGAAGGGGCCTCCCGGCGAGGCCGAGACGAGACTGGTTGGACCGGGCGGGCTGCTCGGCAGGGCGAACGCCCGCTCGCCGAGGTGGGAGAGGTCGGCGCTGAAGATATCGGGTTCGAAGATGGCACCGAGCGATCTCGGCGGGGCGAGCCCGTCGGCGCGCCAGCCGGCCGAGCCACGCGCGAAGACGTAGTCTCCGGGCAGCGGCGGGTTGGGCCCGAACGAAGAGGGGCTCTCGAGCAGGAGGCGGTCGCCGCTCGGGGCGGCGTAGACGGACTCTACGGCGCCGAGGCATTCCGAATACAGCGGGTCGCCGCCCGGGCAGTGGAAGAGGTCGTTGGCGCCGGACTTCTCCGGGGGCGTCACCTGCTCGTAGGCACGGCCGTCGGGAAGGCCGCGGGCGGGGTTGGCGGCGGGATTGGTGGCGGCGATGGCGTCGGGCCCGTAGGCGGTGCCGAAGGAGTTGGTGGCGACCGTGCGGAAGTGGTAGGCGGTGCCGGGCAAAAGGCCGCTGAGGTCGGCGCTGACCGGGTGGTCGCTGTGGTCGGCGCCGATCGGGCCGCTTTCGGGCGTGGCGGCTCCATAGGCGGTGGTGGTGCCGTACTCGAAGTGGTAGGTGGCGGCGGCCCCGTTGGGATTGAGCTGGGCGTTGAGGGTGACGGAAGTGCTGGTGGCGGCGGCCGCCGAGCTGGAGTCGATCGACACCGGTGGCAGGGTGGTGAAGGTCTGGCCGGAGCCGGCGTTGGTGTGAGCGGAGTTGGTGGCGACGACGCGGTAGTGGTAGGTGGTGTTCGGCGCGAGGTTGGTGAGATCGGCGGCGGCGGCGCGGTCACCGAAGCCAGAGCCGATCGAGGCGCTCTGCGGCGTGCTCTGGGTGGCGGGGCTGGAGAAGCCGCCGTTTTGGAAGTCTTCCTCGGCGACGTACTCGAAGTGGTAGGTGGTGGCGTTGCCCTCGGGGATGACGGCGGCGTTGAGGGTGGCGCTGGCTGGCTGTATCGCGGTGGCCGATTCGCTGCCCGGCTCGATCAGCGGGCCGGCCGGCAGGGTGGTGAAGGTCTGGTCGGAGCCGGCGTTGGTGCCGAAGGAGTTGGTGGCGACTGTGCGGTAGTGGTAGGTGGTGCCGTACAAAAGGCCGGTGAGGCTGGAGGCGGCCGCGGAGACCTCGACCTCGCGCGAGACGGAGCCGGGATCGGGGACGCAGGGGAGCCGCTCGGCGGGGGTGACGCCGGCGTAGGCGTCGGCTTGGAACTGGGAGTCGGGGACGAGGTCGAAGTGGCAGTCGGTGACCGTGACGCCGCCCGGGTTGACCCTGCCGTTGAGCGTGGCGGCCAAGCCCTGGAAGCCCGAAACCGAGTCGGTGGCGACGCCGGGGAGGCCGTTGACCGGGAGGACCGGCGGCGGAGTGAAGACGGCGACATGATCGGCGGTCGAGTCGGCGACGTAGACGTGGTGGTTTAAACCCCGCACGGAAAGGCCGGCGCCGGTTGTGAGGTCGCCCGACCCGAAGGCGTCGAGCTGGTTGCCGGCGGTGTCGCGCTCGACGACCGAGTCGCCATGATCGACGTAGAGGTGGTCGTTGGAGGGGTCGAGGGCGACGGCGGTGGCGCCGCTAAACGGCGGGTCGAAGTATCTGATGAGGATTTCCCCGCTGGGATCTTGTTTCATGACCCAGTCCGTGGGGGGTTGTTCCCAGCTGACGAGCTTGTAGATGTTGCCCGCGGAATCCACAGCGACGCCGCTGAAAAACGGGGGGTTGTATGGGATGTAAACGTCGCTGATAAAGCTGCCGTCCTGGGCGAACTTGAACATCAAGTCTCCTGGAGACGCGTAGACGAAGAGCTGTCCAGAATGCGCCGGCGCCGGATCGACGGCGATGCCGTCGATCCGGAGGAAGGGGCCATCGGGGGAGGTGGAGCCGTTGAGCTGGCCGCCGCTGGGCGTTCCGCCCCAGCTCGTGATGAGGGCGCCGGAGGGGTCGAACTTCTGGACGAGGTTGGTGTTGGCGTCGGCGACGTAGAGGTCGCCGTTCGTGGGGTCGACGGCGACGGCGGTCGGGCGCGAGAAGTGGCCGGGGGCGGAGTCGGGGGTTCCGGCCTGGCAGGTGTGGCCGGAGATGGCGGTGCAGATGTCGCCGTTGTCGCCGGCGTCGACGCCGGCGCCGATTGCCCAGACGAAGGCCCCGGAGCGGTCGAACTTCTCGACCCTGGCGTTGCCGGTGTCGGCGACGTAGACGTCGCCCGTCGCCTGGTCGACCGCGGTCGATTTGGGGCCGGAGAGCTGGCCGGCGCCGGAGCCGGGCGAGCCGATGTCGAAGCTGAAGACGAGCCCGGCGCGGGCCGAGGGGGCGAAGGCGAGGGCGAGGAGGAGGACGCAGGCGAGGGCGACGGGGACCGACGGGCCGCCTGTGACTTTCTTTTGGCTGTTGTCCATGGCTCGGCTTGTCATGCTCGGCTTGTCATTCGTGGTCGGATGGGCCGGCCGGTCTCTTGACCGGCCGGCCCCTGGCGCCGTCGGCTAGAGGAAGCGACTAGCGCACTTCTTGATCGCCTTCTTCTCCTTGGCCTTTGCCGCTTTCCTGGCGGCTGCGCTGCGGGCCTTGGACTTGGCCTTCTTGTAGGCCTTGGTCGCCTTCTTCACGCAGACCTTGTAGGCGGCCGGGTTGGTCGGGGGGTTGACCGGTGGGGTGACCGCGGGCGGCGGGCAGAGCGCCGCGTTGGTCTGGCAGGTGTCGGCCAGGGTCGTAAACGTGGCGTCGTCGCCGTTTTTGGTGCCGCCGGCGTTTTTGCCGACCAGTCGGTAGTGGTAGGTGGCGTTGGCGCTCAGCCCGGTGAGGCCGAGGCTCTCGGCCACGTCGGAGCCGCCCGAGCCCGCCGCGCTCGGGCAGGGCACGTTGGTGCCGTAGGCGACCGTGGTGCCGTACTCGAAGTGGCAGTCGGTGGTCGCCACGCCGCCGGGATTGATCGTGCCGGCGATCGTCGCCGCGGTCTGGCTGACGGCGGAGGAGCCGCCGGTGGTGACGGTCGGGGGGTTGGGCAGGGTCGTGAGGGTCTGATCCCCGCCGGTCCGGGGGCCGGTGCCGTTGTCGACCACCAGCTGGTAGTGGTAGGTCGTGCTGGCGCTCAGCCCCGAGAGGGCGGCCGAGACCGGCGCGGCGCTGTTGCCATCGGGCGGGTTGGAGGCGCAGGGCACGGTGCCGCCGGTGTAGCCGGTGTCGGTTCCCCACTGGAAGTGGCAGTCGGTGATGTCGCCGCCAAGGTTGGGGTCGATGGTGCCGTTCAGGGTGGCGGCGGCCTGGGAGACCGCCGTCGGCGCGCCGGTGGTTGCCGTTGGCAGGACGGGCGAGTAGATCCAGACCGTGTCGCCGGAACTCTGCGTGTCGTCGGTGACGTAGACGTCGCCCGTGCTGGCGTTGACGGCGAGCTGGAGGTCGCCGACGAATCCGTTGGTCCCGGTTCCGATCGTGCCGGCGCCGAAGAAGCCGATTTCGTTGCCCTGGGAGTCGTAGGCGATGACCTGGACGCCGCCGGCCTCGTCGAGGACGAAGACGTTGCCGGTGGCCGGGTCGACGGCGACGGCCTCGGGGGTCGTGCCGCTCTGGAAAACGGTCGGGTTCTGGCCCGAGGAGTCGAACTTGACGACGCGGTCGTTGCCGCGATCGACGACGTAGACGTTGCCCTGCGGGTCGACGGCGACGCTGGTGACACCGGTTTCGCCGGTGGGACCGACAGGACTGAAGCCGGCGGGGCTGCAGGCGGAGCAGTCGATGCTGAGCAGGGTGGCGCCGGTGGCGGGGTCGATCTTCTTGACGGTGTTGTCGGCGCTGTCGGGGTAGTAGATGTCGCCGCTGGAGTCGGTGGCGATGCCGTGGAAGATGTAGATGGCGCCGGTGGGGCTGAGCGGGAAGGGGGAGCCGAGGGCGGTCCCAGCGGAGGTGAAACCGGCGATTTGCGCTTCGCCCGAAGTTGCCGGATTGGGCCCGAATGCGTAGACGTGGCGATTGGTGGGGTCGACGGCGACGCCCGAGTAGTAGAGGTCGGAGGCGACGGTCGTCGGGTTGTTGCCCTGGGCGTCGTACTTTTTGAGGAAGCCATGTTCGAAGGTCGGGTTGGCGGCGTCGGCGACGTAGACGCTGCCGTCGAACTGGTCGATCGCGATGCCCATCGCGTAGATGGAGCCGGTGTCGGGCGTGAACTGGCCGGTCTGGTTGTAGGTGGCGGCCTGCGCCGAGGCGGCCGAGAGCGCCATCGCGAGCGCGAGCGCGGCGCCAAGCGCGGCGAGGGCCCGCGGGCGGCGCGGGCGGCGCTCCACAGCGCGGGTGGATGTGGCGGACGATGCCTTCGCGTGGCGTGTCACTGACGTGTCTCCTTTGTCGCTGTTGGCGTTGCGGTGGAAGTTGTTCATGCCGGGGCTCCCGTGAGGGGGCGGGCGGGGGTGGTGGTGCGGCGAGCTTCCGCCGATATCGGCGGGGGGTTGTCTGTTAGAAGACCTTGGGTTTGGGACGAGGCGTGGTCGGGCTGCCGTGGGGCGTCGCGGAGGTGCGAAGCGGCTACTGCAACCGATGCATGTAGGTCCGCTGGTAGGGCTGCGCCCGACGCAGCGGACCGGAGGGGATTGTCAGCCGCCCTCGCCGTCAACCCGTGAGCTGCGCTCAGGGTCGCTTGCGCGTCGGCGCGACTCGTCGCGCCGATGACTGCGGCGCGGCTTGGGGTGTTGGCGGACCGAGAGCAACAGACGGGGGCGGCCCCGACGCCGAGAGCAGGGAGCATCCCGGGGTCATGGGGGCCGCCCTCGCTGTTGGTGGGAACCCGACAGGACAGGCGGGTTCCAATTGCGCCGTCAGCCAGGGAGAGCCGCGGGCGCCGGTGGGGAGAAGATGGACGGGTGGGCATGGCGCAACGGCGGCTCATGCGCAGCCCCTCTTGCTCCGTGCGCTCGCTTCCGCGGCCTCGCGCCCCAGGTATGGCCCTAGCAGGAAGGTGGCGACCTCCTCACGCAGGCCGGCGAGGGAGCCGTCCTGCGTGAGGCCGGCGCGCTGGCCCAGCAACCAGGCGACGCCGCCGGCCAGG
>CAAGKR010055232.1_pt1 | contig 15012 bp, 14 predicted proteins | sample 2556971 | NCBI WGS metagenome assembly CAAGKR01 (sample SAMEA5207829, study PRJEB30636) | soil metagenome | biome: forest; feature: boreal; material: soil | place: USA | collected 2011-09 | depth 1 m | reverse complement strand
GGCCACCCCCCGCCCCCGCCGGCGCGCCCCCCCCGGTCCCGGCGCGGGGGGGGGGCCGAGCCGCTGGCACCTCCCGCGGCGCCCGCAGTACCGGCCGCCCCACTGGCACCTCCTGCGGCGCCCGCAGCACCGGTCGCTCCACCCCCCGCGCCGCCTCCGCCACCTCCGCCGCTACCGCCGGGACAGCTCATCCCTTCTGCGATGCAAAGGCACGACGGGGAATGGTTTGCGAAGGCCAGTCCGCTGTCGCATTGGGGCGATGGTCCGTACGGATCGCAGTAGCCGTTCGACGCACAGTCGCTGTCGGCGGTGCAGGCGCCTCCGGCCGCGACGAGCGGCATGCAGGTGCCGGTTGCGCAGCGGGAGTTGCTGTCGCAGGGAAGGGTCGCGCTGCAAGTGGAGGCGGCGCCGCTGGTTCCATCGGCGGTACAGATCGAGACGTTCGCGCTCGTCTGCGCACAGTAGAAGTTCTGCGCGCAGACGTCGCCGACGTCGTTGCACTGCTTGCCCCCGGCGACGGTCGTCGCGGTGGCACAGAGGTGCTGTACAGGGTCGCAGATGATCGTTCCATCGGTCGTTCCGGCACAGTCGAACTGCGTTACGCAGGGGTCCGCCAGCGGCATCACCTTGCCTTGGAAGACGTAGCGGCAGGCCAGATCGATGCTCTTCTGCGTTTCCGGCGTGATCGGGTTGGTGCTGGCGTAGGCCGACTTGAGCTTGTTGAGGCAGTCCCCGGCGTTGCCGGGCGTGTAGACCCGCTTGCCGCCAGAGGTCGCGGTGGTCGCCAGGGTCTGGCAGACACCCTCTTCGTATGTCAGACAGGTGGTCATCGGCACGGCGCAGGTGGTCGCGATCTGGCAGACCTCGTCCGCGTACTGCGAACAGAAATCGGTAACGGTGGACGGTCCGCCGGAGCCTCCGCCTTTGCACCCGCCGAGCCAAAGCAACAACAGCGCCGCCGCCAGTCCGTTCAGCCTCTTCATCGAGCACCTCCAAAATGAACGAGCAGTTTCGCCCTGCGGCGTCCGGCGCGTCAAGCACGCACGCGAAAATGCATGGTCTGCCCATGATCCAGGATGGTGATGCGCCGCTCGGGGTCCCGGCGGGAGAGGTCCCGCTCTCGGGCGAGGCGGCGCAGCCAGCCAAGCGGGGCGTCGAGCCGCTCATAGCTGAGCGAGAACGAGCCGTAGCTGGTCGGAATGAAGACGCGCGCGCCCAGGTCTTCGAACGCGTACAGCGCATCGAGGGGCGACAGATGTTCTTCCCGGAAGACGGCGGGCTCGTAGCCGGCGATGGGCAGGAGCGCGATGTCGGGGCGGAAACGGCGCCCGATCTCGGCGAAGCCCGAGAAGTAGCCGGTGTCGCCGGCGACGTAGGCACAAATGCCCGGCATTCGCACGACGTAGCCGCAGGCGCTGCGACGGACGTAGTCCCCGAGGCCGCGTGTTCCGGAGTGGCGGACCGGTACCGCGATCACCTCCACGTCGGCGAACGTATGGCTGCGTCCGGGGTCGAGCTCCACGATGTCGGCGAAGCCGAGGCCGCGCACGAGACGCGTGCAGTGGGGCGGCACCACCAGCACCGCCTTGCGGGAGATCCGGGCCAGGCTCACCGGTGAAAGGTGGTCGCGGTGGGCGTGCGTGATGAGCACCAGACCGACATCGGCGAGGTCGGTCTGGGCGATGCCTGCCGCCCTGAAGCGCCGGATCCCGTAGAAGCTGTTCTCGAACAGAGGGTCGGTGAGGACGCGCGCGCCGGGCGTCGTGATCATGGCTGTCGCGTGTCCGACGAAGGTGATGGATGCGGCGCCGGCCGCGGGACGCGCGACCGGCGCCGCGCGGACCGGCGTGGTGCCAGCGCCGAGCGCGCCGAGTGCTCTCGTGAGGTAACGCATCGAGAGCACGAGCGGCCAGACGCTCCGCTGCAGCTTGCGGTGCTCGAAGTCCAGCTCGCGCGCACGCTCGGCCGCGGCAGCGGGCGCCACGCTTATGGCCCCGGTTCCGTCAGCGCGGGGTTAAGCTCATCGGCCCGACGCGAGTCGGGCCTGAGGAACCTCCGCGCCAGCTCGAGAAAGTCGCGCGTGAGGGGCCTCGCGAACAGAAACGCGCCCAGGACGTAGCCGATGATTCCAGCCAGAACCTCGAGCACGAGCTCCAGAGAATTGTGACGGTGGAGACCTACCCGGACGACGAGCACCCCCAGCACCAGGGGGAAACAGGCGGCCAGGGGGGGGAGCAGGCCATCGAGCGAAGCCAGGAACGGCACTTTGTCCGCGAGCTGAACCATCCAGAGGGAGGCAAGCGCGTGGAGGCCGTATGCAGCGGCGACCGCCACGCACACCCAGAGCGGTCCAAGCGGTCCGAGCAGGATGATGCCCCCGAACAGCAGCAGCGCCTTGCCGATCTCCAGATACGACAGCAGCATTGGCCGCCCCGCGGCCTGCAGGTAGCACCCGGCCGTGTACCCGAGCGGGTACGCCAGCGAGAGCGAGCTCAGGATGACCAGCATCGGTCCGACGGTGACCCAATGTGAATTGAAGACGACGGTCACCAGGGTTGGGGCGATCATGCCGAGCCCCACCGCCAACGGAAAATCCAGCAGCGCCAGCAGGCGAATCGAGCGCAAGAACGCGTTCCGTTTCTTCTCACCTTGTAAGTGGCCGAACGAAGGGAGAAGGACATCGCCGATCTGCTCGCCCACCTGCAACGCCGGCACGTTGGCGAGGTTGTAGGCGCAGTTGTAGGCTCCCATTACCGCCGGACCGAAATAGCGCGAGGTCAGCATGTTGTCCCAGCGCCGCGCAAGAAACCCGGCCCAATTTCCGAGGGTCAGTCTAAGGCCGAACCCGAAGATCTGACGGCTGACGTCGCGCCGGATCGGCACTGGAGCGAGCCAGCCGCTACGTCCACTCACCTTGAAAATCACCCCGGCCCGCAAGCTCGAACGCGCCAGGTTTCCCCAAACGATCGACATGCCCCCCGTCCGCGTGACGAGGGCCAGCGACACGGCGGTATAGGCGAAGTCACCGCACGCGTTGTTGATGCCGACCAACTTGAAGCGGAGATCGCGGTACAGCAGGCGCTCCGGGACGCTGGAGATCCGATCGAGCAACGCCACCACCGACAGGAGCGGGAGATAGCGCATGATCTGAGTGACCCGAAAAATTGGGCCAATGGCGGGACCGAGCGCCAGCCCGACGATGAGCGCGCCCACGCACAGGATCGTGCTGTAAAACGTGACGTGGAAGAGCACCCGGTTGTCGGTCTGCGGCCGGACCAGCAAATACTGGCCGAGCCCGAGGTTCGAAAACGCCTGCGCCGTCGAGGCGACGACGGAGGCCGCCATCACCTCGCCGTAGTCTCCCGGATCGAGGCGGCGGGCGAGAAGGAGCGTGCCGATGAGCCCCACGCCGCGCGCGCCGAGGTTGGCGGCGACGGCCCAGGCGATTCCGCGGACCGTTTTCTGCTCGCGCGACACATCAAGCCCAGGTGGAGCGTCGCAACCTTAACTTGATCCCGAGTCTCGCCATCGTCTCCTGAGAGGGTATCGTACGCCGATCTCCGCAAGATCCTGGGAAGATCGCGGACGATCCGTGCTAAGCCACGGCCAACGTGACCACCGACGCGCAGAGCGTGGTGATTCTCGGCGGCGGGCTGACCGGCATCTCGACCGCGGTCCACCTGCGAGCACCGTGGGTTCTCTTCGAACGGGACGAGCGGCTGGGCGGCCACGCGCGCACCGACCAGCGCGAGGGGTTTCGGTTCGACAAGACCGGGCACTGGCTGCACCTGCGCGATCCGGCGGTCAAACAGATGGTCGACGAGCTGCTTCCGGGGCAGATGGTGCCGATCGCGCGCCGGGCCCGGATTTTTTCGCACGGCGTGCTGACCCGGTATCCCTTCCAGGCCAACCTGCACGGCCTGCCGCCCGAGGTCGTCAAGGAGTGCCTGCTCGGCGTGATCGAGGCCAAGATCAAGAGCGCCGTAGTCGCCGCGACGCCGCCCGCCGCGCCCGACGAGCCCGCCGACTTCGAGGCGTACTGCCTGCGCCATTTCGGCGCCGGGATCTCGAAGCACTTTATGATTCCTTACAACGAAAAGATCTGGGGCGTGCACCCGCGCGAGATCACCGCCGCTTGGAGCTCGCGCTTCGTGCCGGTGCCGAACCTGGAACAGGTGATCGCGGGCGCCGTCGGCGCCGGACCTGCCGAGATGGGGTACAACCAGAGCTTCCTCTATCCGAAGACAGGCGGAATCGAGACCTTCACGCGCGCGCTGCAGACGCGCATGGCGGGCGGGCAGGTGCACACCCGCGCCGACCCCGACACCATCGACTGGCGCCGCCGCGAGGTGGTGGTCGGCGGCGAGCGAATTCCCTATCGCGCGCTGGTCGCCACGATTCCGCTGCCCGAGCTGCTCAAGCGCATGCCCGAGCTCCCGCCGGAGATTGAGGCTGAGGTGGCCCGCTTGCGCTGCACGACGCTCCGCTACCTGAACATCGGCGCGCGCGGGAAGCCGCGCGAAGACTGGCACTGGATCTACGTCCCGGAAAAACGATATCCGTTCTACCGCGTGAACGTGTTTTCGAACGCGATCTCCAGCATGGCCCCGGAGGGCTGCTCGTCGATCTGCGTGGAAATGGCCGACCGCGGGCCAATCACCGAGGCTTCGCTTCGCGACACGACCGCCGCGCTCGTGGCCGCCGGCGCGCTCCGAAGCGCCAGCGATGTGGTGTTCACCGAAGGCAAGCAGATCGAATACGCCTACGTGGTGTTCGACCAGCACTACTACCAGGCCACGCGGGCGATCTTCGCGTTTCTGGAGGGCAGCGGGATCTACCCGCGCGGCCGTTACGGCGCCTGGACCTACAACGCGATGGAGGACTGCGTGCTGGCCGGTCGGGACGTGGCGGCCCTCATCGATCGGGCGGTGGTCTGATGGCCGACCCACCGCACCTCTCGATCGTCATCCCGGTCTACAACGAGGAGGGGATCCTGCGTGGATCGGTGCTGGAGCTGGAGGACAAGCTCCGGCACTTCGGGTGGAGCTACGAGCTTCTGCTCTGCGAAAACGGCTCACGCGACCTCACCATCGAGATCGGCCGCGAGCTCGAGACCGAGCACCCCCAGGTGAGGATGCTTTCGGTGGGTCAGCCGAACTACGGCCTAGCGATGAGGATGGGGATCTTGGAAGCGCGCGGGACGTTCGTTATCTGCGACGAGATCGATCTGCTCGACACCGAGTTCTACGCGCGCGCGATGGCCCTGCTCGAGCGCAGCGATACCGAGCTGGTCGTCGGATCGAAGGCGATGGTCGGCTCGAACGACCAGCGCCCACTTTTCCGCCGCGCCGCCACCCGTGTCTACAACGGCATGCTGCGCATGGTTTGCCACTACCCGGGCACCGACACGCACGGCCTCAAGGCGTTCCGGCGCGCCGCGCTGCTGGAGACCGCGCGCCGCTGCGTCCTCGACCGGGACGTCTTCGCCAGCGAGCTCGTCATCCGCGCCCACCGCGAAGGGAAGAAGGTCGTCGAGATCCCCTTCTCCGTCCGCGAGAAGCGCCCGCCGTCTATCAACCTCCTAAAGCGCGTCCCCCACGTCCTCAAAAGCGTCGCCAAGCTGGCGATCTCGGTGCGGCGGGGCTGAGGAGAGGTCCACCATTTCTCCGTCGCGATCGACGGCGGCGGTCAAGTGCTAGCGGCTCGCCTTGGCGAGGACGACCGTCGGGGCGGGCTGGCCGACCGCGTGCCAGAGCAACTCGAACGATCCCTTGGTGGTCGTCGAGAGGCAGGCGACCTTTCCTTCGGCCACCGTGAAATTGGCGATGCGATCTGCCTGGACCTTCGTGGCGCCCGTGGACGGTTCTTGGCAGTCGCGGTCGGTGCCGGTGATGGCGCGTGCGGCGTAGAGGGAGCCACCCGCGAACTCGGAGTACGCGTGAAAGGCGATTGGCCCCGCAGCGACGATCTTCGCGACCGGACCCCGGGCCTCGACGATGCCGCGCTCGCGGCCCACGCCCCGCGCCGAGGCGATTCTGGTTCCGCCGAAGCTGGCGAGCGCCAGCGCGACAACGCCAGCGAGCTTGGTGGTGAAGGGCGAGAAACCGGGGCGCTTGCATGAGGTCATGGTGGCTGATCCTTTCCGTTCTGTTTTTGTCTTGGTTCGCGTCGCGAACGGATTCTCTAAAAGCAACCGCCGGGCCAACCGACGTGGTCGCGCAGATCGGAGGGCATCGAGGTAACGATCGACCATTCGTGCTCTTCGTGAGCACGCGGTTGAGCAGCGGGTGCTCATTTGGTGCACGGCGGAATCCGGCGACGCGCCGAGGCCCCGGTCGTTATCTTCGGCTGCCGGGCGGCGTGCTTCCGGCCGCCGGGCTCGGTGCCGCGTACGCTTCCGTCATGTCGCCCAGGTGATTACCGACGGACGGGTCGGCGTGTGCGTTCGGCGCTCACAATTCCCCAGATCGGTCGCACGGGCGAAGGTATCATCCGGGCGGAGGAGCCATGTGCCGGAGCATCAAGATCCTGTTCAACTTCGAGCCCCCCGCGACGGATGAGGAGATTCGGTCCGCGTCGTTGCAGTTTGTACGCAAGCTGAGCGGTTTCACAGAGCCGTCGAAGGCGAACGAGGCGGCCTTCAACCGATCGGTCGAGGACGTGTTCCAAGTCGCGCACCGGTTGGTTCATTCGCTGGTCACGACCGCGCCGCCCCGAGATCGAGCCGTCGAGGCCGCCAAGGCGAAGGCTCGGGCGCTCGAACGATTCGGTCGCTGAGGCCACCAAAGGTGCCTATCCGCCGACGCCGATGTCGTCACGCGGGAGGTCCCGCATAGGCCTTCCTCAGCGCGGCGACCAGAGCGGCGAACTCCCGGCGAAGGCGTTTGGCCACCATCGCATTGCCGAGGGCCAGGGCGGTGACCTGCGGCCCGCGTTCGACCGACGCCAGCAAGTCGACGTGAACATCGCGAATGTAGGGCGCCGACAGTGCCGCTCGGAACCCGGTCGCCCCACGGCTGGCGACCGCGCCGATCCGGATGAGATCCTTCGCATCTTTGTCGCCCTTGGCGCTGCCCTTGCGATCCGCGAAGGCCTCCAGTTTCAATACGAGCAAGTGTTCGAGCGACGCCACCCGGATGCCGTCGTACGCCACAGAATGGGCCGCCACGGCGTCATAGGGAACGATGAGTGAGGATTGCCTCTCGGTGTAGATGTCGAATTCGAAGCCATGCTTGACCATCTGGTGCTTGCTGAGGCGTCGGTTGGCCGTCACCTCCTCGAGATCCCGCAGATCGGCCATATCGGCCAGGGAAATGTAGATGTCGGCGTCGTGGGTGCTTTCGGCGAGCTCACGGGTGCTGGGGAGGTTGATCGCGTGCAGGTACACCGCGATGCCACCGATGAACACGACCCCATCCGGAAAGATCTCCGCCACCTCCGCGCATGCCGACAGCAGCCGGTCAAACTCCTCGTCCGAAGGGCTGCGCTTGCGCATGGCGTAATAATCGTTACAGTAACGGTTATGTCAACCCCCCTCTTTTATCCGGCGCCGCGCTACCGAGAGCCGCTCGATTCGGCGGGTGCCGTCGAGCTGCGCGAGCTTTGTCGCCGGGCCGGGGTCACCTGCAAAGCAAGCGGTCGGTGGGTCGGACGCCGGGTGGCCATCGATCGAGGAGGCGAGCTTGCAATTCTGACCGAGCCCGGCGGGTCGGGAGTCGTCCGCGTTCGTGTCCCGGCGGGGCTTTCACCGCGAGAGGCGGCACGCTGGGCGCTCTCGGCGCTGGCCTACCGTCTCATGGACCTCGTGGCCCGGGAATCCATCCGTGGAGCGGACTGGGCAAGGCCGGCAGTCCCACGCGGCCGCCCAGCTACCGGAACCGCGCGGAGTAACAGCGAACGACAGCGCGCGCACCGGAGTCACGCCAGGCGCGTTGAGGATCGTGGGCAGCTCAGGCTCAGGGGCTGAACCCACCGAGCCAGCCGCTGCGGACGGCCTTGGCGCGGGGTCCGGCCTTCGGATCGACGGCCACGCTGAGCTTGCGCTCCGGGCTCTCGCCGAGCGTCACGTTCGCCTCATGGAGCTGGTCGCGGCGGAAGAAAGCGACGCGGACACCCGCGCCGGGCGGGTGGTCGGCGATCCGTTTGGCGAAGGTCGCTGCCACGACGCGGGCGCCCTCGACGGCAACTATCTCGTCATTGAACGTCAGACCTGCTCGCCAGGCCGGCGAGTCGGGGACGACATTGAGCACGGTGGTCCGATCGGGGTGGAGCGCCAGGCCGGTCCAGGCCCGCGTGCGCCGGCTCCGTAAGGAGTCGCGCTCGCCGCCTGGCTTGGTTTCTTCGTCCCATTCCGCGCGCGAGTCCACCTTCAGGCCGGCCCGGCGGAGCAGCGCGGGCAGCGGCAGCTCGTCCTTGCCGCGCACGTAGCGATCGAAGAACCGATCCATCCGACGGCCGGCCGTCGCAGCCGCAGCCGTCCGCACGTCGGCATCCGTGATCGGGCGTTCGTGCCGGCCGAACCGATCCCAGAGCCATCGGATCATCTCGGGTAGGCCCAGCCGGCCGTCGCTTTCGAGGCGCAGCGTCAGGTCGAGCGCCATCGCCGTCCAGAGCCCCTTTTCGTAGTAGCTCACCGCGCGGTTGGTGAAATTCTCCGACGGCTTGTACTGCTTGATCCAGGCCTCGAAGGAGAGCTCTTCCAGCGACGTTTCGTTGCGGCCGGGGCGGGTCGCGTACTTGGGCCAGTCCTCGGCGATCATGCGCAGAAACTGGCGCTCCCGAATGATGCCGGCCCGCAAAATGATCACGTGCGCCAGGTAGTCGGTGCAACCTTCGAAGAGCCAGAGCAGGCGCGTGTAATTTTCGCGCGTGTAGTCGAGCGCGTCGCCGGACGGCCCGAGCGCGGCGCCCCGAATGCGCTTGACGTTCCAGGCGTGGAAGAACTCGTGCGCGGCGAGGTCGGCGAAGCGGGCGTAGCCCACCTCCTCGTCGAATGACCAGCCGGCGATGTCCATGGTCACCGACGCGCGGTGCTCGAGACCGCCCGAGCCGACCGTCAGCGCGTGGACTATGAACACGTAGCGGTCAAACGGGAAGCCGCCGAAAATCCGGCCGGTCGCCGTCACCACCCGCCGGAGGATATCGCTGAGGCGCTCCGGATCGGCGTTGGTTCGACCGTAGAGCGCCAGCTCGAAACGCGTACGCCCGACCGAAAACGCGTGGAGCGCGTGGGTTCCCACCTCGAAGGGAGAATCGACCAGCTCGTCGAAGTCGGCAGCGGCGTAAGTGGCAGGGCGCCCCGAGCGGCGATCGGCGACCGGTGGCAGGGCGGTGGCGATCCGCCAGCTCGGGCGGGCCGGCGCGATCGCCACCCGGCAGGGGCGCCAAAGCTCGCCATCGACAAAGAAGAACAAGCTGGTGCCATTCCAGTAGGCGTGGCTGTCGTCCAGGAACGAGGTGCGGACGGTCGCCTCGAAGGCGAACACGCGGTAGCGGACGCGGAACGTGCGGCCACGGGTGGCGATGCGCCAGCGCTGTTTGTCCACCCGGACGATTTGCCCGGGCGCGAGCGCGCGCCCGCGGCCATCGGTGATTTCGAGACGGAAGACGTGGCGCACGAAGTCGCGCACCAGGTAGCTGCCGGGCGCCCAGGCCGGGAAGACGAGGTCGACGCTGTCGCGATCGGGCAGCGGCGGCACGCGCATCTCGATTTCGTACTCGTGCGACGCCGGCGCGCGCATCGATATGCGGTAGACGATCGGTTCCGGGTCGGGCGTGGTAAGCACGGCGGGCATGGCCGGAGAGGATAAGATAGGTCGATCGCCTGGGGGAGCACGAGTTGGGCTCGCGCGAGCACGTCGCGGGGCGTTTGGGACCCTCCCGGGGTCCCATGTCTGACGTCAGCGTCTCGGTCGATCTGGACGCTATCAACTGCTACTACCGCATCCACGGGCTCGGCGATCCGCCCGCCGACAGAGCGCGCTTTGCGGTTCTGCGCCGCTGTCTTCCCCGCTTCGCCGAGCTCTTCTCTCGTCACGGGGTGCGCGCGACGTTCTTCGTGGTCGGCGCCGATCTCGAGGAGGACGCGGACGGGCGGAAGCTGCTCGCCGAGCTAGCGCGCGCGGGGCACGAGCTTGGCAATCACACGCACACGCACCCGTTCGAGTTCGCGCGCCTCGGCGGCGCGGGCATGGCCGCGGAGATTGACCGTGCGCACGCCGCCATCGGTGCCTGCGCGGGAGGCGCGCCGATCGGCTTTCGCGCACCCGGGTACGAGATCAACGCCGAGGCCCTCGATCTGCTGCGCGCGCGCGGCTACCGCTACGACTCGTCGGTTTTTCCATCGCCGCCTTACTACGGTGCCAAGGCGCTGGTCATGGCAACCATGCGCGTGGCGGGGCGCCGGTCCGGGAGCTTCCTCGGCAACCCGCGCGCGCTGCTGGCGCCGCGGGTACCCTATCGACCCGCGGTCGGATCGCCCTATCGGAGGGGCGCCGCCGCCGGTGGCCTCATCGAGCTGCCGATCGCCGTCACGCCGATTGCGCGCCTGCACGTCATCGGAACCAGCCTGATCCTCGCGCCTGCCTGGTTGCGCAAGCACTTGGTCCGGGTCGCGCTCCGCGCCCCCTTCTTCAACCTCGAGCTGCACGGAATAGACCTCGCCGACGCGGACGCCGACGAGATTCCGCCCGCGCTGGTCGCGCGGCAGCCGGATCTGCGTCGGCGCCTCGCCCACAAGCTGGCGGTGCTCGACGAGACGCTGACCGCGGCGCGTTCGGCCGGCGCCCGGTTCGTCACGCTGGCCGAAATCGGAGACGGAGCTCTGTGACTGGCTTCGGCGCGCGGGCTCGGCGGCCGAATGCGGAGCTCGTTCGGTCCCGGCTCAGCGCGACACGCGGCCACTGACCGCCACGCGGGCGATCTCGTCGCACCGTTCGTTCTCGGGAACGCCGGCGTGGCCCGCGACCTTGACGAATTCCACCCGGGGGTGGGCCGCCAGCCGTCGCTTGATGCGTGCGATCAGCTCCTGGTTGGCTTTGGCCTTCCACCCTTTGCTGAGTACCCCGATTGCGTAGCTCGAATCGGTGTAGATCCGAAATCGGCGACCGTCGTCTCGGTCCGCTCCGGCCAGCTCGACGCCCCGCTCGATGGCGGTCAGCTCGGCGATGTTGTTGGTGCCGACGCCGAGGTACTCGCCCGCCTCGCGCCGCTCGCCGCCGTCGATCACCACCACCCCGATCCCCATCGGTCCAGGGTTTCCAGAGCAGGCACCGTCGGTCCAGATCTCGACGGCGTTCGCGGGCAAGCCGTCCTTCGCCGCTCGAGGCGTGCGGAGGCCACGTGCCGGCTTTCGAGACGTTTCGCGAGGCGCCTCGGAAGACGGGGAGGCTTCGCCCGAATCGGGCGTAAGGTTCGCGGGCGATGGGCGGTAGCTCTTGGCGTCGGATTCGCGATACTTCATCTCCGCGCGGCCCTCGGAGTCCCGCACCAGCTCCCCCGATTGGTCCGCGCGGACCCAGACCAGCCCCCCTTTGAACCGCATGCGAGCCCACGACATCGGCGGCACTATGACGCGAAGGCGGCGCGTCTGGCCAATGTTCGTGGTCGCGGTCGCGGCGGCAGTCTCCTGCCGGGGCGGCTGCCGGCGCGGCGCAGATCGTGCTGCCAGCGTCGAGGGACGTCTGGCGCTGTTCCCGGCATCGACCCGGATCGTGGCGGCGATCGATGTCGCCAAGCTGCGGGCGAGCCCGGCCGCCGCCAAGCTGTCGGCCCAGGCGCAACAGAGCCCGGCGGATCTGCACGAGATCGAAGAGTTCGCCCGCCGGACCGGATTCGATCCGCTCCGCCAGTTGGTCAGCGTCACCGTCGCCTTTCCCGAGGAGGCGCGCGCACACGGCGAATTCGGACTGGTGCTCCGCGCCGAGCGGCTCGACGAGGCCCGGCTGGTCGCGTACGTGGGCGATCAGTTGCAGAAGACGGGCGACGATCTGGTGGCGACCCCGCACGGGCGGTTCACGCTCTGGTCGGCGCGGCACGATCCGGAAGTGGCCGGTTTTTTCATCGATCCGCAGTCGTTTGTCCTGGGCGCAGGCGGGTGGGGTCCGCGCATGGCCGACCTCGCCGAGACCGCGCGTCCCGGCGACAGTGCCGTCACCAACATCGATCTCGTTCGCCTGGTCGAGCGCGCGGCCGGCTCGCACGCGATCTGGGGCGCGGCGATCGTGCCGGAGGAGACGCGCAAGACCCTGGCCGCCGATTCGCGATTCGCGGACGCCGCCGCGATCCTGACCCTGTCGGTCGGTATCGACCTCGGCGCGGGGCTGGATGCGGTGCTGTTGGCTGACCTGGCCACGGCCGCGGAGGCGACGTCGCTTGCGGCCAGCGTGACCCAGTCGCTGCGCGACGCGAAACGCAGTGCCCAGGTGCTCATGCTCGGGCTCGGTCCCACCCTCGATGGGGTCCGTGCCCGCGCGACGAATCACACCTTCGAGCTGCGGGCCGCGCTGGCCGAGCCCGCGTTCGACGATCTCCTCGCTCGCTTGGGGGGGGCGCTGGCGCTGGCTCGCGGCGCCGCGGTTCCGGGTTTTACGCGCTGATTTCCGCGCGCCCGGCGATCGGCACCACGTCATGGAACTTGCGGTAGTCGATCTGGCGCTCGCCGTCGGCGCTGGTGCCGAGCACGTCGGCGAAGCGCGCGCCGACGACGATGTCCTCCAGCGTGTATTGCTTGCGGGCGTGGATGGTCTGGCCGATCGTTTCGTCGAAGCCGGTCAGGCCGAGGTAGATCTCGGCGGCCCGCTCCCGAAGGCGGTCCAAAGCGTCGGGGCCGAAGAAGGGGCTCTTCTCGTCGATCAAGTGCATGGCGCTCCAGGTCAGGAAGAAAACCCCGGTGCGGTCACGCACGAGCGGCAGATCGATCTGGCGGCGCATCTCCTCGCCCTCCCGCGTCCGCTCGGTCGCCAGGAGCACCACGCGGAGCTGCGCTTCGACGATCCGGTTGCGGCGCCAGTTGGCCATGCGGAACATCAGGTGCGGCACGCCGTCGCGCTGGGTAATGACGACCTTGTTCGAAAACAGCACGCGCGCGGAGGGACGCGCGAAACGCGTGAAGGTGATGCCGGTGATGAGCGCGAGGGCCAGCACGCCGGTCAGAGCCTCCAGCGCGACCACGATGTGCGCGTAGCGCGTGACCGGATACATCCCGCCATAGCCGATGGTCGCCAGGGTCTGGACGCTGAAATAAAAAGCGTCCTCGAACGATCCGGCAGGCACGTTCGCGATCGAGCCCGGCTGTGCGAGATAGGCACACGCGAAAGCGCAGTTCGTCAGCACGAAAACCAGCGCGACGAGCAAGAAGAACGTCGGCCAGCTTCGCGCCAGGATGAAGTGGTAGAGATCCTTGTAAGGCGCGCGCTGGAGGCCGATGGCCTTGATGTTCGGCCGATCGGACACGGCTCCGATCGGCGGGCGAATCAGGTCCAACGCGACGGCGTTTTCGGCGCTCCGGGCTCGGGCGAGATCAGCCATGGCTGTCAGCCTATGCGGCCGTCGCGTCCCGGGCAAACCGGCATTGTGTCAAACTCATGCGTGCTGTTCGCAGATTACGCGGCGCGCTGGGACGCCGCGGTTCCAGCCTCGGCCGAGTCGTTCACCTACGGGACGGTGGTCGAGGACAACCGCGAGTTTCCACTGCTCGGGTTGCGCGTCCCGGGGCCCCGGACGGTGCTGGTGACCGCCGGCTTTCACGGCGACGAGAAGGCGGGGCCGCTCACCTTGCTGGCCCACGCGGCGGAGCTCGTCGCCTACGTGGCTGCCCGCGGCGTGGGACTTGAGGTCTATCCCTGCGTCAATCCATCGGGCTTCGAGGCGCACACCCGCTACAACATGTCCGGCGAGCGTCCCAACAACGACTTTCTCCGTTACCAGGTGGAGCCGGGCGTCTGGCGCGGTGAATTGCGTGACGGCCAGTCGTTCTCGGAGGTTGCGCCGCTCAGAGACGGGGCGCCCAAGGAGACCATCGCGCTCGCCCGCCAGATCGATGCCGGTCCGACACCCTTCGCCGCGCTCGATTTGCACCAGGACAACTTCATCCACGGGGCATGGTTTTACGCGTACGTGTTCGGGGATCGGGCAGCGTACCGTCCGTTGCTCGCCCGATCGGGCACGCTGGTTCCGGTCTTGCGCAGCGGGATCGTGGACTCAGGGCACGAGCCGGGCAGCGCCGTGTACGCCGATCACGAAGGCTTCATCGTCAGTCATGACGGCAGTATCACAGACAAGTTTCAGCGCGACGGCGTGCTCCACACGGCCGCGATTGAGACCACCACCGAGACGCCTGGTCCGCTCGCCGACGCGATCAACCTTATCTGGATCAAGGGGTTCGTCGACCTGGCGGCCCAGGGCGGCCAGGCAAAGACTAGGCAAGACGCCGGTATTGCGGTAAACCCGGCCCCTTCGAAAGAGATTGGTGGTCAACATGTCCGTGGCACTGAAGAAGAGCCCGCTCGCGCGGGTCAAAGATGAGTTCGGCGGGAAAGACAAGCTGGTCGATAAGATCGTGAGCGTCCTCGACTCGGGCGACGAGGGGAAGGACGTGCTCCGCAAGCGTCTGCTCGGCGTCGCAAACGGCAAGCTCATTCGCCTGTTTTCCGTCGCGACCCGCACCAAGCAGGCCGGCGGGCACGACAAGCTGGCGGCGATGACCGCCGAGCGGCTCAAGCACGCCAAGGACAAAGACTTCGTGGCGAAGCTGGGCGAGCTGTCGGACGCGCGTTTGCTCGACCGGCTTTCTGCGGCGGAGCGAGCGCAGGGCAGCGCCGCCGCCGCGGCGCCTGCCGCCAGAGCCGACAAGGCGGCGAAGGCCAAGGTCTCCAAGGCGGCCGGAGCCGAAAAGAAGGCGGCGCTCGCCACCAAGGGCAAGGCCGCAACGGCCAAGCGGGCCTGACCGCGCCGGCGCGTCATGCTGATGGGCCGGGTGGTGGGGCGGCTCTGGGCGGCGCGGCAGGGGGGCGG
>CAAGKR010496018.1_pt1 | contig 15021 bp, 15 predicted proteins | sample 2556971 | NCBI WGS metagenome assembly CAAGKR01 (sample SAMEA5207829, study PRJEB30636) | soil metagenome | biome: forest; feature: boreal; material: soil | place: USA | collected 2011-09 | depth 1 m | reverse complement strand
CTCGGAGATCAAGGTCTGGAACTCGTAGATCGCCTGCAGCGTGCCCTGACTCGCCTCCGGTTGGTATGGCGTGTAGGCGGTGTAGAACTCCGGCTTCGAGGTCACGGCTGCCACAGCAGCGGGAATGAAGCGGCGGTAAACCCCGCCGCCGCGGAAGGTGAGCCGGTCCGCGAAGATGCGGTTGCGGGCCGCCAGGGACTTCATCTGAGCCATGGTCTCGAACTCCGAAAGGCCGGCCGGCAACTCCAATGCCTCGATACGGAGCGATTTGGGGATGTCGACCAGGAGGTCGTCCATGGATTCGACGCCGATCACGGCCAGCATCGCGGCGCGATCCTCGGGAGAATGGACGAGATACGGCAACCTAGTGTCCCGCTTCGGAGGTTCGGCCGAAAATCGCCGGATCGGCGCCCGAGCTGAAGGCGCCGGCGAGCCACGCAGCGCGCATGTCGGTAGACCTGTAAGCGAGTAGCGGAGTCGGCAACGCCGAGATCGGACGCCTAGCCGGATGAGCCCGCAGGGTGCCAGGGGCACCGCGCCGCGCTGCCCCTGGCATTTCGGTTGAGCCTCCGGAGCGGGACACTAATTGGCCGAGGCCTCCGTCACTTTCTTGTATGCCGCCTCGTCAAGGAGGTCGGATGGGAGCTCGCCCGACAGCTCTAGCTTCACGATCCACCCGTCACCGTATGGGTCCGAGTTGACCAGCTCGGGGTGGGCCGTGAGCTTGTCATTGGCGGCGGTGACGCGCCCGGCCACCGGTGCGTACAGGTCGCTGGCCGCCTTGACCGACTCGACCACGCCGAAGCTCTCCCCGACGTCCAATTTCCGACCTGGGCTCGGCAGCTCGAGGAACACCACGTCGCCCAGCTGCGCTTGCGCGAAATCGGTGATACCCACCGTTACGCTCTTGCCTTCGACCGTGAGCCACTCGTGCGACTTCGTGTATCGCCGGTCAGCCATGTGACTCCTCCCTCTTCTTGCTGAATGCGGCCGCGGCTCAGGTTTTCGCCGGGGAGACCGCGGATCGCGCGGAGCCACGGTAGAAAGGCAGCTTGACGACTTCGGCCGGCGCCTCGCGACCCCGAACCTCGACGGCAACCGTGTCTCCGACAGGGAATGATGGGACTTCAACCATCGCGAGCGCGATAGGGTGACCCAAAAAGAATGAGTGGGTGCCACTGGTGACGACGCCGGCGCGGCGTCCCTGACTCACAACCGCGGCGCCGTGGCGGGGGATGCTGCCGGCGGCGGTTTTCAGACCGATCAGAGTCCGGCGCGCGCCGCCTTGCTGGATCTTGGCGAGAGCGTCCCGACCCACGAAGTCACCCTTTGCGAGCTTCACGGTCCAGCCCAGCCCAGCTTCGTATGGATTGACGGTCTCGTCCATGTCGTTGCCATAGAGGCGAAGGGCCGCCTCGAGCCGAGTGGCGTCGCGGGCACCCAGCCCCGCCGGTAACACGCCCGAGGGCTTGCCCGCATCCAGGATGGCGTCCCAGACCTGGCCTACCTGGTCGGACTCGACGAAGAGTTCAAAACCGTCCTCGCCCGTGTAGCCGGTGCGAGAGATGAGCGTGGTGATCCCGGCGACCTTGCCGGAACGAAAGCCGAAGTAAGGAATGGCGTCGGTCGGAGTGGACCCTACCGGCAGCAGCGCTTCGGCGCGAGGTCCCTGGAGCGCAATCAGGCTGACCTCTTTCGTGCGATCGGTCAGGTAGACCCCCGTCGCCAGGTGCTCGCGCATCCAGGCCACGTCCTTTTCGCGGTTGGTCGCATTGACGACGATCAAGAAGCGGTCTTGAGCTTCCCTGTAGACGACGAGATCGTCAATGACGCCCCCGTCCTCCTTGCACATGAGCGTGTAGATGGCATGTCCTGGATCGAGCTTGGCCAGGTCGTTGGTGAAAAGGCGTTGGAGGTACGAATCGGCGTGGGCGCCTTCAACCTCGAGGCGTCCCATGTGCGAGATGTCAAACAGGCCTGCGACCTTCCGGACGGCAAGATGCTCGTCGCGGATCGATGTGTACTGCTGCGGTAGCTCCCAGCCGCCGAAATCGACCATGCGGCCGCCAAGGGCAACATGACGGTCGAATAGAGGGGTTCGCTTGGTGGCGCTATCCGTCAACTTGGGCGCGCTCGTCATCGTCGTCGTCGAAGTCGAGGGTCGCGGGATCAATGAAGGCGAGAAGCTCTTCGTCATGCCGGCGCCGCGCATCGGCCACAACTTGAGCGACGTAGCGCGTGCGGTCATCGGTCCATTCCAGTTTTTCCGCGATCTCTCTTGTGGTCGGTTCGCGGTGGAGCCCCAGACGCACCGCCACCTCGGTGCGTTCGCAATCGGTGGCCGCCGTGACGAGGAGTTGCGCATCGCGGACGGCCGCCCCCTCCGCTTCGATCGCAGTGTCCATGTGTGCACCGACCATTTCCTCAGCGAAGCTGATGAAGTCGATCCCACCGCTGGCGTCAAACGAGCGCACCGCCTCGACCAGGCCAATCGAACCCTCCTGGACCAAGTCCAAGACCGAGAGCTCCTGCTCTTCTCGCGCCTCGGCGAGGCGGATGACCATGGCCAGATTGGCGGCGACGAGCCTGTCCTGGCTTGGGCGGTCCCCCAGCGCGGACCGCTCGAGCAGCTGCTCCTGTTCGCCGGCCTGCAGAGGGCGATTCAGGCGGACTTCCCGAACGAGGTCTCGAAGCCCGGCCGCATCGTCCTCGAGTGGACCCAGCCCGTTGGAGTCGTCGCGCTCGTCGGCCTGAAATTGGGCGGCCATCACCTGGATTTTACGACGGACACGAGCCATACTCGGCTTCGCCGGGAGGTCGATGTTCCACGTTTTACACAGGCAACCGTGGCTCTGGATTGCCATACTCGAAGCGTGCGCAGACGCCAGGCAATCCGAGTCGGGTTGGCGACCTTTGCGGTGGCCTTCCTGCTCCCCCTCCATGCCTCGGCCAGCACGCCGCATGTCGAGCAAGCCGACCTCACGGGCGACATCAACAACATCATGGCCGCCTACATCTCCAGCGCGGTCGCTCGCGCTGAGACTGACCGGGCCGACGCGCTCATGGTCGTGATGAACACACCGGGAGGTATCTCGACCTCGATGGACGACATTGTCACAAGCCTCCTCAATTCCAAGGTCCCGGTGATCGTGTACGTCTATCCCAGCGGCGCGCGCGCAGCCTCGGCCGGGCTCTTCGTGGCCCAGGCAGCGGACGTCCTGGCGATGGCGCCCGGCACCAACATCGGCTCGGCACATCCCATCCAGGCTTCCGGCGCGGACCTCACCGGGGATCTCGGCGCCAAGGTGCTCAACGATGCCGTGACGAGGGTCCGCAACCTGGCGAGCATCCACAATCGCAACGCGGACTGGGCCGAGCAAGCGGTGCGCAACAGCGTGAACATCAACGCCGAGGACGCCGTGAGGCTCCATGTCGCCGACCTCGAAGCGTCGGATCCGGCCGCGCTCCTGAACGCGATCGACGGCCGCGCGTTGCCGAGGACAAGCGGCACGCTCACCCTGCACACCGCCGGCGCCCGTATCGACGACAACCCGATGCCGTTCTGGCAGGTGTTCCTCAACGCGCTCATCGATCCGACCGTCGCAGCGCTGCTGATCCTGGTCGCGGGGTACGGGATCATCACCGAGCTGTCTACGCCGGGGGCGATCCTGCCTGGTGTCGTCGGTGGCGTCGCCGCGATCCTCGCCATCGTCTCGCTTGCCAACCTTCCGGTGAATATCGCCGGTGCCTTGATGATGCTGCTGGCTCTCATCCTCTTCCTCGCGGACCTCAAGGCCAACACCCACGGGATACTCAGCTTCGGCGGCGTCCTCGCGTTGGTCCTCGGGATGGCCTTTCTCGTCAACACCGGACCGATCGGCCTCGGTGTCAACCCGCTCGTCGTCGCCGGCGCCGCGGCCGTGACCTTTGCGTTCTTCGTCTTGTTCGTCCGCAAGATCTGGCAGGCGCGCCGTCGCCCAGCCTTCGCCGGTGCCGAGGTGCTGGTCGGCGCGACCGGTGAAGCACGCGAAGAGCTGGCTCCCGAGGGGCTAGTCTTTGTCCGCGGGGCGCTGTGGAAGGCGGTTGCTTCCAGTGGTCCGATACCGGTCGGGAGCACGGTGCAAGTGGTCGGTCGCAAGGGACTGCAGTTGGAGGTCGTCGCGGGAGAGGCCGGGGTAATGAAGGAGAAGGAATAGTGGATTATGGCTCGCTGACCGTCGTGGCGGTGATCGTCGTATTGGCCGTGATCATCGCCATTTCCAGCATCCGCATCATCAACGAGTACGAGCGCGGCGTCGTGTTCCGGCTGGGGCGGCTCATCGCACTCAAGCGCGCCGGCCTGAATTTCATCATCCCCTTTGGGGTCGACCGCCTGGTCAAGATGGACCTTCGCACCATCACTCTCGAAGTGCCGCCGCAAGAGATCATCACCAACGACAACGTCACGGCCAAGGTCAACGCCGTCATCTACTTCCAGGTCATCGACGCGCAGAAAGCCGTGACGCAGGTCCTGAACTACATCAATGCCACCTCGCAGATCGCTCAGACGACGCTGCGGGCGGCGTTGGGGCAAGCCACTCTGGACGAGTTGCTGGCCAACCGGGACAAGATCAACCAGAACCTGCAGAAAATCATCGATGAGCAGACCGAACCCTGGGGAATCAAGGTGGCTGTAGTCGAGATCAAAGACGTCGAACTGCCCAGCACCATGCAGCGGGCAATGGCCAAGCAGGCAGAGGCCGAGCGTGAGAAGCGGGCCAAGATCATCAATGCCGAGGGTGAGTTCCAGGCCTCGCAGACACTTGCCAATGCCGCCCAGATCATCTCATCGCAGCAGGGCGCTCTCCAACTCCGCTTTCTCCAGACCCTGGTCGAGATCGGCTACGAAAAGAACACCACGATTGTGTTCCCCATCCCCATCGACCTGATCCGCCCCATCCTCGATGCCTTGCCCAAGCCCCATTCGGAGGCTTCACCCAACTCTCCGGCGCTGCCGCCGCAAGGCTCTAAGTCAGGCTGATCGGCCACATCTTTCTGGACGCGTCCGCGGCCCTGGTCGTCCTGTTGCCGCTTCCGCTCGTCATCACCGCCAATGCCGCGGTCGGCAGGCGGTGGGCCAGCCATGCCACCGGGATCCTGGCCGGGTTGAGCGCAGGCATCACATTTCTCTTCGGAGCACTCGATCTTGCCAGCACAGGCTCGGCGGCGACCGGATCGGGCGGGCATAACCCGCTTGCCGTCGACATTGGCATCATGGCCACTTCGGTGATCGCGGCAACCCTCGCTTCGAAACCAGTTCGCGACCGCGCCGCGCGCGTACTGCCAATCGACCCCGACAGCCCCGTCCATGCCGTCGCGCTGGTGCTCGCAGTAATCCTGTTCGGCACTCAACTCTCTTCGATCCTGTTCGCCGACGTCCTCGCGTCGGATCGAGCGCTCTCCCCGCTCACGCTCGGCGACCTCGTCGCCCAGGAGGCGCCATTCTTGATCCTGGCGGCAGCAGGCGTCGGCCTTTACATCCGTCGCAATCCAGCGAGTACGGCCGAGCGGCTGGGACTGGTGGTGCCGAGATGGTGGCAGGTGACACTCGCTCTTGCCGCCGCCGGCGCATTCTTCGCCTTCGGCCAGGTGATGGATGGGCTCACCCACCTCTGGACACCGGGCGTAGCTCGCCAGGTAGACAGCACCACACAACACCTGTTCGGTGGGCTCGGCACGCCGGCCGGCATCGCTGCACTTGCCCTCGCCCCCGGGATTTGCGAGGAAGTCCTGTTTCGGGGAGCGCTTCAGCCACGCCTTGGCCTGCTCGTGACGGCACTTCTCTTCACCTCGATCCACACCCAGTACGGGATATCGCTGGACGCCCTGTCGGTGTTCGTCATCGCCGTCGGCTTGGGCCTGATCCGGAAATACACGAACACCACCACCTCGAGCATCTGCCACGTCACATACAACCTCGTGGTGGGGCTCGGGATTGGAACCGAGGTCCTGGGGATGGCGGTAGCGCTCGAATTGGGACTCATAGCCCTGGCTGGTTACGCGGTGTGGTCCAACAGGCGCCGTGGAGCCCTGCCGGCCAACCCTTAACAACCGGGGTTGCCCAGCCGCCAGCGCGTCCGTAGCCTTCGACAAGGTGGGCAGGCGGGGGAGGGGCCGGCCGGGAGGAGCGATCAGTAAGGCCCATCCTTACCGCCGCTATGCGCGCGGAGGGCCCCGGGCTCGTTGCGCCTCCGGCGTTCGCGAGCGCATCGCCCGTCTGGCATTGGCGGTGAACGCCTCCTTTACCAGTTGCCCGGCCAACCTTTGGTTCGTGAGCTAGAATCCCACCGATGCCACCAGATGTAGGATCAGTGGAAGCCGCCAACCCCAAGATGTTGGCTACCACCGTACCTCCGATCATTGCCGTCGTGAACCAGAAGGGGGGTGTGGGCAAGACGACCACGGCCATCAACCTGGGTGCTGCGCTCGCGGAAACGGGCCATTCCGTGCTGCTCGTGGACCTCGACCCGCAGGCCAACTCCACCTCCGGCCTCGGGCTGGACCCCGCTCGCGCCCGCCTCACCGTGTACCACCTGCTCACAGGCGAGGCCACCGTCGGGCAGGCGGCCGTGCCCACCAGCATGCCCGGGATGCAGTTGGTCCCTTCGCACATCGACCTCGCCGGGGCCGAGATCGAGCTCGCGACTCTGAGCGCGCGCGAGACCAGACTTCGGACGGCGCTTGCGTCAGTGCCCGAGGGCTTTGGCTGCGTCATCATCGACTGCCCCCCCTCCCTGGGACTGCTCACTCTCAACGCCCTTACCGCGGCGACCAGCATGCTGATCCCAACGCAGTGCGAGTACTTCGCGCTCGAGGGCTTGAGACACCTTCTGTACACGCATCAGCTCGTCCGGTCGCGTCTCAACCCCAAGCTCGAGATCGCCGGCATTGTCATGACGCAATTTGACGCACGAACAACGCTGTCCTGGGATGTCCTCGGAGAGGTGCGACGTTCGCATCCCACTCACGTGCTCAAGACCCTCATACCTCGCAATGTCCGGATCAGCGAAGCACCGAGTCACGGCAAATCGGTGCTCCAGTACGACCCCATGTGCCGAGGCGCTGCCGCGTACCGCGCCCTCGCAAAGGAGCTCCTCGAACGATGAAGCAGCCACGCATGCGCGGACTCGGCCGCGGCCTCGACGCCCTCATCCCGATGTCCCGCGACGGAGAGGCGATGGTTCCGCAGATGATCGCCGTCGACCAGATCCGTCCCTCGCACCAGCAGGTGCGCACGCGCTTCGAGGCTGAACCCCTCGGCGAGCTGGCCGAGTCGATCCGCCAGCACGGCGTGCTCCAGCCGCTCCTCGTGCGCAGACTCACCGACGGTTACGAGCTGATCGCCGGCGAGCGGCGCTGGCGAGCGGCGCGGCTCGCCGGCCTGGTCGCCGTGCCCGCAGTCGTACGCACCGACGCAGGCAATGATGTGCAGCTGGTGCTCGGCCTCATCGAGAACCTCCAGCGCTCGGACCTCGACCCCATCGAGGAGGCGGGCGGTCTGAAGCGGCTGACCGAAGAGTTCGGCCTGACGCACGAAGAGGTTGCACAGAGGATCGGCAAGCATCGCGTATCGGTGACGCAGTCACTCCGTCTGCTCAATGGCTGCGCGGCGGTTCAGTCTGCGGTGGCCGCCCGTGTCATCAGCTCCGGCCACGCTCGCGCCCTCATCGGACTCGAGAGCCAGCCGGCGCAGGAGCATGGCTTGAAGGTGGTGGTTGCCCGCCACCTGTCGGTCCGGCAGACGGAGAACTGGGTCCGAACGTATCGGCCTGGCCGGAGACGCGCTGGTGAGGCATCCGCGGAGCTACGCCGCATCGCCGCCGAGGTGGAGTCGAAGCTCGGCCTTCCGGTCAAGGTCACCGGCACCATCAACCGCGGGACGGTTGAACTCAGGTACTCGAGCCAAGAAGAACTGGAACGGGTCTGCGCTAAGCTCGTTTCATAAGACGCATGGCCGCCCCACAACAACCGTCGGTTGCGGCCGTGCCCGCTGCCCGCGCTTCAACCGCTTCATCGCTCCCCCGCGAGCTGGTCGAGGTCGTCGTGCTCGCGGTGATCCTGTACTTCGGGATCAGCTTCGCGGTGCAGACCGTTCACGTCGAGGGCCTGTCCATGTTCGCGACCCTGGACGACAACGACTACCTGATCGCGAACAAGATCGACTACCGGCTCCACGTCCCCCAACGCGGGGACATCATCATCCTGCGGCCGCCTACCGACAACTCCAAGGACTTCATCAAGCGGGTCATCGCCCTTCCCGGCGAGCGCCTCCTGATCCGCAGCGGCATCGTTTACATCAACGGGCACAAGCTGGACGAGCCGTATCTGCCCGAGGAGTGGACGGTGCAGGACAACTGGCCGACTAACGGCAACGCCGATGGCATGGTCGTGCCTCCCAACGAGTACTTCGTCATGGGCGACAACCGGAACCGCTCCCAGGACTCACGCAGCTTCGGGTTCATCGGTCGCGACCGGATCGACGGCCGCGCCTGGTTCCGAATCTGGCCCCTCGATCACTTCGGAGCCATTTACACGCAAGTGCCAACACTCGAAACCGGTACCACGTTCGCCGGCTGACCGCCAAGGGCGCCGCGGACTACGCTCCGATCGCCGCCCGGAAGCCCGCGTCACGCGTGAAAGGACCTATCACCGCCATCTGCATGGGTGCGCTCAGCAGAGCATTGGCGACCCGCCGGATGTCCGCCGCGCTCACCGCTTCGACAAAGCTCAACTCGTCCTCGATGCTCTTGATCTCGCCCATCAGCAGTTCCTGGTAGGTGAGCCAGAAAGCCACCCCGTTGGTGGTCTCCATGTCCAGGCGCAGCCGGCCCTTGGTGAACTCCTTGGCCCGCTGCAACTCTTCAACGCCGAGGTCCCGCTCGCATAGGTTCTGCATCTCCGCGACCACGGCCTGGATCGCCTCCACCGCCTTTTTCGGGTCGACGCCGAGATAGACCCCGAGGTGCCCGGTGTCCCGATGCTTCTGGGTGAAGCTGTGCACGTCGTATGCGAGACCGAGTCGTTCGCGGATGTTGAGGAAGAGCCGGGAGCTCATGCCCTCGCCGAGGACCGTATTGAGGAGATCCAGAGCGTACCTGTCGGGGTGGATGTAGCTGAAGGCACGCACACCCAGACAGATATGAGCCTGTTCGGTGCGCCGGCGGCGAACCACGACGTGCGGCCCTTCGAGCGGTGCCGGCGCTTCCGTTGTCAGCTGACCATCCGGATCCGCCGGCAGCGTCAGCCGCGAGCTCACTATGTCGAGCGTCCGGTGCTCGTCAAGCGCGCCCGCGGCGCCGATTACGAGGTTGGGAAGGCGGTAGTGCGCATCCGAGTATTCGACGATGTCGTCGCGGGTGAGCCGGGCGACCGACTCCTCCGTGCCGGCGATATCGCGGCCGAGAGGATGGCCGGGCCAGATAATCTCTTCCAGGAGGTTCAGCACGTAGTCCTGAGGTTGATCCTGGTACCCCTTCAGCTCCTCGAGGATCACCATCCGTTCCCGCTCGACATCGTCGGGCGCGAGCTTCGAGTTCGAGACGATGTCGAACAGGACGTCCAGTCCGAGTTCCAAGTGCTCTGCAGGCACCCGCGTCCAGTAGACCGTCAGCTCTTTGTCCGTGGAGGCGTTGATGAATCCTCCGACGCCCTCGATCGCATCGGCGATCTCTTTCGAGGTCGGCCGGCGACGGGTGCCCTTGAAGAAGAGATGCTCGATGAAATGCGAGACGCCGGCCAGCCGATCGTCCTCCAGCCTAGAGCCTCCACGGAACATGAGAACGAGGCTCGAGGAGAGGCGCTCCGGCATCGGAGCGGTGATCAGTTTGGCCCCTCCCGCCAGACCTCGAACCCGGTGGGAGTCGGCCATGGGAGCGCCAGTATAGGCAGGGCCCAGGTCCACGAGGCTGGGTTAAAGCGCCGTTTCACCCTCCTGAAGCGCGCCCAACGCCGCGTAAAGGGTCATCGCCACGAAGTCGGCCGGCATGCCGTCCGAGACAGCGTCGAGCGCCTCGCCCAAGTACCGCCGCACGTTGGCCACCCGGTCCACCTCCCTCAATTCGAGGCAGTCTCGGATCGCCTCGGCGATCTCGGTTGGCGTGATCTCCTCATCGCCGGCGCCGTCGGCGACCGCGTTGACCACGCCGATTGCCTTTCGGATCCTCTCCGCCGCGCCGCGGCCGCGCATTCAGCGGTCCTACTCTGCCGGCTTGCGAAGTCCGACTACGACTCGGCGCTCGGGTTCCTCCCCGATGCTTGAGCTGGTGACGTCGGCGTCGCCCTCGAGGGCCAGGTGGATGGCCCTGCGCTCGAAAGGCTGCATGGCATCGAGGGTGATCGCGTCGCCTGTCATCTTCACCTGCCGCGCGGCCCGCAGCGCAATCTCGCGCACCGTGTGCTCACGGCGCTGACGGTAGCGCTCCACGTCGACGATGATCCGCTCGCCTTCCGCCAGGTGCCTGCCGACCATGACGTTGGTGACCGATTGCAACGCCCGCAGCGTTTCCCCGCGCCAACCGATCAACGCGCCCAGGTCGCGACCGCTGACGTCGAGCGTGATGGGATCGCTGCCGGGGCGCACGGTCACCTGAGCCCGCACGCCCATGTGCTTGAGCAAGTCCTCGACCAATGCGCGCGCCACCTCGGCTTTGCCGTTGACCGGGACGGCGCCCGCGGTCGTGGCGGCATGATCGATGATGCTGACCTCGACCACCGTCTCCTCTTGGCTCTCGCTTAGCACCTTGACATCGACGTTGCGGCGGCTCTCGCCAATCTCTATCAGGGCCGCGTCGACAGCTTCGTCGAGTGTGCGGCCACGGCCTACTGCTGACTTCATTGCACAGCCCTCATTTCTTCTTACGTTTACTCGACCTGGGACCCTTTTGCGGTCCGGTTTGGGGTCCGTTCTTGGGTCCACCCTTGGATCCGTTGCTCGGCCCGTTCTTCGAGCCGCCACCGCCCTTCGGATCGACGGTCGCCGCGCCGGCTCCGCCTTGTCTTGGCAACAGGTTCCCCCAGCCGACCACGAAGCTCTGCTGAATGATACTGACGCAATTGCCCACAAACCAGTAAAGCCCCAGCCCTGCGGGGACGGTGATGGCGAAGTATCCGATCATCAGCGGTGAAAGCAAGATCATCGTCTTCTGCATCTGCTGGGTCTGGTTCTCCTGCTCCGTGGGGTTGGGCAGCGGCGGCATCTGCAGCATCCTCGACTGCACCAGCGTCGTCGCGGCCGCCAGGACCGGGAGGACCAGGTATGCCAGCGCAGGAATTGGCAGTCCCGCGATGAGCAGGTGGTGATTCGGGTTTTCGTTCAGGTTGGGGATGAAAAGGAAGGGTGCGGCCACGTGCTGGCTGAGCGCAAATTCCCTGAACACGTAGTAGAGGGCGGTCAGAATCGGCATCTGCACGATCAGCGGCAGGCAGCCGACGAGCCCTCCCAGCGGGTTGACCCCGTGCTCTTTGTACAGCTTCATCGTCTCGGTGTTCAGCTTCTCCCTGTCCTTCTTGTACTTCTTACGCAGCTCGGCAACCTGGGGCCCCAGCTTGCGCTGCTCGACCATGGTTTTCCGCTGTGTGACGAGCTGAAACTGCTGGAGTGGCGCGAGCGCGAGCCGGATGATGATGGTCAAGATCACGATTGCCACCCCGTAGGCGCCGATGGCGGCAATCACGGGCACTGTGTGCACGTGGACGTAGAGGAACATCAGGAACGTGGCGAGTGGTTGCTCGACCCACGCCCACCACACGTCGTGGATGGGTGCAAAGATCTTGAGAAAGTCGCTCAGCTCAATGTCTCCGTTGGCAGGCGGTCAGGGAACAGGATCGTATCCGCCCTTCGCGAACGGGTGGCATCGCGCGATCCGCGCCGCCCCCATCCACCCGCCCCTCAACCAACCGTACCTTTCGACTGCCTCGTACGTGTATTGCGAGCACGACGGGTAATAGCGGCACGACGGGGGAAGTAGCTTGGAAAACGACTTCTGGTAGGCGCGGATCAGACCGAGCAGGATCCTGGTCATGGGTTCAGTTTCGAGAGCCTGAGCGCCGCTTGCTCGGTCTCAGCGCTCAGGTCGGCGAACGACGCGTCGAGCGCGGCAGGGCGGGCGATCAGGACCACGTCATATCGTATTCCCACGCTGCGCAGCGGCGAATCAGGGCCGAGCAGTTTGAGGCGCGCCAGCTCGCGCAGGCGGCGCCGGGCTCGATTGCGCTGGACCGAGCCCTTGAGCGCGCGGCTGACTGTGACACCGACGCGGTTCTCTTCGCCTGAGCTCGGGACGGCAAAAGCAACCAGGCAGCGGCCGCTGAAGACCCGCTTCCCGCCGATCGCATCCTGGAACTCGCCCTGCCGGCGGAGCCGGTAACGCCTCTTCACCGGGGCGGCGCGGTTAGCTGCTCAGCCGCTGGCGGCCCTTGCGACGCCGGTTCCGCACCACACGCACACCCCCACGCGCGCTCATGCGGCGCAGAAAGCCGTGGACGCGGCGGCGGTACCGTTTCTTGGGTTGAAAGGTTCGCTTGATGGCGGGATCCCCTTGATCGCGAGACTATGATGAACCGCGGTAGTGTAGCCGACCGGGGGTATACGGATCGTGATATCGACTTTATAACTTCATCTGGTGAGTTATATGCCTTGCGGTCAGGACATGCCTTTGGTACAATCCCCGCCCGGAAGCAGCCGGGGTCGGAGCAGCACCACCAGTCCAGTACGAGTCGCACAACTCGGTACCATTTATCCTTTTAATCAACAGTAGATTAAACATACAACACCGCTTCCATATTTTGGGATCGACCGGATAGGGGATTTCGACGGGTCGGCACCGCCAACCTGTGGAAATCCGGTCCGCTCTTTTCCACAGGTCGCAAGGAGGTGGAGCTCGAGGTCGTGTAGCTTCGATTGAACCTGCGCTCGACAGCGGCGCGATTTCACGGATGGCGCCGCGGGCGAGGAAGCAGTAGAAGGTAGGAGGAGATTTGGCCCTAGGTTGTCCACAGGATTTGCAGAGCCAGGTCGGTGGCCGTCCACAGAAACCGGAGCGACCATCCACAGGTCCCGAGGCCGCAAGCGCGCTTCGACCGGCATCGGGAAAAAGGAAGGGGGCATGAGTTGAATCAGGACCAGATCTGGTCGCAAGTCCAGGAAGAACTGCGGTTCCAGCTGGCGAAGCGCACCTATGACATGTGGTTGAAGAACACATCAGTGCTCTCCGCCGACGGCAACACGTTCCGGATCGGGGTGCCCAGCAAGCTCGCCAAGGACTGGCTGGAGGACCGCTTCTCGGGGCTCATCCAGGAAACGCTTCAGGCCGTCACGGGCTCAGAGGTCGACATCGACTTCGTCATCTCGCCCACTGGGCACCGGCCTCCGCTGGTCGAGGTCGACACCGTGGTCGCCGCACCGGACAACGGCCACGACAACGGCGTCGAGCTTCCCCCGGACGGCCCGGTGATCACGCCGTCGGAGCTCAACGCTCGCTTCAAGTTCTCCTCGTTCGTGGTCGGACATAACTCGCAGTTCGCGCACGCCGCGGCCAAGGCGGTCGCCGAGGCACCGGGCGACAGCTACAACCCGCTGTTCCTCTACGGAGGCGTGGGTCTCGGCAAGACGCACCTCATGCACGCGATCGGCCACGAGGTGCATGACCGCTTCCCGCGAAAGCGGGTCGTCTACCTCACCTCCGAGCAGTTCACCAACGAGGTCATCAGCTCGATCGCCACCGCCCGCATGGGCGAGTTCCGCCACAAATACCGGACGGTGGATGTCCTGCTGATCGACGACGTCCAGTTCCTGGCCGGCAAAGACCGGACCAAAGAGGAGTTCTTCCACACCTTCAACGCCCTTCACGAGATCAACAAGCAGATCGTGATCTCATCAGATCGACCTCCCAAGGAAATCCCCACCCTCGAGGACCGGCTGCGATCGCGATTTGAGTGGGGCCTGATCGCCGACATCCAGTCCCCGGACTTCGAGACCCGGCTGGCGATCCTGCACCGCAAGCTCGGCGACAACAGCGGCCTGGTTCCGGAAGAGGTGCTCAGCTTCATTGCGCACAAAGTCCAGCGCAACATCCGCGAGCTGGAAGGGGCCCTCACCAGGGTGCAGGCCTTCGCCGCCGTTCACCAACGCCAGATCGATGAGGAGGAGGCGGCGCGACTTCTTGCTGACATCATCCCCGCGGGCACCCGTAAGCCGATCAACGTCGAGCGCATCCAGTCGCTGGTCGCCGACTACTACAACATCACCCTGGACGATATGAAAAGCAAGCGGCGCGACAAACACATCGTCTTTCCTCGACAGGTGGCGATGTTCCTCGTCCGCGAGGAGACCCCGTCCTCGTTGCCAGCCATTGGAAAGGCGTTCGGAGGTCGCGACCACACCACCGCGCTGCACTCAATCGAGAAGATCGCCAATGAGCTCAAGGAAGACGAGCGGCTGCGATACGAGGTCCAGGCGATTAGAGAGCGACTCTACGTCCAGTGATGCGTCTTTCCACACTTTGTCCGATACCGGTTAGGAGAGGCAGCGACTCCCTGAGCCGGGGACTATTTGTCCCCCATTTGACCACAGGAGGGATGCTGCCCTCGCGCACTTACGCAGACCTTATCCACGACTCAGTTCGATCTGTAAATGATCTCGACATCCACAGTCCGCACAGCGCTTACTGTTATGGACTACGAATGATTTCAATTAAGAGCATCTCTTATAACGGGGGACAACTGTCGTGAATGCCAAAGTAATCGCAGCTCAGATGAAGGTCACTTGCAGGCCGGCAGTGCTGGGGCAGGCGCTGCAGATCGTGTCGCGAGCAATCTCCAGTCGGACGACATTGCCGATCCTAAACAACATTCTCATCGAGACCACCTCTGAGGGCCTGGCACTCACAGCGACCAACCTGGAGATCGGGATCCGTAAGGTGGTGCCGGCCGAAGTTGCAATGGAGGGTGGGACCACCGCGCCGGCGAGGCTGCTTACAGATTTCG
>CAAGKR010475060.1_pt1 | contig 15021 bp, 6 predicted proteins | sample 2556971 | NCBI WGS metagenome assembly CAAGKR01 (sample SAMEA5207829, study PRJEB30636) | soil metagenome | biome: forest; feature: boreal; material: soil | place: USA | collected 2011-09 | depth 1 m | reverse complement strand
TTGTGATCAAGCCGACTGCCACCGGGACGGTGGATAGTCTCGCTTGTGGTAGTGGCGGCGGTGATTTCTTGCTCAGCGGTATAGATGTTGTGAATCAAGGGACACTCACGTTTGGTGTCGCGGGCGGTGGCGCTAACGGTGACATTGTTATGTCCAATAGCGCACAGTTGCAGAATAGCGGCACGTTGAACACTGATTCTTGGAGCAACAATAATGGTCCTTGCGACTATAACTCTTACTCTTTCGCCAACGGCGGCGGGGCTGCGTCGAGCATCACGAACACTGGATCATTCGTTGTGGACGTTGGCAGCGGGCATACTGCCAACATCGGTGTCCCCTTCAGCAATGAAGGAACTGCCAATGTGCAAAGCGGAGTGTTGACGCCGACGGGTGGTGGTTCTTCGAGTGCTGGAAGTACGTGGACGACTGCGGCTGGAACTAACGTTAGTTTCACTAGCGGCTCGTTTTCCCTGACAAGCGCCAATGCTTCCGGAGCGGAACTCGTGCTCAGCGGCGGTACTCTGAGCGTGCCGAGCGGCACATCAACCGCCGGTACTTTGTCCGTTACTGGTGGCACGTTGAGCGTGACGGGTGAGTTGGATGTGACCTCGTCGTTCACGGGCAGCGGGGGTAGTCGTCCGACGATTAGTGGCTCGGGGAGTCTTGTGATCAAGCCGAGCGCCACCGGTGTGATCGATAGCCTCGCCTGTGGCAGCGGGGGTGGCGATTTCTTGCTCAGCAATATAGATGTTGTGAATCAAGGGACCTTTACGCTTGGTGTTGCCGGTGGTGGCGCCAACGGCGACCTCGTTATGTCGAACGGCGCTCAGTTGCAGAATAGCGGTACCTTTAACACTGACACTTGGAGCAACTTCGTTGGTGCTTGCAACAACACCTCCTACTCTTTCGCCAACGGTGGCGGGACTGCTTCCAGCATCACGAACACAGGAACGTTCAATGTGGACATGGCCAGCGGGAACACCGGCAACATCGGTGTCCCGTTCAACAACCAGGGCACAGTCAACGCTCAAAGCGGCAGCGTAGACCTCACAGGTGGCGGAACACCCGAACAGGTGGCAACAGGGAACTGGCGGGTGCAGAACGGATCGTGGATAACGCTAGGGGCCGGCACGTTCATGGTGGAGGAAGGCGTTGAATTCGATGTTCGGCTTGAAGGCGCGACAGTTATCTGGATGCCCCCGGGCGTGAGAGGATCGCTGAACCCGCAGCCATACGCATCCGGCACCGTGACGATCTCGGGCAGCGGCGAAAGGGGCATCGGCGGCCCGTTTTCAACTGCGACAATCGAACTCGCGCCGCAAGGCACAAGTGAATGGAGCACACTCTGTGGACCGCTCACACCCGGATTGACCGGCGCCTTCAGTTGCTCCTGGAACACTGCGTCAGGCTCCTACCCCGACGGCAGCTACCAGCTGCGAGCAAAACTCGCTGGCGGATCCTCGGAAACCGCGGCTACCCCCACGGTCCCGGTCGTCGTGGACAACACCCCACCAGCAGGTTCTCTCACAGAACCCTCTCACAACGTGGGCGGCTGGCCCACGATCCTGGGTAGCGCGAGCGACAGCGGCTCGGGAATAGCGTCATGGCAGCTTCAGATCGCCGCGGAAGGCTCCTCGGAATGGACGAATGCCTGCTCGGCGCAGAGCGCCCCTACGAGCGGTAGCAGCTACGGCTGCAGCGTAAACACCACCAACCACGCTGATGGCGCCTACCTGCTACGAGCAGTAATCACCGACCAGGCCGGGAACACCCACACGACCCCGAGCGTGAGCATGCACATCAACAACGCGGCTCCCACGGGAACGCTCGCGGCCGTTGCGACCTACATCGGCAAAACCGTCGAACTGACCGGCACAGCGACCTCCAGCGGCGCCGAAGTCGCAAGTTGGGCTGTCCAAGCCGCGCCAGCCGGCACGAACTCGTGGAGCGGCGTCTGCACAAAAAGCTCGCCCTCCAGCGGCTCTGAATATCGCTGTAACATCGACACGACGACCCTCGCTGACGGGGAATACCAGCTACGTGCCGTCATCACCGACACGGTGGGCGATACGCACGCCACCTCGCCCGTGTCGACGACGATCGACAACACGCCCCCGGTCGGATCGCTCGTACCGCTACCGCATGCCGTGGCCGGCAGCATCGAAGTCCAAGGTCATGCCTACGACGCGGGGTCCGGGGTAGCGAGCTGGACGCTGCAGATAGCACCCGTCGGCAGCGAAACCTTCGAACAGGCATGCCTCACGCAAAGCGTACCGACCTCGGGACTCATCTACGCCTGCAATCTCGAAACGACCCTACTCGCTGGCGGCTCCTACCAGCTCCGCGCCCTGATTACCGACAACGTAGGCAACACCTACACCACGCCGGTGATCTCCACCACCGTCGAAAACACGACACTGTCGGTCACCACAGCGCCCTCCATTTCCGGTGAAACTGTTGCTGGGCAGGCGCTGAGCGCCAGCTCAGGCACGTGGAGCGGTGGCGGCACGATCAGCTACGCCTACCAGTGGCAGAGCTGCAACGCCTCCGGTGAAGCCTGTTCGAACATCGAAGGCGTCACCGGCAGCGGCTATGTCCTAGCGGCTGGGAACGTCGGCGGCACGGTGCGGGTCGTAGTGACCGCCTCAAACGGCTTGAGTTCACAGTCAGCGACATCCTCGCCGAGCTCGGTCGTCCAGGCGAACGCGCTTGCCAACAGCTCGGCCCCCGTGATTAGCGGCAGTCCACACGTGGGCGCTACGCTTAGCGCGGACCCGGGCAGATGGAGGGGCGCACCGCAGATTTCCTACGCCTACCAATGGCAGAGTTGCAACGGGTCAGGCGCGGAATGCGCAAACATAGAAGGCGCGACGAAGCAGAGCTACACCCTCGCGACAGGAGACGTCTCCAAGACCCTGCGTATCGTCGTGACCGCGACCAACAGCGAAGGGTCGGCGAATGCCACATCCGCAGCGTCGCCGGCGATCGCTTCCGGCTCGAGCTCGGGTATCCGCTACCTCTACGACGAAGCGGGACGCCTTGACCTCGTCGATGACCCAAGTCAGGGAGCCGCCGTCTACCACTGGGACGCCGATGGCAACCTGACCTCGATCCAGCGCTACAGTCAGAGCACTCTCGCGGTGCTCGCGGTGACACCTGCGCACGCTCCACCCGGAGCGCAGGTCGACATCACCGGCACAGCCTTCAGCCCCGAAGCCTCTCAGGACGCGGTCAGCTTCAACGGCGTCAGCGCAACGGTGAGCAGGGCAACGGCGACCGACCTGATCGTAACTGTGCCAGAAGGCTCAACCACAGGCCCAATCACCGTCACGGTCGGCGTCAGCTCCGCCAAAAGCCCCGGGAACTTCGAACCGCACGCGTCACTCATCCACTCACCTGCCGGAGGCATCCCACACCTGCCCGCCTTCACACCAGCACCAATCAGCTCAAGCTCGCTGCCTCCAACCGAAAGCCCGGCCGCGATCACATCCCCTGCTGCGACCAAGGCGCCCATCAACACGACTCCAGTAATGCGGGCGTCTGGCTGTAAACGTCACGCCCACGCCGTACAGTGCACCCACCCCAAGCGCCCCGTACGCGCGAGCAGGCACACCAGGCATACCGGGTGCGGGCACACGAGCAAAATAAAGCACGCTCCACGCGCCCACTGCACGCGTCACGTCCACCACAAGCCCCATCACGCCAAGGCAAGCAAGAAGACAAAGAAAGCGAGCAAAGCCCTAACCGCTACCACGGCTGCCCAACAGTCAAGCTCTCGGACGACACCAGCATCCCAGGGAACAGCGGTCCCATCGACCGTCAGCGCCTACCACTCGCCGTACCCCGCGACGTGGACACCGAACGCGAACAACCGGCGTGACGGGGACTGGATCAGCGGTCGTCGCTCCTCGCCGTGGACAGGTCTTCGGGCGCTCGCCGGTCCCCAGGGCACGACGGGGCTCAACGGCCAGGCGCTCGTGATCGATGGCACGCCGCTCGCCAACGTCACGCTCACGATCCAGAGCACCGGCAAGCAAACAAAGACAGACAACACCGGACGGTTCCTACTCGACGGTGTGCCTGCGGGCCATCAGGTGCTCGTGATCGACGGGCGCAACGCCGACCGCAACGGCCAGCGCTACGGACGATTCACAGTCGGCGTGGAACTCGTGAAGGGCAAGAACACCGCGCTTGGCTACACCATCTGGATGACGCCGCTCGAAGCTGCCGGCGACAGCCACATCGAAACGCCGCTCCAACACGAAACGACGCTCACCAATCCCCACATACCGGGGTTTGAAGTGCGCCTTCCGGCGGGCACGGTCGTGCGATCGGCTAACGGCGGCGTCGTGCGGCAACTGAATCTAACGGCGATCCCAATCGACCGACCACCATTCCCGCTGCCCCTGTTCACAAGCGGGATACCCACCTACTTCACCATCCAGCCCGGCGGCGCGTACCTGAACAAGGGCGCGCAGATCATCTACCCCAACTGGGGGCACCTGCCGCCCGGCCAGCGCGTGGACTTCTGGAACTACGACCCGTCTGACCGAGGCTGGTACATCTACGGCAAGGGCTCAGTCAGCCAGGACGCCAAGCAGATAATCCCCGATCCAGGGGTAAGAGTCTGGGAATTCACCGGAGCGATGATTTCCGGCACCCCCGAACCTCCCGGCGGCGGGCCCCCCCCTCCAGGGGGTGGGCAGGGTGGTGACCCCGTCGATCTCAGCAGCGGCCTGTTCGTCTGGGAACACGGCGACCTCGAACTTCCCGATTCCGCGATGCCGGTCGCGCTCAAGCGCACCTACCGTCCCGCTGACAGCAACTCTTACAGCTTCGGGATCGGGATGCAGAGCGTCTTTGACCTTCACCTCTGGTCAAACGAAAACTACCAGACCGCTTATCTCGTCGAACCCGACGGCGCGAAGATCAAGCTCAAGCGAACGTCACCCGGAACCGGCTTCACTGAAGCCGTCTATGCGACCGTGGAAGTATCGGGGCCGTGGCAGGGCGCCGTGATGCACTGGAACAACGCGGGCGCTGACTGGGTACTGCGCAGACGGGACGGCATGAGCTTCATCTTTGGTGAGGTCGCGCCGCTGCAAGCGATCGAAGACCGCAACGGCAACCGCATCACGCTCGTCCGCCAAGGCGGTACACGCGGTCCGATTGTTCAGATCCGCGGCCCTCACGACCGCTCGATCTACCTGGGCTACGACAACTCAAGCCGGATCATTGGAGCCGTGGACAGCGGAGGGCAGAGCGCCCAATACGCATACGACAGCGCTGGACGTCTGATGAGGAGCACCGATCCAATGGGCCGGGTGACTCGTTATACCTACGACGCGGCAAACGACATGACCAGCGTCACCGACGCGCGCGGGAATGTGTTGGTCGCAAACACATACAATGCAAGCGGTCGACTGCTCTCCCAGACCGTGGGCGGCAAAGGCGCATACACCTTCAACCCCTTGCCGACCTGTACGGGCTGCGAAGCCAAAGGTATAACGGCAACTGCGGTCACCGATCCCGATGGGCATAAGCGCGACCTGTACTTCACCCACGGGCTGCTTACAACCGAAATCCTGAATCCCGGTACCTCCGAGCGGTGGAAGACCTACACGCGCGACGCCAACGGTAACATAACCAGGATCGCCAGCTCCGCTGGGAACCTATCCTTCACTTATGACTCGCTCGGGGACATCACGTCAGCCAAGCGAGAATCCTCGACTCTGGCGCCCCTGGGCACTACCTACACCTACAATGGCTTCTCCGAGGCTACTAGCGTGACCGACTCCCTCGGACGAACAACGAGTTACGCCTACGACGCTAACGGGAACCTCACGGCCGTCACCGACCCGATGGGCAGGCAGACGACGCTCCGCTACGACGGTCAAGGCGAGCTAACCTCGCTCACAGATCCCCAAGGCAATACCACGACCTACTCCTACACACAAGGCGAGCGTGCCAGCATCACCAACCCAGTCGGTTATCAGACCCAAATCGTCTACGACGCCGTTGGACGACCCGTCGGCATTCGCGATCCCGAAGGACGGCTTACTCAGCTCACCTACGATGCAAACAATGGGCTCACAAGCGAAACCGACCCCGCTGGCGACAAAACTAGCTACAGCTACGATGCCGACGGTAGCCTGGTCGCGGTTACCGACCCGCGCGGGCACACCCAGACCGCCACCTACAACACACTCGACCAGCTTACCTCCTGGACCGACGCGCTCAGCAAAACGACAAACTACACTCATGACGACATAGGCAATCTCACTAGCGTCACCGATCCCAAGGGCCAGACGAGCGCTTACACCTATGACGCGCTCAACCGTCTATCCTCCGTGTCCTTTGGCGCGACCAACGGAGGCTCACCGACGAGCACCATCGGCTACGGCTACGACGGGGAAGGCAACCTCGCGTCGGTAACTGACTCTCGCGGCGGCAACTACACGATGAGCCATGACCCCTACCACCGCCTTACAAGCGAAAATGGCCCTGGCGGCACCGTCGGCTACACCTACAACGCTGGCAGCGAACGGCAGTCCATGAGCATAGAAGGCAAAGAAGCCGCTACCTACGCGTATAACCCTGACGGTCAGCTCACAGGCATCTCTACCACCAACGGCAATGTCGCCTTCGCCTACGACCACGACGGCAGAAGCACGCAGACGCAGCTCCCCAACGGCGACACCGAGAACTACTCCTACAACGCGGCATCGCAGCTCACGGGCATCGACTACAAGTACCCCTCCAGCGAACAGATCGGCAACCTGCTCTATGGCCGCGACGCGCTCGGACGCATAACCACGATCGCGGGCAGCGAGGCGCGAACCAACCTCCCCGCAGCATTGAGCGAAGCCACCTACGATGCCGCCAACGAGCTCACGTCCCTCGCTGGCCAACAGTACACCTACGACACTGACGGAAACGTGATAGGCAATGGCGCATCAACCAACACATGGAACGACCGCAACCAGCTCACAGGGGTGACCCAGGGCTCAAACACCTTCGGCTATGCCTATGACCCGTTCGGGCGAAGGACCACCAAGACCGTGAACGGCGTCCAGACCGCCTACCTCTACGAGGGTCAAAATGTCGCACGCGAAACCACGGGTGGAGTAACCTCTCAACTCATCAACGGCTTGGGGCTCGATGAACGCTTCGCGCGCATCACCAACGGGGAAGCAAGTACCTATCTCACCACTGCCCAAGGAGGCGCTCCGGCTGCCACTCATAGCAGCATGTTCTTCCCGCCTGTCATTGGACGCGTCCCGCGTCCGGCTGTGCAAGTCTCCTCCGCAGGCGTTGGTCCCAATGCCGGGTCTACCCAAGCAAGCACCCTGGCCCTCGCAGGCACAAACGGCACTCCCGCGACCGAATACACCTACGATCCATTTGGCGCGACTACCAGCAGTGGCGCTGCGAGTACCAACCCCTTCCAGTACACCGGACGTGAAAACGACGGAAACGGACTGCAGTACAACCGCGCCCGCTACTACAGTACGACCCCCGGCCGGTTCATCAGCCAAGACCCGCTCGGGATGGCAGGCAGCGGGGTGAACCTATACCGGTACGCGGGAGACAATCCGCTCAACGTGACCGACCCCTCGGGAACGACCGAAAACCCGCTCGAAACCATACCGCGACAAGAAGGAGAAAGAATCAAAGAAATCGAAAACGAAGAAGCCGGTCGCCCGCCGGGGGCGGGAGGACCTGCTCCACTAGCTAACCTCTCTGCGCCAAAGGGTACTGGCGGCTGGAAAAAAGTAGGCTGTGAGGCGGCAACCACGGTCGGTGGAAAGATAGGCCTTGGCGTCGCGGGAGTTTGCGGTATTGAAGTGCAGCCAATCGGTCATATCCCGAGCGTGCCGGAAGCAATCGAAAAACTCAAGGAAGGTTTTGAAGAACTCGTCGGGCTTTAACGTGACTCTTTCGTCATGCTAAGCCTGTTATATGAGGTGAAACTGGTAACCGAATCACGACAAGGATGGCCGAGACGATGCAAACTCTTTGGCGATATGCTGGGCCACGGTTTGTGGTGGGTGCCGTGGTGTTGGCCTTGCTTGGTTTGGCTGCAATCATGTCTGGTTTGGCCGAGATCCTGTCCGTGTTCCCTCGTAGTGTTCGTCCCGTTGTCCTGATCATTGTGTTCGTTTTGTGTGGAGTAGTTGCGCAGAAGGTACGTGTGCGGTTCAAGCGGCGCCGTGCCGATCAACTGAAGTAGCGCCGGTCTGACTGCTGGGCTATACAGCAGTGGGATATTGACCTGGGTTATGGCACGCTTCTAGCGCCTGAAGTGACACAACGAAACCGCTGAGCACATCGTGTCGCCAGAGATGTCGTTGGGCGAGACTAGAGGCTACGGGCTTTTGCACGCGCGGTTAGCACTCTCAACAGCAGTCGCTCGGTGCTCCTCGGAAATGGCAAGGGGCTCATTATGACGCTCAGCTGGATGTCTGCGCGTCCGACGGCGAATTCGTACGAGTCTACGTATCGTGGCACCTGAGCGCCGGTTGCGGTCACGGTAGTGGGTATCGTCACACGATTGCCATACTTATGGTGTACGCCTGCTAGCGACAGCGGCAGTGGCGCTAGCGTCACTCCGCCATAGGTGAGCCGGCTTGTAGCACGGTTCGAGTCGAGTTCTTTCCAATACTGCTCTACGCACGCGCGGCCCCGATGGCTAGCGCCTTCTTCGACGTCTTTTGCAGCCAGCGCGGCGCTTCGCATTACGGCGACCGTCGAGTAGATCCTCGCGAGTACAGCTTCTCGCCGCAATGCGTCGCTACCCTTGAATGTCGGCCCTTGCATCTCAATGATCGGCCCGACGGAAGGCGTGCTGCCGAGGCAATGGGAAAGACTACTCGAGCCGTCTGTTGCCACGGTCTTTTCCGGGCTCACCAGAACCATCGTGGGAAGATCCGCCGAGCGCAGATTGACGGAATGGGCATAGGCGAGGGCGCCTGCCTTGGAAGGCGGCCGCGCTGAGCTAACGAAGGCCGTTGACACGGGCACGGCAGCATGCGTCACAGTTGCGCTGCCGTATGTGCTCCCGCACCCCTCATCAGTCGCAGCTACCACGCTTGCGACAATCGCGAAGCACAGGATGCGGGCTATGTGGGCGGCGAGGGATCGGTGATGGCCCATCGTGGGTAGGTTGTGCGAGGGTGAAGTCTGTGTGACGTGCGTCGACATACTATCGGTACTAGCGGTAGCGGTCATGATGAAGCTGGACGTTTGTTTGAGCGTGATAGTCGCACTAATCAAAAAGTCTGGATAATTGAGATGATCAGAAAAAGAGCACAACTTGTATTATGACAAATTATGAGGCATGAGACGAAAGGGTGCGCACAGGGCAGAGTGCGATCGGCAGGGCACACGCGAGGGTGTCGACCGTGGAGGTCGCGATATCCCGTTCGGTCCTTGGGGCCCTGACCGGATGTCTCTGTTCTGGACGGACGTCTACGACACGGTAGACGCGGCGTCCGCGAGTAAAGAGCACATCCTCCTCGATGAAGCTATCGGGGTTCACCCAACGAAGATTGCGAGCCTGTGGTGGAAAGGATGCTGCGTGCATTGCCCCATCCTGACGGCAGTGAACGTCTGTGGCCCGCCGGAGGAAGGTCTGTGCCTGCCGCGGCGTAGCGAACTCGTACACGTCAGCAACGATGTCGTCCCGGCTGCGTGCCCACCAGCGCATCTCGTAGCCTGCGGGCTGAGGCGTAGACAACGAGCTCACAGGACGGAATGGCATCGGCGAATTGTCTGACCAGACGCTGTTGGCCGCGACGATCCCCTGCTCGTATAGCTGTCCTGCGCCCGGTGTCAGCACCCGCGACAGGCCGTCACCGAGCTGGGCGAGATCACTGGATGAGACGCTGGCGACTTCGGGTGCGCCGTACCCCGGACATCCAATGCCAAACGCGCCCGCCTGACCCCCTCCGTTGTTGAGACCAAGCACAGTAGTCCTCATGCCTGGGACGGCGAGCACGGATGCCCCCAGCGCGACAAGAAGGACGCCAGACCTACACCATGCGTTAGCCCAGAAACCGCTGGTCGGAGCATGCTGTGGCTGCATATATATCCAGTATCGGGGCCTCCCTGGCAGAACTTGAGGCTCAGGGCGGTCGATTAGCACCTACAGCGGCGCGCGCCCGCTTGACCACAAATTGACTTGAGAGAGCTGGTGAGACAATGTTTCCGTGGTCGATTACGTCGCTCGCGTGCTCGCAGAACGGTTGCGGGAATGGAGAGAACGGCGGCGAGCCTTGCCGTCTTCCGTCGTGGCCCACGATCTGAGAGAACGGCGCCCATCAGCACTTACGATCGTCAAGCGAGACCCGGCTTGCGGCTAGGTAACGAACAGCTCGTGTCCGATGAACCCCCCGGGGGCCGCTCCCGGCGGGCAGGCGAAGATGGAGCTCGAGGTATGCACCGTGTGGTGGTTGAGAGCGTCGGAGGCGGCGAGACGGCGTTGGAGAGGGATGAACTGGCGCTCGGGACTGCGTTGGAATGCGATGAAGAACAAGCCGGCGTCGATCTGGCCTGAGCCTGGTTCGGCTGGTTCGGAGTAGGAGTAGCCGCGTCTGAGGATGCGCTGGCGGTCGTTGTTCTGGGGATTGGCGAGGCGGATGTGCGCGTTGGTCGGAATCGACAGTTCGCCGTTGGCTGCGGTCGCGGACAGGTTCACGGGGTCGTACTCGTGACGGCTGCCAAGGGGTGCGCCTGTGAGCTTGTCGCGTCCTATTGTCCGCTGCTGGCCTTCGAGGCTGGTGGAGTCCCAGACGTCGAACAGGATCTTGATGCGCCGTGCGATCAGGTAGCTGCCGCCTGCCAACCATGCCGGGCTATCGGTGGGCTGGACCCAGACGTAGTCGTTCATCGCAGAGGTGTCCTCGGCGCGGATGTTATCTGTGCCGTCCTTGAAGCCCATCAGGTTACGGGGGGTAACCTGGGTGTCGCTCGTGCTGGAAGTGCGACCGAATCCGAGTTGCGACCAGCGCAGCGACGCGGCGGCGCTCGCGATCCGCGAGAGGACGTGAATGGCATGGAAAGCGACCTGGGGATCGTTCGCGCACGCCTGGACGCACAAATCGCCGCCCGAATGGTTCGGGTCAAGGCTCTCGCCGCGAAACTGTGGGAGTGATTGCAACATGGGCGGCTTCAAGTGGCTGAGGCCGAAACGGTCGCGGTGGGGAGAACCAAAAAGGCTTGGACCGAAGCCAACCGTGATAGTTAGCTGGGCGGGCTCCAGGCCAAGCGCCTCGCCCGTGTCGACCGGCGGCTGGCTTGCTTCTTGGGCGACTGGTCGGTAGGGATGTCCAGCCGTGAGCGAGGCCGCCGCTGCAGTCCATTGCTCGAGGATCGCGCGAAGGTCTTCGACCTTGTCGCTAGTGAGGTCGAATGCCGAGAAGTGCAGGTATTCCTGGGCAGGTGTGGCGATCCCCGCCTGATGGGCACCGTAAAAGGGCACAGCCGTGTCGGATGCCCCCGATCCTTGCGCGATTGACCTCTTGTGCGGGGCTTTGGCGATCACATGGTCTATGCCCGCGCCGAGGCCGAACAACGCGGCGCCGGAAAGCACACCACGCCGAGTGAGGCCAGGTCGAGCCGGCGGGCCAGAAGAATGGTCCTGCTCGCCAGTCAAATCACTAGCTCACTACGGGACGCCGATTGCTCAGGTATCCCACCCGAGCACTCAAACGAGCACGATAGCGACGCCACGAGTGCCGGAAGATGCTCACGGCCAATCCAGTCCATGGAGACTATTCGGAAGGTGACGTCGCGACTCGAACGTATCTTAGTATTCGTCACGTCAAGTCGCCTCGGGAGCAGAGTCTATCGCGCGCTGAGCGCATCGAAACGCTCGCATCAGGCGGTTCTTTTGCCGGCGAGAGGTAGCGCCAGGCTGCCGCCTTCTGTCGTGTCCGAAGCTGACGACTTGCGGTGCGACCGCTATGGGAGCGCGGAGACGTGATCGCGCCGCCGGACCGTTGGATCGGACCATCCGCCTAGCCCGTGAGCACACAAACTGACCGGCTGCGGGCCCCTCGGTAAGGAAATCCGGCTTGTCCTCCGCGTACGCTCGTCCTGAACGGGAACTGACCGTTGGCGTGATGGAACTGGTACACAACGTGAAACCGGCCGCTCCCGTTCGTCCTGGGCGTGCGGATGGGTTGCCACTGCCCCTGGTAGTAGACAAGCAGTTCGGCTACCACGCCCTGCGCCGGAATAGTGCCAAGCACCCTGCCGACGAAGACGATCGTTCCGGTGGGTGTTGTGTGTCGGGGTGTGATCTGTAGCTGCATCCCGGCGGCGACGGACTCGAACACCTCCGTCTGCGCGGCGTAGGTGGGGTCGCCTTCGAATGCACGGTAGGCGATGTCGATCAGTCGCGATGGCCCGCTGGGGACGACCGTACTGAAGGATCCATCGGCGCCAGTAATGGCGCGAGCGACGATCTGGGCCACGTTGGTGTAGACGGCTCGTTGCAGGATGTCGATCCTCGCGCCGGCGATCGGCTGCCCATACGCGTCGACCAGTCGGCTGTTGACACGGAACGCGCTGTGGTCGTAGGTACGAGAGATGTTGCCGGGGCTGATGGGAGTCAGCACTGCGCTGCGGCTCGCGACTACCCCGTTCGCCGCTCCGGCCAGCAAGCTCGGTTCCAGCGCCGGATTCATGGCAGCCCGCGCAGATATGGCGCTGAGCAGAATCGCGACGCTAGCGATGAGGCTCGCGAGGGGGAAGATCGTGGCGAGCGAGCGTGTGGCGGGATGCTGTGTGGAACTCCATGCTTGGCGGGTCATCTGGCTCTCCTTGACGACATTGGCCGGCGCGCTGACGCGCCCCTATGCCCGTATGTCGTTGCGAGTGGCCGTTTGCCCCCCCCTCCAATTTGTCGGGGTACCGAGATGTCGCTGACTCGCCCGCGTTGGTCTGCGGGCCGGCCTGCCCTGGCCGATCGCATCGAGCGTCGGCGTTATGGTCCGAACGGTCCACCGCCGCGTTGCGTGACGATCGGCGCCCGTCGTTTGGGCGCGATTGGAACGCCGAGATAGCCAAAAGGTCCGGCCACACGCTGTGTGTGGGGTCCGGGTAGCGCGGCGTGACGCCGGACTGTTCGCTGCGGCCGAGGGCTGGCGACGTGCGTGATCGTGCGAGTCGGTTGAATGAGGGTGCTGCGGTGCCCGTGATGTCCGTATGGATGGTGTGCCACGATGCGGCTGACGCCAATGGTGGTGCCGGCAAGCAGGGCAACTCCGACGACCCCGGCGGCGAGCTTCGCGCCGGCGCCGGTGCCGGCGACGACCTCGACAACGCGCTCGCGCGCCCCGGCCTGCGGAGCCCAAGCGCGTTGCAGGAAGCGTGCGATTCGCGATAGCGCGGCCTGTAGCGGGTCGAGCAGCGAAGCGTGCGTGCTGAGGAAGATGGGTGCTGGGAGCACGCCAAGTACCCGCGAGTCGAACGCCGCGCGCAGTCCGGCGGCATCGGTGCGGTGTTGGGCGCAGCACTCGCGGCAGTGGCGCAAATGGGCAAGCGCTTGCCCGACGGCGAGCTCGCTGCGCTCCGCTCCGGCGAGCAGGGCGCCGATCGTCTGCGAGCGATACCCGCAGAGCCGTCCGGTGGAGTAGAGCGTGAGAAACCGGGCGCGCTTGCGCTCGCAGGCACGGGTGGCGTTGCGGGCCTCTGTCTCTGGCAGGTTGAGCGCTGTGGCGATCGCGCGCCAGGAGCGCCCGTCGGCGACCAGAGCGAACACGCGCCGCTCGAGGTCGGTGAGCTCGGCTACGAACTCTCCGACGATGAGGTCGTCCTCGCGGGCAATCAGAGCCCGTTCGGGCTGGGCCCGCCATGCCTGTTCCTGTCCCGCTGACTCGATTGCGGGCGCGGCCTGCTCGAGCGTGCGAGCCCGCGCCTGCCGGTCGCGGTGCGAGCGCATCGCGCGCATCTTGATCCCGCGGTGCAGGGCGGAGCGCAAGTGTTCCTCGGACTCGTAGGCATCGTCCTTTTCGACGAGTGCGGCGATCGTCTCGTCGTAGAAATCTTCGACCTCGGCGAGCGAGGAGCCTCCACAGGCACGGAACTGTCGCGCCGTCCAAAGCTCGCGAGAGCGCCAGCGCAAGAGCAGCACCGGCACATCGACGCCACGACCGGGGAGAGCCAAGATGCGGGAAGCGCGGATGCTCACGCGGACCCCCTGTCGGCCGTCCTGCGGACCTGGTCCATCGTCTCGTCGAGGTAGTCCTGCAACGCCTGGAGCGACATCGCGTCGCCTGCGGGCTCGTGGCGCTGGAGATGGTGCGCGGCGGCGTGGGTGAGCATCAGCTCGTACTGGCCGGGTTGTGCGTGCGCGAACGTGTCGCGCCACTGGGGATTGGCGAGGGCGAGTACTCGCGCCGTCTGTCGCAATCGCTCCTCGTGCACGACGCGTACCGCTTGGTAGGCGCGCTTGCACCTGATGCAGAAACCCTCCGGTGAGGTGGCGGGCTCATCGCATCCGCCGCGCCGGCACGTCGGGAGGGCCATCCGGCGGACCGGCTGAGCCCGATCGAAGTTGTCCTCGTAAGCAGTCATCCATGACTACTGACCGTCAAAGCGCCAAACCGGCCAACGAGTTTTTTCGCGGGCCATCTGAGTACGGCAAAAAACAAATCCTCAGGGCAAGCTAGCCGAACTTGCGCGGCCCGAGATCGCGAATGGACGAATGGACGGGACGATCGGGAACTACCGGTGCGGCACGAGGTACGCCTCGATCGCCGCCGCGAGCAGCAAGAGGACGACAGTTGTGCCGATCCCGATGACTCGTTCATGCACGCTGAGATCCCGGTCGCGCTCGATGAGCCACCCGCAAGCGCCTGTGGCGATCCCAGCGAACTCGACGGGGACGTGCGGAAGGAACGCGAGTGTTCGCGTTCCGTACGCCGCGATCGCGGCGCCTACGAGCACGCCGGGTACCGCGAGATTCGCGATCACGACGGCGTCGGCGATCGTGCGGGTCACCCGGCGCCTTTG
>CAAGKR010225381.1_pt1 | contig 15022 bp, 12 predicted proteins | sample 2556971 | NCBI WGS metagenome assembly CAAGKR01 (sample SAMEA5207829, study PRJEB30636) | soil metagenome | biome: forest; feature: boreal; material: soil | place: USA | collected 2011-09 | depth 1 m | reverse complement strand
CTGCCACGCGATGTGCCCCTTCTCGGGGTTGCCGAAGTTGAGGTTGTTGGTCGTGCCGAGCGCCTTGGCGCCCACGCATGCGAGGTTCGACGCGCACTCCAAGACCGCTCCCACAGTGCCCGTGTAGGGGTCGGCTGCCACGCGCCGTCCGTTGCAGTCGATCGACACGCCAAGCGCGCCGCCGCCGGGTAGCTGGAGCACGGCCGCGTCCGCCTGCTCGGGGCGACGCACCGTGCGCGACTGCACCACCGAGTCGTACTGCTCGAACAGGGGTCTACGCGAGGCGATATTCGGCGAGGAGAGCATCGCGCGCAGAGTCTCCGTGGGCGTGGTGTCTTGGGGGAGGAGCGCCTTCGGCGCTGGATACGTTGTGGTCGACTTGACTGGCTCGAGGTCATAGAGCGGACAATCGTCGACGAGCGCTCTTACCGGCATGTCCCCGACCAGCTCGCCTGCGTCGAGGACGCGCATGCGACCCGTATCCGTCACGCTACCGATCGCGGCCCCGCCGACCTCCCACTTCTCGCACAGCTCGAGCACCGCGGGGACGTTGGATGGCTCGACCACGCACAGCATCCGCTCCTGGGACTCGCTCACCATGATCTCAAACGGCTCCATATCGCCCTCGCGCAGGGGCACCTTGGCAACGTCGATGTCGATCCCGACCTCGCCCTTGGAGGCCATCTCAGAGGCCGACGATGTGAGGCCGGCCGCGCCAAGGTCCTGGAGGGACACGAGCAGCCCGCGCTCGAGCAACTCCAGCGAGCACTCCATCAGCTTCTTCTCCTCGAACGGATCCCCCACCTGAACCGTGGACCGCCTGTTGTGACCTTTCGGCCCCTTCCCACTCGAATGGCCCCCCGGGGGGGCATTCTGGCCAGGCGACTGAGGAAGGTCCAGCTCCGCGGAGGCCAGCACCGACGCGCCGCCGATCCCGTCCCTGCCGGTGGAGGCGCCGAACAGGACCACCGTGTTGCCGATCCCGACGGCCGCGCTCGTCACGAGCCGCTCGCGCTCGGCGATCCCGAGCGCCATCGCGTTGACGAGGCAGTTCTGCTCGTAGGGCCCCTCGAAGTACACCTCCCCGCCGATCGTCGGCACCCCGATCGAGTTGCCATAGTGGCCGATGCCGGCCACCGCCCTGTCGAGCAGATAGCGGGTACGCGAGCCCTCCCCACCGGGCGCACGCGCCGACCCTCCCCCTTCATCGTTATCCGCGCCCTCCCCTCCCGGGACCGGCGCGGAGCCTCCCCCTTCATCGTCATCCTCCTTATTCTCCCCACCATGGGGGGAATCATGGAGTTTTAGATGAGGCTCTCCGAACCTGAGCGAGTCGAGCACGGCGATCGGTCGTGCCCCGATCGCGAAGATATCGCGCAATATGCCGCCCACGCCCGTCGCCGCGCCCTGGAACGGCTCGACCGCGCTGGGGTGATTGTGGGACTCGACCTTGAACGCGCACACGAGCCCGCCCCCCACGTCCACAGCGCCGGCGTTCTCGCCCGGGCCCATCACCACATGTGGCCCCTCGGTGGGCAGCGTGCGCAACAGCTTCTTGGAGTGCTTGTAGGCGCAGTGCTCGCTCCACAGCAGCGAGTACATCGCGAGCTCCACCTGGTTGGGCTCCCCACCCTGCTTCTCACAGATCAAGTCGTACTCGGCGCGAGTCAGCCCGAGCGCAAGCGCGTCCTCGACGGTGGGGAGCGTGGCGGCCTCAGACACGACTGGGCGCCTCGTGGGTTGTGTTCTCTATTTTGGCTGCCCCACGCGCGCGTACGCGCGCACGCGTGGGGCACGCGTTTTGCGAAACATCACACACACGCGCCCTCCACCGTCATGCGCATCGACGCGAAGATGCACAGGCCGTCGGTCGAGCCGGTCAGCTCGTCGACCGCATGCTCGGGGTGGGGCATCAGGCCGAACACGTTGCCACGCTCGTTGCGCACACCCGCGATGTCATTCAGCGAGCCGTTGAAGTTCTCTCCAGGCGCGTAGCGCAACACGACCTGGCCGTTCTCCTCCATGGCGGCGAGCGTCTGCTCGTCGGCGTAGTAGCGCCCCCACGAGTGCTTGGCGGGGATGCTGAGGATTGAGCGTCCACCCTTTCTTCCATCCATGCTTGAGCGCCCACCCATTCTTCCACCCACGCTCGACTCCTTGCCGCCCTTCGACTCCTCGCCCACCCTCGGCTCCTCATCGGCCCGATCCGATTCACATGCGCACGTGAACGCCGTGTCGCCCTCCACCACATGGAGATCGACCTGCCTGAACGTGAAGCGAAGATTGGCGTTCGGCAAGAGCGCCCCCGGCAGCAGGCGCGCCTCGCAGAGGACCTGGAATCCGTTGCAAATCCCAAGCACCAGCCCGCCGTCGCGGGCGAAGGCGATCACCGATTCCATCACCGGGGAGAAGCGCGCGATCGCGCCCGCGCGCAGGTAGTCGCCGTAGGAGAACCCGCCCGGCACCACGATCGCGTCGGCGCCCTTGAGGTCGCGCTCGCCGTGCCACAAGAGCTCGGCGTCGCCCACGCGCCGCACGGCATACAGCGCGTCCACCTCGTCGCAACTGCCGGGGAACTGAAGGACCCCGAACTTCATCGCGCAACTCTCCGCGAGTGCGTCCTCGGCGCCGCGGATCGCACGCGCGGCGTCACTCGCCGTCGAGGACGATCTCGTAGTCCTCGACCAGCGGGTTGGCGAGCAGCTTCTCGCACATCGGCTCGAGTTGGCTCGGGTCCTCCACGTCCAGTTCCACCAGGCGGCCGACGTGGACGTGGCTCACACCCGTAAACCCAAGCGCCGGGAGCGCGCGCCGCACGGCCTCCCCCTGCGGGTCGAGGATGCCCGCCTTGGGCCGGATCAGCACGCGCGCCCTCATGCTGTCCCATCCAGCCACGCCGAGAACGGCTCGCCCGCGATCAGCTCGTACGCCTCCACGTAGCGCGCGCGTGTGCCCGCCACTACTTCATCCGGGAGCGCGGGAGCCGGCGGCTTCTTGTCCCATCCGCTGCCCGCCGCCCAGTCGCGCACGTACTGCTTGTCGAAGCTCGGCTGGCCTTTGCCGAGCGCGTAGCCCTCGGCGGGCCAGTAGCGCGAGGAGTCGGGCGTGAGCACCTCGTCGCCCACCACCAGCTCGCCGTCCTCGTCGAGCCCCAGCTCGAACTTGGTGTCGGCCAGAATCACGCCTCGCTCGCTCGCGTGCGTGGCGGCATAGGAGTAGAGCGAGACCGAGATGTCCCTCACGCGTTCCATCAGGCCCCTATCGCCGACCAACTCTGCGGCCCGCTCGAAGTCGATCGCCTCGTCGTGGCCGACGTCGGCCTTGGTACTCGGCGTAAAGATCGGCTCGGGCAACCGCTGCGACTCGCTGAGTCCCGGCGGCAACTCGATTCCCGAGACCTTGCCCGTCGCCTGGTAGTCCTTCCAGCCCGAGCCCGTGATGTAGCCGCGCACGACGCACTCCACCGGCAGCATCTTCAGCTTGCGTACCACCAATGCCCTGCCGCGCGCCTCTTGCGGGACGCCATCCGTAGCCGAGATCATGTGATTGGCCACGATCTGCTTGGTCCTCTCGAACCAGAACGCCGATAGCCCTGTGAGCACCTTGCCCTTGTCCGGGATCGGCGTCGGATGGACCGCGTCATACGTGGAGATCCTGTCGCTCGCCACCATCAGCAAGCGGTCTGGGTGGGCGGGGCCCAAGTCATACAGCTCGCGGACCTTCCCGCTTGCGATCAGGGGCAGGTCGGCGAGGGCGAGGGTCACTTTTCGCGATGCTACCAACAGACGCGGCCGGCGAGCCGGTTGGCGTCCCAGCGTTCCGAACGCGCCGCCATCCGCGCTCAGGCGGCGAGGATTTGCGAGGCCAAAATAGCCGCGTTGCGGGCGTTGTCGAGCCCGACGCACGCGACCGGCACACCCGGCGGCATTTGCACGATCGAGAGGATCGCATCGAGACCGCCGGCGGCCGTGAGGCGTCCCGAGAGCGGCACGCCGATAACCGGCAGATCGGTATGAGCCGCGACCGCGCCTGGCAGCGCCGCGGATATGCCGGCCCCGGCGATAACAACGCGCAGGCCGCGTGACTTGGCGTCCTTCGCGTACTGGGCGACCGCGTCCGCTTCGCGGTGGGCGGACATGACCTGGATCTCGTGCGGGATGTTGCGCTCACGCAGCTCCTTGGCCGCCTTCTCCATCGCCTCCATGTCGCTGGAGGAGCCCATCACGATGCCGACGAGCGGCTCGTCGACGTCGAACTCCTCGAGCTGGGCCTGCACCTCGGCCTCGGCGAGTCCGGTTCGTATCGGGGTGGGAACGGCGTCGCTCATGCTCTCTGCATGTGTAGTGCTCGTGTCATGGCGTCGCTCATCGCGTGGCGGTGGTCTCGCGGTCGGCGTCCGCGGCGATATCTCGCCGTAGCTGCATCCCGTCGAAGGAAATCTTCTCTGCGGCAGCATACGCCGCCTCGCGGGCCGATCGTGCGCTCGGCCCGAGCGCGGTCACGTTGAGCACACGCCCTCCAGCGGTCACAATCGCGTCATCTCGTGGCGTTGAGTCGCCGCTGTTCCTCGATCCGTCGGCGTTTGCGCCAGGCGAGCCCACGCGCCGCGCCGTGCCGGCATGGGTGACCTCGATGCCCGCGGGCACGTCGGCCAGCCCCCGGATCTCGTCTCCGCTGGAGGACGAGGCCGGGTAGCCGGCGCTTGCCAGCACGAGTGTCACCGCCCACTCGTCGGTCCAATTCAACACGGCGCCTTCGAGCCCACCCGTGCGCGTGGCGGCGAGCAACAACTCGACGAGGTCGGATCGCAAGCGGGGCAGCACCGCCTGCGTCTCGGGGTCGCCAAAGCGCGCGTTGAACTCGAGCACACGCGGGCCGTCGGGTGTGAGCATCAGACCGGCGTACAGCACTCCGTGAAAGGGTGTCCCACGCGCGCGCATGAGGTCAACGACCGGCCGATGCACGGCGCCGGCCAACTCGCGCACGAACGCCGCGTCGATCCCGGCGACAGGCGAGTAGGAGCCCATTCCCCCCGTGTTGGGACCCTCGTCGCCGTCGCATATGCGCTTGAAGTCGCGCGCCGGCGCCATCGGTACGGCACGCACCCCGTCGCACAGCGCCAGCAGCGACAGCTCCTCGCCGACCAATCGCTCCTCCACGACAGCGCTTGGCTGCATAGCGCCGTCGCTGCCCGCCGATCCTGCCGTTGTGTGCGCACCACCGGCCGCGACCGCGGTGCCTCCGCCGCCGTGTGCCCCGGATGGGGTGAAGCGCCTCTCTACGAAGATCTCGTTGAGCGCGGCGTGGGCCTGTTCGGCGTCGTCGGCGACCGTCACGCCCTTGCCCGCGGCGAGCCCGTCCGCCTTCACGACCACACCTGGCGCTGCCAGCTCGTGCACGGCTTCGATCCCCTGCTCGAGCGACCCCACCAGTCGCCAGCGCGCGGTCGGCACTCCGGCTTGCTCCATCGCTTCCTTTGCAAACGCCTTCGATCCCTCCAGCCGCGCGGCGGCGGCGCTCGGTCCGAATGCGGTGTGACCGCGTGCTGTGAGCGCGTCCACGAGCCCTGTCACCAGCGGGACCTCAGGACCCACGACGGTCAGCTCGACCCGCTCGCGCTCGACGGCCGCGACGAGCCCGGCGATGTCGTCAGGCGCGATGTCGAGCAGGCGAGCGTCGCGGGCGATTCCGGCGTTGCCCGGCGCGCACAGCAATTCCGGTCTTTGGGGGGACCGCGCGAGCGCGCGCACGAGCGCGTGCTCGCGCCCACCGGCTCCTACAACCAGAACCTTCATGCGCTCAGCATCCCGCCAAACCTGCTGCGAGTCTCCTACAAAGACGCAATTAGCTCGTCCACGGGTATCGCCGCGAGGGTCTCGTAGCGGCCCGTCCCGCGCGAGCCGAGCTCGAGCGACACGCGCGCCATCGTCTTCTCGTCGGGGGCCTCGACGACCGAGATGAAGTCGACGGCGCCGAGCGTGGCCCACTGCGCCTTGACGGTGGCGCCGAGTTGCTCTACCTCCTTGTTGACCTCGCGTATGCGCTCCGGGTTGTTCTTGACGGTCTGCACGCCCTCGGGTGTGAGCGTCGAGAGCATGATGTACGTGGGCATGGCTCCTCCGGTCCTGGCGGCGTTCGCGCTCGACGGCGCGCTCTCTTCGTTGTACAGGATCGGGGAGCGTCAGGCGTCTCGGCGAGGGAGTGGTGTGGTTTGTCCGTTTGAGGGTGCCCCACGCGCGCGCGAAGTTGGCTTCCTTCCGCGCGCACGTGCGCGAAGGAAGGTCGCTGTGACACGTACCGTCCCAAGCGACAGCGATAATCCCCGAGGTGATCGCGCGCTACACACGCCCTGAGCTGGGTGCCCTGTGGACCGACGAGGCGCGCATGGAGACATGGCGGCGCGTCGAGGTCGCGGCCTGCCAGGAGTTGCCTGGGCTACTCGGCGACGGCGAGGGACCGACGCCCACCGAGTTGGAGGCGATCGGCGCGGCGACGTTTACGGTCGATGCGGTCAATGAGCGCGAGCGCGTCACCGACCACGACGTGGCCGCGTTCGTGGACGTGCTGTCGGCGAGCGCCGGTGACGCGGGGCGTTGGATTCACTTCGGGCTGACCTCCTCGGACGTGCTCGACACGGCGCTCGCGCTGCAATTGCGCGCGGCCGGCGAGGCGATCGTGCCCGGTGCCCAAGTGCTCGTGCAGGCGCTCGCGGGCCGCGCACGCGAACACGTCGACACGCTGTGCGTGGGACGTACCCACGGCGTGCACGCCGAGCCGACGACGTTCGGCGTGAAGCTCGCGGGCTTCGCGTTCGAGGCCCACCGGAGTGCGCTGCGCCTACAGCGAGCCTTCGAGCAGGTCTCGGTCGGCGCGCTCTCGGGTGCGGTCGGCACATACGCGGCGACGAGCCCCGAGTTCGAGCGGCGCGTCCTCGACAGGTTGGGCTTGGCGCGCGAGGACGTCTCCACTCAGGTCGTCGCGCGGGATCGCCACGCGGAGCTGCTGCAGGCGATCGCGCTAGCGGGCGCCGGCATCGAGCGGCTGGCGATAGAGATCCGCCACCTGCAGCGCACAGAGGTGCGCGAGGCACAGGAGCCGTTCAGAGCCGGACAGAAGGGCAGCTCGGCGATGCCCCACAAGCGCAACCCGATCAAGAGCGAGCAGCTCAGCGGTCTCGCGCGGGTGTTGCGCGGCAACGCGCAGGCGGCGCTGGAGAACGTGGCCCTGTGGCACGAGCGCGACATCTCCCACTCCTCCGTCGAGCGCGTCGTCCTGCCCGACTCAACGATCCTGATCGACCACATGCAGCGCTCCGCCACCGCGCTCGTGCAGGGCTTGGTCGTGGACGAGCAGAGGATGCGCGCCAACCTCGAGCTCACCCATGGAGCGCTCTTCTCCCAACGGGTCCTGCTCGCGCTCATCGAGGGAGATCCCACCCTCGAGGGCGCAAGCGAGCACGGCCAGGGTGGGCGGGATCCGATATCACGCGACGACGCCTACCGGATCGCGCAGGAGCTCGCGCAGCGCGCGTGGGACGAGGGCACACCGTTGCGCGAGCTGCTCGCCAGCGACGAGCGCGCCGCCGGACTCGACCTGGATGAGATCTTCGACTACGGCCACTACACCCGCCATGCGCGGGAGATCGTGGGGCGGCTGGACGAGATCGCCTAGGCGAAAACCAGCCGCCCCATGCGGCGCGTCGCTCCTATGGAGCGGTGACCGTCCACGAGCCCGCGGCAAAGCCCGCGGCTTTGACTTCAAAGAACAGGGCGAAGCCGTACTTGTCGGCAGCGTTTGTATTCAGGGCAAAGTCGCGTGCAACGAAGAACGACAGGCCAGAAACCTCCGCCTCATACAGACACACATAACCCCGCTCAGCCTGGCCGAATCCCAGACAATGGGGCGATATGGTGCCCACGGTGTTGTATACGACGTGGTTCGCCGCGATCGCCGCGGCGAGTGGCTGGCTAAAGGAAATACCCTCAGCGACGTAACCAGTCGCGGAGCTGCCGGAGCCCACCGCGTAGAATCCCGACTCGGACTGTCCGCTCGGCAACGGCGTATGGCTTGTGAGATCCTGGCCGTTTGTGCCGTTTGTGCCGTTTGTGCCGTTTGTGCCGTTGCTCCCGCTCGCGCCGTTGAGGCCATTGTTTCCACTAAGTCCGTTTTTGCCGGCGGGACCTTCGCTGTTCCACGAGAGGGTCTTCTCGCTTTTCTTGCATTTTGCTTTACTCGAGACGACGCGCACCGCGCCGGTTTTCTTGTTCAAACATGCATGAATCGTCGCAGCGTTGGCATGAGTCGCTCCGAGTAGCGCGATAAGCAACATCAGCGTCGCAAGCGCACCACTAAGCACGATCGCACGCCGGCTGATGAGATTAGCCATGAATTCGATTCCTCCAGTGTCGTTCAGTCCCGCCTTCCGGGCGGACGCGATGTTGGGGCCGGTTATCTTTCTACATGCAGCCTTCCAGCCCTTGTCGTCACGGCATGCTCGCAGCTTCCGCGACTGACGCCAATCGTCTTTTCGACGAAGCTAAAAGCTCAGGCCGCAGATGCCTGCATGGAGGGCGCCTGCTGCAGCGCGATCTCGCCATCGACCGCATCGGCTACGACGCTCTCACCGGCGTGGAAGCGACCTTCGAGCAGCGCGAGCGCGAGCTTGTCGACGAGCTGCTTTTGGATGACGCGGCGCAGGGGACGCGCGCCGTATGTCGGGTCATAGCCCATGTTGCCGAGCAGCTCGCGCGCCGCGGGGGTGATCTCCAGCTCAACGCCGCGCCCTGACACACGCTCGATCACACGCGCCAGCTGGAGGTCGACGATCTCCGATATCTGCTCGCGTGAGAGCGCGTCGAAGCGCACGATGTCGTCGAGCCGGTTGATGAACTCTGGCTTAAAGTGGTTGACCAGTTCGGCCCGCATGTCGTCGCCGGTCGCCGACACCGGAATGTTGGAGGTCATGATGAGCACCGTGTTCTTGAAGTCCACCGTACGCCCCTGGCCGTCGGTGAGGCGCCCGTCGTCCATCACCTGCAAGAGCGTGTTGAAGACGTCGGGGTGGGCCTTCTCGATCTCATCGAGCAGCACGACGGAATAGGGACGGCGGCGCACGGCCTCGGTGAGCTGGCCGCCCTCTTCGTAGCCGACGTATCCGGGTGGCGCTCCGACGAGGCGCGAGACAGAGTGCTTCTCCATGTACTCGCTCATGTCGATCCTGACCATCGCGTCTTGGGAGTCGAACATGAACTCGGCGAGGGCCCTCGCCAGCTCGGTCTTGCCGACGCCGGTGGGGCCGAGGAACAGGAACGTGCCGATCGGGCGGCCTGCGTCCTGCAGTCCGGCGCGCGAGCGGCGCAGCGCCGTGGCGACCGCCTCGACCGCCTCGTCCTGGCCGACGACGCGTTCGTGCAGGCGCTCCTCCATATGGATCAGCTTTTCGACCTCCCCCTCGAGCAGGCGCGAGACCGGGATGCCGGTCCAGCGCGCGACGACCTCGGCGACGTCCTCGGCGTCGACCTCCTCCTTGAGGAATTGAGGCCCACCCACCCCAGCCGCCCCGCCGGCTCCGTCCGCTCCGTCAGATCCGCCGGCCCCGTCCGCCCCGCCAGATCCGCCCGCTCCGTCGGCGAGGGTCGTCCCGTCGGGCGCCGAGTCCTGCCCGGCAGCACCCTCGGCCCGCTCGCGCTCGACGGCTTCGTGCTCGGCGAGCTGCTTCTCCAATTCCGGGATCTCGCCGTAGCGCAGCTCGGCCGCCCGTTGCAGATTAGATTCGCGCTCCGCGCGCTCGGCATCCACGCGCGCCTGCTCCAAGCGCTCCTTGATTTCGCGCACGCCCTGGATCGCCTGCTTCTCCGCTTCCCACTGGGCGCGCATCGCATCGGAGCGCTCCTTCAGCTCGGCCAGCTCCGCCTCGATCGCCGCGCGGCGGTGCTTGGAGGGCTCGTCCTTCTCCTTGCGCAGTGAAGTGCGCTCGATCTCCAGCTGCATGACGCGCCTGTCCACCTCGTCGATCTCGGTTGGCACGGAGTCGATCTCGATGCGGATCTTCGAGGCGGCCTCGTCGATCAGGTCGATCGCCTTGTCGGGCAGAAAGCGGTCGGCGATATAGCGATGGGAGAGCGTGGCGGCTGCGATCAGGGCGTTGTCCTGAATGCGGACGCCGTGGTGGGTCTCGTAGCGCTCCTTCAGCCCGCGCAGGATCGCGATCGTGTCCTGGACGGTGGGCTCGCCCACCGTCACCGGCTGGAAGCGGCGCTCCAGGGCGGCGTCCTTCTCGATGTGCTTGCGGTACTCGTCGAGCGTGGTGGCGCCCACGCAGCGAAGCTCCCCGCGCGCGAGCATCGGCTTGAGCAGGTTGGCGGCGTCGACGGCGCCCTGGGCGGCGCCCGCGCCGACGATCGTGTGGAGCTCGTCGAGGAACAGGATGACCGTTCCCTGTGCCTCGGAGACTTCCTTGAGGACGCCCTTGAGGCGGTCCTCGAACTCGCCGCGATACATCGCGCCGGCGATCAGCGAGCCCATGTCGAGCGCAATCACGCGTCGCTCCCTCAGCGACTCGGGCACGTCGCCCGAGACGACTCGCTGGGCGAGCCCCTCGACGATCGCCGTCTTGCCGACCCCCGGCTCGCCGATCAGGACCGGGTTGTTCTTGGTACGACGTGAGAGCACCTGAATTACGCGGCGAATCTCCTCGTCGCGCCCGATCACGGGGTCGAGCTTGCCTTGCTCGGCGAGCTCCGTCAGGTCGCGCCCGAAGCGCTCGAGCGGCTTCTGCTCCTCCTCGGGCGGTTGTGCAGGCGGTTGTGCGCTCATGAAGCCGGAGACCTGCGAACGAGTTGTGTGCCGACGGCGCGATAGGGAACGAGCTCGGCGCGGAACGAGCGCCTGACCTCCTCCAGCTCCTCGGCGAGTTGCACCTGAGCGTGCAGTGCCTGTAGCTCGAGTTCTTCGATGTGCGCGTGCATGCTCTGCACCTCTGACTCGAGGTCGAGCACGCGCTGAACGCCGGCCAGGTTGAGGCCGAGCTCGCCCGTCATCTCGTGGATGCGGCGCAGCTTCTCGACATCCTGCTGAGAGTAAAGGCGTGTGCCCTTCGGCGAGCGCTTGGGCTCCACCAAGCCGCGCGCCTCGTACATGCGTAGCGTCTGCGGGTGCATGTCGGCGAGCTCCGCGGCGACGGAGATCATGAAGACGCCGCGGTCGGTCTCGACTTCGATGCGCGTGACGCGCGTCACCGCGGCGCGGGGCGACGACTGGACATCGTGCGAGTCCTCCGCGGGACGCGCGGTCACTTACCCTCACCTGCCTCGGCCGGCTGTCCCGCGCCGGCAAACAACTTGGCGCGGGGGTCGCCGTTCATCGCCTTCGAAAGCTCGTCGACGGCTGCGCGTTGCTCGTCGGTGAGCTCGTCGGGGACGTCGATCGTGAAGCGGTAGTGGATGTCGCCACGGCTCCCCGAGCCGAGCTTGGGCGGTCCCTCGCCGCGCAGGCGCTGTAGCGCTCCGTGCTGGGTGCCGGGCTTCACTCGCAGAGTCTTCGTCCCGTCGAGCGTCGGTACGCGCACCTCGGCGCCGAGCAAGGCCTCGGGGATCGTGAGCGGCACCTCGACCTCGAGATGCTCGCCCTTGCGCTTGAACGCGGGTGAGGGATCGACGTGGGTGATGACGTACAGGTCGCCCGACGGTCCGCCGCGAACGCCCTCCTCGCCCTTGCCGGGCACGCGGATGCGGGAGCCCTCCTTGACTCCAGCTGGGATGTTGACTCGAAAGCGCTTGACGCTGCGCACGGCGCCTGAGCCGTGGCAGGTGGGGCAGGGATCCTCGATCACCGTGCCGCTGCCGCCGCAGAGCGAGCAGGGTTGGGAGATAGAGAACATGCCCTGGCCCTGCGTCTCGATCCCGCGTCCCTCGCAGCGTGGGCAAACCTTCGGGGTGGTGCCCGGCTTGGCGCCGGTACCGTGGCAGGTCGAGCACACGCCGGTGATAGGCACCGAGAGCGGTACCTGAGCGCCGGAGATCGACTGGTCGAAGGAGATGCGCACCTCGGTCTCCAGGTCTGCACCGCGCTGCGGGCGCGCCTTGGCGCGCCGACCGCCGGCTGTACCGGCCCCGCCCGGACCCGATCCCCCTCCGCCGAAGAGGTTGGAGAGGATGTCGCCCATCGAGGAGGCGTCGAAGTCGAAGTTGCCAAAGCCGCCAAAGCCGGGCCCGCCCGCCGCTCCGCCCGCAAACGGCCCGGTGCCGCTGTCGTACTGCTTGCGCTTCTCGGGGTCGCCGAGCACGTCGTGGGCCTGGGAGATCTCCTTGAAGCGCTCCTCGGCGCGCTTGTCGTCGGGGTTGCGGTCGGGGTGATAGGTCCGCGCGAGCTTGCGGTAGGCCTTCTTGATCTCCTCGGCGCTCGCCTTCTTGTCGACGCCGAGCGTCTTGTAGTAGTCGGGACGCGTTGCCATTTGAGCTTTCGAGCTACGCGGCCACCAGGACGCGGGCGGGCCGGATGATCGTGTCACCCATGCGGTAACCGTCCTGGTAGACCTCTGCCACCGTGCCGCTCAAGGCCCCCTCGACGGGCTGCTGGGCCATCGCTTCCTGCTGATTGGGGTCAAAGGTCTCGCCGAGCGGCGCGAACGCCTCGATGCCGACGCGCGCAAGTGCGGCCGCGATCTCGGAGCGGACGAGGCGTACCCCCGCGAGCAGCGGGTCCTCGTCCTCCGCCGCCTCGATCGCCCGATCGAGGTTGTCGAGCGCCGGCAGAAGCTCCTTGGAGAGCTTGGCCACCCCGCGCTCCTGGGCGAGCGCCGCATCGCGGGCGACGCGCTTGCGATAGTTCTCGAAGTCGGCCTGAGTGCGCTGGGCGAGCGCGAGGTACTCGTCGCGCTGGGCAGAGATCTTCACGAGCTCGCCGAGCTCGCCCTCGATCTCAGCGGCTTCGCCGTCGACGGCCCGCTCCACTTCGCCTCCGCCCGCGGACGGGCTCTGCTCGTCGCTCGCCTCGGTAGCGGGCGGGACCTCGCCCACTACCGGCACGGGCGGTGGAGAATGCGGGCCGGGTGGGCTCTCCGGCGCATCGGCGCCGGAAGCGTGTGTGGTGTGTGAGTCGGTGTCGGCCATGGGGTCAGCTCTTGCCCTCGTCGACGACCTCCGCATCGACCACGTCCTCCTCGGAGGCAGAGCCGTCGCCGTCGGCCGCAGGACCGGCACCGTCGCCGGAGGCGGCCGCGTCGGCCTGAGCCTTCTGGTACATCGCCTCGGAGACCGCGTGAAAGGCCGTCTGAAGGGCCTCGGTGCGGGCGTTGATCGCGGCAGGGTCCTCGGACTCGAGCGACTCGCGTACCTCCTTGATGGCCTCCTCGATCCGACCCTTGGAGTCGGCGTCGACCTGCTCGCCGAGCTCTACGAGCTGGCGCTCTGCCTGGTATGCGGCGTTCTCGCCGTTGTTGCGAGCCTCGGCGAGCTCGCGCGCCTTGCGGTCCTCCTCGGCGTGGGACTCGGCGTCGGTCACCATCCGCTTGATCTCATCCTCGGAGAGCCCGGAGCCGGCCTTGATCTCGATCTTCTGCTCCTTCTGGGTGCCAAGGTCCTTGGCGGACACGTTGAGGATGCCGTTGGCGTCGATGTCGAAAGCGACTTCGATCTGGGGGATGCCGCGCGGCGCCGGCGGGATGCCGGTGAGCTGAAACTTCCCGAGCGACTTGTTGTACTGGGCCATCTCGCGCTCGCCCTGGAGCACATGTATCTCCACCGAGGGCTGATTGTCCTCGGCTGTGGAGAACACCTCGCCCTTGCGCGTGGGGATCGTGGTGTTGCGTTCGATCAGCTTGGTCATGACGCCACCCTTGGTCTCGATGCCGAGCGTGAGCGGCGTGACGTCGAGCAAGAGCACGTCCTTGACGTCGCCGGCGAGCACGCCGGCCTGAATGGCCGCGCCGACGGCGACCACCTCGTCGGGGTTGACGCCGCGGTGGGGGTCCTTGCCGGTGAGCTCCTTGACCTTCTCCTGCACGGCCGGCATGCGGGTCATGCCGCCGACGAGCACGATGTGGTCGATCTCCTTGACGCCCTTGTCCTTGGCGTCGTCGATCGCCTGACGCACGGGGGCCACCACCCGGTCCAGCAGCGTGGCGGTCAACTCGGCCATCTTCGCTCGCGTAAGGCGCGTATCGAGGTGCTTGGGGCCGGCGGAATCGGCCGTGATGAACGGCAGGTTGATCTGGGTCTCCTGCGTGGTGGAGAGCTCGATCTTGGCCTTCTCGGCCGCCTCGTAGAGACGTTGGAGGGCCATCGGGTCGGCCGAGAGGTCGATCGCCTGGTCGCGCTTGAAGTCTGCCACGAGCCAATCGACGATCGCCTTGTCGAAGTTGTCGCCGCCGAGGTGATTGTCGCCGGCGGTGGACTTGACCTCGAACACGCCGTCGCCGATCTCGAGCACCGACACGTCGAAGGTGCCACCGCCCAGGTCGAACACGAGGATCGTCTGGTCCGATTCCTTGTCGAGGCCATACGCGAGCGACGCCGCGGTGGGCTCGTTGATGATGCGCTTGACCTCGAGGTTCGCGATCTTGCCGGCGTCCTTGGTGGCCTGGCGCTGGTCGTCGTTGAAGTAGGCGGGGACCGTGATCACGGCCGAATCGACCGCTTCGCCGAGGTAGGCTTCGGCGTCGGTCTTGAGCTTTTGCAGGATCATCGCTGAGATCTCAGGCGGCGAGTACTGGTCGCCGGCGGCCTCCACGCGCGCGTCGCCGTTGGGGCCGGAGACGACCTTGTAGGGGACGATCGACTCCTCCTCGCGCACCTCGCCCTCCTTGCGACCCATAAAGCGCTTGATCGAAAAGACGGTGTTCTGGGGGTTGGTGACGGCCTGGCGCTTGGCGACCGTGCCGACGAGGCGCTCGCCGGAGGCGGTGAAGGCGACTACGGAGGGGGTGGTGCGGCCGCCCTCGGCGTTCTCGATGACGGTGGGCTCGCCACCCTCGAGCACGGCCATGCACGAGTTCGTGGTGCCGAGGTCGATGCCTATGGTCTTG